>Ga0209343_10006768_pt1 | contig 13663 bp, 16 predicted proteins | sample RifCSPlowO2_02_FD_184026 | JGI IMG/M metagenome (GOLD analysis project Ga0209343, IMG submission 184026) | Groundwater microbial communities from Rifle, Colorado - Rifle CSP2_plank lowO2_0.2 (SPAdes) (version 2) | ecosystem: Environmental > Aquatic > Deep subsurface > Groundwater | place... | reverse complement strand
GCCGGCTGGAAAATTTTCTCGGCCCTCTCGTCCGCCGCCTACGGCGGCGCCCGGGCTTTCGAAAATTTTCCGGCCGGCTTCACTTTTTTCTCCACTGGCGTAACCTTTCAGTATTTTCTGCACCGCGTGAAAAATCCATTTGGAAGTCAGTCCCCGCGTTTCGGAATACACCGGCAGAAGAGTAGCCGGCTCATTTTTTCCGAAAAGCGGAACTGGTTCCACTGCCGGCCCAATTTCCGGATTTGCCAGATAAATCCCTTGCTTGCCCTGACTGACACGGCCCGTGAGGCGCACTATTTGCCCGGGCGTGGTCATCTTTGCCAAATAGGGCTGATTGAACCAGATTATTTTTATTTTACCGGAGAGGTCTTCAAAATCGGCCTCACCCATGGGAATTTTACTCCTGAATCCCTTACGTACTTTTAAATTAGAAACTTGACCTTGGAGAGTTACCGTTTCGCCGGCTTTGATTTCAGCCACATTACGGAACGCGCCGGGATCCACATAGCGCGCCGGAAAATGAAAAAGCAAATCCCGCGCGGTTTCCAACCGGAGTTTTTTGAGTCCTTTTTTTTGTATTTCCGTAAGACGAAAGAGTTCTGTTAAAAGTGGTAATGAATCCATTTGCGGGATGCCGGAATCGAACCGGCGACCTCAGTTTGGAAAACTGACGTTTTGCCACTAAACTAATCCCGCATGTTTTTTCTCACGCTTAAAGATTATCTGAAAAATTCAATTTTATCAACCCAAGATTGTTTTAATTTTTTGAGCGAGGTCGTCTAGAGTAAAATTGGATTTAATCATGTATTCTTTGGCGCCGAAATTTTTGGCGCGGTTTATATCTTTTTCTTCAGAAAGATTAGAAAAAACAATAACCGGAATCTTAGACCAATCTTTGTTTTCCTGCATGGTTTTTAAGAATTCAAAACCGTCCATTTTAGGTAAAAGAAGGTCAAGCAAAATAAGGTCAGTTTTTTTGTCTCCCAATGCTTTTATACCCTCCACGCCGTCATTAGCGATAAACACATCATAACCTTCCGCGCTGAACTTACGGGAACACAATCCCTGCAAGAAACCGTCATCTTCAACTATGAGTATTTTCTTAGCCATATACGCATTATTATAATTCTTTATAACGTGTCAAGCAATCGGCAGTGTGAAAAAGAAAGTCGAGCCTTGTCCTTCTTGGCTTTCAAACCAAAGTTTCCCGCCATGCTTCTCCACTATGGTTTTTACGGTATAAAGCCCCAAACCCGAGCCCACTGATTCTTTTTTTCTGGCATTATCGGCGCGGAAAAATTTTTCAAAAATCTTTTCCTGCTGTTCTTGAGAAATACCAATACCGGTGTCTTTAACCGAAACCTCGACCATATTTCCGGATATTTTAGCCGAGATAAAAATATGATCTCCATGATCGCTGTACTTTAGGGCATTGTCAATCAAATTTTGCAGAACCACACGAACCTTATCTTGGTCGAGCTTGAACTCGGGAATTTTTTCTTTGGATTTAAGGTAAATAAGTTCGATGCTTTTTTCATGCGATTCGCCTTCAAACTCAAAGATTACACCCTCAATAAGATTTTCCAAATCGCTGGTGATAAAATCATATTTTAAAATAGTATCTTCGGTTTTATTAATGGTTAGCATTTCACTAACCAAGCGAATCATTCTTTCATTACTTTCATAGCTTCGGTTAAGAAAAGCTTCTTGCTCGGTGGAGAGCGCGCCGAAGTCCTTGTTTAAAAACATTTTTAACATCCATTTGAAGGCCGAAAGGGAAGTGCGCAACTGGTGCGCGGTAATAGAAATAAGCTCGGACTTAAGCCCGACCATCTTTTTCAGATGCTCGTTTTCTTCCTTTAGTTTTTCTATCTCGTCCACGAGGTAATTATAGCAGAGATGGAAAGTTTTCGTAAAATATGATAAAAAGTAAACGTGCTCGCGCAACCGGAGGCGTGGCTGACCACCGCCACAGGCGGGGCCCCGCTGGAAGCGGTGGGTGGTTGAAAGCGGTATGAGCCAGTATAGATTGAATTGTTAGATTGAATTTATGTTTAAAACATATATAATCCAAAGTGAAAAAACAGACAAGTATTATATCGGTTATACTTCAAACCTTGAGAAAAGATTGCACTATCATAATTCCGGAAAGAATAAATCAACAAAGGCAAGTGCTCCTTGGAAATTAATCAGCTCGGAAAGTTTTGGAACAAAAAGAGAAGCTTGGTTGCGTGAGAGGCGGATTAAGAGTTATAAAGGGGGAGAAGCATTCAAAAAGCTTGTTAATCAAAAATGGAGACGTGGCTGAGTGGTTGAAAGCGGCTCCTTGCTAAGGAGTTAAGGGTTTTAAACCCCTTCGGAGGTTCGAATCCTCCCGTCTCCGCCAAAATTGAAAATCGGAATTGGAAGCCGAAATGGGGTCGGCGCGAAGCGCCGACCATATTTTTGGTTCGGAAACCCTTTTCGAAAATTTGCGGTGTTTGTTGGTTAAAATCCGAACTTTTTTTGACGAAAATCCTGACTGTGAATTCTGATTGCCGCGCTTCGCGCGGCAGAACAAAAAACTTTTTCGCTCGGGCGGGCAAAAAGGAGAAAAGGGGTCAGTCACCTTTTTTAGGTCTGCCTCTTGATCGCATTGTAGATTCAAGCCCTAATTTTTTAACAATTCTATCCACCCAAATATCTTTACCAAAGGGCCTATCTCTTTGAATTGATTTTTCAATAGATTCCTCTTCTTCGTGTGTTTGTGGCTCATTAATAAAGGAAAGATAATCTCTGGGTTCTGGTATTGGCCATGAAGATAATATTTTCTTTTGTTTTACTGTCCCATTCTCTCTTCTCCAGACACTAGACCATTTCCAGTTTTCTGCTTTCTTAACAAGATTAGCTTTTTTGGCATTTCTTTCAACGTAACGCACTAAGGCAATTAAATGATTATCGTCTTGTACAATAAAGGATTTAAACCGGCCTTGATATAGATGACCTTGGCCCGTTGTCTTTTTTATTGCATGCCATCTTTTGGTGTGTGTATTAGTTAACCATTTCATAAATTCTGAAAGATCGGAATCTTGATGAGGATACAATACGAGATGCCAATGATTGGGCATAATGGAATAAGCTAAAAGTCTCATATTAAATTTTTTTACCGTTTCTTCGAGAACATTTTCAAAAAGCTGATAATCTTTATCATCATCAAAAATTTGCACACGAGCATTTGCTCTATTGAGCACATGATACACATATCCCCCTATTGCATTTCGTGGTTGTCTTGGCATATGTCCTCATTATATCACAAAAAAGGTGACTGACCCCTTTTCCTCAGCAAGTAGACATTGATTCAATTAAATAACATGGAAAAAGAAACAAGTATGGAAAATAAATTAGAATTAAATCGGCGTCCTGCGCAAGAAAGCGATACTGAATTTGCTAGACAGGCACATCACAAGGCTTATCATGATGTGGTCGTCAAAAAAGGTGACTGACCCCTTTTCCAGCCAGTTCCGTTCGGATATTTTCAAACAGACACCGCGATCTCTTGACAGATTATTATACTATAGTATAATACAGCAAGATTTGTTAATTTCCAAATAATTTTTTTAAACCCACAAAAATCTAAAAATCTAAAACAATGGAAATAGAAAAAAGAATTGCTAAAATTCCTCAACAATTAAACCAATTTTTTGGGGAGTTTTTAAAACCTTACGCTAAAGGCGATGGGTTTTTAGAAAACCGTCTTGAAAAAATTTCTCAAGAAATCAGAAAGGGAATTATCTCACTCTGTATTGAAATGGTATGGATTGAAAGTTCTTTGAAAGAAACATTTTCAAAAAATCTGATGCTGAAAACTAGCCCATATGTTGAAAGAATCGTTTCCATTATGGATGATTTAGTTGATAATAAGATTGATAAGAAAGATGTGGAAGAAGTTATTTCTGACCTTGAGTTGCCACTAATGAAAATCATTGTTCAGGAAACCATCGAACATTCTGTAAAAATAATGGCGGCGAATGATACTTTTTTAAAGAGAGTGAATAAAATTTGGGAAACGTCTGATCTAAACCTAGATCTCAGACTCAGAAAAGCATTCCTTCTTTTCTTAACTCTCCAATTCGATCCAACGGTAAACTAAAACCTTGCCGGCGAAGTTATTTAAGAAACCTTTTAACCGAGGTTTCTTTTTTTACCTTTTTTCAAGTAACCCACTTAGTAGTCCGACTACTAAGTGGGGTTAAATTTTCCATAAATCCCAAATCATACCGGCGATGTTGCGCGGTTTGCCTTTTAACGCGAAATAATGAAGATCGATAAACGGTAGGGTGTTACATTCGATTATACCCCAACGCTGGGAAACGGCGTCTTGAGTAGGGTCGGGGATGACGCAGTCAAAACCGGCTACGGTAATATTTAGTACATTTGCCGCGCGTTTGAGAATCGGAATAAAACTCGGATGAAGTTTGTCTATCATTTCTTCCGTTTCTCCGCCATAGAAGCGCCCAATGCGATGAGTTAAGTAAAGTCTTAGTCCTTTGGGCAATATGTCGTCCAGTAAATATCCCGAGCGCGCGATGTGTTCTTTTATTTCTTTTGAAACAACAATAGGTTCAACGCGTTTGTGCCGATGCGCGTTTTTTTCTTCAATTAATTCAGTAATTTTTTTCAAACCGTCGCCAACAATCGACGGTGGACTGGCGCGGTAAAGTCCGGCCAAAACATTGTTTATAACCGTGGCTCGACAGACATCGCCGTCGAGATGTTCTTCAATGGCCAGACGGGGAGAAATTTTTTTAGCTCGATTGATAGCGGTAATTAAATCTTCCGCCGTTTGAATGTTAGTCGTCGTGTGCCGTCCGCGCGAGCCGTCGCGCGGTTTGACGACCAGAGGTGTGCCCAACTTCTCAAAAATCTGCCCCGATGTTAAACGTCGGGAACGTCGGGAAAATATGGAAAGGCCAGTAAAACGCGGAGTTGGAATGCCGGCTTCCTCCAGCGCGTGCTTAAGAAGTATTTTGTCGTCCCAGCGGTCGCTGTTGTTTAAAAAACGGGGCGGAATCGGCAGACTTTGAAAATAAAACCACCGGCCGTTTAGATGGGCGCGATAAAATTCCAACGGATAGTTTCCAATTATCGCTTGTTCTATTTTTATATTTCGCCGGTTTGCTTCTTCCCACACAATACGCGAACGATACGACGCGACTTTGTTTATATCGCCGGAAAATCTGGCGACTTTTATAAACGAAAGAAAAGAAAAAATAATTTCCGGGAATTTATCTGCCAGTCGTTCAAAAAAAGACGGGAAACGATATCCGGTAACTGAAGCCGCCCAGTCCGCCGCCGACGACAAGCATCCTTCTATAAAAGATGCCAAATGATTAACGTCGGCGTCGCCACAATACGGGCAGTTACTTTTTTTAGGGCGGGGTTCATTCATATTTATTTATAGTATATATGAAAACAAAGAAACGGCTTGCGCCGCTTCTTTGAAATCGACTTGCATCGATCTTAGTGGCTTCCGAGCATAATAGTTTTGTCCATTGCTCATAATGCCGACCGTATTTATTGTATCACATGTTGAGAAAAGAGAGGGATTGCGCAAGTACTATCATTGTGTGTTATTATAAGGGTATTATTAGTTTATTTTTAAAAAATATATGGATATAAATCAAATAAAACGTGAAGTAACTTGGTATACGGATGAAATTCGAGCGAATGAACGAGATTTTGAGCAAGCAAAAAATAAAGCTCGGGAGTTAGAAGGTAAAATTCGCGATAATAGACAAAAACTCGAGCAGTTTAAGCGTGATCTTTCTAATGCTGAATATGCTGAACAACAAAAAAAATCTTCAAATAGGTAGAAAATTTTAATGAATTCAAATAAAAAAGCAAAAAAGGAGGCAAGGCCTCCCTCTTGCGTAAATTATGGTATAATAAAAAGCATATTAGGGATAATTTTTTTGATGTCGCTTTAATGTGCCAAGGCGCAGGCGATTATTTTTTTCGCTCCGGCTTGCCGGAGCGCCCGGCGCGCTTCGCGCGCCGTCGCGCCGGTGGTCGTTACGTCGTCTATAATCACGACATTGCGTCCGCGCACGCTTTCCGGATTTTTGACGACAAAACAGTCTTTTAAATTTTTTAGACGCGCGTCGCGCGTCTTTATCTTGGCCTGCGGTTCGGTTTCGCGGATTTTTTCCAGCGCCGGACAGTATTCTTTTTTTAATTCGGTTGCCACCACGCGCGCTAAAAGTTCAGCCTGATTGAAACCGCGCTCCCGCCTTCGGCGGGACGAAATAGGCACCGGCACCAAAATTGGCGCGCGAAAATTTTCCATAGTTTCCAATTCCGCCAATTCTTCGGCCAGCCGTTCGGCCAGCAGACTGCCCAGGGCGCGCGCCAAGTCGGTCCGTCCGCGGTATTTTAAAAGCCACACCGCGCGTCGCGCTAGCTTATGTTGATAAGAAAAAACCGCGTGTATCCATTCATCTTCGGGCGGTTCGGCTGATGGCAGGGTTGTCGCGCATTTTCGGCATAAATACGCGCCTTCGGCGCGACAACGCAGACAGCGCGCCGGAAAAAGAAAATCCAAAACTATGTTCCATAAACCCATATATGCTATAATTTAACACATATGAACAACCCTTTGCGGTCTTTATCTAATATTTTCAAAAAGAAAGAAGACGATTTTGTCGGATTGGATATCGGGACTTCAGCCATCAAGGCCGTACAATTAAAAAGAAAAGGCGGTAAAGCTGTGTTGGAAACTTACGGTTCAGTGGCCTTGGGGCCCTACGCTTCCGCCGATGTGGGCGCGCTGACTAATTTAGAAAACACGACTCTCGGGCAAGCTATTTCTGATCTTTTACGCGAATCTAATGTCACCACCAAGACCGCGGCCATTTCCATACCTTCGGCTTCCAGTTTGGTTACGGTTATCAAGTTACCCCACACGGTTTCCGAAAAACAATTTTCTTCCGTTGTCCCTTTGGAGGCGCGCAAATACATTCCTTTGCCGATTTCAGAAGTTTCGCTTGATTGGTGGCCCATGCCACGCCGAGAAACCACCGAAGAATCCGCTTTGGCTCCGCACGAAATTCTTGTTACGGCCGTGCATAATGAAATACTTTCCAGATATCGCGAATTGGCCAAGGCCGCCTCCTTGCGCGCCGATTTTTTGGAAATTGAAATTTTTAGCAACGTGCGTTCTATTTTCGGACAGGAATTAGGTTCGGTTCTTGTAATTGACTGGGGCGCTTCCAAAACGCGGGCGGTCGTGTTCAAACACGGGAACGTTAAAAGTTTTCATATCATAAACCGCGGGGCGGTTGATTTGACGAACAACCTGATGCATTCCATGTCTATGGATTTTAAAAAGGCCGAAGAGATTAAGCACACAGTCGGTCTTTTAGGCACGGGCGCGAATCGAGCCGTATCCGATATTTTGCGTCCGGGCGTGGATTACATTCTTTCCGAGGTTGCCGGCGTAGTTTTCAATTACGGAAAACAGTATAATGAAACTGTGAATAAAGTCGTGCTCACCGGTGGCGGAGCTCTTTTGAAAGGTTTACAGGAACATGTTGCCGAACGTTTGCGAACCGAGGTCTCCCTGGCTGATCCGTTCGCTAAAACCGAAAATCCGATCTTTTTGTCGGAAACTTTACGTTCCGCCGGCCCGGAGTTCTCGATTGCCACAGGTCTAGCTTTAAGAAAACTTAAAGAGGGAGTATAATATATCAAATGGAAAAGGAATTCCAAACTTCTTTTATGCCTAAAAAGCCGGCCGTTGAGGAAAGAGTCAGGCCGGAACGTTCTATCGGCCTACTAACACTGGTTTCTATAATTGTTTTCTTTGTTTCCTTGCTCATAGCCGGAGGTCTTTATGGGTATAAAATTATGCTTGTCAAAAATGTCGCCGGTTTGAAATCCGATCTTGATCGCGCCAAGGCGGCCTTTGAACCATCGGTTCTTAACAACATCCAGAAATTGGAGAAAAAAATAAACGCCTCCAAAGAAATTCTTTCCAACCATGTTTTAATTTCGCCTGTTTTTGACATACTTTCGCAGACTACTTTAAAGACAGTGCGTTACACGAAATTTTCTTACGTTCCCGCGCAGGGTAAGTATAATATCCTGCTTTCCGGCCAAGCCCGCAGTTATCGTTCGGTTGCTTCGCAGGCCGATGTTTTGGGCAAAGATAAAAATATTTCCAATCCGATTTTTTCCAATCTCAAACTAGATAATCTAGGAAATGTTAATTTTGACTTGTCGTTTTCCGTCGATCAATCAATCTTAACCCTTCAACAATAAGATGACACGTCTTTTCTTGCCAATAATTTTAATCGGAGCGGCCATCGGACTTTTCGCGGTTTTTACTGATTCTCTTTACGGCGAAGTCAAAGAACTTTCAATCGAGCAAGATAATTACAATACCGCTCTTTCCAATTCCAAACAGATACTTAAGGAACGCGACGCGCTGGTGGAAAAATATAATAATTTTTCCGAAGTTGACAAGGAAAAGTTAAACAAACTTCTGCCCGATAATGTGGATAATATACGTCTTATTATTGAACTTGAAACACTGGGATTGCGCGACGGCATGGTGCTCAAGGATGTGAAGGTGGAAAGCGCGTCCGGCGGAAAAACGCAAGATTTATCCGGTGAAGAAGAGGAATTTGTCGAAAATTTACCTAGCGAATCCAAGCGGGATTACAGCAGTATGGATATTTCTTTCAGTATGGACGGAACTTATCAAAGTTTTCTTAAATTTATAAGTGATTTAGATAAAAGTTTACGTATGGTTGACGTGCAATCCATCGCTTTTTCTTCTTCGTCCGAAAAAGAATCAGCCGGCGCGGTTTATTCTTTTGATTTTAAAATAAGAACTTATTGGCTAAAGAATTAATATGACCATGAAACCAAAACTAAAAAGCATCCTGATATTCGTAGCTGTTTTAGTTGTGGTGATTTTGGTGTATGTTTTTGTTTTTCAACGTCCGAGTTCGGAAGACGCGACGCTTGTGCCGGTTGGCAGTCCTGTTTCTGGCGGGACAGGCGCGCAGTCTTCTCCGGCGGTTTCATTATTAGGCGAAGTGCCCGGCGATTCAGTCAGCAGAGAGTTTTTAAACCTTTTACTTAATATTCGTGGCATACGTTTGGACGCCGAAGATGTGTTTTCCAATCCGATTTTTGGATCTTTAATGGATTTTACGATTACTTTAGTTCAAGACAGCACTGAAGGTCGCTCTAATCCTTTTGCCCCCATCGGTTCGGATTTTCAGGTCTCTTCGTCTGCTCCCCAAGATTCTTCTGATGAAGATTTTACGCTATGAATTTTCTCGAAGAACTGGTTAAACAAGGGCTGATATCTCGAGATAAAATCGCGGAAATTAGGCGTCGCGCGCGCGACCAGTTTAGCGGGAACATTGATTCCGCGCTTTTGGAAATAGGCGTTTCGGAAAAGGCCTTAATAGAAGCCAAGAGCCGGTTTTATAACATTCCATTTAAGGAAGTTGACCGTAAAAGCGTTTCTTTTGATTTGTTAAAAAACATTCCTGAAGAATCCGTTTCTCATTATCAATTCGCCCCTATAGGTTTTACCGACGGAGTTCTGGAAGTCGGTCTTACTGATCCGGAAAACATAAAAGCCATGGACGCTTTGCAGTTTATATCCACCAAACTTAATCTTCCGTTCAAAATTTTTCTTATTTCCCAATCCGATTTTGATTTCATATTAAGCAATTACAAAGGAATGAGCACACAAGTTGGCCAAGCCGTGTCTGATATTGAAGCCAACTTAAGTTCTGCCGGTGATGCTCTGCCCGTTACACCTAAGACGGGGGAGTCGATTATTGAAGACGCGCCAATTATTAAAATTGTGGATGTGGCCATTCGTCACGCCTTGGAAGGGCGCGCTTCGGACATACACATAGAACCCACCGACGACAAAGTTAAAGTTCGTTTTCGTGTGGATGGTCTTTTATCCACAACTCTTCTTTTACCACCTAATGTTTTAGACGGTATTGTAGCCCGCATAAAAATATTGACGCGCTTGCGTCTGGATGAAAAAAGAAAACCGCAGGATGGCAGTTTTTCACAGAAGGTGGATGGCCGAAAAATTGATTTTCGCGTATCCACTTTTCCTACTTATTACGGGGAAAAAGTTGTTATACGTATTCTTGATCCAGAGCAGGGAGTTAAAACACTTGATGCTTTAGGTTTTTCTCCTGAACACATAAAATTAATCAAAGAAGGAGCGCATCGTCCCTACGGGCTTATATTACTGACCGGTCCGACGGGATCTGGTAAGACCACAACTCTTTACGCGATGTTGAACGAGCTGGATCGCGAAAAATATAACGTGGTGTCATTGGAAGATCCGGTTGAGTATCGGATAAAAGGCGTTAATCAATCTCAGGTTATGCCAGAAATTGGTTATAATTTTGCTTCCGGATTACGTTCTATATTGCGCCAAGATCCCGATATTATTATGGTTGGTGAAATTCGCGACAAGGAAACCGCCCAGCTGGCTATTCAGGCGGCGCTTACCGGACATCTGGTTTTTTCTACTTTGCACACCAATAACGCGATCGGAGTTGTCCCGCGTTTGGTGGATATGGGTATTGATCCTTATCTTATTGCTCCAACTTTAAATTTAGTTATTGCTCAACGATTAGTACGCATGGCCTGTCCTTCAGCTCGCCAAAAAAAGCCCATGAACCCCAGCATACGCGCTTGGCTGGAAAAACAATTCAATGACCTGCCGGCGGGCATTAAAACTTCCATAAAAATTCCGGCGGAAATGTATGAAATTACTTCATCACCCGACTGTCCTTCGGGCACACGCGGACGTATTGGAGCTTTTGAAATATTCTCGGTTGATCAAAAAATACAAAATGTGATTTTAGCCAATCCAGTTGAATTGGAAATTTATAAGGTCGCCCGCGCGCAAGGCATGTTGACTATGCAGGAGGATGCCGCTATAAAGGCCCTGCGCGGAGATATCCCCTGGAGCGAAGTTTACGACCTAGGCGTGGCGGATATGCTATAATAAAAATATGGATCCAAACAACAAACCAAAAATTTTTATAATCGACGATGACAGTTTTCTGTTGGATATGTACGCACTCAAATTCAGTCAGTCTGGTTTTGACGTGGAAACCGCTTCCAACGCGATGATTGCGTTGGAAAAGTTGCGTGGCGGGCTCAAAACTGATGTAATGTTGTTGGATATAATTATGCCCGAGATGGATGGTTTTCAACTTTTAGAACAGGCTGGTCCAGCCGGACTCTTAAAAAACATATTGGTTGTGACGCTTTCTAATCGTGGTCAGCAGTCAGACATTGAGCATGGAAAAAAACTAGGCGCGCAGGATTATATTGTTAAGGCGACCTTCACGCCCACTGAGGTGGTTACTAGGGTTAAAAGTTTGTTATCCGCGAAAAAACCAGTTTAATTTACTATGAATCCTAAAGACATTATAGAAGAATTAATATCCATCGTTATTCGCGAGGGTGGTTCTGATTTGCATATTTCGTCCGGCCGTCATCCGTCCATACGCGTGTCCAGTCAGCTTCTTTTTCTGGAGAATCAAGCGATTCTTTCCAATGATGACATGCTTAAAATTTTAAAGCAGGTTTTGGGACAGGAAAGAACCGATCGTTTTCTTAAAGATCAAGAGGCGGATTTTTCTTGGAGTTCAGCCAGCGGAATGCGCTTGCGCGGTAACGCTTTTGTTCATAAGGGCAGTCTGGCTATGGCTTTTCGCCTGATTCCCAAAGTACGCACTTTGGCCGAGCTTAATCTTCCGCCGGCATTGGAAATTTTTGCTCGGAAAAAACAAGGATTTTTTCTGGTAGTGGGTCCTGTGGGGCACGGCAAGTCCACAACCCTAGCCGCTATGGTTGATATGATTAACCGCGAGCGCACCGAGCATATAATTACTATTGAAGATCCGATTGAATATATTTTTGATCCCGACAAGTCTATTATTGACCAGCGCGAGGTGGGTATAGACACGCGCGATTTTGAATCAGCCCTACAGTCGTCTTTTCGGCAGGACGTGAATGTCATAATGATAGGCGAAATGAGAAGTCCGGCCACAATGGCTGCGGCCGTGACGGCCGCGGAAACGGGACATTTGGTTTTGTCCACACTTCACACCAATAACGCTTCCCAGACCATTGACCGTATTATTGATTCTTTTCCGTCGGGTCAGCAGGATCAGATACGCATACAGCTGGCCGGTTCTCTGCTCGGAATTTTTTCGCAACGTTTGGTTCCGCGCGCGGTGGGTGGTTTGGTGCCGGCCTATGAGCTTCTGGTAAACAACAACGCGGTATCAAACCTTATTCGCGAACGGCGCACGCATGAGATTGATGTGGTTATTGAAACTGGTTTTGAATTGGGTATGGTGGATATGAACCGCTCTTTGTTGGAACTTATGCGCAAGGGCGATGTTACTATGGAAAATGCCATGCTCCATTCCTTAAATCCCAAAGCCTTGGAAAAATTTTCATAAAATATGCTTTTCTACTACAAAGCTTTAAGTGAAAAAGGCGAGAAAAAAGAAGGCACGGTTAATGCCATTAATAAGGATTTGGCGGTGAACGCCCTTCAGCGAAGGGGGCTTATTGTTGTGTCCTTAAGGGAGGAAGAAGAAAAGACAATGTTGAAAATGGCGATTTTTGAGAAAGTTTCGCTTAGGGACGTGGTTATGCTTTCGCGCCAAATCTCCACTCTTTTTGAGGCTGAAATTTCTCCACTCCGGGCTTTTTCTCTAATGGCGGCCAATGTCGAGAATCCGCTTTTGCGCCGAAAACTGGAGCAAGTTACGGACGACCTACAGGCCGGTTTTTCCATTTCCAATTGTTTAGCCAAGCATCCGGAAATTTTTTCGGAGTTTTACGTTGGTATGGTTAAAGCCGGCGAGGAGTCCGGCAAACTGAATCAAATTTTTAGTTTCTTGGCCGATCATATGGATCGCCAGTACGAAATCACTTCCAAAACCAAGAACGCGCTGATTTACCCGATTTTCGTGGTTTTCATTTTCTTCGCCGTTATGATAATGATGTTCACGATGGTAATCCCCAAAATGACGGAAATTATTCAGGAATCCGGACAAGCAGTGCCGTTTTTCACGCGCGTGGTTATCGGTTTAAGCGGATTCTTTGTAAATTACGGAATTTTTCTACTGATTCTGGTAATCTTGGGCGGATTTGCCTTGTTTTATTTCGGCCGAGGACAGGCCGGTAAAGTTTATTTTGACCGGCTTAAAATTACTACGCCGGTTGTCAAAAATCTTTTCCGCAATATGTATCTGTCGCGCATCGCCGATAACTTAAACACCTTGCTTTCGTCCGGTGTGCCGGTCATACGGGCGCTGGAAATCACGGCTAATGTTATCGGCAATCGCCTTTATACCGCCATCTTGCAGGACGCTATGAACGCGGTCAAGGCCGGCAGTTCCATATCCGACGCTTTGGCGCGACATGAGGAAATTCCCTCCATAATGTCTCAAATGATTAAGGTTGGGGAAGAAACCGGCGCGCTGACTTCTATTTTGAAAACGGTTTCCAATTTTTATCGCCGAGAAGTGGAACACGCCGTAAATACGCTCATCAGTTTCATAGAACCGATATTGATAATCTTTCTGGGGGTAGGGGTGGCGATTCT
>Ga0209343_10006765_pt1 | contig 13666 bp, 10 predicted proteins | sample RifCSPlowO2_02_FD_184026 | JGI IMG/M metagenome (GOLD analysis project Ga0209343, IMG submission 184026) | Groundwater microbial communities from Rifle, Colorado - Rifle CSP2_plank lowO2_0.2 (SPAdes) (version 2) | ecosystem: Environmental > Aquatic > Deep subsurface > Groundwater | place... | reverse complement strand
GCAGGAAACCGAACAGATCCCGCGCCTGATACACGGGCCGTGCCTGCTCAATGTCACGCGCGGGGGAAAAAGCCCGGTGCCGGACCTGCGGCAGGTGGAAGACATGGGCTATCGCATCGCGATACTTCCCGGCCTGCTGCTCATGCATATCATCGGCAGTTGCCGGCAGATACTCAAGGAAGCGCGCGATACGCGGACGCACCCGGTTCCCCTCGGCGACATCTCGATACCCGAAATGTGGCGTGTGGTCGGAGCGGATGGGTGGGATGCCGTGCAGGCGAAATACAAGTAACAGCTGTCGGCGCTCAGGCTAGAGCCATCGAGCCTGTCATTCCCGCGCGGTTTCTGGTGGAGGATAGGGCCCATGCATGCCGGAGGTGAACGACCTGGGGAAACCATCGCCGACAGGCTGGCGCGTTGGGTGGTCGGCTTGCGGTTCGAGGACCTTTCGCCGGAGGTGGTGCGCCAGGCGCAGCGCTGCATGCTGGATACGCTGGGCGTGCAGGTGCGGGGGGCGACTTTGCCGTGGATACAACCGGTGTATCGCTACATTCGTTCCGCCGGGAGCAGTGAGGAAGCCACCGTCACCTACCACGGGGACCGTCTGGGCGCCCCTTATGCGGCCTATGTGAATTCAACCTTCAGCTATAGTTGCGAGCTCCAGCATCACGGATCGTACGGGAGCGCGCATACCGGCGTCATCGTCATTCCCACGATTCAGGCTTTGGGAGAAAAGCTGGCCTCCACCGGGCGCAGCCTCATCGCCGCCATGGTGGCGGGCTACGAGGTGCAAGGCCGTCTGGGCACGGCGCTGTTCAAGCCGGCCTCTCAGCGCCATTTTCATCCGCAGGGACTGCTGGGGGTGTTCAGCGCTGCAGCCGCGGCGGGTAAACTGCTGGGGCTCGACGACGAGCAACAAGCCCATGCATTCGCCATCGCGGGCAGCCACGCCTCATCCATACTGGAATATGACCAGGCCGGGGGCGAGGTCAAGCGAATTCATGGGGCGATCGCCCTGCGCAGCGGCATACAGTCGGCCTACCTGGCAAAGGAGGGGCTTACCGGGCCGCTTACCGTATTTGAGGGACGCCGCGGCATATTCGCCTCGTTCGGCGGCGGGGAAGTGGCCCCTGAGCTGCCGCTCTCCCAGATCGGCCGACCCTATTGCATTACGCGTTGCCGGTTTCGTATCTATCCCACCATCGGCTCCTGCCATGCGGTCCTGGATATCGTCAACGACCTGATGAAGAAGCACGCGTTCGATTACCGGGATGTCGAATGCATCAGAGTGGGCATGTCTGAATTTTCGGTGACGCACGTGACGACGGTGACACGACCCCACGACGTCATGAGCGCTCAAGCAAGCCTGGGCTTCAGCCTGGGCCTGCTGCTGGTAAAAGGGGGTAACGATCTGGAGCTGTACATTGACCGCACGCTATGGCAGGACCCGGAGGTGCTCGCAGTGGCCGACAAGCTGCAAGCGTACGTTGTGGCGGACGAATCTCGCCCACAGATGGCCCGGGTGGAGATCAGGCTCAGGGGAGGGCGAATCCTCGAAGGGGAGCAGGAGGACGCAAGAGGGACGGAAACGTCGCCTTTCAGTGATGAAGTGATGGAAGCCAAATTCCGACGCCTGGCAGCCTCGCTCCCGGGGGATCAGGTGGAGCAGGTGATACAGACTGTATCGCGGATGGAGGAGATGACGTCGATGTTGCAACTCGTGCCATTGCTGCAGAGTCATCAGTCGGGGTAGGCCGGCAATCAACTCCTTGACGTAGAACAAACCGGCTTGCCGCGTCAGGCGGTAAGGTGTCATTCGCGCGCCCGGGTTGATCGATTGGCGAGCAGGAAGGTGACACCGTGCAGAAAAGAATAGCCAAGATTCCCTTGACCCTGAAGGTCAACGGCGAGGAGCACCAGCTTTTGGTGGAGCCGCAGCAGACCCTCCTGGGGGTGTTGCGTGACGATCTTGGCCTCACCGGCACCAAGCAGGGTTGCGACGATGGCGCCTGCGGCACCTGCGTGGTCACCGTGAACGGCGCTATGGCTCGCGCCTGCCGTGTCCCCGTCGATCGTGTGAACGGCAAGGATGTCCTTACCATCGAGGGGCTCGGAACTGCCGAGCGGCTTCACCCCCTGCAGCAAGCCTTCATCGAAGCCGATGCCGTCCAGTGCGGTTTCTGCACGCCTGGAACGATCATGGCCGCCAAGGCGCTGTTGGACCACATTCCCGCCCCTAGCCGGGAGCAAATCGCCAAAGCCCTGGGGAGCAATCTGTGTCGCTGCACCGGCTACGTGAGCATCCTCGAAGCGGTCACCCGTGCGGCGCGTCTCGGCCGGGGCGTCCAGTACCCGGAGCCCCAAGTGTGTGGAGAGGCGGAGGTGCACCGGCGAGCCGATGCGCGAGACAAGGTTCTCGGAACTGCTCTTTATGCCGCCGATCTCACGATGCCCGGCATGATCCATGGAGCGATTCTCCGCAGTCCTCACGCTCACGCCGACATTCTCGACATCGATGATAGCGAGGCCCGCGCGCTGCCCGGTGTGGTGACCGTCGTAACCGCTCGCGACGTGCCCGGCCTCAATCGCTACGGACGTGCGCTCAAGGATCAACGCGTGTTGGCAGATGGTCGCGTCCGCCAAATCGGCGATGCGGTGGCTGCCGTTGCTGCGAGATCGCCAGAGATAGCGGCGCACGCATGCTCGCTGATTCGTGTGAGCTACCGGCCTCTTCCGGCGATCGTGGATCCCGCCGAAGCGTTGAAGGACGGCGCCCCACTTATCCACGACAGCGGCAATCTGCTCGCCGAAAAAAAGACGCAGTGGGGCGATGCGGAAGCTGCGCTGGCCCAGTCAGATCTGGTGGTGGACGAGACGTACACCACGCCCTTTATCGAGCACGCGTACCTCGAGCCGGAGTCGGCGTTGGCGTATCAGGACGATGACGGACGCCTCGTAGTGCGCTCGGCCACGCAGCACTCTCATCTGCACCGCAGAGCAGTGGCCGAGAACATGAATCTGCCGTTGGAGCAGGTGCGCATATGGCCGACGGTGATCGGCGGTGCGTTCGGCGCCAAGACCGATGTCTCCTGCGAGTGTGTCATCGCACTGCTCGCGCTGAAGACGGGCCGGCCGGTGAAGATCGTCTACAGCCGCGCCGAGTCCTTCGCTTCCACCACCAAGCGCCATCCGTTCCGAATGCGCTGCCGTACTGGCGTCACTCGCGATGGCCGGCTTACCGCGCTCGCGGCTGAAGTGCTGGCCGATACCGGCGCGTACGCGTCGGCAGGCCCGGGCATCATGGTGCGCGCGTTCGTCTCGATGGCGGGTCCGTATCAGTTCCCCAACGTCGCGATGCATGGGCGCGTGGCGTACACCAACAACACCACCGCCGGCGCGATGCGAGGCTACGGCGCGTGCCAGGTTGCGTTTGCCCTCGAGTCGCAGATGGACATCATGGCCGCGAAGCTCGGCATCGATCCTCTCGAGTTCCGGTTGATGAACCGCCGCAAGTCGGCAGCTTCGAAGACTACACCGCAGGACAACGAGCAGGAAGCGGCGTACCGCGCGACCGTCGAAGCTGTTCGTCCGTACTATGAGGAAGCGCTACGAGCGCGGCAGGCGAGCGCGAGTCGCAACGGCCGATTCCGTCGCGGCGTGGGAATCGCTTCCATGCGATATGGCATCGGGTATAGCGGGCATCAACCGCCGCAATCGATTGTTGAGCTCGAGAGCGATGGCCGCGTGCGCCTTTTCATTGGATCCATCGACATGGGCCAGGGCACCGACACTGCGCTGGGACTCATCGCCGAGCGCGAGTTGGCGCTGCCGCTCGACGCTGTGTCGGTGGTGAGCGGCGACACCGATCTCACGCCCGATAACGGCGCCTCCTCGGGCAGCAGAGTGATCTATACCGATGGCAATGCGGTGAAGGAAGCCGCGACCGTGTTGAGAGATGCCATTCTGTCTACCGCGTCCGAACTGCTCGGAAAATCCTACGAAAGCCTGGAATTGAGAAACGGCTGCGTGGCGCCGCGACCGGAGACCGGCGCTTCCGGCCCGACGGTCTCGTTCGCCGAAGTGGCCGCAGCAAGGCGCGCAGCAGGGCTTCCGCTCCGCTTCAAAGGAGAATTCCACGCGATCCGAATGCGCGACTCCATCAGTGGAGAGCCGAGTCCATATCTCGTACACGTCTCCGCGACTCACGTGGCGGAAGTGGAAGTCGACACACGACGCGGGACGGTGCGGGTGCTGCGGGTCGTGGCTGCGCACGATGTGGGACGCGTCATCTATCCTCAGGGGCTGAAAGGACAGATCGAGGGCGCCGTTTCCATGGGAATCGGGTTCGCCCTCAAGGAAGAGTTCCATCCCGGCGAGACGACGGGGTTCGAGCAGTACCGCATCCTCACCGCGCGGGAAACTCCTGAAGTCGTCACGCTGATGGTGGAGCTGGTGGATCCCTCGGCAAGCCTCGGAGCAAAGGGCGCGGCCGAGTGTGCGACCGTGGCTGTCGCGCCCGCCATCGCCAACGCCATCACCGACGCCACGGGAACCCGAATCCGTCATCTTCCTGCTACGCCCCCTCGTCTACTGGCTCTACTAGGCGGCGCACCCGGCTGATCCTGGTTCAGATTTTCCTTCGAAAAAAGGCGCGGCGTTCTACTTCAGCAACGCGTTCCTCCTCGCCAAGCTCGCCCTCGTCCTCGTCGTGGGCCTGCTTTCGATTTATCCCACGCTGGAATTTTTGTCGTGGGGCAAAGCGCTGAAAGCCGGACGGGTGCCGGCGGTGGACGCCGGCAAGCTCAGGAGAATCCGCAGCATCATGCATTGGGAACTTGTCGGCGTCGTGCTGCTGATCCTGTGCGCCGCGCTCATGGCGCGCGGCGTGGGACAGTTCGCATGACGCGATCGATCGCGGAGCGAGCGCATTATGCAAACGTCCGGAGTCGGCAAAAAGCCGCTGTTCACCCTACCGGCTTGAAGGTGCGAAACTCGTGGCGCAGAATGTCGCGTCATGAGACGGGCTGGCCGTCCAATTCAAGGCCAGACTTTTCGGTAAGCGTAGTGTCACCGAGACTCAGGTAACACTGACTGAATGGGAGGGATTGGCCATGTTCGACAAGGAACACTTTATCGAAGATTGCCGTGCTGCAATCAAGGGAAAGGACGCTCAGGCCGTAATCCGGGAGCATGTTGCGCGGGCCGTAAGCGAGCCCTCGCAACTGATGCGGATCCTTGGCGAGCCGAAACGCGCTGGCGTTGAAACGATCTACAAAGCGGATGACTTGACCATCCTCAACCTCTGTTGGGGGCCGGGCATGGTATTCAAGCCGCATGATCATCGCATGTGGGCCGTCATCGGCATCTATACGGGCCGCGAGCTGAATACTTTCTTCCGTCGGGCCGAGCGGGGCCTGACGCGACATGGAACCAAAGAGCTGAACGCGAAGGATGTGGCTCCTCTCGGAGCGACGATTATCCATGCGGTGACAAATCCGCTTGAACGGATTACCGGGGCCATCCATGTATACGGTGGCGATTTTTTTGCCACGCCACGCAGCGAATGGGATCCGAACACGTTAGAGGAGCAGCCCTACAACGTGGAACACACGATGCGGGCCTTTGAAGAGTCGAACGCGCGTCTTGGCGTCAAGAGTCATCATGCGTAGTTCAACACTTGAGCCTGGCCCTAGTCTTCCAATCGCGCGCTTCAGCGCTCGCGCTACTGAGCTGGAGCGTTGAACCTCCGCTCTCCGGGGCGCTAACCGCCTATCGACGGAACGTCGCTTCCCGGCCAGAAGCGGCCTATCAGACTAAGAGCCCAGATCCATCAGGTCGTGCCCACGGCTTTCGAGCCGAACACGACAGACTTTCTGTGACGCGGCAGGTAGAGAGCCAACGGCAGTCCGAGGTACCCTATTGCTGCGGATGCAAGAATCGCCCAGGTATAGTCGCCGGAAACATCGAAAAGCGCGCCGCCCAGCCAGCCTCCCAGGGCCATTCCAGTGCTCGCACCCAGCATCTCGAAGGAGAAAATCGAGCTGAGGGGCGCTGTTGGGCCGAATAACTGGCGGTTGATAATCGGGAAGCCCACCATCTCGCCTCCGTAGCAAATGCCGAAAACGACGGCAAACACATAGAACATCCAGGCTTCGTTGGCAAACAACAGGATAAGAACCGAAGTGCTCTGTCCGATCACCGCCATCGTGAGGACAGCCCGGCCACCGAGCCGCTCCGTGAGGACGCAGAAAGCGAAACGGCTGAAGACTGAAATGCCGGCGATCATGCTGAGCACGCCCGCTGCCTCGATTCCGGACACTCCCCGGAAAGTCGCCATGGAAACCACATGCGCCAGGATGATGGCGTGTCCAGCACACCCGAGATGATGGACACCCGTCAAGAGCCAGACCGGGCGCTTGGTCAGAACCTCGCGTAGACGTGCGGGCGCTGCAGCGCTTGCGGCGGGAATACGTTGCTCCCTGGATGAACCTTCGGCTCCATAGGCCGACAGCCCCTTTTCATGGGGACTGCTTCGTATCAATGCGGAAAAGGCCAGGAGAACAACGCCGAAAACAATTCCTATGACGGTGAATGCCCCTTCCCAACCCCGCGTTTCTATCAGCCAGCGGAACAGCGGAGCAAAAATCACTGGCCCTGCTCCCAGGGCGGCCCAATAAATGCCTAACGCCACGCCCATATGCCGGTCGAACCATCGGGTCACGATGACCGGCAGCAGCACCATAAAAGCAGCATTCCCCAAAGATCCGACAAATAACCCATAAAAGAGGTAGAAGTGCCAAAGCTCCTTTATGGTCCCCAGGAGAACCGTGCCCGCGGATATCAGGAAGGACGCTCCGATCATGAGCTTCCGCGCACCGTAGTGATCACCAAGCCAGCCCATAGCGACCATAGCAGGCATTCCGGCCAGAAACGCCAGGGCATAGGCAAAAGATATGTCGCCGCGTTTCCATCCAAATTTCGCGACAAGTGGGTCTATGAAAACCGCGAATGACGCTGAATCGGCACGGCTAACGATACTGAGGACGCACGCCGCCGTCAGAATGACCCACGCATAATGAAATCTGGATTTTCTTGTGAATGTCATGGAAGGGTATCTCTTGTTCCAGGACCGTATGGTAACGGCGTTTTACCGGAGAAGCTAACAGGCGTAGGCTATTCTGAGGCTTCGCGCGAAGCGACGATCGGCTAACGGTCGTAAACGGCCAAACGCGGCCCGTTGAAAAGCTTGTCTACACCTTCAACGTGCGCCGCGTGATCGGGCGGCGGTCTGCGGCAGCGCTGCGCACCAACAAATCATTCAGGACGTCAGCGACTGCACCCAGTCCCAGCGCTGACTCGCGCGGTCGACGATCACCTCGAGATCTTCAAGTAGCGCGTGACGTGCCGCGATTAGCGTCCGCGTCGCTTCCCGCACACGCTCGAGGTAAGCCGCCTTCGACGGATAACGCTCCACGACCGAGAGACGCGGGTCGCCGCTGCGCTCGCGCTCCTCGCGCGTGCGCGCGAACGGCAGCGTCGAGCCCATCATCAACATAATGTCGCCCGGCGCGCCGTTTTCCGCATGGCGTGAGTTCCAGCCCATGAAAGTCGCGAGCGGCGCGCGGAGCTCCGGCGCACGGATGCCGGCGACTTCGTTGCCATCGGCATCGAGCTTCGACACATACGAGGGATACGGCGCGCCCGTTTCCGGCGGATAGATCACTATGCCGCGCTCGGCTTCCGCGCCGAAATTGAGACGCACCGGCCGGTCGATTCGTTCGAGCGCGCGCGCGCCGGGAATCTTCCTGAAGAAGCCGGCCAGCGACTCCGGTTCGACCGCGGTGCCATCGCTCAATCGTGGGAAAGCGCTCGCCGGCGGCTCGATCCCCTCGCTCACCCAGCGATCGAGATTCACGAGTGCGCTGCGCATCAGCGGTCTGTCGTCGACGATGTTGAAGCGATGATGGCCGCGATTGCCGGTGTTCGGCTCGGCCGGCAGTGGTGGAATGGGCCCCGTCGTGTGTTGTGTCCCCGCGAGCAGGTAGGTTCGCGCGAACTCGGGCGGCTCGGCGTCGCGCGCGCCCGCGATGTCAGTATGGATGAGGGACGCGTCGCCCCGCCAGTACTCCCACGATGAATTCGTCGTGAAGATCCGCGGCACGCGCCCGCGCCGAATGAGGCGCTCGTACAGTCCTGCATCGTTGAAAGGCTCAAGCGATCCGACCGACAGGCTCGAAAGGAGTGAAGGCTGCCCGAAGCGCAGATTGAACTCGCCGCGGCGTGCGCCAGCGATGTGCGACATGACGCCATCGAACACCATGCGGCCCTGCTCGTCCTCGTCAAGTCCCATGTAGAGCATCTGCCGCACGAACCGGCCGTTCTGCGATTGTCCGTACAGATACGCCCGCTCGAGCTCGCCTGCGCATGGATTGCCGCTCGATGCCGGCGCCCAGCGCAGCCATGCAGCGGTGTCGCGAATGGCGAGGAAACCTAAGCCGATGATCGGTGGATCGGCGGCCCGAAAGACGACGCTGTAGATTGCACCGGGCGTGAAGCCACCCTGCAGCTCGATGTGTTCCGGATCCGGGAAGCGCCACGCCGATCGCGGCACTTCGATCACAGGCGCGCGCGAGTGCTCGCGCACCGTGAGCCGCGCCTGCGCATCGTCCACATCGATCGTCGCCTGCGGGATCGAGGGGCAAGTCACGTGGCTGCGGTCTCCGAGAGGCAGCCTCGCCACACGCGTATGCGGCCGGAGCTCGACACGCATGAAGTCCGTGATGCCTTTCGCGCGTGGCACGTCGAGCGCCATGACGCCATCCTGACGCGGCAAGTCCGCCTGCCAGCCGGCCCACGCCAAGATGTAGCCGCGACGCATGAGAAAGCCGCTGCCGAAGTCCTGCTGCGCCGTCGGGTCCGGTGAGCGCGGCGTGCTGTTGAAGAGGCCGAGCGTAGACTTGCGGCCGCGGTTCGGGACGTCGAAGAGGAGCCGCCTGTTGCCTTTGCCCGGATACACCGGCTTGAGCAGGTAGAAATCGCCGGAGAATTCGACGCGGCCCTGCGCATTTTTCTGCGCGAGACCGATGTCCGTGATCTGGCGGTGGAGCGGATGCTCGGGATCGGCTGCGAAGCGGACGGTCCCGACGATCTTTTCGTACGGGCCGACGTCGCCGAACGACTCGCCGTCGAGCACCACCTCGCGCCTTTGAATCTCAAGCGCTGTCAGCATCTCGGTCTCCTCCGCAGTTCCGCTATTTTGAAGGGGGCATAAGCCCACGCCACCATTGATCGCCGCACCTCGCTTTGCACCGGCGTCACGCGATGCACGAGGTATCTGTGATCGAGCGGCGGGTCATTCCAACTTGATGCCGGCCGACCGGATGATCGTTCTCCACTTGTCGTTTTCGGCGCGCAGGAACTTGGCCAGTTCCTCAGGCGAGCTCCCTACGAGCTCGACGTCGATCGCGGCCATCATTTTCTGCAGCTCGGGCGCGGCGACCGCCGCCTTGAACGTCTGCTGCAGCTTAAGTACAACGGGCCGCGGAGTGCGGGCCGGCGCGACGATGGCGTGCCAGGCTGCGCTGTCGAAGCTCGGCATGCCTTGCTCGACCGAAGTCGGCACTTCGGGATAATGCGGCGAGCGGCGGGTGCCGGCGATCATAAGCGGCTTGATAAGCCCCGCCTTGACGTGCGGCTCCGCGCCCGAAAACGGGTAGGTGAGTATGTGCACGCGGCCGGCGGCCATCTCGGGAACCGCCACGCCTATGCCCTTGAACGGAATATGCACGATGTTGATCGACGCCACACGCGCGAAAAGTTCCGACGTAAGGTGCAGGCCGCTGCCCATGCCGCTCGAGGCGTAGTTCAGCTTGCCCGGCCGCTCCTTGGCATAGGCGATGAGTTCCTTCACCGAATTCACAGGCAGCTTGGTGGACACGAAGAGCATGAACGGCGCGCTCGTTGCGAGCGTGACCGGCGCGAAGTCCTTGAAAACATCGTAGCCGAGCTTCTCGTAAAGATGCGGCCCGACAGCCAGGGGGCCGATGTTCCCGTAGAGGATCGTGTAGCCGTTTGGCGGCGCTTTGGCGACCAGCTCCGTGCCGATTGTGCCGCCGGCGCCGCCGCGGTTGTCCACCACGATCTGCTGCCCCAGTTTCCCAACCCATTCATGCACGATACGCCGCGCCACGGTGTCGATCGCACCGCCCGGCGTGTAGGGTATGACCATGCGGATGGTGCGGTTGGGATAGCTCTGGCCGGAGGCAGCATGGACCGTTAGCAGCAGCGCTGCGCCAAGGCCGATCATCGTGGCTGGCTTCATGGTGATTTCTCCTCGTTAGCGCGCAGACGCTTTTCGGGCTGTGACCGCTCGGGGGCGCAGCGCTCGTTATAAACCGCAGTCGCAACAGCGCCGTAGACTGTCGATTACAGCGCCCGTTCCCTTGCTTCCTGCCAAGCGCTACTATGAAGCCACGGCGTGAATTTCATCTGCCTCGCGCCACGACTTCAAGTCGGACAGACTGCTAGAGCATGCGGGCGGTCAGCCAGTCGGCGATGTAATCGATGCCGACTTGCCGGTTGTCCGCCTGGCAGTGCTCGAAACCACCGGTTTCGCGCGTGAAGATCTTGAGGGTCTTGTCGCGGGATCCGGTCGCGGCGTACAGCTGGTCCGCGACATCGCGGGTGGTGAGCCTGTCCTCCTCGCCCCAGGTGATCAGCATCGGGCACTCGATCTTCTCGGCCACCCCGGCAAGCGTGAATTTCTTCAGCTTCTCCATCGCGACGTCCATGTTTTCCACGCCAAGGACCCAAGGCAACTGGAAATGCGACGTGGCGACGCTGTTGTGGTCTTTCTTCATCGCCGACCAGCGTTTCTGCCACACCGCGTGATAATCGTAGTGGGGGCCCCAGGCGACGCAGGCGGCGTAGCGCTTCTCGAAAGCCGCCACACGCGGCGCGTAATAGCCGCCCGCGCTGTAGGCCATGATCGCCACACGCGTGGGGTCCACGTCCTTGCGTTTCGCGACGAACTCGTATGCCGGCGTGCCCGCGGCCTCGTAGTCGTAGCGGGAATGGTGATTGCGCAGCCGTAACGACTCGCCCTGGCCGGGGCCATCGATGGCCAAAGTATGGAAGCCGCGGAATGCCAGCTCGACGCCGGCGAACAGGACGTTCATCTCCTTGCAATTGTCCAGACCGTTGAACAGCACGATGGTGGGGGCGGGCCCCTCCACTCGCGGCGACTTGAGAAAATACGCGGCGAGCGCGGAATCCCCGTAGGGCACGTCAACGATCTCGAGATTAGGGTAGCGGCGCTTGAGCCCTTCCTGGGCGCATCTCAGGCTTTTCCGATAGATGGCGGTTTTCTGCTCGCCCGGCGGCACCATGCGCTCGCCCGTGAAGTAATAGGTGCCCGCGCGCAGATAGTAGTTTCCGGCGGTCGCGTCGCGGCGCTCCGCCGCCGCCGCATCGGCGATTTTCTCCATCCTCTCGGCCATGGCGCACCACTCCTCCCACCACGCCTGAGGCTCGTCGGCCCGCTGATGCAGGCGCTGCACGACCTCGTCGATTTCGCCCAGCGCGACCGCGCCCCAAGGGGCCATTCCTTTCGTGATGGATGTCGCGTTCGACCACTGATAATTCCTCGGAAAGCTGTCGATCCAGTTACCCTCGTAAAACATCCGTATCTCTTCCCAAAAAAACCGGCGCCGGGACCCTGCAAAGATAGGAAAAAAGAAATTGAATCCTGCCTCTTTTCGGACGCGGGCCGATGGCGATGGTCTGGCGCTGGTTACGCGCCACCGAGCAGTACGTCCAGAGCATATTGCGCCTGCGCCTGGCCGAATGCAATGCCGGTTAGGTCAAGATGGCGCAAATCCTGACCCACGTTTCGACCGAGTTATCTTGGGGGTCCGGAAGCCCGAAGCTATAGGCCGCGCTCGTCCAACTTCATCAGCTTGAAATTGCGATCTGACAACCTGTTCGCTGCGTAGACCATATACGCCGGCGGCGGCGCCCGCCTTGTGCCGCTGCTGGCAGTCATGCTGCCGCCTTGGTGCATCGCGCCTTCGGTGGCGATGCGCTGGATTTCCTCGGAGGGAATGCGCCGATCAGCGCCGACAAGATGATCGAATGATCTCGCGTCAATGACCGCTTTCAGAAACGGGCTATGACCCGTTTGGGTCGGAGTCGATCGTGACAAACTGGGATTTGTTCCGTCGTTGCCGATTAGCCATCGTTCCAGTCTGACATTGTCTGTCAAATCAAGTCCGAGCCATTACAATTCAGGTTTCCCTTGCGTCCTTGGTTTTGCCTTCGCGTACCCCTCGAGGGGGTATTGAAAAGAATCCTTTGCGTTAATGCTTTTCGCTTTTTTACGAGTCACGAGCCACGCTCTCTCAAAAACACCGGCAGATCGGTAGTCGGCGGCCGGGCGGGGACCTGGTAAAACAGGTCGGCGACGAAGCCGCGGTGATACGTGGTGTGGTTGACGACGTGCAGCAGGATCTCGCCGCGCGTCATCACGCCCTGGTTCCCGCCGATCAGCGTAAAGCTCACCTTCTCGTCGAGCGCGGCATCCGAAAGCTTGTCGCTCCAGGTGGTGTACCAATCGTCGATCGCCTGCTGTGCGCTCCACAGCTCGTCCAGTTCTGGATACCCCACTGTATTGCGCGCGGTAAAACCGTGATCGCGTCCCTCGAGATGCGCCTGCCAGATGAGGTCGATGACATAGTTGTGATTGAGCGTGTGGACCATGTTCTTGAACAGGCTCTGGCGTTCCTTCGTGGCCTCGCCCGCCGGCAGCGCGGCGACGGCATCGAAGATCAGCTTGTTTGCCCACGCGTTGTAGCGCGTGAGCATGCGGGCGGTGCGGGTCGTGATCATGATGTGCCTCGGGGCTTAAGGTGCTTAAGGTGCTTGTCGAAAAAATCCATGAAGATGTCAAATGCCTGCTGCTGGATCGGATCGGGTTCATACGATCCGTCGTCCTGTCGATAGATGAAGGGATACCCGTGCTCGGGATGATCGAAGCTCGCCCACGTCGTGTCCTTGCCCGCTTCCAGCATCCATGCGTGCGCCAGCTTGAAGATGCCCTGCAAGTGGTCCTTTTCGCGGCCGATGTGCAGGATCGGCGTCCTGATTCGCCGGATGCGCCCCATCGCACTGGTTTTGTCGGCGTTTTTCCTCACGACCTCGATGTCCTGGTACTGGATCTCGGTCCCCTTGCGCGGCGCAGCGCGACCGGTATTCACGCTCAGAAACTCGTGGGAGGCCCCTTCGATCGCGACACCGGCAGCAAAGGTCGTCTCCGCCGCGGCTTTCAGAATCATTTCACCGCCATGGCTCACACCGACGGCGCCGATGGCATTCTCGTCCACGTACGGGAGCGTTTGCAGGTACTTGAAGATCGCGATGAGGTCGTCTGAATCAAGGGTTGGCGCCGACTTCAGCGTGCGGTTCTCTCCCCCGCTCACGCTGTCGGGAAGATTCTGCGCTCGCTGGATCTGCTCGTACAGGTGGGGAATCTCGTTGCGGTAGTTCACATAGACGACGACGTAGCCACGTTCGATCATCCGGTCCTGCATTGAGGCAAGCCGATCCACCTGCTTCCCGACATGGGGCATCCCGGCCCGCCCGTCGCCCCTGCCCATCGTGATGACCGGGA
>Ga0209343_10006756_pt1 | contig 13675 bp, 13 predicted proteins | sample RifCSPlowO2_02_FD_184026 | JGI IMG/M metagenome (GOLD analysis project Ga0209343, IMG submission 184026) | Groundwater microbial communities from Rifle, Colorado - Rifle CSP2_plank lowO2_0.2 (SPAdes) (version 2) | ecosystem: Environmental > Aquatic > Deep subsurface > Groundwater | place... | reverse complement strand
CATAAACGAGTAACCATCCCTTTTCATTGTAAAAATTTACCAAAAGGAACAATTCATTCTATCTTGAAGTCATCGGAAATTCGGATAGAGGATTTATAAAACGAAGAATCTTACAAAGAGGGTAGTTGGATGGGCGCCATTGTTTTCTGAAAAGTGTGGTGTGATGATATTGCTATGCCACCCAAACCGAAGTCGGCTGCGTAAAAACGGAATAATGTTAAAATAGAAAAAAGACAATATTGTAATTCGTTTGATAGACTAATGATAAATAAAGCGCGTAAAAGCTTTTAATTTTTTATCAATTTTAAAATATCTAAATTTATTTTTTAGATATTGATAAACTTAAATAAATTATGAATAAATATTTTAAACAATTTTTAATAGTAAGCATTGCCATTGTTTTTTCTTTAAGCGCGGTTTCTTTTATAGGCAGTAAAATTGGTTTGGCTTCGCATACCGCGAGTCAATGTCTTAATCATGATTTAATTGGCTACGGGTGGAGCGATAATATTGGCTGGATTAGCATAAGCTGTAAAAATGCCGGCAATGAACATACAGTTAATTATGGCGTTGACAAAGCGCAAAATGGAGATTTATCTGGCTATGCGTGGAGCGATAATATTGGCTGGATAAATTTTAATCCTGCTGGACCTTATCCAAGCGCGCCAAATCATGGAGTGAAAATAACAGGGAATTCTGTTAAAGGATGGGCTCGCGCGTTATCATATGGCGGAGGATGGGATGGATGGATAGATTTTGACCCTCAAAAAGGCGGCGTTACATTAAATGCTTCTAATAGCGAATTTGAAGGATACGCTTGGGCAGGAGATGATAATGATAGCGAAGCAGTTGTTGGTTGGATCAGTTTTAATTGCAATAGCGGAGGCGTAAATGGCGCTAATATATGCGGTGCTTTAAATTATAAAGTAAGTTTAACTAATTCTCCTCCATTGGCTTCTATATCATGCAGTTCATCTGATTGCATTGGTTTTGCTTTGGTTCCACAAGGAGTGAGCGGTTCATTAGACGCTATATATTCAGCTACAGACGCTGAAGATAGCGCGAGCGATATTGTATGCGCTTTTGAAGTTAAAAATGACTCGGATTTGTCAGTAATTAATTTAATTTCTAATTGCGTTTCAAACACAACTTTAATAAGCGGATTAAGCAAGGGAGATTATACAGCAAAAGTTATTGCCACAGACACAAAAGGACTAACAGATGAAAAATTAAAATCATTTACTTTAATACAAGATATCGTAGCTGAATTTGAGTGTTCGTTAGATGGGATATTATTTAAAAATTGCTCTAATTTAGGAGAAATCACAACTGAAAATACAATATACTTTAATCCAGACAGTTCTATTCCTTCACAAGGAGCAACTATAATATCTTGGTCTTGGGATTTTAATAATGATGGAATAGAAGATTCAACATTGCGATATCCTAATACTAAACTATCTAAAATAGGCAATAATATAATTACTCTAACAGCGATTGACGATAATCAAGTAAAAGGAAGCAGATCTGATAATATTCAAAAAACATTAAATATTTTATTGCCTTTGCCTATTTATAAAGAAATAGTTCCGAATAATTGATAACTTTGTTTTAATGAATACAAAATGAAATTATCAGATAATTTAAAAAATCGTTTAACAAAAAGAGCTTTAAATCTTTTAAAAAATTTTGATGAGAATCAAGGAGTTTTAGTTTTATTAAAAAAAGCGGTTTTGCAACAGGGATCAATGGCTTCAAATATTATTGGCGTTGAAAAAAACAGATTTGTTTTGAGCGGAAAAATAAATTACAGCAATAAAAAAATTTTAAACAACAAAAGCGATATTAAAAAAGTTTTAATAAAAGCTGTTCTAAAAGCAAAAAATAGCGGGCATAATTTAATTGGAACTCATCATATTTTATACGGAGCGCTTGATTTAATTGAAGAAGATTTAGAATTAAAAAATTTTTTTGAAATAAGTAAAAAATCTCCTAATAAATTAAAAATGAAAATTGAAGAATTAATAAAAAATGATTTTATGGACCTTAATAAACTTTCTTTATTATTTCAAAAAGAAAGCATTCTCGCATTAAATAATTTAATTAAAAACAATATATTTGATGAATTTAACAAGAAAATATTTATGAGCGCCAATAAAATGAAAAAAACTTATAAATCTATTTCTTCTAATAATATTATAAAAAAAAATAAAAGTAAAACTGATAAAGAGTATTATCATACTCACGAAGTAGTGCATATTATGGACCGAGAAAAAAATGAAAACACGAATATTTTTAGCCATTTTGCCGAAGATTTAGTTAAAATTGCCAAACAAGGACTTTTAGACCCTCTTATTGGAAGAGAAAACGAATTAAATCGTTTAATACAAATTTTAAATCGCAGAACTAAAAGAAATCCTATTTTAGTTGGAGACGCAGGCGTTGGGAAAACATCAATAGTTTATGGTTTAGCTTATAAAATTGCCAAAGGCGATGTTCCATATAGTTTAGTTGATAAAAAACTTTGGTCTCTTAATTTATCTTCTTTAGTTGCGGGAACAAGATTCAGAGGCGATTTTGAAGAGCGATTTGAAGCTATTATTAAAGAAGCAAAAAAAGAAGAAGTTATTTTATTTATTGATGAAATTCACAATATTGTAGGAGCTGGCAGCGCTATGGGAACTATGGATATGGCAAATATTATAAAACCAATTTTGTCCCAAGGAGATCTGCAAATAATAGGAGCAACAACTTTTGACGAATATAAAATGCAAATTGAACAAGATAAGGCGCTTGAAAGAAGGTTCCAACCAATATTAGTAAAAGAAGCAACAGTAAAAGACGCAATAACAATACTCTACGGATTAAAAGAAGAATATGAAAAATTTCATAACATAAAAATTAGCGAAGACGCTATTGAATCAGCTGTAAAACTTTCAAATAAATATATTAATGACAGATTTTTGCCAGATAAAGCGATTGATGTTTTAGATGAAGCGTCCGCAATAGGAAATATTGCCAAGCATTCTCAAGAATCTTATAAAAAAATAAGGAATTTTTATAAAGAGCTTAATGATATTAGAAAAGAAAAAGAAGAAGAACTTAAAAAAGGATATTATGAAAATGCTTTTAATATTAAAAAAAGAGAAGAAGACACATTGAAAAAAATATTTTTAATAGAAAATGAATTTAAAAATATTAAAGAAGATAAATTTATTATTACAGAGAGCGAAGTCCGCAAAGCTATATCAATAATGACAAGCATTCCTTTGGAAGAAGTAACTAAAACAATTTCGCAAGAACTTGAAGATTTAGAAAGCAGGCTTAAAAATTATATTATAGGTCAAGATGAAGCAATAAAATCCCTTGCTTTGTGCATTAGAAGATCGCGGAGCGGACTTAATTTTTATGATCGTCCGATTGGATCATTTATATTTATAGGTCCTACTGGCGTTGGTAAAACAGAACTTGCTAAAATATTGTCTAAAACAGTTTTTGGAGATAATAGTTTTATTAAGTTTGATATGTCAGAATTTACAGAACCCCATACAATATCTCGCCTTATTGGAGCGCCTGCTGGATACATAGGTTATGGAAAAGGAGGACAATTAACAGAAGCTGTAAAGCGAAATCCTTATAGCATAGTTTTATTTGACGAAATTGAAAAAGCTCATTACCAAATATTCAATATTTTGCTCCAAATATTAGAAGATGGATATTTGACTGACAGCGCTGGCAAAAAAGTAGATTTTAAAAATACTATTGTAATATTAACATCTAACGCAGGAACAAATGTTTTGAAAAACAAACGAGAAATCGGTTTTGAAAAACAAAATAAATACAATTATGAAGAAATGTCTCAAGAATTGAAAAAATCTCTAAGAAACATTCTTTCAATAGAACTTTTAAATCGTTTAGATGAAATTATAGTTTTTAAAGATTTAGATTATAATGAAATAAAATTGATTATTAAAAATCATTTACAAAAACTTTCAGAATTCTTGCTTAATGAAAAAAATATTAAATTAAAAATTTTACCTGAATTAATAGATAAATTAGCTAAATTATCTTATAAAGAAGGCGAAGGAGCGCGAATGGTTAGGAGCATTATTGAAAATAAAATTATAAATAAAATCACTGAAGGAATAATTAAAGGAAAAATAAAAAAAGGACAAACTGTAAAGTTTTAAGGACTAATAAATGATAACTATGTTTTTTAATTTAAATTATTATCGTATTTCTGTTTTTATTTAGTTATTATGTGGTTTTTTTCTAAAAAAAAATTTAATGCTGTTTTAGGAATAGATATTAATACTGATTTTATATCTATAGTTAAATTGATTAAAAATAATAACGCGCGTTTTAAGCTTATTAATTATGGAATATTAAATGCTAATAAAGAAATTCTTCAAACTGACCAGACTGTTCTTCCAGAGCGCGATGTTAGTTTTATGATAAAAGAATTGCTTTATAAAATGAATGAATCAAATAAATTAAATAAAACAAATGTGATTATGTCTATTCCTTATAATGCGAGTTTTATGTTTAATTTAGATATGCCAAATATTCCTGAACAAGAGCTTGACAAAGCGATTAAATTTGAAGCGCGGAGAATGCTTCCCATAGCTCCTTCAAAAGCTGAACTTAATTGGCAAATTATTTCTAAAAATGACAATGGATTTAAAATTTTAGTTATCGCGGTGCCTAAAGAAATTATCGCGCAATACAAAAACATAGCTAAAAGATTGGGATTTTCAATAAAAATATTGGAGATTAGAACATTTAGTTTAATCAGAGCATTAGAAATAGGCGCAAAAAATACTTTATTAGTTGATTTTAATAATAAAAATTTTAATATTTCTTTTATAAAAAACGGATTAATAAATATGAGCAATAGCGATAAATTCGCGGATAAAATTTTTAATGTGGATAAATTATTAAATGGGATAAATAATTTTACAGAGTTTTTGCAAGAAAAAATTGAAAAAATAGTTTTACTCAGCACTAATTTAGATGTAAATTCAATTAAATCGCAATTATCTAAAAAAATAAAAATTTCTATTGACACTATGGATTGTTGTTATAAAATAGATTGTAACAGTCAATTAAAAAGCGTTTTAGAGGAAAAAAAGTATATGTTAGCTTCAGCAATAGGGCTTGCTATGTATTAAATTTAGTTACTTATTTTATATTTAAGAATCTGCAAGATAAAAAATGAATGAACAATTATCAAAAAATTTTGGGTTTGGGCAAATTAAAAGAGAATCAAGTATTTTAAATAATTTGCAATTAAAAGTTAAGTTATCTTTTATTTTACTTATAGCTGTTTTAGTTTTGGGTATAGGAAGTTTAATTGTGAATAAAATTTTTGAATTAAAAACAGTTAATTCTTTAAATAGACAAATTGATTTAAATAAACAAAGATTGATTTCTCTTGAAAATAATATACTGAATTTTCCTAAACAAAAAGATAAAGCTCAAGAACTTTTAAATTCCCATATTTATTTCTCTAAAATATTTGATTTTTTTAGAAAAAATACTTTAAAAACTGTTTTTTACGAAAAAATTTCCATAAATGCGGAAGAATCCATATTAAATTTAGAAGCTGTTGCTTTGTCTTTTGAAGAATCCGCTAAACAATTAGCTTTAATTAAAAGCATTAAAGATGTTGATAGTTTTGAAGTTAATTCTGTTGGTTTAAATAAAGATGGAAAAATTAATTTTTTTATAAAAATAAAATTAAAGGATAATTTTTTTAATAGTATATGATTAAAAGACAAGGATTAATATTTTTTATCGCGTCCATAATAAGCTTAATACTTCTTTTCTTTGTATTTTGGGGCTCTATTGGCGATGTATTCAGTAATTTTAAAAAATACAGAAGCATTGTAAATGAAGAGCAAGATTTAAAAAAGCTTGTTAACAATAAAACGCAATTAGAAGAAAAATTTAAAAAATTAAAAGAAAAAGCCTATATAATACCAAAAATTATTTCTAATGAAAGAAATATCAGTAATATAATTTCTCAATTTAATGATATGATTTTAAGAAGCGGATTAGTATTAAATAAAATATCAGTTTCCCCTGTTAATAATGGTTTGATAAATATAACTGCTGAGGTTAGAGGAAGTATAAATTCTTTAGAAAAACTTGTAATTTTTATAGAAACAAATTTGCCTTTTATTGATATAAAATTAGTTGATTTTTTAGGAGGGAAAATAGGCTCTCAATTATTTATTATTAAAGCAAAATCTTATGTCAGTGAAATTGATATAAATGATAATATGAAAGCAGAAGAATTATCAAGCAGTTTAGAAAAAGCATTAAAAATTGATTTAGGATTTATTCAAAACGAATCATTGTCTAATTTTAAAGAATATGGAAATATTCCAGTTGAATTGCCAAAAGACACAGAAATAGGAAATGATAATCCATATGAATCATAACAAATTTTACTATGATTGCCACTACTCTTTTGGAAAAGTTAAAGGAACAAGGTAAATTAACTGATAAAAAAGCGCAAGATGTTTTAGAGCAATATGAGAGAGAAAATATAAGCGTTGAAAGCATTTTACAAAAAAAACACTTAGTTTCAAGTAAAGACATTGCTAAGATTAAAAGTCAGTTGATAGGTCTTCCATATTTAGAAATAGATGAAAATATTAAAGTAGAAGAAAGTCTTTATAAGTATTTTCCTAAAGGTTTAGTTGAAAATTTTAAAGTTATTCCTATTGAAAAACAAGGAAATGTAATTAAAGTAGGAATGGTTAGACCAGAAGACATAGAAACAGACAATGCTTTAGATTTTATTGAAAATTCCAATAATATACAATTAGAAAGATTTGTTATAAGCGAAGAAGATTTTGAAAAAGTCATTAAAAATAGTTCATCTTTGGAAATTGAAGTAAGCGAGGCTTTGGATAGATTACAAGAAGAAAGATTTTCTGAAAAAATTGAAAAAATAGACACAGAAAATGATTTATATAAAATAACTGAAAAAGCTCCAATATCAAAAACAGTGGATGTTATTTTAAAATACGGAGTAGAATCTGAAGCATCTGATATTCATATAGAGCCTACTAAAAATGATACTAGAATAAGATATAGATTAGATGGCAAATTGCATACAAGTTTAATTATGCCTCTTAGCGTATCGAATTCTATTATATCTCGCATAAAAATTATGTCTAAAATGCGAGTGGATGAATCTCGAATACCTCAAGACGGAAGAATTAGTCAAATGTTTAATGAAAAATTGATTGATTTTAGGGTTTCCACTTTTCCAACAAATTTAGGAGAAAAAGCAACTCTAAGAATATTAGATAATTCAAAAGGAATAGTGGATTTAGAAAAATTAGGAATAGAGGGCAGAAACATAGAAAACATTAAAGACTTTTCTAAATCAGCATTTGGCACAATGCTTATAAGCGGTCCTACTGGATCTGGCAAAAGCACAACCCTTTATTCTATTTTAAATATTTTAAACAAAGAAGATGTAAATATTATAACCTTAGAAGATCCAGTTGAATATTATTTAGACGGAATTAATCAGTCGCAAATTCGTCCTGAAATAGGATATGATTTTGGATCTGGATTAAGAAGCGTTGTAAGGCAAGACCCTGATATTATTATGGTAGGCGAAGTAAGGGATAATATTACAGCGTCTCTTTTAATTCACGCAGCTTTAACAGGACATTTAGTTTTATCAACGATACATACTAATAATTCTATTGGAATAATACCGCGTTTGATTGATATGAAAATTGACAGTTATTTAATTCCAGCCAGTATATCATTACTTGTTGCTCAAAGATTAGTTACGAAATTATGCAATTTTTGTTTTAAAAAAATTAAAACCCCTTATAATATACAAAAAATGATCGCTGATGAAATGCATTTACTTAAAGATGAAGAATATAAAAAGTTAGGATTAAATGATTTAGAAAAGCAAGAATGGCCAACATATAAATCAGAGGGTTGTGATAAATGCGGGCAAACTGGAATAATGGGAAGATTAGGCATATTTGAAACCTTAAAAATTGATAGTGAAATAGAAAAATCAATTCTTGAAAATTTTTCAGAGAGCAATTTAAAAAAAGAAGCGAGAAAACAGGGAATGATTACTATGCGTCAAGATGGTATACTTAAAGCGCTAAGAGGCGTAATAAGTATAGAAATCGTATTATCTAAAACAATGCCATCTTAAAGATTATTATGCTTTAGTTTACATATTTTTTGTAAATGCTGGAATTTAAGCATTATATCAATTAATAATTTAAAAAGCTAAAACCTAATAATTTAAACAAATATGAATAAATCAGCAGATAAAATAAAAATATTATTAATAGAAGATGATGAGTTTATAGCTAAAATGTACAGTTCTAAATTTGAAAAGAGCGGATTTAATTTTATTATTGCCTCTGATGGAGAATTAGGATTAAAACGCATAGAAAAAGAAAAACCCGATTTAATTTTATTAGATATTATTTTGCCTAAAAAAGATGGTTTTGAAATTTTAAAAAAAATTAAAGAAGATAAGTTAAATATTCCTATTATTTTATTAACTAATTTAGGTCAAGAAAATAATATAAAACAAGGAATGGATTTAGGCGCAAAAGATTATATTATAAAAGCTCATTTTACTCCGCAAGAAGTGGTTGATAGAGTTAAAAAAATTTTTCCAAACGCATGATAGAAAATATATTAGATATAGTAATAGAAAATAATGCTTCTGATTTACATTTAGTAGACGGATATCATCCTATTATTAGGGTAGACGGCGTATTAGTTCCATTGTCTAATATACCTGAATTAAATGATGCTAAGATTACAGCTATCGGCAATCAGTTAATGAGCGAATATGTGGTAAAAAGATTTATAAAAAATAAATCCACTGATTTTTCGTATAGTTATAAAAAAAAAGCGCGTTTTAGAATAAATATCTATAAAGAAAGAGGAAAAACAGCTATAGCCATGAGACATCTTCCAACAGAAATTAGAACATTAAAAGATTTAAAATTACCAGAAAGATTAGCAGATTTTACTCAGTATATACAAGGATTGTTTTTAATTGTAGGACCTACTGGTTCAGGGAAAAGCACTACTTTAGCCTCTATGTTAAATATAATAAATGAAACAAGAGCGTCTCATATATTAACAATAGAAGATCCGATTGAATATATATTTACTCCTAAAAAAAGTCTTATAACTCAAAGAGAGATAATCAATGATACAAATAATTTTCATTCAGCTATAATTTATGGATTAAGGCAGGACCCAGATGTTATTATGGTTGGCGAAATGAGGGATTTAGAAACTATATCAACAGCTATAACAGCCGCTGAAACAGGACATTTGGTTTTTGCCACTCTTCATACTAATTCCGCTGCGCAAACAATAGATCGCATTATTGACGGTTTTCCTTCTTATCATCAGAATCAAATCAGAATGCAATTATCAGCAATTCTTTTAGGAGTTATATCTCAAAGACTTATTCCAAAAAAACAAGGAGGAGTAATTCCAGCATTGGAAATAATGATTGCTAACGGCGCGATTAAAACTCTTATAAGAGATAATAAAACTCATCAAATAAATACTGTTATTTCAACAAGCATTGAAGACGGAATGATATCATTAGATAGATATCTTGAAAAATTATTAAAAAAAGAAGAAATAGATATAGAAATAGCTAAAATTTATTCTTTAGAAAAAACAATTGAAAGGAAAAACATCGGATAACAAAGTTTAAACTTATTTCATTTAGTAAGAATTTTTTTGGAACCTTGTTTTAATTATAAATACTATGCAATTTACTTATAGAGCAAGAACTCAAGCAGGGAAAATGCAAACCGGATTAGTAGAATCTAAAACGCGTCAAATCGCTTTAGAAATTTTACAAAAAAACTATCTTGTGGTTATAGAATTAGAGGAATTTAAAAAAAATATTTTTTTATCTAAAAATTTTATACAATTTTATAAAAAAATTAGATCTAAAGAACTTGTAATATTTTCCCGTTCATTTTCAGCTTTATTTGAAGCAGGAATACCAATAGCAGACGCTTTAAAAACTTTATCAGAAGGAATGATAAATAAGCGATTTAAAGAAATTATTTTAGATATAATAGATGGAATTGAAGGAGGAAATAAATTATCTGAAGAATTATCTCAATATCCAGAAATTTTTTCTGAATTTTATATAAATATGATAAAATCAGGAGAAGCATCTGGAAATTTAGATAAAGTGTTATTTTATTTAGCGGATTATGAGGAAAAAAATTATAAATTAAAATCAAATATTAAAAGCGCGATGACTTATCCTATTTTTGTTATATCTGTTTTCGTGATTGTTGGAATTATTATGCTTAATTTTGTAGTGCCTCGCTTAACTGAAATTTTAAATCAAATGCAAGGAGCCAATGAATTACCTTTTATGACTAAAATTCTTATAAAAATGAGCGAATTAACATCTGAATCTATTTTTATTATTATAGCGGCAATGATAGGCATTATTAGTTATTTTGTTTATTTTTTAAAAACTAAAAAAGGAAAAGACCGTTGGCATAGTATTCAATTAAAACTTCCTTTTTTTGGTTTATTGTTTAAAAATATATATCAAGCCAGATTCGCAAGTAATTTATCTACTTTAATACAAGGAGGAGTGCCAATAATAGAGGCTTTAGATATAACTTCTAAAGTAATTGATAATTCTGTTTATGAAAAAGCTATAAATGATATTTCTGAAAAAGTTCGCGCTGGAAGCAATATAGAATCGGTTATTGAAAATTATAAAGAATTTTCTCCTCTTATTGTGGAAATGATCGCGGTAGGAGAAAAAAGCGGAAAATTATCGCAAATGCTTGATAAGGTATCTGAATTTTTTTCTAATGAAGCAGATATAATGGTAGGTCAAATTTCTTCTTATTTAGAGCCTATAATGATAATTGTTTTAGGCGTTGGAACAGCGCTATTAGTTGGAGCTGTGATAACGCCTATATATAGCATTATAAGCGGTATAGGAGGATAATTATATAAATAGCGTCAAGAAAATTAAGATTTATTTGAAAGGAGGTGTATGAAATGAAAAAAATAAAACAATTAAAAGGCTTTACTTTGATTGAATTGTTGATTGTTATAGCAATAATTGGAATACTTGCTGGTATTTTATTTGTGTCTATTGGACAATCTCCTTTAGTTAAGTCTCGCGACACTAAAAGAACAGCTGATTTGCAGAATTTAAGATTAGCTTTAACATTATATTACACAGATAATAATCAATATCCAGCTGCTTTAGCTAACTTAGCTCCAACATATGTTCCTGCTACTCCTGTTGATCCTCGTTCAACAATAGCCATGACAACGACTTGCACAGGAGCTGCCGCAGCAATAGCTGATAATGGAGCAATAACAGCAGGAGGAATGGGCGCTGGAAACTATAATTACAAATATAGTTCAAGTTCCAATAAGCAGCATTTTATTCTACAAACTTGTTTAGAAGACGGAAATAACAGTGTATTAACTACGGACTCTATATCAACAGGAGTTGGTAGAGAAAATGTGTTTGATATAGCGATTTAGTTTTTATTATTAAATGATAAAAATTAGTACTAGTTTTTAAAAATACATATTTTTGTTAATTCAAAATTGTGTTTTTACCCCTGAAACAATTTTTTATTGATTCAGGGGGTTTTTCTTTTTTAAGTATTATGATAAAATAATTATTATGGCTAGTATAGTTTTATTTTTTATTATTGGAGGGTTTATTGGCAGTTTTCTTAATGTTGTTATTTTAAGATTATATAAAAAAGAACAGTTTATTAAAGGAAGATCAATGTGTTTTAATTGCGGACATATTCTTAATAAATTAGATTTAATTCCAATCGCGAGCTTTTTATTTTTAAAGGGCAAATGCCGATATTGCGGTATTGCGCTTTCATTGCAATATCCAATAATAGAGCTGTTAACAGGGATTTTATTCGCTTTTTTGTTTATAAATTATTATGAATTGTTGATTACGAGTTACGAGTTTCTGTTTTTGTTATTTTTAGGATCTTCACTGATCATTCTTTTTATATACGATTTAAAATATAAATTAGTTCCTCATGAAATAATTTGGCCAACAGTTGCTGGAGCAATAGCGTATAAAACAATTCCATTAATGCTTAATATTAAATACTTAACGCTTAATGCTCTATATTATGATTTTTTATCTGCAATTTTTGCAACAGCTTTTATTGTTTTTATAGTTGTTATTACAAAGCAAAAAGGTATGGGATGGGGAGACGCTCCTTTAACTTTTATTATTACTTTTATTCCGGGATTTCCATATAACTTGTTTGTTTTTTGGCTATCATTTATAATAGGCGGTATAACAGGAATTGTTTTGCTTATTTTAAGAAAAGCAAAATTAAAAACAGAAGTGCCTTTTGGTCCGTTTTTAATAGGAGCATTAGGATTAGTAGCAATATTAAATTATTTTAATATTAATTTTTTCTGGTAGAATATAATTTGAGAGGTTTTTCTTTTTAAATATGAAATCGTTTACTCTTATAGAAATGCTTATTAGTTTTATTGTTTTAGCTATTTTAACTGGTATTATAATAATTAATCCAAATAAAGGAGCAAATATATATCGCTTGAAAAATGCTTCTTTTGAATTAATATCTCAAATTGACAAGGCGCGTACTTTTTCTTTATCTAATATAAAATTTAATAACTTGACATTTTCTGAAGGTTGGGGAATAAATTTTAATGTAAACAATAATTTTTATATTATTTTTGCTGATATTAATCAAAATAAATATTTTGACGCTAATGAAAAATCAGAAACAATTTATTTAGTTGATGGTTTGGAAATAAGCGAATTAAAAATTAATTCTTTGCCAGTAAATACCTTAGATATTATTTTTGAGCCTCCTTTCATTGATATATATATTAATGGAATACAAGGTAATAAAGCATCTGTAACTATTAAAAATATAGACAATGACATAGAAACAGTTACTATAAATGCTGTAGGAGGGATAGATTATTAATTATGAAAGGGTTTTCATTTTTGGAAATTATTATTTCTGTTTTAATGGCTACTATTATTTTTGTAGCTATGCTTTCGCTTTCCTTTCAATCCCTTGTGTCAGCTGATCAATCGCGCGACATATACATAGCAACTAATTTAGCAGCAGAAGGAATTGAAATTGTAACTAATATCCGTTCTAATAATTGGATTACTTTAGGGCGCGATATTTGGCGAAATGGATTAGATGACGGAGTTTTTTACATAGCTCAATACGATAGCAATAGTTTAATTATAGATTCTCTTAATCCTTATTTATATATTGATAGCAATGATAGTTATTGCTATGTAAGTATAAATTGCATAGGTTTATCAAAACAAAGTAAATTTAAAAGGCAAATACAAATATCAACTATTTCAAGCGACCAAATGAAAATTATTTCAACGGTTAATTGGGAATATAACAATAACTCAAGAAATGTAAGCGTTGAGAAACGTTTATATAATTGGCGATAATTTTAACAAAAAATAGCAAATATAAATCTTTGATTTATATAATTTTATTTTCTACTTATTTTTTTAATATGAAATCATTTACTCTAATAGAACTTATTATAAGCATTTTAATATTTTCTATTGTTTTATCTAGTATGGTTGCTATTTTTG
>Ga0209343_10006755_pt1 | contig 13677 bp, 10 predicted proteins | sample RifCSPlowO2_02_FD_184026 | JGI IMG/M metagenome (GOLD analysis project Ga0209343, IMG submission 184026) | Groundwater microbial communities from Rifle, Colorado - Rifle CSP2_plank lowO2_0.2 (SPAdes) (version 2) | ecosystem: Environmental > Aquatic > Deep subsurface > Groundwater | place... | reverse complement strand
CTGACGGCGGTGGAAGCGGCGGTGGCGGGGAAACCGCGGACCGAAGAGACGGCGGACCAGGCGGGCCGGCTGGCGGTCGAGGGGGCGCAGCCGTTGCGCTACAACGGCTATAAGATTCCGCTGATGCGCAACCTGGTCAAGCGCGCCATTCGCGGACAGGCCACCGCGACCACCTAGAAGGTCACATTGGATAATCGGGTAATCGGGTAATCGGGTAATTGAGTAATTGAGTATTGATTGCCCGATTGCCCGATGCCTTCCCGTAGGTCCTTTCAGCTCCCCAATCCTTGTCATTCAATTACCCGATCACTCGATGACTCGATTACCCGATTCGGCCTGTTGCTGCTTGCGCTGACCCTGCTCGCTCCCGCGTGCCGTGAGCCGGCCAATCCCGCGTCGCGGGAGGCCGTGGCGTGGCGCCCAGTCGGCTCCTGGTCCGGCCATGGCAACGGCCAAACCGGATCGTTCAGCGTGGAAACGGGCGCGCTGCGCGTCCGGTGGCAAGCCACCAACGACCGTTCGGCGGGTGGGTCGGCGTTCACGGTGTGGCTCCACAGCGCCATCAGCGGCCGGCCCTTGCAGGTCGTCGTCGACCGGCGGGGCACGGGCAGCGACAGTGTCTACCTGGAAGACGAGCCGCGCATGTCTTATCTCGTCGTCGAATCCGGGGATCTCGACTGGACGCTCACGCTCGAAGAGGCCTTGCGCGCGGAGGGCGAGTCGATGACCAAGTAGTGTTGAATCGAGTACTGGATTACGTCAAGATTTCACCGCCGAACAGATGCGGAGGGCATGAACAGTGGCGAACAAACTGATCGGACAGAACTACACGACCCCGGATCTGGTCGCGAAGGTGACGGGGAAGGCGAAGTATGCGGAAGACTTCCGCGCGGAAGGCATGCTCTTCGCGAAGCTGCTGCTCAGCCCGATGCCGCACGCGCGCGTGACGCGCATCGACACGAGCGCCGCGCTGGCGATGCCCGGCGTGAGGGCGATCCTCACCGCCGACGAGCTTCCGGCTCCCGCCGACATCGTGACGGACCTCGGTCAGACGATACGCGCGAACCCGAAGGGCGAGCGCCCGCTCACCAACGAGCCGTTGTACGAGGGCGAGCCGATTCTCGCCGTGGCCGCCGTCGACGAAGAGACAGCCGCGGAGGCGATTGAAAAAATTCAGGTCGACTTCGAGCCGCTGCCGTTCGTCGTCGATCCCATCGTGAGCCTGCGTCCCGACGGCCCGAACGCGAGAGTCGACGGCAACCTGTGGGGCCGGCCGCCTGCCCCGCCCACGCCGCCGGGAGGCACACCCGCTCCGCCGGCTCCGCTCGACATCCAGGAGTTGAAGTGGACCGACGCGGACTTTGCCGAGTACGCCGAAGGCCGTCTGCCGATGGGCAAAGTGCCCGATGAGTGGTCGTACGGCGACGTCGAGGGGGGGTTCAAGAACGCCGCGCTCGTGCTCGACGAGACGTTCGTGACGCCAAACACCTATCACCAGACGCTCGAACCGCGTTCGGCGATGGCGTACTGGCAGGGTGGCAAGCTGTACATGCACAGCGGCACGCAGAGCACCGTACAGACCGTCGGGTCCATCTCGCGGTGGCTGAGCCTCGATCCCGCCGACATCGTGCTCATCAGTGAGTACACCGGTGGGGGCTTCGGCAGCAAGGCGACCGGCGTGATCTCGTGCATGATTCCGGCGCTCCTGTCCAAGAAAACCAACGCACCCGTGATGATGCGGATCAGCCGCGAGGAAGAGCAGTCGATCGGCGGTCTTCGCCCGGCGCTGCACGGACGCGTCAAGGCCGGCTTCGACAAGGATGGCCGCATCACCGCGCTCGATCTGTTCGTCGTGTCCGAGACCGGACCGTACGAGGCGTCCGGAGATGGCGGCCAGGCGGGACGGATCGTCTCGCTCATGTATCAGCCGCTGGCGATGCGGTCGCGATACGTGACCCTCCTGACCAACACACCGCCTCGCCGCGCGCAGAGTCAGCCTGGCGGGATGCAAGGCATCATGCTGGTCGAGCCGGTGCTGGCGAAGGCGGCGCGCAAGCTGGGTGTCGACCAGGTCGCCCTTCGCCGGATCAACGCCCCGGAAGGCAAGGCGCCGCTCGGCCCAGCCAACGCGCGCGGCCAGCGCGCCTACTGCACGAGCTCGTTCGTCAAGCAGGCGCTCGATCGCGGCGCCGAGCTGTTCAAGTGGAACGAGCGCCAGGCGCAGAGCGGCAAGCGGCAAGGATCGACAGTCCGCGGCGTGGGCGTGGCCGTCAGCACTTTTGTCGGCGGCTCGACGGGCTTCGATGGGCTGTTCATCATCAAACCAGATGGCCAGATGTACATCCAGTCGGGCGTCGGGAACCTTGGCACCGCGTCGGTGAGCGACGTGCATCGCGTCGCCGCCGAGATGATGGGCATGCCGTGGGAGAAGTGCGTGCTCAGGTGGGGCAACACGGCCGAGAGCCTGCCGTGGACCTGCGTCTCGGGCGGCAGCCAGACGATCCACGCGATGACACGCGCCGCGCATGCGGCGGCGACCGACGGCATCAGGAAAGCGAGGGAGATTGCGGCCAGAACGCTTGGAGGGCGCCCCGACGACTACACGGTCGCCGATCAGCGCGTGTCGGGCAATGGTCGCAACATGACGCTGGCCCAGGTTGCGCAGAAGGCCATCGAGCTTGGAGGCGTGTACGACGGCCATGAGCTGCCCAAGGACGTCAACAAGTACACGGTGACGTCGGCCACCGCGCTCGCCGGCCAGGGCCTGATGGGCGTGGCCCGCGACAACTATCCGCGCGACGGCGGAACGTTTTCCTTCGTCGCCGGCTTCGCCGAGGTCGAGGTCGACGTGGAAACGGGCCAGTACCGGCTGCTGGACTATCTGGCGGTTGCCGACGTGGGCACCGTGATCCATCCACACTCGCTCGGTGGGCAGGTGCTCGGGCGATCGATTCTCGGTATGGGCCATGCCATCGGCCAGAAGACGGTGTACGACCAGCACTACGGTGTCGCGCTGACCAAGCGCTTCTATCAGAGTCGGCCGCCCACGATTCTCGACGTGCCGTCGACGATGGCGTGGGAGGCATTGAACATTCCGGATCCCGAGACGCCGGTTGGCGCTCGCGGCATCGGCGAGCCGCCAGTGGCCGCCGGCGCCTGCGCCGTGGTGAACGCGATCTCGGCCGCGGTCGGCGACGAGGTGTTCCGCCGCGCGCCGGTCACACTCGACGCGATTCTGACGTCGCTCGAAGCCGGCGGGCCGGTGCTGGAGCCGCTCACTGCTCATATTTAGTGCTCGTTCCGCATAACGGGCTAGGCGCGCACGGCGCGCCTGCGAGGGAGCGGCGCGGGGTGTAGGGGTCCCCGCAAGCGACCGAGCCGGGGTGTGGGGCGGAGCCCCACGTGAGTTCGTCCCAATGACCCCAATTCGCTTGACAAAAGAGGCGGCGGGGCCAGAGTATGGGTGTTGAAATCTCGCACATGTTTCCCGTTCTTTGAGGAGGTTGAGATGGTGCCTCTCCGCGTTGGCAGCCTCGCCGTGGCATTCGTTGTCCTCGGGTCGGCCGCGATCGGAACCGGCGGCGTGAGCGCGCAGGCGCCTGCTCAAGGTGGGGTCACGTTCACCAAAGACGTGGCGCCAATCCTGCAGCGGTCTTGCCAGAGCTGCCATCGGCCTGGATCGGTGGCCCCGATGTCGCTCATGACGTATCAGGACGCGCGCCCGTGGGCGCGTTCCATGAAGCAGAAGGTCACCGCTCGGGAGATGCCGCCGTGGCATATCGACCGGAACGTCGGCATCACCAAGTTCAAAGATGATCCGTCGTTGACCGAACAGGAGATCAACACGATCGCGAAGTGGGTCGACGGCGGCGCGCCGATGGGCAATCCCGCGGACATGCCGGCCCCGCGCCAGTTCAGCGATCTGGACCAGTGGTTCATCGGCAAGCCGGACATCATCGTGACGTCGGACAAGCCGTACGTCCTGCCGGCCACGGGACCCGACAACATCATCAACATGCTGGTCGACCCGGGATTCACGGAAGACATGTACATCATGGCCATTGAGAGCAAGCCGGCCGACCCGGCCAGCTTCAAGGTCACGCACCACTTCACGACGAACCTCGTGGAAGATCCGGAAGAGGACCCGACGGGGTTGTTCTTGAACGAATACGCCCTCGGCAAGAACGGCGACATTTTCCCGCCAAACTCGGGCCGCCTGGTCAAGGCCGGGACCAAGATCAATTTCAACTTACACCTCAATCCGCGCGGCGAGGTCACGCCGGTGGCGGTGAAGCTCGGGCTCAAGGTGTTCCCCAAGGGCCAGGTGCCGAAGTACGTCGCCTTCACGCAGCACATGGGCGACGTGCCGGAGCTCGACATTCCGGCCGGGGCGATTTCACGGCACGATGGGTACTTCCGCCTGCAGAAGCCGGCGTTGATTGCGTCGTTCCAGCCTCATCTGCACAATCGTGGCAAGGCACAGTGCATGGAGGCCATCTACCCGGACGTGCGCTCTGATTCTGCCCGCCCGGGGCCCGCGCGCACCGAGACGATCAGCTGCGTGAGCAACTACCAGTTCGGCTGGCACATCACGTACCCGTATGCCGACGATGTCGCGCCGCTCTTGCCGGCTGGGACGATCGTCCACATCATCTCCTGGCACGACAACACGTCGGCCAACAAGTGGAACCCCAATCCCAAGAACTGGGTGGGTGGAGGCTCGCGGTCGATCGACGAGATGGGATTTGCGTGGGTGACCATCACCTATCTGGAAGATGACGACTATCAGCAGCGCGTCGCCGAGAGACGCCGGCAGCAGGCCGCCACCACTCAGCAGCAGCAGTAGGCGCCTCGATCGGAACACTCCGCGTGTCACACACATGCGCGGCACGATCAACCGATCGTGCCGCGCGTTCGCTTCTTGCAGGAGATCGCCATGGGTCAACAGCTACGTTGGGTAACGGCCGTGATGGCCGGTGGCCTGGTTCTGGCCGGCACGGTTCGGCTTCAGGCTCAGGGGCAGCCGTCGCAGCTTCCCTCCGAGACGATCACGGCCATCAGGCTGAACGCGGGTCAGAGCGTCACCCCGTACTTCGAGGGCTGGATCAAGAACCCCGATGGGACCTTCGACATGGTCTTCGGGTACTTCAATCGGAACTACGTGCAGGAGTTCTCGATTCCGGCTGGACCCGACAACAAGATTGAACCCGGCTCGGCGGCCCAGGGTCAGCCCACATATTTCTTACCCAGGCGCCAGCGTTATGTCTATCGCGTTCGTGTGCCCGCGGATTTCGGTAAGAAAGAAGTCGTCTGGACGATTACGGCCAACGGCCGCACGGAAAAAGGTTACGGGATGTTGATGCCGCCCCAGGAAATCACCGAGCGCGTGGTGATGACCAACGGCAACTTCGACCCTGGTGATGGCAATCCGAACAAGCCTCCGTCGATTGCGATTGCGCCGCTCGGAACCGTGAGCGTGGGAACGCCAGTCACGCTGACCGCGTCGGTTGTGGATGACGGGCTGCCGAAACCGCGGCCGGTCGCGCCACGTCCGCCGCCGACCACGACGGGCGGCTTCGGGGCGCAGGTGAATTCGTCGGGGGGCGGCGCGCCACGAGGGATCACCGTCAACTGGCTTCAGTACAGCGGCCCCGCCAAGGTCACCTTCGGGCACACGGGATCGCTTCCCGTGGCCAACGGCGAGGCGGTGACGACGGCGAGCTTCGCGGCGCCGGGCACCTACAAGCTCATCGCCTCGGCCAGCGACCCCGGCCGGCTCTCGACGAAAGCCGAGATCATCGTGACGGTCCAGGGCCGATCGACCGGCCAACCATAGTGTCGACATTATGAAGAACATTGTGATCGGATTCGGCGCCGCGGCATCCGTCGTTGCCGCGTTAATGGCGCAAACGAAAATCAACCCCACGGACCCGCAGCCCACCTGCAACATGTGTCCGGGGCACTACATCCCCGTCAGTGAGCTTCAGGCGTACACGAAGAAGGCGATTGCCGAACGCCTGACCGATCAGCAGGTCAGGGACATCGAGATCGGAAAGGCGCACGTCGGCATCGGGATGGTCCACCGCGGCAAACTGGACGCGCCCGGTGCAAATTCGGTCGCCGAACACGATCAGGTCAGCGAGGTCTACCACATCATCGACGGCACGGCCACGCTCGTCCTCGGTCCGGATATCGCCAACCGGCAGAGGCGTCCCGCGACACAGCAAACCGTCCGCGAGTTCAACGGGCCGGGGAACAACGGCGCGGAAATTCGGAACGGCGTCGCGTACCAGCTCGAGCCCGGAGACGTGGTGGTGATACCGGCCGGTACGGGTCACTGGTTCACCAAGATCGACGATCACATCGACTATCTGATGGTGAGGATCGATCCCGACAAAGTCACGCCGATCAGGGACGAGGCCGCGTCGAAAGCGTACTTGGCCAAGCCCGCAGGGCGAGGCGGCGTTCAGTAGTCCGAGCGGTCCAGACACGCCACACCAGGCAGGTTCCTGCCATCTTGAGATCATCTGCGGTGAGGCCCTTGATCACCTTCACCCTCGTCGCCCTCGTCGCCGTTGCGGCGATGGGGTTGAGCGTCTCCGCGCCTGCCGTCGACGAGGCGGGCGCCGATCAGTCGCGGACGGACCAGAGCGCCCGCCCGTTGGGACCGAGCGGCGGCTACAACCAGCGAGATCTCGAGGTCGCTCGTCCATTTGGTGGACGGGCCCGGCCCGATGTGTTGCGGGCCCTCAAGGGCTCGGTCGACATCCACATGCACCCGCACCCGGACATCGTCGAGCGGCCGGTCGATTCGTTCGAGGCCGCCAACCTCGCGAAGTCCTATGGCCTGCGCGCCATCGTGCTCAAGAATCATTACGAGTCGACGGCCGCGCAGGCGTACCTGCTCCGACGGCACGTGCCCGGCATCGAGATCTTCGGCGGCATGACGCTGGACCTAACCAACGGCGGCGTGAACCCCGCTGCGGTCGAGCACATGGCCACCCTCAAGGGCGGGTACGGGCGCATTGTCTGGATGCCGACCTACGATGCTGAGGCGGCCGTTCGCGCGTCGAGACAGCCGAACCGGCCGTTTGCGGCGGTGTCGCGCGACGGCACGCTGCTGCCGGCAACGATAGCCGTCATCGGCATCATCGCGAAGCACGACCTGGTCCTCGCGACAGGCCACGTGTCCCCCGAAGAGGGTCTGATGCTGGTGCGTGAGGGGCGGCGCGCCGGCGCCAGGCACATGGTCGTCACGCACGCGATGGACCAGGATTGGACAGTGGCCCAGATGCAGGAAGCCGCGGCCATGGGCGCGTTCATCGAGTGGGCCAAACCACTCGGCAATCCCACGATCGATCAGTATGCCGACGGCATTCGGAAGGTCGGCCCGCAGTATGGCATCGTGTCGCAAGCGGGCGTGTCACATTTGCCACCGGATCTGGTGGGGGCCTTTGTGGTCGCGCTGCACGAGCGCGGCTTCACCGACGCCGAGATCGATCGGATGATGAAAGAGAATCCCGCGCGTCTCCTCGGGCTTTCAGTGCCGTGAGCCAACTGACCGATTCGCGGACGCTCGCAATACAGTGGGAGGTAGCGTGATGTCGCATCGAGCTCGAATCGCCTCGACGTTCGCGATTGGCGTCGCGGCATTGGCCATCATGTCGGGCGCCGGACTGAAGGCCCAGATCGGGGTCACTCCGTACAAGGTGAACTACAACTGGGACAAACTCGAAGGCCGGAAGATCGGCGTCGCGAGCGGCATCGAGGTGGATCCCGGCGGCAAGCATCTGTGGATCCTCGACCGCTGCGGCGCGAACGGCTGCGCGGACTCGGATCTCGACCCCATCATCCAGGTCGATGTGGACGGCAAGTTCGTGAGGAGCTTTGGAAAAGGCATCATGAACTTCCCGCACGGGTTCTTCATCGATCGCGAAGGCTTCATCTGGGTGACCGACGGAGCGCCAAACGGGGACGCGCGAGGGGCGGCCGGCTTCAAGAAGCGTTTGGGCCACCAGGTCTACAAATTCAGCCCCGATGGGAAGCTCGTGATGACCCTTGGTGAGGCGGGTGTCCCTGGCGCCGATGAGAGGCACTTCAACGGCCCGACCGGCGTCGTGATTGCTCAGAACGGCGACATCTGGATCACGGACGGTCACGGAGGCCCGCAAGTAGGCCCGAACAGGGACAACATGTACGGCTCCCGAGGCGGCAACAACCGTCTGGTCCGATTCTCGAAGGACGGCAAGTTCATCAAGGCCTGGGGAGGAGGCGTGGGCTCGGAGGGCAGCCTTCCGCTGCAGTTCAACGATCCACACGGTATCGAGATCGATGCCGAAGGACGGCTCTACATCGCGGATCGGGGCAATCAGCGGATTCAGGTGTTGGACAAGGAGGGCAACTTCATCACGCGCTGGACGCAGTTCGGCAAGCCCAGCGCCATCACCATCGACACCAAAGGGAACATCTACGTGGCCGACGGCATGTCCGACGCCCGTTGGAACCCCGGTTGGGAGCGCGGCATCCGAATCGGGGACATCACGACGGGATGGATCAAGGCCTTCATCCCTGACGAGGAAGCCACGCGGGGTGCGGGAACGGAGTTTCTGGGAGTCGACGACAAAGGCCGGATCTTCTCCGGCGCAAGTGGCCGCCCAGGGCTCGTCGTCCACGAACTGTTCAGGCCGCTGTTCTGATTGGGACGGAAACTGCCGTGACCGGGTACGCCAGGACAGTTGTCATCCTGAGACTGTCGTCCAAAGCATGACATGGACTTCGATCTTCTGAAACGCGTGCTCGTTGCCATCGAATCCCGAGGCGTCAAGTACGCCATCTTCGGCGCCGTGGCGTTGAACCTGCTCGGTCTCGCGCGGGCCACGGAGGATCTGGACATCTTCGTCGCGCCCGAGGAGCCCAACATCGAGCGGCTGAAGCTGGCGCTGCGGGACGTCTTCGACGATCCGGAGATAGACGGCATCGCGGCCCGCGATCTGCTCGGCGAATATCCGGCGGTCCAGTACAATCCGCCGGAGGGATCCTTTCACATCGACATTCTCACGCGCCTTGGCGAGGCCTTCTCATTCGCCGATCTCGAGGTCGAGCGCGTGCCTTATCACGATGTGACCGTGACCGCTGTCACCGCGCGTACGCTCTATCGGATGAAGAAGGACACTGTCCGCCTGAAGGATCGGGCGGACGCAGAGTTGTTGCGCGAGCGCTTCGGACTGGAGCCAGACTGATGCCCGTACGCAAGTTTCGTTCGGTCGAGGAGATGAACCAGCCAACCTGGCGCCAGCCAGCCGATCCACAGTTGTACCGGGCGATCGCGTTTGTCTGGGAACTGGCTCTACGCACCAATCCGCGACGGTTTCCACCCGGAGTACACAAGTACCGCTCGATCGATGAGATGAGCCGCGTGCAGGAACAGCGGGCCATCGAGCACGCCCGGTCGCTTGCCGCAGGCCGGCGCGGGAAATGACCTGCCGCGAGGTCCGACAGCGGAGGGGCAAATCCTAGTTCCCGGGCTTGGGTTCATCGGTCGCTGTGGAAGGATTCTGACGATGACAGTCCGACCCGCGACGCGGGCGCAGCCACTCACCGGCAGCGAATACCTCGAAAGCCTCCGCGACGACCGCGAAATCTGGATTTATGGCGAGCGCGTCAAGGATGTGACCACGCATCCGGCCTTCCGCAACACCGTCCGCATGATCGCCCGCCTCTACGACGCGCTGCACGATCCGGCTCGAAGGCCGACGCTCACCACCGAGACCGACACCGGCAGCGGCGGATTCACCCACCGCTTCTTCAAGGGATCGCGAAACGTCGACGAGCTCGTCGCCGCCCGCGACGCCATCGCCGAATGGGCCCGGATCTCGTACGGATGGATCGGCCGGAGTCCCGATTACAAGGCCGCGTTCATGGCGACGCTTGGCGCCAACTCGGGCTTCTACGAGCCGTACGAGGAGAACGCGAAGCGGTGGTACACGAAGGTCCAGGAGGAAGTGTCGTTCGTCAATCACGCCATCGTGAATCCGCCCGTCGACCGCGACCGGCCGCTCGACGAGGTGAAGGACGTGTACATGCACGTCGTCAAGGAGACCGACGCCGGCCTCATCGTCAGCGGCGCGAAGGTCGTGGCGACGACCTCGAGCCTGACGCACTTGAATTTCATTGCGAACAACGGAACCCTGCCCATCAAGACGCGGGAATTCGCGTTCGTCTGCATCGTGCCGACCGGCGCACCCGGCGTGAAGCTGTTCTGCCGCCCGTCGTACGAGATGACGGCGGAAGTGATGGGGACGCCGTTCGACTATCCGCTCTCCAGCCGCATGGACGAGAACGACTCGATCCTGGTCTTCGACCGCGTGATGGTGCCGTGGGAGAACGTGTTCGCCTACGGCGACCTCGAGAAAGTGAACAACTTCTTTCCGGGTTCAGGCTTTCTGCCCAGGTTCATGTTCCAGGGCTGCACACGGCTCGCGGTCAAGATGGACTTCCTGGCCGGCCTAATCCTCAAGGCCGTGGAAGCCACGGGCGCGAAGGATTTTCGAGGCGTGCAGGCGCAGGTCGGCGAGGTGCTGGCCTGGCGCAATCTGTTTTGGGCGCTCACCGACGCCATGGCTCGTGCCCCGATCCCCTGGACCAATGGATACGTGCTGCCCAATCTCGAGGCGGGCCTCGCGTACCGCGTGATGTCGAGCCTGGCCTATCCGAAAATCAAGGAAATCATCGAGAACACGCTGGCGAGCGCGCTGATCTATCTGCCGTCGAGCGGCATTGATTTCAAAGTGCCTGAGCTTCGCCCCTATCTCGACCAGTACGTGCGCGGCTCCGGCGGGTACACGGCGGAAGCGCGGGTCAAGCTGTTCAAGCTGTTATGGGACGCCATCGGCACCGAGTTCGGCGGCCGGCACGAGCTCTACGAGCGCAACTATTTCGGCAACCACGAGAGCATCCGTTTCGAGACGCTGATGGCGGCCGACGCGTCGGGGGGCACGGCGCGCTACAAGGGGTTCGTGGAGCAATGTCTGGCTGAATACGACCTCGACGGGTGGACGGTCCCCGATTTGATCAACCCCACCGATGTCAGCGTCCTCCTGAAGCGGTGTAACCAATCGAAGCCTTAGAGCTGTTTGCGCTTCGGTGTAGCGCACATGCGAAGTTGACAGTCAACAGTTCACAGTTCACAGCAGGCATCTGCCCGACGGCTGTCAACCGTTAACTGTCAACTGTTGACTACACCGAACTGAGAAACGCTCTAGCCTGCTACCGCACCGGCACGCGCTGGCGGAGCTCGTCGAACCAGTTGATGATCACCGTGATCTGTTGAGCGGTCTGCTCTCCACTCACTGAGCCAGCGGTGGGAACGCCGATGACGTGCTGGCCGTCCGGCATCATGTCAACATTGCGGCGGCCTGCCTGCGGATTCGGTTCGGTTCGACCGATGCGCGGGAACTCCGCCGGCCGGCCGAAGCTGACACGCGGAGTCGTCGTCACGGCGATCACCCTGCTTTGGGTCGGTCCCGTGTTCATGATGATCTCGTCACCCTTGGGCGACCAGAAAGGGTGACCGCCTGATTGGGGGACGAGGTACTTGGCGCCGGTCCTGGGAAACGGCTCCAAGTAAACAGCGCTGGGGTTCCCCACCTGATAGGCCACCCAACGTCCATCGGGAGAGAAGGCCGCTTCGCGGGCTGGTATGTCACCGAGTGCGGCAATCTGCCGGTCCTTAACCGTCATCGTCCAGAGTGTGGACTGGTTGGATTTCTCGACGCTGAACAGCAAGTGAGCGCCGTCCCGCGCCCACGACTGCGGCGTGTGACCGACGCTGGCCTCCGGCTTGGTCAACCGTTCCGCCGTGCCCGAGCCGTCCGCACGCTGGCGGAAGATCGCGAGGTCGCCTTCCCGATCGGATTGAAATGCGATCGACTGTCCGTCCGGTGACCAGACCGGGGCGCGGCTGTTTCCGCCAAACGTGAACTGCTGAGCGGCGCGCCCGCCTGCAAGCTCGTAGACCCAGATGCTGATCTGTGTCCCGTCCGTGCGCTCGAAGGCGACGAACTTTCCGTCCGCGGACACGCGGGGCGATGAGTACTGGCCCGGCGGCAGCTTGAGCGGTTGAACGTCGTTGCCGTTACGGCTGAAGAGCGCGAGGTCCGTCCCAATATCAGACAGCGTGTTCGGGCCAGGCCAGTACGCCAGTGTTCCGGAGCTCGAGAAGCTGAAATGTGCCACGCCAGTGGTGGCGCCGGCGCCCGATTGGAACCTCCGCACGCCTTCGACGATGGGTACGGGGCCGCCCGACACGGCAAGGCTATCGAGATCGAACGGAACGGCCAGCAGTGTTCCCGAGAGCGCGTATACCAGGTGGCCGGTGGGAACGTATCGGCCAGAGGCGCCGCCGTCGATGAGTGTCTTTCGCTCGCCGGAGCCGAGCGGCTGCACGACGATCTGGCCTTTGTCCCACGCCTCGACGGTTTTCTTGACGGAAAACAGCACGGCCCTGCCGCCCGGCAGCATCTGCGGGGCCGACGCGACCTCGTCTTTGCCGACCGCCGCGATGACCTCCGGCGTCCCTCCGTTCGGCGAGACGCGCAGTATCCCTTTCCCGCTCTGGCCAAAGACGATGCCTTGCTCGTCCCAGCTCACGCCGAGCGGAGTATCAGCCGCACAAATCGTGACGGCTGCTCCCCCGCTGATCGCCAGGCGCTTCAGCGTGCGGTCGGCATTCGAGAAGAACGCGAGCGCCTGCCCGTCCGGTGAGAACACAGGATTGACCACACCGGCGCCGATCTCGCTCCCTGCGATCACGCGGCTCTCGAGGCCGGACATGGCGCGAAGGTACAGCCGCTGGTTCGCCACGTAGACGAGATGATTGCCGTCAGGCGACTGCGCCACGACGTTTCGACTGGTATTGGTGAACTGTTGGCCGTCCGGAAGAAGAACAGAGAATCGAGTGACCGTCCGCGCGGGTTCCGGCTTCATCGTCCACGCGCCGTATCCGGCCAGCACGGCTGCGACGACCGAGGACGCGGCCGGCGCAATGGCGCGCCTCCACAACGGCCGCGGGCGTGCCTCGGTTGGCCGCGGTTCTTCCGTCAGGAGCCCACGCCCCATCACCGCTTCGATCTCGACGCGCACGTCGGCCGCCGCGTGCCAGCGCTTCTTCGGCTGTTTCTCGAGACAGCGCCGCAGGAGCTCTACCAGACGCGGATTCAGCCGCGGCGGCAGCAGCGTGAGATCGACCTCGGTCTTGAGGACCGACGCGAGGATCTCCGACACGGTGTCGCCCTCGAAGGCCTGGCGGCCGGTGAGCATCTCGAACAGGATGCACCCGAAGGAAAAAATGTCGCTGCGCTGATCGGCCTCGAGGCCCTTGGCTTGCTCCGGCGACATGTAACCCGCCGTGCCGAGAATGACGCCGGGAATGGTCCCGGCGAGGCTGAGCGTCGGGGAATGGGTCGCACCGGCGACGGCAGACGACGCGCCGCCCTGCAGGAACTTCGCGAGACCGAAATCGAGAACTTTCACCGCACCGTCCGGCGTCAGCTTGACGTTGGCCGGCTTCAGATCGCGGTGACAGATGCCTTTCTCGTGTGCGGCCTCGAGCGCCTCGAGGATTTGCTTGGCGATTTCAAGTGCCTCTTCAACATCTAATCCTCGCGGGGCCCCACCCCC
>Ga0209343_10006752_pt1 | contig 13681 bp, 16 predicted proteins | sample RifCSPlowO2_02_FD_184026 | JGI IMG/M metagenome (GOLD analysis project Ga0209343, IMG submission 184026) | Groundwater microbial communities from Rifle, Colorado - Rifle CSP2_plank lowO2_0.2 (SPAdes) (version 2) | ecosystem: Environmental > Aquatic > Deep subsurface > Groundwater | place... | reverse complement strand
GCGCCGGTCGAGCCGGAGCCTGCGGTTGCAGCGCCCCCGGTTGTTTATGCGCCACCGACTGCCGCGCCCTCAGCGGCGGTTGTTGCAGTGACGAATTTGCCCTGGGAAGAACAGGCCCGTGCGCCGCTGGCTGAGCCGCTATCGGTGCCGCCGCAAGCCGAGGCGTTGGCGCCACAGCCTGCCAGCGTTGCGCCGTCGGTCGAGGCCGGTAGCGACAGCGATGATGAACCGCCGCTGGGCGATTATGATTATGTGGAGATGGATGCACAGTCGTTCGACTACGATTTCGATGCAGTTGATTCCGCTGCGTCGGTCGAGCCGGAACTGCAACTTGCTGCGAGGCCGGCGACCGGCCTGGCTGCCGACTGGTTGGAGCTGTTTCCCAAATTGGGCCTGTCAGGCATGACCGGCAATATCGGCGCCAACTGCACGCTGATGGCGGTCGAGGGTGATAGCTGGTTGTTGCATCTCGATCCTGGGCACAGTGCGTTGTTCAATGCGACCCAGCAGCGTCGTTTGAATGATGCCCTGAATCAGTATCATGGACGCGAATTGCACCTGCAGATCGAGTTGTGCACGCCCGAGCAGGAAACCCCGGCGCAGGCAGCGGCACGTAAGCGTGCCAATCGCCAGCGCGAGGCGGAAGAGTCGATCCACGGCGATCCGCTGGTGCAGCAAATGATTCAGCAGTTCGCCGCGGTTATTCGCGCGGACAGCATCGAACCCGTAGATACCCAAGTTAACTCCCTGATTACCGAGGACTAGCACCATGATGAAAGGTGGCATGGCCGGCCTGATGAAGCAGGCCCAGCAGATGCAGGAAAAAATGCAGAAAATGCAGGAAGAGCTGGCGAACGCCGAAGTGACCGGTCAATCCGGTGCCGGTCTGGTTAGCGTGGTGATGACCGGTCGGCATGATGTCAAACGCGTGAGCCTGGACGACAGCCTGATGCAGGAAGACAAGGAAATCCTTGAGGACCTTATCGCGGCAGCGGTGAACGATGCGGTGCGCAAGGTCGAACAGAACAGTCAGGACAAGATGTCCGGCATGACCGCAGGTATGCAGCTGCCCCCCGGCTTCAAAATGCCCTTCTGATTGGCTTCGTGCCGTCCAGTCGATGCACATGGCTGCGTTGCCGGCGGGCTCGGAATCCTCATGTGCTCCAGCACACTGCGGTTCCTCACCCGCCGGCGCCTTGCCCTGCACACCGCCTGACCGCCACTTTTCTGCTGCTGCATTCGCAGCGTGTAGCTCGGATATAATCCGGGAATGCCGGCCCCCTGTTTCCCCGGGTTGAATCCGGGCTACGAGTCTGTAGGAGTTCCATGAGCTTCAGCCCATTGATTCGCCAATTGATCGATTCCTTGCGCATCCTGCCGGGGGTGGGGCAGAAGACCGCCCAGCGCATGGCGTTGCAGATGCTCGAGCGTGATCGCGGTGGCGCAATGCGCCTGGCTCAGGCGCTGACTCAGGCGATGGAGGGCGTTGGTCACTGCAAGCAGTGCCGCAGCCTGAGCGAGGATGAGATCTGCCAGCTGTGCCTCGATCCGCGTCGCGATGACAGCCTGTTGTGCGTGGTGGAAGGGCCGATGGATGTCTACGCGGTGGAGCAGACCGGTTTTCGCGGGCGCTACTTCGTGCTCAAGGGCCATCTTTCTCCGCTCGACGGCTTGGGCCCGGAGGCCATCGGCATTCCTGATCTGCTGGTGCGTATTGCCCAGGGCCGTTTTGCCGAGGTCATCCTGGCTACGAACCCGACCGTGGAGGGCGAGGCGACGGCGCATTACATTGCCCAGTTGCTGGCTAACAAGGGGTTGATCGCTTCGCGTATCGCCCACGGCATGCCGCTCGGTGGCGAGCTGGAGCTGGTCGACGGCGGAACCTTGGCACATTCGATTGCCGGGCGGCGACCGATTCAGTTGTAGAGGCATCGCTACGGTCGGTCTGTTCGTTCCAGTTCAGCAGTCGGACAGCGATCCACTTCAGCCGCGAAGGCTCTGATGCACCGCAACAGCTTCGTGACTGAAACCGCTCCTGTGCAGTATTTGCCCCTTGTGCGCCCTTCGGGTCCAGCCTGTCGAGTCGATCGCTGCGTCGTGTTGGATGGCGTTATCGCCGCCGTAGATGGCGCAATCCTCGTCTTGTAAACCAAGCAAGCGCTCGGTATGGTCGCGTAAACCTCTGCGGGAGCTGCCCCATGTCCGTCTTTCAGGATTACTTCGATGCGTCCCAGCAACTGGTGCGCGACTCTGTGCGGCGTTTCGTCGAGCGGGAAATCCTGCCACATATCGATGAGTGGGAGGAGGCCGAAGAGTTTCCGCGTGAGCTGTACCTGAAGGCCGGCGCCGCCGGGATTCTTGGTATCGGCTATCCGGAGCAGTTCGGCGGCAGCCATGAGGGCGACATCTTCGCCAAGGTCGCCGCCAGTGAAGAGTTGATGCGCTCGGGCTCCGGAGGCCTGGTCGCGGGCCTTGGATCGCTGGATATCGGTCTGCCGCCGGTGGTCAAGTGGGCCGCGCCGGCGCTGCGCGAACGCATAGTGCCGCAGGTACTTGCGGGCGAGAAGATCATGGCTTTGGCGGTCACCGAGCCCTCCGGGGGCTCCGACGTGGCCAACCTGAAGACTCGCGCGCTACGTGATGGTGATTGCTATCGGGTGACCGGTAGCAAGACCTTTATCACCAGTGGCATTCGGGCCGACTACTACACGGTGGCGGTACGGACTGGTGGCGACGGTTTCGGCGGTATCAGCCTGTTGCTGATCGAGAAGGGCACGCGCGGTTTCACTGTCGGTCGCAAGTTGAAGAAGATGGGCTGGTGGGCATCGGATACCGCCGAGCTGTTCTTCGACGACTGCCGGGTACCGGTGTCGAACCTGATCGGTGCCGAGAACATGGGCTTTGCCTGCATCATGGCCAACTTCCAGAGCGAGCGCTTGTCGCTGGCAATCATGGCCAATATGACGGCACAACTGGCCTTCGAGGAAGCGATGAAGTGGGCGAAGCAACGAGAGGCGTTCGGCAAGCCAATCGGCAAGTTTCAGGTGCTCAAGCACCGTCTGGCGGAGATGGCGACCCAGTTGGAGGTTTCCCGTGAGTTCACCTACCGCCAGGCTGCGAAAATGGCAGCGGGCAAGAGCGTGATCAAGGAAATTTCCATGGCGAAGAACTTCGCCACCGACATTGCCGACCGGCTGACCTACGATGCGGTGCAGATCATGGGGGGGATGGGCTATATGAGAGAAAGCCTGGTGGAGCGCCTGTACCGCGATAATCGGATTCTGTCGATTGGCGGCGGCTCGCGCGAGATCATGAACGAGATCATCAGCAAGCAGATGGGCTTGTAGGGGGCTTTACAGTGACATGAACGCCTTGCGGAGCTGCGATGGGGTGTTTCGTGTGTCGTCCTTGAGTGTCCTTTCGCGCAGGGGCGTGGACGTTATCAAGGTCAGGGCTGTTGCTGTTCGGCAAGCACAAAAAAACAAGCCCCGCTTGTGCGGGGCTCGTCTTGAACAGGACAGGAAGCTTAAGCTACCTGTACCTCTTCAGCTTGCATACCTTTCTGGCCACGGGCGGCCACGTAGGTAACGGTTTGGCCTTCTTTCAGGCTCTTGAAACCGTCGCTCTGGATAGCTTTGAAGTGAACGAACAGATCATCGCCGCCGTTAGTCGGGGTAATGAAGCCGAAGCCCTTCTCATCGTTGAACCATTTGACGGTGCCAGTTTCGCGGTTTGCCATGATGTATCTCTTATGAATCGATGCGGATTGCAGTACTAGAAATACCCCAGCAAGGTGATGAACGCAATGATTTTTCGGTATTGAGTGGCTTTGATTGCAAATAAATCCTCTCCGATTGTTCTGTAAAACTCCGCTTGATCCGGCGATGTTTATTATTTTTAAGACTGGTTTCCGGTTTTTTGCCTGTATATCGGCGAAGTTGTCTGCCCTGTGGTCGGTCGGGCGGTCTCGGGCGCAGCAGGGGGCCGAGTGGCGGTGCGCCGAAACCCAGGTGTGGCTCTTTGCTGGATTGGCCGATGACGCGGGAGCAGTTTCTGGAGTTGTTATCACCGCCCATTCCGGACTCCCGGAGCCGTCAATGCTTCAGTGTGGGCAAAGGGCCGCCAATTTGCTCGAGGCTCGTCAGGCTCTCTTTTTGCTTTCAAGTGCTGCCGTTCACTTGGCTCAAGTGCGCTGCATTTTCGTAGCCGTATTTGCACCGGGTTGCCTGTCAATGCTGTCGAACTGCCCTGGATCATTATCGCTTGCGGCTGTTCGGGTATCTTTTGGGGGACACTGAACACAACTCAGGTTCTAGCATCATGCCCGCTCGGCTTCTCCAGGCAGTCGATATCGTCCAGGTGGTGCTCGCTGGCAGTCTGATCGGTCGGGCCAGGATGGAGCGTCATGTCGAAGGCTGGGTGCTGCACGACAAGATCCTCGACCTGCCGCCGATGCAACTGACGCAGCGGAAGCAGGTTGGCGATGTGTTCGGCCGCTTTGATTCATCTAATCTGCAAGGTGTGTCTGCATGATTTTCAGGATTCTCGGTAGTGGCAGTAGAAGGTGCATCAGCCTGAGTGAGAACACCCACCAGGCATTGGGCGATCTTGGCCTGCGGGCCACTCAGGGTCACCGACTTCGCCGGAATCGCCGCCTACGGGGGCATGACGACAGGCGCTTTGGCGATCGACGACCAGGTGGTGGCGCTCGGTGAGATAGCGATTTTTCTGCAAGCCCGCTGATGCCGGTCGCCAGCTAGCGCAATCGAGTACGCTCAAGCCATCAACCAGCAAGGGAGCGCGACCCATTGGAATTCAAGGATTACTACCAGGTTCTCGGCCTGGACAAGAGCGCCAGCGTGGATGAAATCAAGAAGTCCTACCGCAAGCTGGCGCGTAAATATCATCCGGATGTGAGCAAGGAAGCGGATGCCGAGCTGCGCATGAAGGAAGTCAACGAGGCCTACGCGGTACTGGGCGACCTGGAAAAGCGCGCGGCCTACGATCAGCTTGGCGGTCGTTATCGAGATGGCCAGGAGTTCCAGCCGCCACCGAATTGGGACGCCGGCTTCGAGTTTTCCGGTGCTGACTTCGCCGGCGCCGACATGGGCGACTTCAGCGACTTTTTCGCCAACCTGTTCGGTCGAGCCGCTGCCGGCCAGGCCGGCCGCGGCGGGCGTGCCGGGCCGCGGCCAAGGCGCGGTGAGGATCATCACGCCAAGATCGTCATTGACCTGCGTGATGCCTATCAGGGCGCGCCACGCACCATCACCCTGCGGGGTGCACGGGCCGATGCCCAAGGCCGTGTGAGCATGCAGGAACATAACCTCACCGTGCAGATCCCCAAGGGCGTCAAGGAAGGGCAGCACATCCGCCTGGCCGGCCAGGGCAGCCCGGGGATCGGTGGCAGTGCGGCGGGGGATTTGTTCTTGGAGGTGCACTTCAAGCAGGACCCGCACTACCGCGTGGACGGCCGTGATGTCTACGAGACCCTGCCGGTCACGCCGTGGGAAGCGGCGTTGGGCGCAAGCATCGAGGCGCCCACCCCATCGGGCAAGGTGCAGGTGAAAATACCCGCCAATTCGCAAGGTGGCCGCAAGTTGCGCCTCAAGGGCCGCGGTATTCCCGGCGAACCGGCGGGTGATCTGTATCTGCTGCTGGAGATCGTGCTGCCACCTGCCGACACCGAGCAGGCGCGTCAGCTGTATGAAATGATGGCGCGGGAGATGGCCTTCAACCCGCGCCTGGCCATGGGAGTCTGAGCCATGCCACACACTGAAATTGTCACCGGCGTTGTGCTGGATGAGGTTGCCCTCGACCTCGATGAGCTGGCCCAGGCCTGCTCGGTCGATACGCTGTGGATCGTCGAGCGGGTCGAGGCCGGGTTGCTCTGCCAGGTAGCCCAGCCGCAGCGCTTCAGCAGTGCCGAGTTACTCCGCGCCCGGCGCATGCGGGCGATCGAGCGGGATTTCGACGCCAACCCCGAACTGGCGGCCCTGGTGGTGGATTTGATCGAGGAAGTAGGGCGCCTCAAGGGCCGGCTCAGGGCGGCGGGCATCGACGAAAAGTAGCAGTGTCTGGTGTGGGTAGGCGTGTACGCGCTGCGTCACGCAGTTCATCAAGTTGATCGACGTGTGCCGTGTCATATCGTCGGCCGAAAGTATTCACGCCGGTGCTGAATTCAGTCATTAGTTATTGGGGGAGTCAACGTGAAGGCCGTCCATGTAGCCGATTCTGCGCGCTACACAGTGATTCAGCGGTTCAAGCACAAGTCGGAGGGCCGCCAGCGTCTGCGTGCGCAGGCGCGCTTGGAAGAGGTCCTGGCATGAGTACAAGACAGCCTATCGGCGTTTTCGAGCGCTATCTGTCGGTCTGGGTCGCGCTCTGCATCGCTGCCGGCGTTGGCCTGGGCAGCCTGTTGCCGCGGCTGTTCCAGACCATGGCCGGTTATGAGTACGGTTCGGTCAATTTCTTAGTCGCGGTGCTGATCTGGCTGATGGTCTACCCGATGATGGTGTCGGTGGATTTCTCCAGTCTCAAACGCATTCATGAACGGCCCAAGGGGCTGATCATCACCCTCACGGTCAATTGGCTAATCAAGCCTTTCACCATGGCCGGCCTGGGGGTGTTGTTCTTTCACTACTTGTTTATCGACCTGATCGATCCCACCGATGCCAGCCAGTATATCGCCGGCTTGATTCTGCTCGGTGCCGCCCCCTGTACCGCCATGGTCTTCGTCTGGTCGCAGCTGACCCGTGGCGATGCCACCTACACCCTGGTTCAGGTGGCGCTGAACGACGTGATCATGATCTTCGCCTTCGCGCCTCTGGTCGCCCTGCTGCTCGGGGTCACCGACATCGCGGTGCCCTGGGCGACACTGCTGCTGTCCGTCGGACTCTACGTGCTGATTCCGCTGATCGCCGGGGTGCTCACCCGGCTGAAGCTCAGCGCCGGCGCCGGTACAGCCGTCGAGGCAGAGCAGGCGGTCACTCGCTTCAATGCCCGGGTGAAACCCCTGTCGGTGCTCGGACTGCTCGGCACCGTGGTGCTGCTGTTCGGTTTTCAGGGGCAGATCATTCTCGATCAGCCGCTGCTGATTGCCTTGATTGCAGTGCCGTTGCTGATTCAGTCCTACGGCATTTTCGCCATCGCGTACGCGGCGGCACGCGCCTGGAAAGTGCCCTTCAATGTGGCGGCGCCCTGCGCCCTGATCGGCACCTCGAATTTCTTCGAGCTGGCGGTCGCGGTGGCGATCGGTTTGTTCGGCCTCAATTCCGGCGCCGCCCTGGTCACCGTGGTCGGCGTGCTGGTGGAAGTGCCGGTGATGCTGTCGCTGGTCGCTTTCGCCAATCGAACCCGGGGTTGGTTCCCGGAGGCGGCGCCGATCTGCGCGGCGGCAGCTGCATCTCAATCTGCAGAACCCCAAGCAGGAGAGCGGCTGCGCTGCGGGGCACCTGTTAGCCAATCCCAGCCCCGCGGAAACTGATATGACCAAGTCGCTGCTCCCCCTGTGTGATAACGACGCGACCTATCTCTCGGCAGCTAGCGCTGCGGCAGCCCTGGCCGGGGTTTCGATCGAGACGCTGAACAGCCGCTGCTTCTGCATCAGCCTGGACGCCGAGGCGTTGCACGGCGCCCTGGAGTCGACGCTGGGCCAGCCCGGTCTGTTCGAGCTGGTGCAGCAGCGTTGTCCTTATCTGTTCGCCGCGCATCCGGTGTTTATCGCGCCGGCGCACTTGCAGCGCATGGCCGAGGTGATCCGCGCCATCGAGTCGGTGGTGGCCCTGCCGGCCTATCGCGAACTGGTGTTGGCGCGTTCGCCGGCCATCGCCCGGCATGCTCCGGGCGGCGCCAAGGGGGTGTTCTTCGGTTATGACTTTCATGTCACCGAAGGCGCTTTCGGCCTGATCGAAATCAACAGTAATGCCGGCGGGGCGATGCTCAATGCGGTACTGGCGCGGGCGCAACGGGCCTGCTGTCCGGCCATCGAACAACTGCTGCCGCCGGCGCTGCGGGCCGAGACGCTGGAGGCCGGAATCATCGCCATGTTCCGGCAGGAATGGGCCTTGGCTGGTTATACGCGGCCGCTGCGCAGCATCGCCATCGTCGACGAGGCACCCGAACAGCAGTATCTGTACCCGGAGTTTCTGTTGTTTCAACAGCTGTTCCAGCGCCACGGCTTGCAGGCGGTGATCGCCGACCCAGCCGAGTTGAGCGTGAAGAATGGCGTGCTCTGGCATGGCGAGCTGGCCATCGACCTGGTCTACAACCGCCTGACCGATTTCGCGCTAGAGGCCCCGGCCAATGCCACGCTGCGCCAGGCCTATCTTGAGCACGCCAGCCTGCTCACACCACACCCGCAGGCCCATGCCCTGTATGCCGACAAGCGCAACCTGGCGCTGCTCTGCGATGCCGAGCAACTAACCGCGCTCGGGGTGGCCGAGGCCACCCGAGAGCTGCTGTTGGCGGCCATTCCGCATACCGAGCTGGTGAATCCGGCCAATGCCGAGCGCCTGTGGCGCGAACGCAAGCGGCTGTTCTTCAAACCCTGCGCCGGCTACGGCAGCCGCGCCGCCTACCGTGGCGACAAGCTGACCCAGCGCGTCTGGCAGGAGATTCTCGCCGGCGACTACGTGGCTCAGGCCCTGGTGCTGCCGGGGCAGCGGGTGATGTCCAGCGATACTCCGGCGCTGAAGTTCGACGTGCGCGACTATGCCTACGACGGTGCGGTGCAATGGGTGGCGGCGCGCCTGTACCAGGGCCAGACCACCAACTTCCGCACCCCGGGCGGCGGTTTCGCGCCGGTCTATCCGGGGCCGTCATCAGGTTGTGCGCCGGGCTGTAACTGATCAGTCAGTCGGCATGCCTGGGCAAGCCCAGGGAAATCAGCGCGGCGAACAGGACGAAGGCCGAGGAAATCCACAGGCACGCCTCCAGCCCATAAGCCTGATAGACCCAGCCCGAGAGCAGGGTGCCGAGCAAGCGGCCCATGGCGTTGGACATGTAGTAGAAGCCCACGTCCAGCGACACGCCGTCGGCCTTGGCATAGCTGACGATCAGGTAGCTGTGCAGCGATGAATTCACCGCGAACAGCGCACCGAACAGCAGCAGGCCGCCGAGCAGCACCCAGTGCGCCGACCAGCCGCCGTACAAGCCCATGGCAATGGCCGCCGGCAGGCCTGCCAGCAAGGCAGCCCAGACGAAGGCGGCGCGGCCATCCGGGACCTGGCCGCGGGCCTTGCCGCTGATCTTGCGGGTAAGTGCCGGGGCGCAGGACTGAACCAGGCCGTAGCCGATCACCCAGGCGGCGAGAAAGCCACCGACCATCCAGAAGTCCCAGCCGAACACGCTGGACAGGTACACCGGCAGCGCCACCACGAACCACACATCACGCGCGCCGAACAGAAACAAGCGCGCGGCGGAGAGGATGTTGATCGCCCGGCTCTTCGACAGGATGTCGCGGAACCGGGGTTTGGCACTGGCCTTGCCCAAGTCCTTTTTCAGCAGCAACAGGCTGGCCAGCCAGATCAGCGCCAGCAGCGCCGCCATCATTAATAGCGCACCGCGAAAGCCGAGCAGGGCGAGCAGGGCGCCGCCGAGGAAAAAGCCCACGCCCTTGAGCGCATTCTTCGAGCCAGTGAGGATCGCCACCCACTTGTACAGCGTGCCCTGCTGGCTGTCCGGCACCAGCAACTTGATCGAGCTCTTGGCGCTCATCTTGTTCAGGTCTTTGGCGATGCCCGACATGGCCTGCGCGCCCATCACCCAGGCAATGCTCAGCCAGGGGGCCGGTACCGTGAGCATCAGCAAGGCGGCCACCTGCAGGCCCAGGCCGATGTTCATGGTGCGATTGAGGCCCAGGCGTGCGCCCAGATAACCGCCGACCAGGTTGGTGATCACGCCGAAGATTTCGTAGAACAGAAACAGCGCGGCGATCTGCAGCGGCGTGTAGCCGAGGCTGTGGAAATGCAGCACCACCAGCATGCGCAGGGCGCCGTCGGTGAGGGTGAAGGCCCAGTAGTTGCCGGTTACCAGCAGGTATTGACGGATGTCCGGGGTGAGGCGGGCGAGGGCGTGCATGTTGATCCTGCTCGGGAGTTTGGCTTGGTAGCGCATGCGATTAGGTGGGAGGGGCTTTAGCCGCGATAGCCCTTGAGGCAAGTCGCGGCTAAAGCGGAATGCCGCCCAGCCCCTCCCACAACTGCGTTCTCAGTGAGCCAAACCGACCAGGCGCGCCAGTTCCACGGTGCGGTTGGCATAGGCCCATTCGTTGTCGTACCAGGCGTACAGCTTGACCTGGGTGCCGTTGATCACCATGGTCGAGAGCGCATCGATGATCGAGGAACGCGGGTCGGTGCGGTAGTCGATCGACACCAGCGGACGCTCCTCGAAACCGAGGATGTCCTTCAGCGGGCCATCGGCGGCGGCCTTGAGCAGGGCATTCACCTCATCCACCGTGGTGGCGCGCTCGACTTCGAACACGCAATCGGTCAGCGAGGCGTTGGCCAGTGGCACGCGCACGGCCAGACCATTCAGGCGGCCCTTGAGGTCGGGGAAGATCTCGGCGATCGCACTGGCCGAACCGGTGCTGGTGGGGATCAGGCTCATGCCCGCAGCGCGCGCGCGACGCAGGTCCTTGTGCGGCTGGTCGAGGATACTCTGGCTATTGGTCAGGTCGTGGATGGTGGTGATCGAACCGTGGCGGATGCCCAGGTGTTGGTGGATCACCTTGACCACCGGTGCCAGGCAGTTGGTGGTGCAGGACGCCGCGGTGACGATGCGGTGCAGCGCCGGGTCGAACAGGTCCTGATTGACGCCCATGACGATATTCAAGGCACCGGCTTCCTTCACCGGCGCGCTGACCACCACGCGCTTGACCCCTTGCTCCAGATAACCCTGCAATATCGCGACGGTCTTCATCTTGCCGCTGGCCTCGATCACCAGATCGCAGCCCGACCAGTCGGTGTCGGCGATGGCCTTGTTGGCGCTGACCTTGACCTGCTTGCCATCGATCAGGATGCAGTCGCCTGCGCTGCTCGCCTCATGCTGCCAGCGGCCGTGCACCGAGTCGAAATTCAGCAGGTGCGCATGGGTCGCCGCGTCGCCGGCCGGGTCGTTGATCTGCACGAACTCGAACTCCGGCCAGCCCCAGGCGGCGCGCAAGGCCAGGCGGCCGATGCGACCGAAACCGTTGATGCCTACTTTGATGGTCATGATGGCTTCCTTATGCAGTGAATTTGACTATGCAATGAATTCGATTGAGCAATGAATTTAAAGAGCGCGCTGGTTGACGCGCCTGGACAAGGCGGCGGCGGATTCCTTGCGCTCGGAGTAGCGGTCCACCAGGTAATCCTGGCGTTCGCGCAGCAGCAGGGTAAACTTGACCAGCTCTTCCATCACGTCCACCAGCCGATCATAGAAAGATGACGGTTTCATCCGCCCATCGGCGTCGAACTCGAGAAAGGCCTTGGGCACCGAGGACTGGTTGGGGATGGTGAACATGCGCATCCAGCGGCCCAGCACGCGCAGCTGGTTGACCACGTTGAACGACTGCGAGCCGCCGCACACCTGCAGCACCGCCAGGGTCTTGCCCTGGGTCGGGCGGATGGCGCCGATGGCCAGCGGCACCCAGTCGATCTGCGCCTTGAACACCGCGCTCATCGAGCCGTGGCGCTCCGGCGAACACCACACCTGGCCTTCCGACCACTGCATCAGCTCGCGCAGTTCCTGCACCTTGGGATGGCTGTCCGGCGCGGCATCCGGCAAGGGCAAGCCGGCAGGGTCGAATATCCGCGTCTCGGCGCCGAAGCGTTGCAACAGGCGCGCGGCCTCTTCAACCAGCAGACGGCTGAACGAGCGCTCGCGGTTCGAGCCATAGAGCAGCAGGATGCGTGGCGGGTGGCTGAACGTCAGCGCGCTGGCGGATTTCTCCAGCGTTGGCAGCTCGACCAGTTGGTCATCCAGGTTGGGCAGGTGATCGTCGTCCATCAATGCGCTCCAGTTGCGTAGCAGACAAGGTCTCAGCAGCAGGCAGCGAGGCGTGCGGGTCGCTCACCCATGCCGTCGAGGCGCTTGGCGTCGGGGCTGAGCCAATGCTGGTTGGCGCCCAGAGTGGCGTCCAGCACGGCGATCACCCAGTCCGGCAGGTTGGGGTGCAGGCGGTAATACACCCACTGGCCCTGGCGCCGATCCGCCAACAGACCGCAGGTGCGCAATTGCGCCAGATGACGGGAGACCTTGGGCTGGCTTTCGTTCAGCGCGCAGGTCAGCTCGCAGACGCAAAGCTCTTGCTCGGCCGTGATCAGCAGCATCAGGCGTATGCGGGTTTCGTCGGCCAGGCATTTGAAGACGCTGGTCGGGGTCAGCTGTTCTGCCATTGAGGCCCTCATCGTTTGGTTTTTACCAGCACGAACATCTTGATCCGCTCATGGATCTCATGCAGGCAGTGGCGGAAGGCATCAGGATTGTCGCTGGTCACCGGATCGGCGAAATTCCAGGTGAGCTGCTCGCCGCTGAACTCGAGGTGCTGGCATTCCTCGGCGGATTTGTCGCACAGGCTGATGACGTATTCGAATTCATCGAAGCGCAATTCGTCGAGCGACTTGCTGCGCAAACCCTGGGTGTCGACGCCCAGCTGCTGCAAGGCAGCGAGGGTGCGCGGGTCGATTGCGCTGGGTGCACTGCCGGCGCTGAAGGCGGCGAAGTTGTTCGGGTCGGTGTGCCTGAGCAGCGCCTCGGCCAGTTGCGAGCGGGCGGCATTGGCTACGCAGACGAACAGCACGCGGGTTTGGTAGGCCATTGCAGGCTCTCGGTTGATATATGGCTGTTGGAATATACGTTTTATCGCATATGTCGTAAAGCCGGGCAGGCATGCGCCAGGGTGTTCGCCCGATTGTGGTTCGCCTGATAGGTGCAAGTGGCAGGTATAGTGCTGGCTGTCAGCGGTTTCTCCCCACCCTTAAACGCAAGCAGCCCATGCACAGACTCGACCTGAAGATTCGCCTGCACTGTGGCGCCGATATCGCCATCGGCCCCGGCAAGGCCGACTTGCTCGAAGCCATCCGGCAAACCGGCTCGATCAGCGCGGCCGCGCGCAGTTTGGGCATGTCCTACCGGCGTGCCTGGCTGCTGGTCGAAACCATGAACCGCTGCTTCAAGGCCCCCCTGGTCACCACGCTGGCGGGCGGTCGCCATGGTGGCGGCAGCCAACTGACCGAGATGGGCGTACGGGTGCTGCGGCGCTACCGTGAACTCTGCGATCAGGCGTTGGCCGCCGTGCAGGATGGCCTGGATGATATTGGCGCCTTGTTGGCCGATCCCGGGCCTGCGAACCAGTAGCGAGAAAGTCCTGCCAATTGCCGGCAGAGTCCTGGCTCTCTCGCTGAACTTGCTGCCGTTTGATCGGGTCGGATGCAGTAGTGCCGAACATTGGTTTTGGCCGCTCATTTGCCTGTCGCCGGCGTGGCGGGGTTGTCCGTGGCTGATGGGCCCGGCTGCAACCGTTCGGGCCGGCGGATTCACTAACCTTCTGGAGATAACGATCATGCCGAACATCACCAAGTTACTCGCGGTATCCGCCTGCGCGCTGATGCTGTCCGCAATGATTGCCCCTGAATCCAATCCGTTCATCGGCTCCGCTTATGCCCAGGGTGGCGGCGGCGGCGGCGGCGGTGGCGGTGGC
>Ga0209343_10006751_pt1 | contig 13681 bp, 16 predicted proteins | sample RifCSPlowO2_02_FD_184026 | JGI IMG/M metagenome (GOLD analysis project Ga0209343, IMG submission 184026) | Groundwater microbial communities from Rifle, Colorado - Rifle CSP2_plank lowO2_0.2 (SPAdes) (version 2) | ecosystem: Environmental > Aquatic > Deep subsurface > Groundwater | place... | reverse complement strand
GAGTCCTGCAAAGCCCGAGCAGGCGGGTGCGGCACACCGCGTCACGAGCTGAAGTATGCCGCGATCCACATCTCGAGTGTCCGGTCATGCCGCTCCGGATCGCCGATTATGATCTGGCGAAGTTCCTGTCGATACCGCGCGCGAAGGAGGTTCGCATCGAGAGGAACAGTCCTCGCCAACTGAGCGACGTCATCGCGATCGATAGGACTGTTGCGAGCCAGTTTGGACAGCGCGAGATCGTGAGGGTCAAGCCCGAGGATCCGCAGGCGCTGAAACATTCCGGGGAAGAGATCGGTCAGACGCTCCGCGTACGACTCAGGAAGACTCGCCACTCCGACCTGTTGAAAGTGAACGCGATGCTTCTTGGCAAGCGGTGACTCGATACCCGCGATGTCCTGCAATGTCACTATCGCGTCGTGAGGGACCACCTCGATGCAATCAACGTCGTTGGTTGGACGAGGCAGATCGTAGTAAGAAGCGGCGACGAATCCGCCGAGACAGTGGATCTCGATCGGCCGCGGCAACTGCCGGTCGACGGCAACGAGGAAAGCCCTCCAGGGATTCGGTAATTCACGCGGCGTAGCGGAGGGCATCGGCAGTCCAGTCCGTCAAGAGATTCCAGTGCGCGGCGAGTTCGGAACGATGCTCAGCCAGCCAGCGGCGCTCAGGCTCCGGCAGCGACGCTCGGCAGAGAGTGTCTTCGCGGGCCAGACGACTTCGATAGAGCTGGCCTTCAAGATCAGCCAGCACGCGAGTCGTCCGGTTGTCATCGGCACGGTCTGCGAGGCTGCGGGCCAGGCTCACGAGAAATCCGAGGCGATTCTGAAGGTCCCGCACTCTCGCTTCCCGCACGACCCAGGACCAATCGAGCGTCCAGTATCGCAGCACGAGCCAGGGCAGTGCCTCGACAAGCCGCGGCTCGACGTTGTCTTGGGCGAGCGCGGTGAGAAGAACCTCGCCTGGGTTCTTCGGTCTCCAGATCCGGGAGCGCAGGTAGGCGAACCCCGGGTATCCCAACCCAGCGAGGTTCCTCGCCAGCGTTGCCGCGTCGACCCGAACGGGGAACTCTCGCCCCGAGCGCGGGACAGCGGTCGGCGCCAAGTCGTAGAGTCGTGCCGCACGCAGCGCCAACTTCGGAGTCAGCGGGCGCTGGCCTCTCTCGAGCATCGCAAGGTACGGCTGGGACACGCCAAGACGTCCAGCCGCCTCGACCTGGCTCCAGTTCTTGCGAAGCCGCGCGGCACGAAGATCATGAGCCCTCATGGCGAGTCAAGGCTATCACACGTCTGTAATATTCTCACCTCCCCAGAGACGGTGTTGAGGCGTACGGCTCAATGTCCTCCGTTCGTTGGCCTCATTGACGGCAAGCGATTCGCCCGACAATATTGTCCGACAATGCCAGGCAAGGCCTGCGTCGCCCGCCCCGATGGCTCCCGCGCCCAGCGCCTCTACGCCGGCCTGAAGGAAGCGATTGCCCGCGGGGAGTACCTGCCGGGCGCGCACCTCGTCGAGGCGCAGTTGACCGCGAAGTACGGCGCAAGCCGGGCCACGGTCCGCGAAGTCCTCCGCCGCTTGCTCGCCGACGATCTCGTCGAGCATCTCCCGTATCGCGGGGTGCAGGTGCGCCGGCTCAGCATGGCCGACGTCGTCGAGCTGTATATGGTCCGCGAGCCCATCGAGGCTCTCGCGGCGCGGCTCGCCGCCAAGGCGCCAAAGGCGGCGCAGCGTCCCCTGCGTGGCCTTCAGCGGGAGGCGGCGGGGGCCGTGCGAGCGCGGGACCATATCCGCTTCGCTCGCAGCAACGCGAGCCTGCACCGTGCCATCGCCGCGGCTGCGGGGAACCGCTCGCTGCTCGCGGTGCTGGGCCGGCTCAACGCCCCGCTGATCGGGTTTCAGTTCGCCTCCGTCGACGGCGCCCTCGACATCGCGCGTGCCCACGCCGAACACCAGGCCGTGCTGGACGCGATCTTCGCGCGAGATCCGGTGGCGGCGGAGGCCGCGATGCGACGGCACCTGCGGGCGACGCGAGACCTGATACTCCGCGCGATGAGCATCTGACGGCCGCCGGGCCGAGAGACGCGGCCGAGAAAGGGTCGACACATGAGCGCCTCGTTCCCCCGGCTCTTCGAGCCCATCCAGCTCGGCCCGCGGAACGCCCCCAACCGCGTGATGCGCCTCGCGACGGTGACCAATCTCGCCGAGCAGAACGAGGTCGGCGAGCGGTTCCTCGCCCACTATCACGACGTCGCACGCGGAGGGGCGGGAACGATCGTGACGGAGGCCCTGCGGGTGCACCCGAGTGACCGCGGCCGATACAGCGCCGTCCTCATGTATCGGCCGGAGGTGGTGCCCGGCCTGCGGCGTCTGGCCGAGGCGGTCCACCACGAGGGGTCGTTGCTCGTCGCCCAGCTCAATCATGGCGGGCGTCAGCACTTCGGTCGCCGGCTGCCGACGCTCTGGGCGCCGTCCGCCGTCGCCTGCCCCCGCAGCGGTGGCGTGCCCCACGCGATGACCCCCGGGGAGATCGACGAAGTGATCGAGGGCTTCGTCACCGCCACGGTCCACGCGCGCGAGGGCGGGCTCGACGGCGTGGAAGTCCATGGCGCGCAAGGGCACCTCGTCGGACAGTTCGTCTCCCCCTTCAGCAATCGCCGTTCGGATGCCTGGGGCGGGTCGTTCGAGAACCGCCTGCGCTTTCCGCTCGAGATCCTCCGCCGCATCCGCGAGCGGGTCGGCCTCGACCTCGTCGTCGGCTACCGCCTCGGGGTGGAGGAGTTCAGCCCGGGCGGGCTGACCCTCGAGGACAGCATCCAGGTCGCCCGGGCGCTCGCCGACGAGGGCCTCGTCGACTACCTTTCGTTGAGCCAGGGCAATTTCAACAGCCTCGAGATGCACTTGCCCGATCGGCACTTCCCCGCCGCTCCCTTCCTCGACCTCCACGCACAGGTGAAGGCCGCGGTGGGCACGCTTCCGGTCGTCACCTGCTCGCGCATCAAGACGCCGGCGGAGGCCGAAGAGATCCTCGCGGCCGGCAAGGCGGACATGATCGGGCTCTGCCGGGCGCTGGTGGCCGATCCCGGCTGGCCGGCGAAGGCGCGTGACGGGCGGGCCGAGGCCATCCGCCTGTGCATCGCCTGCAACCACTGCTGGGCGCTCGTCACGGACGGCGAGCCGATCGCCTGCGCGGTCAACGCGACCCTCGGGCGCGAGCTCGAGCTGGCCGCGCTCCCGCCCGCGCCGCGGCGGAAGCACGTCGTGGTCGTGGGCGGCGGACCCGCAGGCCTCGAGGCGGCGCGGGTGGCTGCCGAGCGAGGACACCGCGTGACCGTGCTGGAGCAGTCCGACCAGCTCGGCGGCAAGACGCGCATCGCCGAGGAGGTGCCGCACCACGAGGAAGTCGCGCTGATCCGCCACTTCCTGATCGGCGAGGTCGAGCGGCTGGGCGTGACGGTGCGCACGCAGGTCGAGGCGACCGCGGAGCTGGTCGCCGCCGAGGCGCCCGATGCCGTCATCGTGGCGGCCGGCGCCACGCCCGTCGGCCCCGAGATCCCCGGCGACGACTCGGTGCCGGTGTCCTCGAGCGGCGGAGCGGTGGTGGCCGGGATGCTGCCGGGCGACAACATCGTGATCCTCGACGAGGACGCCTACCACTGGGCCGCGGCGGTCATCGACACCGTGGCCGGGCAGGGCAAGACCGTCTGGGTGGTGACCCGCTTCTTCGAGGTGCTCCGGGAACTCCCGATGGTCTCGCGCATCGTCATGCTCCGTTCCCTCGATCAGCAGGGCGTGATCCTGCGCCCCAACGCGTTCGCCGATCGCATCGAGGGCGGCGACGTCGTGATCAAGCACTACCTCTCGGGGCGCGAGGAGCGCATCCCGAAGGTCGCGGCGGTGATCTGGGTGGGCCCGCAGAAGGCCAACGACGAGCTGAGAGCGGCGCTCGGGGCGCTGGGCATGAAGGATGTGCGCCTCGTCGGCGATGCGTACATGCCGCGGCGCCTCACCGATGCCATCCGGGAGGGCCACTTGGCAGGACGGGCGGTGTGACCGTGCGGCGAGTGGATCTCGCCGTCGACGCCTTCTGGGTCCTGCTGGGCCTCGCGATCTCGGCCCACGCGGCCGCGCTCGGGCTCTGGGCGCCTTCGGGACCGGGCGGCGGGTTCGTCCCGCTCCTGGCCGGCGCCGTCATCGCCGCCGGCGGCGCGGGCCTCCTGCTCTCGCGCGCGCGGCCTGCCCCCGGGGTCCCGTTCTGGTCCGCCAGGGTCGCCGCCCTCCGCGTCCTCGCGGTGCTCGCAGGGCTCGTGGCCATCGCCGTGCTCATGCCCGTCCTCGGCTTCCTCCTCACCGCGATTCCGACCATGGCGTTCCTGCTGACGGTCATCGAGCGGCAGCGCTGGCCATGGGTCGTCGGGCTGGCGATCGGCTCGAGCGTGGGGCTCTACTGGCTGTTCGATCGGATCCTCGAGATGGCCCTCCCGAAGGGGCCGTTCGGCTTCTAGGCGGAACGGGGGACGCGGTGGAAGTCCTGCGAGAACTGGCAACGGGCTTCGGCGTCATCCTCACGCCGGCCAACCTCTACTATTGCTTCCTCGGGAGCCTCGTGGGCACGCTGGTCGGTGTCCTCCCCGGCATCGGCCCCCTGGCGGCGCTCTCGCTGCTCTTGCCCTTCACGTTCACCCTGCCGCCGGTGCCGTCGCTGGTCATGCTGGCCGCGATTTTCTACGGGGCGATGTACGGCGGCTCGACGACCTCCATCCTCGTCAACATCCCTGGCGAGGCGGCCTCGGTCGTCACGTGTCTCGACGGGCACGAGATGGCCAAGCAAGGACGGGCGGGCGCGGCGCTCGGCATCGCCGCGATCGGTTCCTTCGTCGCCGGCACGGTGGGAAACCTCGGCCTCACCGTCTTCTCGCCCGCGCTGGTCGCGATTGCGCTGCGGTTCGGGCCGCCCGAGTACTTCGCGGTCATGATCCTCGGCTTCGTGGTGACCCTCTACATGATCGGTGGGTCGCCGCTCAAAGCCATGGTCATGCTGGCCACCGGGGTGTTCGTCTCCGTGGTGGGCATGGACATCGTGAATGGCGCCGAGCGGTTCACGTTCGGCTCGGTGAACCTCTCGGGCGGCTTCGATCTCGTCGCGGTCGTGATGGGGCTCTTCGGCGTGTCCGAGATCCTGCTCAACGTGGAGGCACTGGCGCGGGGCGAGGTCTTCTCGCGCAAGATCCGCGGTCTGCTGCCGACATTCCGCGATTGGCTCGACTCGTGGGCCGCCATTCTCCGCGGGACCGCCATCGGATTCGGCTTCGGCGTCCTCCCCGGCGGGGGCCCGGTGACAGCCTCCTTCCTCTCCTACGCGGTCGAGCGCCGGCTGTCGCGCCGGCCCGAGCGGTTCGGCCATGGCGCGATCGAGGGGGTCGCGGGGCCCGAGGCGGCGAACAACGCGGCCGTCGCCGGCTCCATGATCCCGCTGCTGTCGCTCGGACTTCCATCGAACGCCGTCACCGCGCTCCTCCTCGGGGCGCTCGTCATCCACGGCGTGCAGCCCGGGCCGATGCTGATGACCCAGCACCCCGACATCTTCTGGGGAGTGATCGCGAGCCTCTACGTCGGCAACGTGATGTTGCTCGTCCTGAACCTGCCGCTCATCTCCCTCTGGGTTCAGCTCCTGCGCATCCCCTATCGCATCCTGTTCCCCTCCGTCCTGCTGCTCACCGTGATCGGCACCTACTCCATCAACCACAACATCTTCGACGTCTGGGTCATGATCGGCTTCGGGCTCTCAGGCTATGTCCTCCGCAAGCTCGGCTACGAGCTCGCGCCGCTGGTCCTCGCCATGGTCCTCGGCCCGTTGCTCGAGCAGACGCTCCGCCAGTCGCTGATCATGTCCACGGGCAACCCGGCGATCTTCCTCACCCGGCCGATCGCCGCCGCGCTCGTGCTCCTGGCTGCCGCGCTCGTGGCCGTCCTCGTGCTGCGCCAGCGCCGCCTCGGCCTGGCCGGGGCCGATGCAACTCAACACCCAACGGAGGGATCCCCATGAAAAAGCTCGTCGCGCTCCTGTCCCTGCTCTTGCTCGTCGGCAGCGTGCCGGCCTCCGCCGACACGCTGGCGGAGATCCGCGCTCGGCTCGCCGCCTCGAAGCCCGCGGACTATCCGACGCAACCGATCGAGTTCGTCGTCGTCTACCCGGCCGGCGGCGGGATGGACACGACGGCGCGTCTGCTCGCGAAGTACGTCGAGAAGTACGCAGGTCACCGCGTCATCGTCGTCAACAAGACGGGGGGCGCCGGCTTCATCGGCCACACGTACCTCGCCACCCAGGCGAAAGCCGACGGCTACACGGTGGGGATCCTCGCCAACGGCGCGTGGACGGACGCCATGCTGAAGGCGAAGGGCAAGTGGTCCCACAAGAATTTCGAGGCTGTGGCGTTCGTCAACTACGCCCCCGTGACGTGGATCGCCTCCACCGAGGGGCGGTTCAAGGACAAGACCCTCAAGGACGTCGTGGCGACCATCAAGTCCGAGCCGGGCACGGTGAAGATCGCGGTCGTCCCGAGCATCAGCTTCGAGTTCCTGGCCGAGCAGGTCGAGACGCTGGCCGGCGGGAAGGTCGTGAAGGTGCCGTTCCAGGGCGGGGCACCGGGCGTCACCGCGCTGCTCGGCGGGCACGTGGACGTCGCGACCGGCTTCCTGTCCGAGTACCGCGGGCACCTCGATGCGGGGAAGGTCAAGGTCCTCGCCGCCGCCGCGGAGCAGCGGGCACCCGACATGCCCCAGGTCCCGACCTTCAACGAGACGCTGGACGCCAAGCACCTGGTGTGGTCGGCGTGGCGCTTCGCAGCGGTGCCGCGCGGCGTCCCGACCGCACGGAAGGGCTATCTGGAGGCAGTGCTGGCCGCCGCGCTGCGTGACCCGGAGCTCCAGGCGGAGTACCAGAAGACGGGGTCGATCGTGGACAACCCGTACGCGAACGCGGCGGCGGTGGACGCGGCCATCGAGAAGTCCGCGACCCTCGAGCGCCAGTTCTTCACCACCACCGGCCGCCTGCCCAAGTAGCAGCGCGGCGAGGAGGACCGATGACGGATTCCGTGCGCGCCACGACTCGACTCAGGTCCCTGCTCGCCGCCGGCGAGCCGCTGTTCGTCCCTGGCTGCTACAACGCGCTCACCGCCCGCATTCTCGAGCACGTCGGGTTCCCGGCCGTCTACATGACGGGCTACGGAACCTCGCTGGCGCTGCTCGGCCTGCCCGACGCGGGCCTCGCGACCATGAGCGAGATGCATCTCAACGCCCGCTACATCGCCAACGCCGTCGGCGTGCCCGTGATCGCCGACGCCGACAACGGCTACGGTAACGCGATCAACGTCATCCGGGCGGTCCGTGAGTACATCCAGACGGGCGTCGCCGGCATCCACATCGAGGACCAGGTCGTCCCGAAACGCTGCGGCCACGTGGCGGGCCGACAGGTGATCCCGCTCGCGGAGGCGGCCGGAAAGTTCCGCGCGGCCGACCACGTACGGCGCGAGCTGGACCCCGACTTCCTCCTGATCGCACGCACCGATGCCCGCGGCGCCCACCACGGCTCCCTCGACGAGGCGATTCGCCGCGCGAACGCGTACCTGGAAGCGGGCGCCGATCTCGCCTTCGTCGAGGGGCCGACGACGCTCGACGAGGTGCACCGCATCTGCCGTGAGCTGCGCGGACGCGTGTTCTACAACCAGACCGGGGTGTCGCCCCGGCTCACCCTCGCCGAGATGCGCGACCTGGGCATCGCCATCACGATCTCTCCGGGGGCGATCCTGCGGCTCACGATCCAGGCCGTCTACGACTTCGCCGTCGCCCTCCGCGACCAGGGACCGGCTGCCGAGGCCGAGTTCAGCGAGCGCTTCCGGAGCCACCCCCTCGGGGACTTCCACACCTTCGCCGGCTTCGACCGCATCCGCCAGTGGGAGGACCAGTTCCTCCCCCGGGAGGAACTCGAGAAGTACAGCGACTCCGTGGGGCACCTGCCGTCGCGAACATGAGATGCCCTCCTATCCGCCCCCCTCCTGACCGACGGGCGCCGCGCGCGAGCGCGCCGGGACGACGCCGAACAGCGCCGAGATGGACTTCTGGGGGAGCATGCACGCGGCCTCGTTCAGGCGCACCGGGAGCGGGACATCGCCGAACACGCGCAGGAGCGTCGTCTGCTCGGCCAGCGGCCAGTCGAGGTGGCCGGGCCCGAGGCGATGCGTCACCGAGCGGCCTCGGGGACGCTCGACGTCCGTCAGGCGCCGGCGCAGGTCGCGCGCGAGCAGCTCGATGGCGGCCCAGCCCGCCGTGTCCAGCAGGAAGCTCTCCAGGAGCTGCCGCTCCTCGAACATGGCGTGGACGCGGTCCTCGATCCGCCCGCCGAGCGTGAGGACGACGACGTAGGCCTCGACCGAGGCCGCCAGGAGCCGCCCGAGCGCCGTGCCGTGGAGCCGGTGGGAGTCTCCGAGGACGACGACTCCGGCCTCCGCGATCCTCACGGGCCCCCGCCAGAGCACGGCCTCGGGCGTCGCGAGACGGGTCGCCTCCGCGGCGACGAGGTCGGCGGCCTCCCGGATGACGCCGGGTGCGCGCGAGGGGTCCCGGTACTTCTGCAATCTCAGGATGAGCTCGGCCGGGACGACGGGCGCCGGAGGCGCCCAGCGCTCGACGTGGCTCGGCCCCACGGCGCGCCCGCTATCCTCGGCCCGGAGACCAGCCCGGGTCGTCGAGCGGGACGAGAAGCCACGCGATGATCGCCCCGAGCGCGCGGTAGGCGTCGAGCCGGGCCTCGTCGGTTCCGGCCGCCTCGGCCGCGCGGACGAGCTCGTCCATCTGGCGCACGACCCGCGGGCCCATCTCGAGCAGGGCGTCGCTGCCCGAGGTGCAGTAGCGGGCGAGGACGAAGCGCGCCAGGGCCCCCACCGGGATGTCCTTGTGGCGGCTGAGGGCCTCGAGGGTCGGCAGCGGATCGATCTGCGAGTACTCGGCCACCATGCGTCGGAAGCCCGCGTCGGGATCGTCGGGCGGCCAGGGGCCGTGGTACCCCTCGAGGGCGATCACACGCGCCAAGGGCGCTCTTCCCCGCTACGCGACGGGCGCGCCGCGGGAGGCCTCGCGCGGCGCCTTCGGCATGACCAGCCAGAGCACGAGGTACACGAGGATGCCGGGGAACGCGGCGGACAGGATCGAGACGAGGATGTAGAGGACGCGCACGACGGTGGGGTCCCATCCGAGCCACTCGGCGATCCCGCCGCAGACGCCCGCGATCTTCCTGTCCGTCTGCGAGCGCTGGAGCCGCATCAGCCGAGCGGCGCGATCGGGCGACTGACCGCGCGGCTGAAGGTGCAGTTCGGCACGACCGACGAGTGCTTGCCCGGCCCGCCGGCCACGATCACGAAGACGTCGTCGGGCGACGACACCTGGGGCAGCAGCGCCTCGTCGTCGCGCGCGGCGTTCATCCAGGCCGGCCAGTCCTGCATCCCCCACATCCCGCCGAGCTTGAGCGTGCGGAGGGGCAGCCGCGCGTGCTCGAAGATGTAGCGCTGCACGTCGGCGCGCGTGAGCCCGTCGCCGGCGATCGTCGCCGCGTGCTCGGGGCCCAGCACGATCAGGAGCTGGCTCTGCGCGAGGAACCAGCCGACGTTGGAGCCGAGCGACACCGCCGTGTCCGCGACCGTGGCGAGAATCCCCGCGGCGGTCGTCGAGACATGGTCGTTGACGTTGTGGGGCGGCTCGCCGCCGAAGACCGTGACCGCATTGTCTTCCCGCAGCGGCTTCCAGGGGGCGTCCGCGCGCTCGGCGACGCAGTACGTGAACTTCGCGGGGCTTCCCTGGGTGGCCATGTCGTGGCGGCCCGGCCACGCGCCGCCGACGTTCATCAGGATGAGGCGGAGCGCGCGACCGATCGTCGCGTTGGCGCGGAAGCCCGGGCCGAAGCAGCCGGAGCCCGCGTGCACGCCGATCTCGGCGGCGAGCGGGCCGTGGACGATCACGAGCGGCGCGACGGGATGCGTCGTCGCCTGCACGCCGTAGAGGTTGAAGGCGGGGTCGAGCATCGCCTGGACGGCGGCGACGATCACCGGGAAGGCCGCCGGTTCGCAGCCGGCCATCACGGCGTTGACCGCGAGCTTCTCGAGCGTGGCCTCGCGCCAGAGCGGCGGCAGCGCGCCGAGCACGCGCTCGGCAGGCGCCCCGGCGAGCATCGCCTGCACGCGCTCCGGCGTCGGCGGGATGATCGGCAGCCCGTCGCACCACTGGCGAGCGCAGAACTCGGCGAAAATCTCCTGCGGGTCGTACGGGAGTAAGAGATCGGGCCCGTCCGGCGCGTCAGTGATCGCGCGTGTCGGCGTCCCGAGCATCGCCGCCCCGGGTGAGGGCGGGCGTGTCGGAGCCCCGGGCTCCTCTCTCAGGCCACCCTCGGTCGAAACAGGCCTCGCGGCACCCGATACAACAGAGGCCCCGGTGGCGAGCAGGCTCGCGAGCTGCTCGAGCGCCTGGTGCGCGCGGCGCACGACCGCCTCGGGCCGCTCGCCGCCCAGCGGGTGCTGGACCACGAGCAGCGGGAGCCCGGACACGCCGAGCGCCGCGAGCTCGCTCAGCGCGAGCCCCTGGAAGGCCGTCGTGCCGATGAGGCCCGCGGGCGTGCCCGCCTTCGCGACCTCGATGGCGTCGTGGAGACTCCACGACGTGCACGACCCTCAGTCGCCGGAGCCGGCGAAGACGACGTCGCACTCCTTCGCGAGCTCCGCGATCAGCTGGGCCGGCGCGGCGACCGCGGCGTTCGCCTTGCGGCGTCGCACGACGGCCCTCACGCCGTAGCGGTCGCGCAAGAGCGCGCCGAGCTCGTCGGCGAGGCGGTCGAAGTTGTGCTTCGTGTTGTCGACGAAGCCGACCGTCCGGCCCGCCAGGTCGTCCGGTAGGGGCGGCGCGATCAGACCTTCCCGCCGGACGACGCCGACGGGCGAGAGGATGCGGATACGCGTCATGCCTGTCTCCCCTTCCCCCGGGCCGGGCCGCGGAGCCCTGTCGACCGGGCGAGCAACCGACCGAGCGTCTCGTGCAGCTCCGCAAGGATCGTCCGCTTGACCGCGACCTGTACGGACTCGACGGGCTCCGCGCTCCCCGCGCGGTGGATCACCAGCGTGCCGGTGAACTCCTGCGCGCGCTCGTCGGTCGCGGCCAGGCCGCGGAGCGTCAGCACTTCCCAGATCTCAGCCATGGGCGGTATCTTACCGCATGGTCATCGCGCTCGACGTCGGCTCGTCGTCGGCCCGGGCCGCCCTCTACGACGACGCCGGTCGCCCCGCCACCGGCCGGTTCCATCGTGTCGTCTACGAGTCCACCGTGACGCCGGACGGCGGCGTCGAGCACGACCCGGTCCGGCTGCTCGCCGCGGCCGCCGAGTGCGTCGACGGCGTGCTGGTCGGCGCGCGCCCCGGCGAGGTGCGAGCGGTCGGCGTGACGACCTTCTGGCACGGCCTGCTCGGGTTCGACGCGGGCGGAGACCCGGTGACGCCCGTGCTCATGTGGGCCGACACGCGGAGCACCCCCGACGCGCGCCTCCTGCGCGGGGCGCTCGACGAGGGCGCGCTGCACGCGCGCACGGGCTGTCACCTGCACTCGTCCTACTGGCCGGCGAAGCTCCGCTGGCTCGCGCGCGCGAGGCCCCGCGTCGTCCGCCGGGTGGCGCGCTGGGGCTCGATCGGCGAGCACCTGGCGCTCTCGCTGTTCGGCGAGGCGACGACGAGCGTGTCGATGGCCTCCGGCACCGGCCTGCTCGACCAGGAGGCGATCCGGTGGGACCCCGAGGCGCTCGCCGCCGCGGGCATCGGGGAGGAGCAGCTGTTCCGGCTCGTCGACCGCACCGACGCGCAGCAGGGGCTCAGGCCGCAGTGGGCGAGGCGCTGGGCGCCGCTGCGCGGAGTCGGCTGGTTCCCCGCGGTCGGCGACGGCGCCGCGGGCAACGTCGGCTCGGACTGCACGGACCGCACCCGTGTGGCGCTGAACGTCGGCACCTCCGCAGCGCTCCGGGTGATCACCGAGGACCCGACGGCGCCGCCCCGCGGCCTCTGGCGCTACCGCGTCGACCGCCGCCGCGCGATGGTGGGAGGCGCGACCTCCGAGGGAGGGAACGTCCGGGCATGGTGCCGTCAGGTGCTGCGCCTGCCGCCCGACGCCGAGCTCGAGGCCGCGCTGGCGGCGCTGCCCGCCGCCGGTCACGGCCTGACCGTGCTCCCGCACCTGGCGGGCGAGCGGGCGCCCGGCTGGCGCGGCGACCGTCACGGGGTGATCGCGGGACTGCGGCTCGACACGACGGCGCTCGAGATCGTGCGGGCCGCCCTGGAGGCGGTCGCGCTGCGACTGGCCCTCGTCCACGAGCTGCTCGCGCCCCGCGCCGCCGCCGACCACGCGATCATCGCCTCCGGCGGCGCCCTCGCCGGCTCGCGGGTCTTCACGCAGATCGTCGCCGACGCCCTCGGCCGGCCGGTCACGTGGTCGCCCGAACCCGAGGCGACGAGCCGCGGCGCGGCCCTGCTCGCGCTCGACGCGCTCGGCGCCCTGCCCGAGCGCGGCGCCCCGCGCACCGGGCTCGGGGAGACGTTCGCTCCGGACGCCGCGCGCCACGCCCGCTACCGGGAGGCGCTTGCGCGCCAGGCTCGACTCGACGCGGAGGTATGATGGGCACGTCATGGGCTCCGCACCGAACGTCATCGTTGTCGCGGACCAGGAAGCGCTGGCGGAGACCGCGGCGCAGCTCGTCGTGGACGTCGCGGCCGAGGCCGTGGACGCGCGCGGCCGGTTCTCGCTGGTGCTCGCGGGCGGCGCGACACCTCGCGCAACGTACCGGCGACTCGCACAGTCGCCGCTGCGCGACCGGGTCGCCTGGCGGCGCGCGCGCGTCTTCTTCGGCGACGAGCGGGCGGTGCCGCCGGAGCATCCCGAGTCCAACTACCGCATGGCGTACGAGACGCTGCTGTCGCGCGTGGATGTGCCCGCGACGCAGGTGTTCCGTATCCGCGCCGAGGCGGACGACACGGACGCGGCCGCCGCGGAGTACGCGCGGACCCTGGGCGAGGTCCTCGGCACCCGGCGTGGCGAGTTGCCGCGCTTCGACCTCGTCCTGCTGGGTCTCGGCGTCGACGGCCATACCGCATCGCTCTTTCCGGGCTCGCCCGTCGTCCGCGAGGTCTTCCGGCCGGTCGCCGCGGTCCACGCGGCCGCCGCGGTCATCCCCGAGCGGATCACGCTGACGCTGCCCGTGATCAACGCGGCGGCCCGCGTCGTCTACCTCGTCGCGGGCGCGGAGAAGGCGAAGGTCGTGCGGGCCGTCCTGGCCGACCAGGCCACGGTGCCCGCGGCCATGGTGCGGCCCGAGAACGGCACGCTCGTGTGGCTCCTCGATCGCGCCGCCGCCGGCCGGCTCACGGCGCCGGAGGCCCGCTGAGCGTGCGGCTCGCCGTCGGCGCCGACCATGCGGGGTTCCCCCTCAAGACGCCCGTGATCCGCGCCCTCGAGCAGGACGGTCACCAGGTCGCGGATCTCGGCACCCACTCCACGGACGCGGTCGACTACCCGGACTACGCGAGAGCGGTGGGCACGGCGGTCCGCGACGGGCACGTCGACCTCGGTCTGCTGATCTGCGGGAGCGGTGCCGGCGTGGCCATCGCGG
>Ga0209343_10006750_pt1 | contig 13682 bp, 7 predicted proteins | sample RifCSPlowO2_02_FD_184026 | JGI IMG/M metagenome (GOLD analysis project Ga0209343, IMG submission 184026) | Groundwater microbial communities from Rifle, Colorado - Rifle CSP2_plank lowO2_0.2 (SPAdes) (version 2) | ecosystem: Environmental > Aquatic > Deep subsurface > Groundwater | place: Rifle... | reverse complement strand
GGACGGTGGCGCCTACATCGGCACCGGAAGTTTTGACGTCACGCGCGATGCGGACACCGGCGACGTCAACCTGGGAACCTACCGCGTCATGTCCATGGACCGCAAGACGGTGGGGTTCTACATCTCGCCCGGCAAGCACGGGCGCATCCATCGGGACAAGTATTGGGAGCGCAATGAGCCGTTGCCGGCGTTGATTGTCGTGGGGGGCGATCCGCTGCTGCTGCTGGCGGCTTGCACCGAGCTGCCCTACGGCGTGAGCGAGTACGATTGGGTCGGCGGCGTGCGCGGCGCGGCCTACCCGGTGATCAAAGGGCGCGTAACCGGCTTGCCGATGCCGGCGGACGCGGAGATCGTGTTTGAAGGATATGTGGCGAAGGACGTCAAGCGCGTCGAAGGCCCCTTCGGGGAGTGGGCGGGCTACTACGCCAGCGGCGCGCGCGAAGAACCCGTCCTCGACATCAAGGCCGTCTACTACCGCAACAACCCGATCGTGAACGGCTTCCCGCCGCAGGTCCCGCCCGACGAGCAGCAACGCTTCCGGGCGATCCAGCGTTCAGCCTTGCTCCAGCAGGAACTCGCCAAGGCGAGCGTTCCCGGCGTGACCCAATGCTGGTGCCATGAGGCCGGCGGGGCGCGGATGTTTGTGGCGGTTGCGATCAAGCAGCTTTATCCCGGCCATGCGCGGCAGGTGGGACACGTGGCGGCCATGTGCCACGTCGGAGCCTATGCGGGCCGCTACATCATCGTGGTGGACGACGACATTGACGTGACCAACCTGGAAGAGTTGATGTGGGCCGTCTCGACGCGGTCGGACCCGGCCACCTCGATTGACATCATTCCGCGCGCCTGGTCCACTCCGCTCGACCCGCGCATCAGCCCCGAGGACAAGAAAGCCGGGAAGATGATGAACTCCCGCGCCGTCATTGACGCCACCCGCCCCTGGGAGTGGCGAGAGCAGTTCCCCGCCGTCAACCGCCCCAGCCCCCAGTGGCGCAAGAAGTCCGAAGAGAAATGGGGCTGGGTGGTCAACCGGGTGGGGAAGAAGGCTTGATTTCCCTTTGAATCCAGGCGGTGACAAGACCGCTTCCTGTGAGCTAGGATTAAGGCGATCGGTTTCGCCCGATAGGAGGCGTCCCGATGAACGTGACTCTCAAGCCTGAACTAGAGAAGCTGGTTACGGATAAGGTCAAGCGCGGGGACTACGACACCCCGGAAGCACTCGTGGACTATGCTGTCCAGCGCCTCCTCGAGGAGGAAGAGGAAGAAGACGCTCACCTCGAGGAAATTCGTGTTCGGACTGGGGCCGCTGAAGCCGCAATCGACCGAGGGGAGTTCGTCGAGTACGACGAGCGCACCATACAGAATCTCGCCGGAGACGTTCACGAGCGCGGACTCAAGCGACTCACTGCCGGAGCGGACAAGACCGACACCCGCGGATGAGCAGGCTCCGCATCGCCCGCAGCGCCGTCGCCGACTTGGATGAAATCTGGACTACATCGCCAAGAAAGAGAGTCCCCAAGCCGCCGGCCGCTTCCTGAACTTCCTCACGAACAAGCTTGCGTTGCTTTCCGGGAACCCCGGCCTCGGTCGCAGCCGTGCAGACCTGCGGGAGGGACTGCGCAGTTTTCCGGTGGGCAACTACCGCGTTTATTACCGCCAAGAAAAAGAAGGGATCGTTCGGATTCTCTACGTACGACACGCCGCCCGCGACGAGAAAAAACTGTTCGAATAGAAGCTGCCCCGGAACGTTCCAAAACGAGGCAGTGTGGTGTATACTCACACTACCCGAAGCTCAACGAAACGGTATCGTGCTGAATGAAGGAGAAACGATGAACATCAGATTATCGCTCACAGCCCTTTTGTTCGCCTTCCTCGTGGTTCCGCCTATAGTGGCTCAGGACCTGGGTCCGCACTTCCGGAAAATCAAAGATGGAATTTATATTCAAACTTCCAGACCCGTCTCCGAGTCTACCGAGAGACAGGCCACCTCGAATGGCGGCATCATTGTGACCTCCGAAGGAATTGTCTTGGTGGACAGCGGCCAAACCGCGATTGACAGCCGGGAAATAGCGGAAGCGGCGAAGAAGCTCAGCCCCTTGCCGGTCCGCTTCATCATCAATACCGAAACCCACCAAGATCATTCTTACGGGCATTGGCTGTTTTCCCCGCCAGCCGTCGTCATCAATACCGAGGGAGCGGGCAAGGAGATGCGCGAAAGCTTCAACCCGAATCGGGCCGCGGAGCAGTCCAGACAATCGCCGCAAATGGCGGAGGCTCTAAAGGACTTCCGGCTGGTCCCGCCGCAGCTCGAATTTGGAGACAAGCTGACGTTGCACGTGGGTGAGCGGACGCTGGAGCTCTTGAACTTGGGGACGACGCACAGCCTGGCCAATGCGGCCGTCTGGCTTCCCAACGAGCGCGTCCTGTTTGCCGCATCCGTGGCGGTCGAGAACCAGATCAACACCATCCGCCCCCACACCAACATCCCGGATATGCTTGCCATGATGAAGATGATGAAAGCCTTGAATCCGGAAGTTGTGATTCCCGGACATGGCGCCCCCACCACGACCAAGATGTTTGATTTCTACTCGGGCTATCTCGAAACCCTGGTGGACCGCGTGGGAAAGCTGATGCGCGACGGGAAGTCGCTCGATCAGATCAAACAAGAGTTGCGCATGCCGGAGTACGAAAACTTCATCGGGTACAAGGAACGGATCGCGAACAATATCGAAGCCGCTCACCGCGCCATCCAGGGTGGTTACCGGCCGTAACGCAGCGAGGCTTCTAGTTGACCCGCACCGTGGGACGGGGAATCAGGAGTTCAAGCAGGCGGAGCCAGAAGCTTTTCTTCGCCGGGGAAAGCATGTCGCGGACGGAGGCTGTAGCCTCGGACGCCGCTGCGGTGGCTGCCACCAAGTTCGCGCTGGACACTTCCAGGTTCTGAAGTGATTGGGCAAGGGCGGGGTTTCCCGCCAAGCGATCGAGCGCGGAGACGGCGGCGGCGGCCTGTTCGAGCAGGGCGCCGCTGCGATTCCCGACCTGTTCCGTCTGATCACGGAAGGATTCGCTCACCGATTCGACCGACCTGAGCGCCTGCTCGGAGGCAAGGGTCAAACGCTCCATTCGCGCGTCCGTATTTTCAATGAGGCGGCCAACGCGGATGGCGTCTATGGCGGCGGCCCGGGTCAGCGCCTTGATGTGCCGGGCCGAGTCGCGGTAGTAGCCTTGCTGCTCGGCGAGGCTGGCGCGCGCCAGAGCCATGGTGCTTTGAGCCTCGGTGAACGCCGCGAGCGCAGCCCCATGCTGGGCGTTCAGGATCTCGGCGGTCTGGCGGAGCAGCCAACTCACCTGCAAGCCGACGAGGCAGGCGAGAAAGAGCAGGCCCATTTGCAGGGCATTGCGCAACGCCTTTTCCAGCGTGTCCATTCTCAGAATCCCCGTCTCAGAATCCCCGCGCCTGCGCGATGGTAATGGGCCCGATGGCTGGGACGGTCCAGGTTTCTTCGTACTTCGCGGTGTTCTTCAGGAAATAGGTCACCGTATACTTCACAGCGGGCGAGCTGCCTGCGGTCGGCGCGAGCAGGAAGTCAACCGCCCCGTTGGTAATGGGGATGGCGATGACGCTGGTGGCCACGGCGGCGCCATCCGCCGCAATAAAGTTGGGACACTCGATCACCAAGCGCCCATTCGCCAGATTCCCATCCGCATCCTTCAAATTGTCCAAAATTCTAGTCAACTCCATCGGCAAGCTCCAATTCTTTGCAAAACGGCAGAAAGGCCCGAATCCTCGGCGTCCTTCCAAGTATCCAGAACGCGCATCACCTGATTTTTACGAGAACCCCCCAGCCGAAAGTCGTACTGCCATAGGCTACGCGGGCGTTGTGGTCGGCGCGCCCTCCAGGAGCACCACTCAGTTCAGAACCTCCACGATCAGTTGCCGCATGGTAGCACTGGTGCTGGCGTGCGCGAAGGTCATCGTGACGGAGATCGTCGGCGCTTGCGTGGCCGTGGTGTTAACCGAAATGGCTGCGGTGTTTATTGATTGCACCGCAACACCTCGCCACCGAACGTCCCCGTTCGCTTCCACCGTTCCGCCTGCGCCGGTTGTAATGACGGTGACATCGCAGCTCAAGGTCCAGCCATAGGTGTTCGCGCTCGTGGTGTGAGAGATGCCCGATGGAGAATTGTTTAAACATAAAACCGTGCTGCCGAATTTTGCGCGCAGCGTATAGGTCGCGCTGCTGCCGGAGTTATTGATCGAAGTCCCGTGCGCTGTGATGCGAATCACTTTCCCGGCTGTTAAGCTGTTGGCGGGAAAGGCGGCCGCGGTCGTGGCGAAATTGGTCTCGCTGGTCGTATTGGAAACCGTGTCTCCGGCCTGGACGCTGGTCTGCGCGAAATAGAGACCCGACAGGCCGAGCGCGCCGACCGTAGCCTGAAAACGATGCGCCTCCTGGTTGGAGTTGTACCAAAGATCGCCATCTGCCGGGGTCGCCACATCGCCCGCTGTTTCTCCGACGCGATACCGCCCCGCATTCGTCAGGATGTTGGTCGTTTTATTCCAGGCAAAATCCGCATCGCCGCCGAACGCGCCCCCATCATTGAATTGGACCTGCGTGTCGCTCCCTCCCGGCGCGCCGCCTCCCCCGCCGCAGGCCGCGGCAGCCGATTCGAGCGCGGTCCCGCCGGAATTCACCTGCACGCAACGCGAGGCCGTCCAAGCGGTCTGGTTCGTTCCGCCGCGATTGAAAGCGAGGGTTCCGGTGGTGTCGGAGATGGCGCGGTTGGTGATCTGCGTAAGATTCGTCAGCGTGATGTTGTCGTCCACCTGGCCGTCCGTCGCGGCGCCGGACAGGTCGGCGAAGCCGAGCGCCGCGTTAACCCAGGCGCTGCCGTTGTAACGGACGGTCTGGGCGGTTGCGGGCGTGGTAATGGCTGCATCGGAGAGATCGGCCAGCGCCCAGACTTCCTGGCCCTGCGGAGCGTTGAGTTTCGTGGAAGCGGTGAGGCCCGCGTAGCCGCTGGCGGCATTCTTATTGCCGGTAACTTCGCAGGTGGGGCAGGAGAGAGTCCTGTCCGCGGTCAGATCGCCGCCGCCGGAGAGCGGGGAAGTCGTATTGATGGCTCGTCCTGTCCCCACTACTGAGGCGCTGGCGGGCGATTGCGAAAGCGTGACGTTGGTGCGGGAGTTGGCCGCATCATCCGCCGCCGTCAGCGCAGCTCCGACAAAATTGAGCGAGCCCTGCTGCGGAAGATTCGAGCCTTCCTCTTGAATGGTGTGGCCGCCGCCTCCGCCGCCGGCTCCGCAGTCGGCCGCAGCCGATTCGAGCGATGTACCCGTGTTGTTTACGCGGACGCAGCGCGCGGCCGTCCAGCTCGTTTGATTGGTTCCCCCGCGCGCCAGGCCGAGCGCGCCTGCCCAGCCCATCGTGAACCCGTGATCGTTCGCGGCGCTCGAAATCGTCAATGTGACGTTGGTGTCGTTGACCCGCGAGAAAGTCTGCGTGGTGCCGAATTGGCCGTTCAGCGAAGTGATGCCGCTGCCCGTGGCGCAGCTTGCCCACGCGGCGGTGGTGCCGTTCGATGTCAGGCAAAGCCCGTTCGAGCCAATCGTCAGGCGGGAGAAATAGCCGGTTGTGGCGCTGCCGACGAGCAAATCTCCCTGCGCTCCGGCGCTGTTGTAGAGCTGCGTGGTGGGATTAAAAGTAATCGTAGGCGAAGGCACGACGGACACGCGGACCGCCGCGATCGTGACCGGGCCGGTCGCAGGGACCACCCAGGTTTCCGTGTAGTTGGCCCCGTTCGCCAGGAAATATCGAGCGCGATAGTTCGTGCCCGAAGGGGTTGCTCCGACGTTCGAATAGAGCGACACATTCACGACGCCGGCGCTCGCGCCCGTTGCCGGGATGGTGTAGGTTTTGTTTCCACCATCCACGGTGGCGCCGCCGCCCGCCGGTGTGAACGGGTCCCAGGAGAGGACAATCCGGCCGCTGGCCTTCGTGCCGTCGGCATTGTAGAGCGTGTCGAGGACCTGGACGGGCGTCTGGGCAAAAGCAGGGACTAGGGAATAGGGAATAGGGAATAGGAAGAGAAACAGAAGCAGTCTCCATCTCCTGTTCCCTGTTCCCTGTTCCCTGTTCTCATCTTCCTTCTGACTTCCGGGTCGCCGCGATTGTTTGGTCATCTGATTTCCTTCTTTTCTGTTTTCTCTGTGCCGTCCCCCGGCAAGCCGGGGGGGGCTTTCGGCAGCGGCTTTCCGCTCTTACAGGTTGGCTGTCCGTGCGGTTTCATACCAGTTCGTCCCATCGAAGAGGGCGGTGATGGAGTCGCATTTGCTTCCCGCCGTGGTCAGGGGGAAGGAACCGCCGGAAAGTTTCAGGGTTGTGGGCCAGGTCATGGTGCGGCTGCCCGTCGAGTCCTGGCAGAGAAGCAGCGTAATGAACTGCCCCGCCTGCGGGTTGGAGATCGTCGAACTCGTCACGTTATCTGTCAGCGTTATCCTGAATGAATTCCCCAAGCTCGCGTTGAAGGTGGGCGTCACGCTAAAGGTGACGGTAGTCAGCGTGCTCCAGAAAGCGCGTGCCGAATTGAGCTTGTCGTCGGTTTTCAGCGTATCGGCGGCGCTGCGGTAGAGATTTGTGTCCCCCGCCGCTCCCAAAATAAGTCCGTCGCTGGTTGTTGGAACACGCAGCCGGAGCACACCTCCGGTATACAAATCAATGGAGCCTCCACTAGCATTTCCAGCCACGATGTCAATTCTTCCCGCCTCGGCCCGTTCGTTCCCGGGAAGATAGATAGAGGCCCCCCTGGTGTCGCCACTGCTGGTCCCGCCGCCCGCAATCACGATTCTTTTATTGTCAGCGCCGTCGGTGGTGTCGGTGGAAATGAGGTTGTTGGTACTATTGCTGAAAATCAAATCCCCACTCAGGGCCATCGCGGGAGTCCCTTCCCACTGCGGCTTGATCTGATAAACACCGACAATGGAATTGGTAAGACCGCCCGTAGTCCGAATCAGGCCCGTACCGCTCAATTCCGCGCCCGCCGCGATAGAAAGAGCCGTACCGCCCCCGCCGCCGCTGCTGTCAATGTTCATGGCGAAGATACTGCCGCGTATCGCTGCGGAGCCGGTCAGGGAGATGGCCGTGTCGCTGGCGTCAGCTCCGTCCATGTTGATAACGCCCTCGAAGATGGAGCCGCTACCGAGGGAGGTGTCCTCGAACGAAATCCCGGTCTGGTTCGCGCTGACGTTCACATAGAGGCCGCGCCAGGAATGATACTGGTAATTATTGAAACCGCCAGTAACCGTGGCCCGCAGGCCCTTGGTGTTGTTCTGCAACCAGATGTTTGTGGCATCTATTCGCTCCATCCAATTTGATGCGTTATCCAGCCAAATCCCTGCGCTGCTTGTTCCGGTGAAGTCCTTTACGCTCAAGTTACGCAATTTCTCCCCGCCCGCGTTCCCCATCCGCAGGCCAACCGCATTTGCGCCGGAGTTTCCAACCAAAGTGAAATTCGCCAATACCCCTGCGGGCTGCACGGTCCACGGATTGTCCCGAACCGTAAAGGCAGCTCCATTGACAGAGCTATTGAATATAGTTATGTCAGTACCGAGGCCAAGGATATTACAGTAACGCCCTGGAACAGTCTGAGCAGCACTCAGCGCGAAGGTGGCCGCGCCCAGCCGAATTGTAGTTGGCTTGGAGACCCCTAAGCAAATGTCACTTGAAATTGTCTGCGCCCCTTCCAACCCCCTGGCGTCCACCGTGCCGCCGGTGGCGGGCAAATCGGCAATTGCCGCTGCGATCTTGGCTCCTGCATCGGCGCCGGTGAACTGGTCCGCGTACCGCACATTGCTGATGGCCTTGGCAAACAGGGCGTCGCCAAACTGAACTTTGCCTGTGCCCGTCTTGATGGCCCAATTGTTTGTCCCCGTAGACTGATTCCCGATGAAAAGGCCGTATAGATTCGTTAAAGAACCTGTCCCGCCGCTGTCCGTTACAGGCTCGATATTGACGCCCTTGAAGTCCGTGACCGTTCCGCTTCCGGCGAAGTCCCCTCCCACGGTGAGGGGAACCATCGTTGCCACGTTTCCTGCCGTCGAACTGCTGTTGAATGCGCCATGACTTAAGTAGGTTTGCAATCCTCCCAAGGTTGTGATCGTACCCGTCCCCGAGTGCTCCACATACGACCCTAAACCTCGCAAGGTCCCGGTTGCTCCGGCCCCATAGTGGTATGCTTCAAAGTACATCGCTCTGGCATTCGTCTTTGTGCCGCTGGCATGGCGATCCTCCATGAGAGAGATCAGAGCGTTATTGGAATTGGTCGAGCTGTCTTCCACACTAATCCCCAACGCATTGCCCGTCCCGCCAGTGCCGGTTGGATTGATCGTAGAGATGTTGGAAAGGCTTTGCGGAATTACAAAATCCCGAATCACGCTGCCGCTGGTGAAGGACGTTGCGGGAGGTCCCGCTCGCAGGCCGTTCTTCGTGTCATCCCAAAACAGGTTCGTGTTGTCCTGCGACAGCAGTCCTCCCGTGCCCGAGAAGAGCAGGGAACCGGACGTGAGAGTGGAAAAGGTGGGGGCCTTGGAGGTCTGGAACGCTCCGTTCAAATCAAACCAGCTTTGCAACGCGGGCGGAGCCTGGGAATCGTAAATCTCCAAGACATTCGCGCCGGCATTGGCATCGCCCTTGAGTTGCAGCGGAATCACGCCAGCTTTGGGCGGCGCGTTGATGGTCTGGGTCGAAGAAGGGTTGGACACGATGGAGGTGCCCTGCACCTGGCTTGCTGCGAGCGTCACCGTGGACGAAGGCGCGGCAGTGACCCGAACCTGCGAGAGCGTGCGCGGGTCGGTGGTGTTGAGCGCGGGAACCGTCGCCGAGGACAAGGAATTGGACTGGTCACTGATCGAGGTGGAGGCGGTGGAACCGACCAGGTAATTGCCCGTGCCGCTCGGGGCGGTGGAATTCGGCTTGCGATAGACCTTGTAGCCGGTGGCCCCCGTGACCGCAGTCCAACTGACCTGGTTGTAGTTCGTCCCGTTCAGCGTGGCATTGCCGGTGGTCGTGCAGGTGGTCGAGCCGAGCTGCGTTTCTCCATTGGCGTTGGTGGCCGAAACCCAGTAGCAGTAGGTGGTCGAGCCGGTCGCGCCGATGTTGTCCACGGTGGGCGCGCCGGGAGAGGCGACGGGGCTCGAGGTCGGCACCACCCAGGTCTCTTCAAAGAAGACGCCGCCGGATTGGAAGTATTTGACCTGGTACGAAGTCCCCGACGGCGTGCCGCCGGAATTGGGCGCCAGCGCCACCGCCAGCGCTCCATTGGCGAGTTGGAGCGTCTTGGTTCCGCCGAACACCGCCTTGGTGTCCGTGGTGACGAAGCCGGGCCAGGTGATGACCACCGTCCCGGAGGCGAGCGACCCGTCGGAGCGGTACACGGTGTCTTTCACCGTGGTCGTCGCAGGAGTCTGGGCGTGAACAAACTCACCGCAGAGGACGCAGAGGATGCAGAGAAGCCCAACAAAATTCGCATACTTATTTGGTAGTTTTGCCATTCTTGTTTTCCTCCGTGTACTCCGCGTCCTCTGCGGTGTCATATTCTTCCATTTCATTGCGGCATCACCAACCGTGATTCGCTGAATTGCAATTGTTCCGCAATCGGGTTGAGTGTACCGGCGAGCGCCAGACAAGCAAAGCCCGTAATGTTGGTATAGAGATACTGGTATCGCTTGCTGAACGGGATTCCCCCGGCTTGCTGGCCGCCGAGACTCAACAGATACTGCCCGCTCTTCAGGTATGCCTTCGCCAGATCATACTGCGTGGGATTGGTCGGGGCCGCAAGCTGGTTTTCTCCCAGGCAGTAGAACGCCGAAAAAATGTATTCCGGCTCGACATAGCCGGGAGGCAGAAAACCGCCCTCCGCATCCTGGTACGGCTCGAGCGCCTGCAACCCTTGGGAGAAGCGGCTGGCCGGCTGGAAGAACCGCGACTGCTTTTGCCCGAAGATCGTATAGCCGTGGCCCATCGGGTACCAGAAGGTGTTCTCCGCGCCCGGGGCGGGACCGTCGCGGGAGATGAGCCAGCGTCCGTCGGTCGCTCCCCAGAACTTCTCCGGAAACCGCCGGATCAGGCGCGCGGCGAGCGTCGCATAGCGCGCCTCGCGCGTGAGCAGCCAGAGCGCGGTCAGCCCCAGCGCCACGTCGGTCTGCCCGGCCGTGAAGCGGCTCTCGAGGCGCTGCCAGCCGGGCGCGATGTTGCCCGCCGCATTGATCGTGCCGTTGTGGCGGGTGCGGAACCAGTACGTTCCCGCCGCCGGGGCAGTATAGATCAAAAATTCCTGCTGCAACAGCAGCGCCTGCGAATAGCCGTCCACGGTCGTGCTGAGGCTGAAGTTGCTGCCGTCGGTCGAGACCAGGATTTCGGCGATGCCGGCGTCCCAGGCGGTTTGCGTGACCCACTTCACGCGGTCTCCGCTCGCCAGCGCGAGCGAGAACTGAACGTAGGACTGGCTCGAGAGCGTGTAGTGCTCGTCGCTGTGGATGGCTCCCTGCGGCGCATAGGAAGACCAAGAGCCCGAGTACGTGAAGAAGCCTTCTTCGCCGTCGTTGTGCAATTCGAGCAGTGCCCCGCCGGCGCTGGTACGTCGGATCGCGTCGTGGTACAGGAAGATCGTCGGGCCGGTCTTGTTCTGCCATGAGGAGAAGTAGAAGCCGGTCTCGGGATCATAATTATTGGCGAGGAAGCCGTCTGCCGCCTTCTGGAATTTCGGCAGCAGATCGTTTTTCGTCGCGGCGTCGTTCGATAGCGTCCAATACCACCAGAGAACAAAAGCGGGGAGACACTGCACCGCGTCCACCCACTTGATTTCGCTGATGCCTTGCGCGGCGTACGGTCCGAGCGCCGGGCGATAAACCGGCGGCGGCGCGGGGTTGACCTCGTAACCGATATTCCAGGCCCCGTCGTTGAACGAGTTGCCGGGATCGGAGATCTGCATTCCGGCGAACCAATTCAGAAAATTTCTCACTGCGTCGAGATACGACTGGGAGGCGAGGCCAGATTCCGGATTCCGGATTCCGTAATCGTAGGCGGCCAGCAGGCCCATCGAGGAGTAGAGGGCGTTGGCGTCGAAGTTGATGATGCTCGAATCCCAGGCGTCCAGGAGCGCGCCGTCGCCGCGAATCGCCGCCACCTGCTTCAAGTAATCGGCCGCCAACGTCAGCGCCTGTGCGTCCGTGCGGGAGTACACCACGACGGCGGAGCGGAAGTAGAGAAAGTAGCCGGAGGATGCGCCGTTTTTCGTGCCCGTATGCCGCAACTCGATTTCATAGGACCCTGCGGGGTCGCCCGCGCCGTGGTCGAGCACGGTCACCTCCAACAACGGCGCGGCCGGGTCCGCATAGAGGTCCAGGTTTTGCCGGAATTGGCCGTTGGCAAAGACCGCGACGATGGCGGAGTCGGGCGTCTTCTGGAGGCGTACTTTCACCTGTCCGCCCGTGTCCAGTTGCGGATAGAAAAAAACGCTCGAGTCCACGGTCGTGGTCCAACCATAGCCGCTGACCGTGCTCCAGTCGCCCAGGAAGTTGTTCAAGGAATCATCGAGCGTGCCGATTGGACCGAGATAGAGATACTCCCCGCCGGTCTCCGCGTTATGCTCCAGCAACTCGAACTTGTGGAAGTAAACGAACGTATCCGGCGGCGCAATCAGCGCCTGGATCACGACCGTGTGGACACCGGGGGCGGCCTTTGCTTTCAGCAAGACGGCGGCGAGGATGGTGGTGGGGTTCGCGAGATCGAAGCTGCCGAGTGGCGCGCCGTCGAGCGTTGCGGTGATCGAGCCCGAGTCGGCGGTCTTCTGCGTGCCGAAGTAGAGATCGTGCTCCGCCGGCATGTAATAGGTCAGCGTAACGGAGTTGTTGTCGCGCGTGACGAGTAGCTGGCCGGACGGATTCCACGGGGTTCGGATGGAAGCGCCGGGGGGCGGGATCGCCAAGGGCGAGTACGTGAAGTAATCGCCCCCGCCGTCGCTGCCGGTCCCGCTGACGGTCATGTCGCCGGCGCCGCCGACGTTCAGCAACTGGTTGACCTCAATGTTCGCCATCGAAGCGGGATAGACCTTGACTCCGATAATCTCCGGCGGAATGGGCGGTTCGGCGTTCGGGTCCCCCGGTGTCATCAAATACACCGCGAAGACTACCGTCGTGTCCACCTCGTAGCCGAAGGCCAGCCCCGCGTAGTTATTCAGATAAACCGTTTTCGCCATGTTCTGTCACGGCAGTCAAACCGCAGAGGCCGCAGAGGTTCGCAGAGAAAAAGGAACATTGTTCATTTCTTGTTTTTCTCTCTGCGTTCCTCCGCGTCCTCTGCGGTTTATTAAATAGTCACGAACACGGTCAAGTCCTCGCCCGGGTCGGACGCGCCGACCTCGGTGATTTCAATCGAAATGGCCTTGCCCCCGACGTCGCCCTTCTTGGCGCCGGAGAGCCAGACGAATTGGCCCGTCGGCCCGCCGGTGATGACGCCGGGGAGCAAGCCGGCGGGTCCGTAGTTTACGCCGTCAATCTTGATCTGGATGCCGATCGGCCCGCCGAAAGGGCTTTTGGCGGCTTGCGCGTAGACCGCGCCGATCGAGACGCCTTCCGGAAGCATCAGCGGCATGGCGAGATCGGCGCCGGTGGCCAGCGGCCCGGGAACCTGAATGGTCCCCAGCCCACCGGCCGACGCGCGCAGCCCGGGGAGCGTGCCATAAAGCGCCGCGTTGATTTCGTACTCCGCCCAAAAAGGCAGTTCCACCGGGTCGGAAATTCCGGCCAGGTTGGTGAACCGGAGCGTGGCATGAAGAATGCGGAAGCGTCCGGGCCGGAAGTCCACGGTATGCTTTTTTCCAGCGCGCGCCAGCGTGAAGCCCGGCGGGAGCACAAAGTGCAGGTTGCGCTCGACCAGGCGATAGACCGGATCGCCGCTGGCCGCCGCGCGCGGCTCGGATAAATTCTGCGCCCGCGCCACCTGCCAGATGGCGGAAGTCGGTTGCGCTCCTTCCACGCCCGGCCCGGCGATCTTCAAAATCTCCTCGCTGATGTTGATGAAGTCGCCAACCAGGAACCCGGCTTCGGACGCAACGGAAACGGTGGTGTCGTCGTTGTCGAGGGCGGCCGTCAGAGTGGTTTCCACGCGCTCCAGCTCAAGATCGGCCAGCAGGGCCAGATCGCCGGTGCGATAGTCGGCGCCCGGGGGAATTGTGAACGTGAGCCAGAGATGCCCGCGCGGAAAAATGGAAAGTCCCCACTCCTTCGGTTGCGGGGGCGGGGTCTGCGGACGCCGCCGCACGGTTGTTCCGATCAGGTTCTGGGTCGGCCCGGCGGTGTCGGGATACGTCGCGTCGCGGTAGAGCTGGAGCAGGAAGTCCCGCGTCTCGTCGGGGTTCTCAGTGACTTCGATGACCTCGAACATCTCGAAGCGGTTGTCGCCGAAAGTGCTCTGCGACCAGGGCGCGGCGTCGTGCGCCACGCGCACCACGTCGCCCGGCAGAAGCGCGAAGCTCGTGGGGGTGCAGCGCAATTTACAGAACAGATTGTTGTCAATGGCGCGCGTGAGCAGGTAATTCCCGATGCGTTCGGCCTGGTGCTGCGGCAGGTTGCCGAGAGCGAGCTTGGCCGGGATCACGCGCCCCGTGCGCGCCTGCTGCGGCTC
>Ga0209343_10006749_pt1 | contig 13683 bp, 9 predicted proteins | sample RifCSPlowO2_02_FD_184026 | JGI IMG/M metagenome (GOLD analysis project Ga0209343, IMG submission 184026) | Groundwater microbial communities from Rifle, Colorado - Rifle CSP2_plank lowO2_0.2 (SPAdes) (version 2) | ecosystem: Environmental > Aquatic > Deep subsurface > Groundwater | place: Rifle... | reverse complement strand
GCGATGAACCGGCCGACTTCCAGACCTTCCGCATCGGCCTGTTCGGCCTGGAAAAGCTGAACAATATCGAGCGTACCGTCGAGATCCTCGAACAGGCGCTGGACCAGCTGCCGAGCGACTGATGCATGGCGCTACAGGCTGCGCCGCTCAGGCGGTGCAGCCTGTAGCGCCGCGCGGATCAACCCTCGCCCTGCTCCAGCGCCTGCACCAGCGCCTTGAGGAAACGCGCGGCCTCGCCGCCGGTGACCGCGCGGTGATCGAAGGTCAGCGATAGCGGCAGAATCGGGTGCACCACCACCTTGCCGCCCACCGCCACCGGCTCGTCGCGGATACCGCCAGCGCCGATGATCGCCACCTGCGGCGGCATCACCACCGGGTTGGCATAACGGCCGAACAGGGTGCCGAAATTGGACAGGGTGATGGTCGCGCCCATCATTTCCTGGGGCGGGATCGAGCGCGCCTTGACGTCGGCACGCAGGCGCGCCACCCCCTCCTTCAAGTCCTCCGCCGTGCGTGCACCGACATTGCGCAACACGGGCACGAACAACCCGTCGGCAGTATCCACGGCGATGCCCAGATCGAGTTGCGCGTGGCGCTTGAGCGACAGGTTCTTGCCATCGAACCAGCTGTTCAGCACCGGCTCGACCTGGCAGGCGGCGGCGATCGCCTGGGCGATGCGCACCAGCGGATCGCGCGCCTGCGGCCAGCGATGCAGGTCGGCGTCGCCGACAATGAACACCGGCACCACTTCGGCATGCGAACGCGCCATGTTGATCGCCATGCTGCGCCGCACCCCGCGCAGCTTGTCGCCGCCGAACTTGTCGCGGGCGGACTGGGTCGCCGCTTCGACATCGCCGCGGGTGATCAGGCCGTCCGACCCGGAGCCGGACAGGCCGCTCAGGTCGACGCCCAGCTGGCGGGCCAGTTGACGCACCGCCGGGGTCGCGCGCGGCGCCAGATGCTCGCGGGTCGAAGGCGCGGCGCCGACGAAGAAGCTGTCCGCCTGCGCCTCGCCACCGCCTTCCAGACGGCCGACCACGGTGCCGGCATCGGCCTCGCCCTCGTAGGCCAGCAGCGGCTCGCCGACATGCAGGATGTCGCCCTCGGCGCCGAAGGTCTTGGCCACCACGCCGTCGTAGGGCGCGGGGATATCGACGATGGCCTTGGCGGTTTCCACCGAGACCAGCAGCTGGTCGGCCTTGACCTCCTCGCCGGCCTTGACGTGCCACTCGACAATCTCGGCCTCCTGCAGGCCTTCGCCGAGGTCGGGCAGTTTGAAGTATTTCATCTCCACTCTCCCATTCACTTCCCCGTAGAAGCGGGGGGTGACGCCTAGTTCCATGCCCGCGATCGATCCGACACCCGCATCGCGGGCATGGCCCGCTCCTACATGATCAGCAGCCGTACACCCGTTTCAGGCGTAATCCAGTACCGTCTCGCAAGCGGCGAGGATGTCCTCGACGCCGGGTATATACAGTTGCTCCAGGCGGTACAGCGGCGGCGGGATATCCGGTGCGGTGACCCGCTGGATCGGCGCCTGCAAATCCAGCAGGGCGCGCTCGTACAGGCTGGCGGCGATTTCCGCGCCGACCGCGCAACTCTTCGGCGCCTCGTGCACGATCACGCAGCGCCCGGTCTTGCGCACCGAGGCCTCGAGGGTATCCAGATCCAGCGGCTTGACGCAGGCGACGTCGATCACCTCGGCGGACACTCCGCGCTCCTGCAGTTGCGCGGCCGCCTGCAGGGTCTCGTGGACGCTGGCGCCCCAGCTGATCAGGGTCAGGTCGCTGCCCTCGCGCAGGGTGAAGCAGGTGTCCAGCGGCAGGCGCTTGCCATCGTCATGCAGCACCTGCGGGTTCATCCGATACAGCCGCGTGGGCTCGAGGAAGATCACCGGATCGGGATCGTCGATGGCCGCCAACAGCAGGCCATAGGCCCGTGCCGGCGAGGACGGGATGACCACGCGCAGGCCGGGAATATGGGCGAACAGCGCCTCGGTGCTCTCACTGTGGTGTTCCGGCGCACGGATACCGGCGCCCATCGGCGTGCGCAACACCATCGGGCAGCTCAAGCGGCCGCGGGTGCGATTGCGCAGGCGGCTGGCATGCGAGACCAACTGATCCAGCGCCGGGTAGATGAAACCCATGAACTGGATTTCCATCACCGGCTTCAACCCCTGTGCGGCCATGCCGATCGCCAGCCCGGCGATCATGGTCTCGGCCAGTGGCGTGTCGATCACCCGCTTGAAGCCGAAGGTGTCGCGCAGGCCGGCAGTGGCGCGGAACACACCGCCGTTGACGCCGACATCCTCGCCCAGCACCACCACATCCAGGTCCTCGTACATGGCCCGGTGCAGGGCCAGGTTGATCGCCTCCAGCAGGGTCAGTTTGGCCTCACTCATGGCGGCTCTCCTCACGTCGGGCGACGCGCTCGCGCAGCATGGCGCGCTGCTCGGCCAGCGCCGCCGGCCACTGCGCATAGACGTAGTCGAACAGCGCGTCGAGCGGTTGCGTACCGGCCTGTTCGAAGGCCTCCACCGCCTGCTGCACCAGACCCTGGCACTCGCCGATCAGCGCCTGCTCGCGGCCTTCGTCCCACACCCCCTGGGCGGCGAGAAAGGCCTGCAGGCGCTTGACCGGCTCCTCCTGCCAGGCCTGCTTGACCTCGGAGGCCGGGCGATAGCGGGTGGCGTCGTCGGCGGTGGTGTGGTCGCCGAGGCGGTAGCTGATGCACTCCAGCAACACCGGGCCCTTGCCATGGCGGGCACGCTCCAGGGCGACCTGCATGCGCTCGTAAACGGCGATGATGTCGTTGCCGTCGACCTGCTCGCCGGGAAAACCGGCACCGATGGCCTTCTGCGCCAGGGTCGGCGCGCCGCACTGGATGCGCCGCGGCACCGAGATCGCCCACTGGTTGTTGTTGACCACGAAGACCACCGGCAACTGCCAGGCGCCGGCGACGTTGAGCGCCTCGAGGAAGTCGCCCTTGCTGGTCGCGCCATCGCCGCAGGTGGTGACGGCGACCCGGTGCTCGCCGCGGATCTTCATCGCCGTGGCCACGCCGCAAGCGTGCAGGGCCTGAGTGGCGATCGGCACGCAGAGCGGAAAGTCCTGGACCACCGCCGGATCGACATAGGCGCTGCCACGCTCGTCGCCACCCCAGTAGAGGAGGATTTCCTCCATTCTCACCCCGCGCATCACCTGCACGGCGGTGTCGCGGTAATAAGGCACCAGCACGTCCTCGGGCTTCATCAGGGCACCGATGGCCACGCCTATGGCTTCCTGGCCGATGGTCGGCGCGTAGGTGCCGATGCGCCCGGTACGCTGCAGGGCCACGGCCTTCTGGTCGAACAGGCGGGTCAGGACCATCTGCCGGTACAGGCGGATCAGCAGGTCGAAGTCGTCGGCCCACGCCGGCAAGGCACCGAGCAGACGACCCTGCGGATCCAGGTAACGGGTATAGGGTATGTCGGGGTTGAGCAGGTTCATGGGCGTTTCCTCGGCACCTTGTGAGTGTGCTAACAACGGCCGACGCTTGTGGCATCGGCTGAGGACAAGCAGGGTCAGCCGTACAGCAAACGCTCGGCCAGGGCATCGGCGACCCGCGCGGGTGAGCGCTTGTCGGCCTGGGCGTGGGCGTATATTTCGGTCAGGCGCAGGCTGATCTGCTGCAGGTGCGTGGTGATCGCCGCCAGGCTCTCACCGCGGTGCCTGAGGGTGACGTAGATCAGCCCGCCGGCATTGATCACGTAATCCGGCGCATAGAGAATCCCGCGCGCCTGCAGGGTGTCGGCGATGTCGGCACTGGCCAGTTGATTGTTGGCCGAGCCGGCCACCGCCGAACAACGCAGCTGGCCAACCGTTTCGCCATTCAGCACGCCGCCGAGACCGCAGGGCGCGAAGATGTCGCAGGGCGTGGAGAGCAGGGCGTCACTGGCCACCGGATGGGCGCCCAGTTGTTCCACCGCCAGTTGCACCCGGCCGCGATCCAGGTCGCTGACCAGCAACTCGGCACCTACGGCGTGCAGCTGCTCGGCCAGCGCATAGCCGACATGGCCAAGCCCCTGGATGGCCACGCGCAAGCCTTGCAGATCATCGCCGCCCAGACGCGCCTGCGCCGTGGCGCGGATCCCGGCGAATACGCCCATGGCCGTGTGCGGCGAAGGATCGCCCTCCTCGGTGGTGCTGGTGACGTGCTGGGTGTGCTGGGCGATGCAGTCCATGTCGGCGCTGGAGGTGCCGCTGTCCACTGCGGTGATGTAGCGGCCATTGAGCGTCTCGATGAAGCGGCCGAACGCCTCGAACAGCGCCCCACGGTTGGCGACATGCGCCGGGCGGATGATCACCGCCTTGCCGCCGCCCTGCGCGAGGCCGGCCAGGGCGGCCTTGTAGCTCATGCCCTGGGCCAGGCGCACGGCATCGCGGATGGCACTCTGCTCGTCGGGATACGCCAGGTAGCGGCAGCCACCGAGGGCTGGACCGAGACGCGTGTTGTGGATGGCGATTATGGCCTTGAGGCCCGTGGCGGGATCCTGCGTGAGATGCAATTCCTCAAGCCGGGCGGCTTCCATCATGGCGAACATGCTGTGGCTCCCTTGCTTCTGGTTACAGCCAGTATAGGTGCCGCCCCCGAAATCGCCCGGCCAGGGCGGCATAAGCCGGGTCTTGAGCAAAGCCGGGCTGCATAAACGGCAAATCCAGGCGCAGCACTGGACGCCGCCCAGCAAGGCGGTTACAACCGAGTATTCTGCGGAGGTGATCATGAGCCCACGCCAGACCTGCCTTGCCTGCCTTGAGCGAGAACCGCCCGCGGTCTTCGAGGCGGCGCTATGGATTGCCGCCGAACACGATCCGACGCTGCAACCGGCCGAGGTGCTGCGTGAGTTCGGCACGCTGCAGCAGCAAATCAGCCTCGGCTTGCCCGCCTTGCCACCCCAGGCGCTGGCGCAACCGCTGCTGCGCCGCCTGAGCGAGCTGGACTTCCGTGAAGACGACAGCCCGCCACGCCCGCAGGCCGCCTTGCTGCACAAGGTTATCCAGCGCCGCCGCGGACAACCGCTGGCGCTGGCGTTGATCGCCCTGGAGCTGGCGCGACGCCTGGAGATTCCCTTGCAAGGGGTGAACTTCCCCGGACATTTCCTGCTGCGGGTGGCGGGCGCCGATCACCTGCTCGACCCCTGCGGCGGACGGCGCCTGTACCCCCGTGACTGTCGCGAACTGCTGATCCGCTACCAGGGCGCCCAGGCCGAACTCAGTGCCAGTCACATGCGCGTCTGCGATGGCCGCAGCATGTTGCAACGGCTCTCACGCAACCTGCATCACCTGCACCTGCAGGAAGAGGACTACCTGGCAGCATTGAAGGATGCCGAACGCGTGTTGCTGCTGGGCGCGCCCACGGTGGCCGACCACCTGGCCCGCGCCGAGCTGTACCAACGGCTGGAGTGCCCCCAGGCCGAGCGCTTCGATGTGCAGCACGCCCTGCTGCTGTGCGACGACCCGGCGCAACGCATGCTGCTCGCCGAGCGCCTGCGCCAGCTCGGCACGCCGCCGGCCCTGCACTGATACACCCGGGCGGCGTTCCGTTCGGCGCGTAGGGCGGCTTCGGAGCGCAGCGACAACCCGCCAGCTTTGCGCCACGCCGGCGAACCATGGCGTACTGCCTGCGGCGAGCAGCGCCCTACGGTGTGACAACAAGACATTGCCCTGCCTACAACAGCCCCAACGCTTTGGCCTGCGCCACGGCCTGGGTGCGCCGGGCGACGCCGAGCTTGCCGTTGATCCGCCGCGCATGGGTCTTCACCGTATGCAGGGAAATAAACAGCTGTTCGGCGACTTCCTGATTGGACAGGCCTTGGGCGATCAGGCGTAGCACGGTCAGTTCGCGGCAGCTGAGGCAGGCATCTGCCGCCGCCGGCAGCTCGCCGCTTGCCGCCCGCGGCGGTTCGGCGGCGGCGAACCACAGCCCCTGATAGTTCAGGCGCTTACGCAAGCTTTGCGCGGTCTGCCGGGCCTGGTTCGCCGCTGGCAGATCGGCGCAGGCGCTGCAGGCCTCGGCATAACTTGACCAGAGTTCGCTGGCGAATGCCTGGCGGCCCTGCCCCACGGCCTGGTCGAGCAATGACTGCAGCGCCTCGCGGACATCTACGCCACGCAGCATGTCGAGGCACAGCAATAGATGTTCCAGGCGCAGGAACAGCTCGGGAAAATTCGGCGGCGGCACGCTGGTCTCCAGTCGGTGGCCCAGCACCCGGGTCAAGGCTTCGCGAGCACGCTGGTGATGCCCCTGGTAGATCCACAGGCGGCTGCTGGCCAGCAACAGCACGCCGCGATAGAGGGTATCGCTGATCCGCTGGCGCTGCATCCAGCGCTCGGCTTCGCCCAGATGGGCGAATGCGGCGGGAATATCGCGGCGGCAGGTGGCCAACTCGGCCAGGCCCAGATAGCCATGAAAGGCCCCCGGATCACCATCAGCCCGAGCATCCTCGAGCCCGGTTTGCAGGTGGCTGGCCGCTTGCTCGATGCAACCCTGACGCAGCGCCAGACGCCCCAGACGCAGCAAAATCCGGCCACGCACCGGCGTCTGGTGCAACGACTGCGCATCCATCTGTTCGAGCACCCGCTGCAGCAGCGCCTCGGCACGGGCAAACTCACCGCGCACCTCCAGCAGCAGCGCATGATCGAGCTCCAGCAAGGCCTCGAACACCACGCTACCGCAGCGGCGCGCCTGTTTGAGCACCTCGTGGCTGAGCTGCTGCGCCTGCTCCAGCTGGCCTTCGCCGATGGCGATCTGGGTCAGCACCGAACGGCACAACAGGCTCTGCGCCCAGGCGCTATCCGGCAACGCCGACAGCGCCTCGAGCAAATGCGCGCGTGCCTCTGGCGCCTGACCACGACCATAGGCGGCAACCCCGCGAATCGCCTGCCACTGGGCGAACAGCTCGGCCAGGCGCTCGGCATCGGCACGCGGCTGAAAGCGCTGCAGTTGATCGACGCAGGCCAGCGCCTCCTCCAGGCGCCCGACCAGCAACAATGCCCAGGCGTTCAGCAGAATCAGGCGCGGCGTGCTGGTCAGCAGGCTTTCCGGCAGCGAGCTGCGCCAATGCAGAATCAGCGCCAGATCCTGCCCCTGCAGCAGTCGCTCCTCGGCGAAGCGTTCGAGAAAACTGGCCGCGACTTCCGGCTGGCCGCCCTTGAGCGCATGCTCCACCGCCGCGCGCACCTCGCCGCGGGCGGCGAACCACTGGCTGGCATGCAGGTGCAGGCTGGTGCAAGGCGCGGTCTTGGTCCGCAGCTGCAGCAGATGAGCCAGTGGCGGGAAGACCTCGAGCCAGTCCGCCGCACCCTCCACTTCATTGATGAACAGGCCGCGGGCGCGCAACGCCTGCAGCCAGGCCGCGCCCTCGCCCACGCCCAGCAGGTGCTCGCAGAGTTCGTCGTTGAAACGTGGAATCTGTGCCAGCTGGCAGAGTGCGCGGTTCAGTTCGGCGGGCAGGTCCTGCAGCACCTCATGCTCGATATAGTCGCGCAGCAGCGCGTTATGTTCCTCACACAGCGGCGGCCCCGAACCCTCGCGTTCGCCCTGGGCGGCCAGCAGGCGCAGGGCCGCCGGCCAGCCACGGGTCAGGCCGAACAGGTTGTCCGCGCGGCTGGTGCGCAGCGTATCCACGTGTTGCAACCAGGTGGCAATCTCGCCCGGGGTAAAGGCCAGATCCGCACCACCCAGCTCGAACAACTCGCCCTCCAGCAGCAGGCGCGGCAGGTTGCATAGCGGGCGCCGCCGGCTGCCGAGCCACCAGCTGAGGTTGGCCGGCGAAGCGCAGAGCAGACGATCGAGGCAGGCGTCGAGTTCGCCATCGGGCTCACGCGGATAGTCATTGAGCATGATCCACAGCGCGCGCTGCTCCTGCTGCAGCGCCGCCAACAGTTCGGCTTCGCTCATGCTCGATGGATAGCCCAGGGTGACGGCCAGTTGCCGGCAGAACTCCGCTGGCGAGGCTGGCCGCCCTGCACAGTTGAGCCACAGCGGCGAGCATTCGGGCGGACATTGGCGGGCGCAATCGGCGAGCAGCACCGACTTGCCGAACCCCGCCGGGGCGACCAGCAAACGCAAGCGACAGTCCTGGGCGAGCAAGCGGCGCTGCAGTTGCTCGCGCTGAACATGCCCGGGCGGTTGGCGCGGTAACAGGCCCTTGGCGCAAGATGGCAATGCGATGGGCGGAGATGGCGCGTAGGCGGTCATGACGGCTCGTATTGATTTTGTTTGGGGAGCAGTGCTCATGAGACTAGACCCGAACTCAGGCCTGCAGTAGCTGTATCAGCCTAGCTAATATTTGGCGATAAAAAAAAGGCGGCCCGAAGGCCGCCCAATTAAGGAGGAGCAGTGACTCTGTCGGCCCTACCGCACGCCGGAGCTGCGCAGGGCGGCCGGGGTGTAGTCGGCGGCACTGGCCTTGAAGCCGAAGGCATAGGCGGACTTCTCTTCGTTCTTCATGCCCAGGGCCAGGTAGCGACCGGCGACGACGTCGTAGAGAGCCTCCATGGTGTAGGCCGGCACCTTTTGGTGATAGTAACTCTGCGCATGCCCCTCGGCGACACGCCACAACTGGCCGCGACCGTCGTAGTGGTCGACCAGGGCCAACTGCCAGCTGTCCTCGTCGAAGTACATGTGGCGTTTGGCATAGATGTGCCGCTCGCCGGACTTCAGCGTGGCCTCCACTTCCCAGACCCGATGCAGCTCGTAACGGGTCAGGTCCTGGTTGATATGGCCGGCCTTGATCACGTCGTCGTATTTCAGGCTGGGCGAATCCAGCTTGTAGCTGTTGTAGGGGATGTACATCTCCTTCTTGCCGACCAGTTTCCAGTCATAACGATCCGGCGCCCCGGAGAACAGGTCGAAGTTGTCCGCGGTACGCATGCCATCGGCGGCGGTGCCCGGACCGTCGTAGGCCACCTGCGGGGCGCGGCGCACGCGGCGCTGGCCGGCGTTGTAGATCCACGCCAGGCGCGGCTCCTTGACCTGGTCGATGGTCTCGTGGACCAGCAGCACGTTACCAGCCAGGCGCGAAGGTGCGGTCACCCGTTGCTTGAAGTAGAGCAGGATGTTGCTCGCCTTGGCCGGGTCGACGTCGGGCATGTCGGAGGGGAAGGCGATTTCGTCCTCGAACTTGACGATGCTGTAAGAGCCGTTGGTCTGCGGAGTCGCCTGGGTGATGTAGCGCTTGACGTTACCGCCGCGGTAACGGGTGATGTGGTTCCACACGACCTCGACCCCGCTCTTGGGGATCGGGAAGGCGTAGTAGCGGCTGTCGCTGAAGTCCTGCAGACCGTTACCGCCATCCATGGGCTTGGTATTGAGTGCGCTCTGCTTGGCCGCTGCGTAGATCTCATCGGGCAGCGCAGCGCTGCGATGGGTCGGGTAGACCGGGATCTTGTAGGTGTCGGCATAGCGCTTGAACATCGCCATTTGCCCGGCGGACAGCTTGTCCTTGTACTGCTCGGCATTGGCGGCGGTGATGGTGAACAATGGTTGCTCGCTGGCGAACGGGTCGGCGAGGAAGCCCTTGGCGTCGACCGCACCGGCGTTGGTTGGCAGACCGCCGGTCCAGGCCGGAATGCTGCCGTCGGCGTTGCCGGCCATTTCCGCGCCTATCGGGGTCAGGCTGCTGCCCAGTTGCGCGGCTTCCTGTTCGGAGACTGCCGCCATCACACTGCTGGCCAGCAGGCTCAGGGCCAGCGCGCCAGTTTGCAGGATTCTTGTAGTTTTCATCATGTACGGATCCTTTGCGCGTGGTTGATCAGAAGTTCGCACCGAAACTCAGGGCAACGAAGTCTCGGTCGGTGATGGTGTTGTATTCGCCGCCGAAGAAATCGGTGTAGCTGAGGCTGGCGTTATAGGTGTTCTGGTAATCGGCACGCAGACCCAGGCTGACGGCCTTGCTGCCTTCATTGAAGTTTGGCCCATAACCGTCGACGTCGTGCGACCAGGCGACGCTCGGAGTCAGGTTGACCCCGGCGATCACGTTGCTGTAGTCGGCGCTGGCGACAAAGCGGTACCCCCAGGAACTGCTGGTGTAGAAACCATCGCCCTGACACTCGTCCGGGTTGGCGGCGTTGAACGCGCCGCACACACCGGGCACGCTGAACTCGCCAGCGCCGAAGATCGGGTCGCGGCCGAAGCGCAATTCGCCGACATCATCGCTGATGCCGCTGATGTGGTTGTAGCCGACCTCACCGACCAGGGTCAGGCGGCTGGCGCCGAGTACCCGATCGATGAACTGGATCGCGGTGATCTGCGCCTGGGTGAAGGGCTTGCGCTCGTAGCCGTGGATGTCGCTGCCGCCGACGTTCTGCGCGTGACCGCTCTCGAATACCGGGTTGAAGGGCAGGCCCAGGGCGGCGAAGGACAGATCGGTGGAGTTGATCTGCATCGGCATGTTCGGCCGGTAACTGAGTTCACCGGACAACGCGGTGCCACCGACGTTGGTCTGGAAGCTCATGCCGTAGAGGCGAATGTCCTCCGGATATTCGATGAAGTAACGGGCGTTCGGCGCACCGGGGATAAAGGCCCCTGAAGGGGTGGTGGTGCGGATGGTGCTGAATACCGGGCCGCGGCTGTGGTAGTTCATCGCATAGAGGCCGAACTCGGTGTCGTTCAACTGCTCGGCGAACCAGCGCAAAGCCACCCCGTACTGCCCGCTGTCACGCGCATCGCGGTCGCCGGCACGTGGGATATAGACGTTTTCGCCAGGGGCAAAGCTGTTGTTCGACTCGCCCGGCGGCAGATCCGGACCGAACACCACCAGGCGATCTTCGCAGCCGTCGGCAATCACGTCGGTGGTGGAGAAGAAGGTGCCGCAGTTATCCACCACGGTCTGATCCCACTCCAACTGATAGAAGGCTTCCATGCTCAGCGAATCGCTCAGCCCCTGCGAGACGTAGAGCATGTTGACCGGGATCAGGCCTTCCTTGATCTCCGCGCCGGGGCGGCGGAAGGCGGCCACGTCGACCGGGTTGATCGAGTTGATCGAGTTCTGGATGAAGGTGCTCTCGCCCCAGCTGACCACCTGCTTGCCGACCCGCACGCTGCCCGGCAGGTCGCCGATGCTGTAGTTGTGATAGACGAAGGCATCGAGAATCTGCGCGCCGGAAGACTGCGCCGCTTCCTTGCGATTGTGGTCGTCGATGTCGTAGAACAGGCGACTCTCGTCCTTGGTCTCGAAGTCGTACCAGTACTTGCCGCGGACGAACACACCGCTGTCGCCGTACTTCAACTCGAGGTCGTGGATGCCTTTGAAGATCTTCGAGAAGGTCTCGCCTTTCTTGAAGTTCAAGCGGCCGTCGTCCGAGGTGCGCGAGGAGGCCTCGCCGCCGCTGGCGACCGAGATGAAGTCCGGATCGGCGCCGCGCACCGACCAACTGGCGCCGACCGACAGCGCGGAATCGAACTGGACTTCGAGCTCGCCGGCATTGAACGTGATCGCCTGGACCGGCGCGACACAGCCTAGGGCGACGGCAACTGCCAGTGCGCACGGCTGGAAGCTTGCATGCCTTGTTTTTGTTGTCATGCGGCTCTCCTGGAAAGCATGGTTTCGTGTTGAGGGCCCAAGTTACCCAGCACCACCCTTGCGGATAAGCGCCCGAAAGAGGGATTTGCCCTGTCAACCGAAAGAGTGAATGCCCGCCTGCCGCGCGGCTTGCGCGCCGGCATATGAGCCAGCCAGATGGCCTGCTATAGCGCCGCTGAATACCCAGCCGAAATAGCGCCGAGCGCACCGGGACAAGACGCCTTGCGCCGGCTAGGCTGGCAACGCACCCAACCAGGAGCAACAACCATGTCCATGTCGCCGTACCCGCCCATCAGCCTGTGGATGGATCAGCTCGACCAGCCCCTGACGCCGCGCCCGGCGCTGCAAGGTCGGCTGGAGGTCGATGTGGCGATCATCGGCGCCGGTTACACCGGCTTGTGGACCGCCTACTACCTCAAACGCCAGGCGCCCGAACTGCGCATCGCCGTGGTCGAGGCCGAGTACGCCGGCTTTGGCGCCTCGGGGCGTAACGGCGGCTGGCTGATGGGCAACCTGCTCGGCGAAGACCGCCTGCTCGCCGGCTTGCCCGCCGAACAGCGCCGGGCCGCCTTCGACCTGCTGCACGGCATCCCCGACGCAGTCGCCGAGGTGTTGCAACGCGAAGGCATCGCCTGCGACTACCGCCAGGGCGGTGTGCTCTATTGCGCAGCACGTTACCCGGAGCAGGAGCGCCGCCTGCGCAGCTGGCTCGACTCGCTGTACGCCGAGGGCCTCAGCGAAGCCGATTACCGCTGGCTGACGCCGGGCGAACTGCAGCAACAGCTGCGCATCAACGCCCCGCTCGGCGCCATCCACAGCCCGCACTGCGCGACCATCCAGCCGGCCAGGCTGGTGCGCGGCCTGGCCCAGGCGGTCGAACGCCTGGGCGTGCAGTTGTTCGAGCAAAGCCGCGTGACCCATTGGCAGCCGGGCCTGCTGCGCACCGCCCAGGGCGAGTTGCGTGCCGACTGGGTGGTGCCGGCGGTGGAAGGCTATGCCGCCGAGTTACCGCTGCTGCGCCGCTATCAGCTGCCGGTGCAAAGCCTGCTGCTGGCCACAGAACCCCTGTCGGCCAGCCAGTGGGACGAGATCGGCCTCGATCGCGGCCAGGCCTTCAGCGAATTCAGCCGCCAGGTCACCTACGGCCAGCGCAGCGCCGACGACCGCCTGGTGTTCGGCGCCCGTGGCGGTTACCGCTTCGCCGGCAAGCTGCGCCAGGACTTCAACCTGAATGCCGAGGAAATCGGCCTGCGCCGCTACCTGTTCGGCGAGCTGTTCCCGCAGTTGCGCAACGTCGAGATCAGCCATGGCTGGGGCGGCAACCTCGGCATGGCACGGCGCTTCCAGCCGCACATGCTGCTCGACCGCAGCAACCGCATCGCCCTCTCCGGCGGCTACGGCGGTGAAGGTGTCGGCGCCAGCAACCTCGGCGGGCGCACCCTGGCCGACCTGATCCTCGGCCGCAGCAGCCAGCTGACCCGGCAACCCTGGGTGCTCGGCGAACACCCCCTGTCCGCCCTCAGGGCCTGGGAGCCGGAACCCTGCCGCTGGCTCGGCTACACCGCCATCATGCGCAGCTTCGCCGCCGAAGACCGGGTGCTCGCCAACCCCCACAGCCCAGCTTGGCGCCGCGCCCTGGCCGCCAGACTGGCGGACTTCATGGAAGGCCTGATGCGCTGAGCCGCGCCGATCACCTTATCTGTGGGAGGGTCCGGGCGGCGCTCCGTGACCTCGGGGCGAAGCCTTTGCCTTGCAGCGCAGCACTACAAGCTGGCAGCCCTGCGGGCTGCATTCGCCGCGGGGCGCGCCTCCTACAAGGTTGCGTACAGCACACCTGCTAGACCGGGCCGGGACTGACCGGCAGCTTGATCACCCCGCAGGCGAAACGTGCGCCTCCGCCACCCAGGGGCTGGGGATGGTCGGCATGATTGTCCGCGCCGGCGTGCACCATCAACGCGCGGTTGTGCAGGTCTTTCAGGCTCTTCAGGCGTGGCGCCAGCACCGCCTGGGTGGCGCTGCCGTCGGCGGCCACATAGAGCGCCGGCAGATCGCCGCGGTGCGCATCGTCCTCCCAGGGGAAACCGTGCCGGCCGGTCTTGTCCGGGTCCCAGTGACCACCG
>Ga0209343_10006748_pt1 | contig 13683 bp, 10 predicted proteins | sample RifCSPlowO2_02_FD_184026 | JGI IMG/M metagenome (GOLD analysis project Ga0209343, IMG submission 184026) | Groundwater microbial communities from Rifle, Colorado - Rifle CSP2_plank lowO2_0.2 (SPAdes) (version 2) | ecosystem: Environmental > Aquatic > Deep subsurface > Groundwater | place... | reverse complement strand
CTCCAGCCTTGGTTCGAATACCACAACGGATGTTTTCCAAGGTCTGCTCTTCGCAGTTCCATACTGGTCGCTCCTCTATCAGCTCAAACGATGAAACTTTCTGGGGAAAGCCTGCCCGGGCCTGCACCGGCAGACGCTCACCAGATCCGGCGCCCGCCCTTCAGATTTACGGCGGAGCCCCACTTGTCCTTCACCTTGGCGACCCACTCGTCGCTCGTTCTGATGTCCTCGGGAAATTCATTGATCCACTCGTAAGGCTTGCAGGCGTCGATCACCCCTCTGGAGCTGAAGTAGGCGTTGGTGGGTTTGCGGATCATCGTGTCCAGTGGAGTGCTCCACGCCCTTCTAACGATATCGATGTCGTTTTCCGGATCAGTCCTGGTCGACAGCGCCCACATCACGTCTTCGATGTTGCTGGGGTCGATGTCTTCATCGACTACCACGACGTATCTTCCATGATACGCGGCGGGGCGGTTCTGTGAAGTGAGAAAGCCCGTCTGCCTGGCGTGGCCGGGATATCGCTGCTTGATGGACACGACGACGAACTGCTGCAGGCCAACCTCGCTCATCCAGACCCCTCTGACGTCGGGAACATTGCTTTTCACCAGCGCGTTCCACAGCAGAGCGCTGTTCTTGACGACCTGGAACAGGCTGCCGTCCGAAGGAGGCCGCATCGGGGGAGCCCCGAGGATGATGGGGTCATTGCGGAAATAAATGCGCTCCACCTCCACGATTGGAGCTTCGCGCTCCTTGCTGGCGTAATAGCCGGTCCATTCGCCAAAGGGCCCCTCGACCTTTGTCTTGTCTGGCGGAACCCAGCCCACCACCACGATCTCGCTGTCGGCCGGTATGGGCAGACCGGTGATCTCCTCCTTGATCACCTTGACGGGTTCTCCCTGGACTGCCCCGATGAAGTTGTATTCGCAACCCGGCGGCAACTCCATGCCGGCGACGCGGTTGACGACGGGATGGTGGCCGAAGGACATGGCCACCGGACAGGGTTTGCCCATGGCGTGATATTTTTCGTAATGGATCCGCCCGTGCTTGCCGGGAGACATGTACAGGGCGGTCGTCTTCGCATCATGCACCATGATCCGATAGGTGCCGAGATTCACTTCGCCGCTGTCCGGATCCTGCGTGATGATGGCGTCTCCCGTGCCGATATACCTCCCTCCGTCCGATTCGTGCCACCTCGGCACGGGCAGCTCGAACAGATTGACGTCGTTGCCCGAGCGGACGTTCTCCAGTATCGGCCCGCTTTTCGTCTCCTGGCGCGGAAACTGGTGCATGGTCCGTTCCCAGGCGGAAAGCTTTTCGCGCATGGTCTTCACCATTTCCATGCCCGAGTCCGTTTCCGGCAGGTTCAAGGCGAGTTGCAGGCGTCGCAGGTTGGTGACCGAGCAGGTGAGAACCCGGTGTCCTTTCGGGTAACCCTTGATGTTGTCGAAAAGCAGCGCGCAGCACGGTTCGCTCCGGGAATGCAGGGCTGAAATCGTTCCGATCTCGATATTCCAGTCGGCACCATTGATGCGCTTCAATTGCTCTCTTGCGTCCACTCTTGACAACCAGGCTCTCAAGTCATCTGCCATTTCACTCTCCTCTCAGTGCAAATCGGAGTGTGTGCCGCCCTGCCGATGTCGCCGTTTCGGTGCGCGCTACTGCGGTCGGATTCCCGCAGTCTTGACGACTTTTTTCCACTTGTCGATTTCCGAGCGGATGAAGTCGTCGAACTGCTCGGGAGTCGTTCCGGACGGCTCCATGCCCGCCTTCGCCATGCGACCCGCCACCTCCGACGATTGCAGCGCCTTGTTCATGTCGGCGCTCATCCTGTGCACCAGCTGGCGCGGCGTGGCGCTGGGCGCGATCACGCCGGATACGCTCATGACGCTGTAACCGGGGAGAGTTTCCGCGACGGCAGGAATATCCGGAGCCGCAGGCGAACGATTGGGACTTGTGACCGCGATCGGCTTGACCTTGCCCTGCTTGATGTTTCCCATCGAGCCGTGAATAGTGTCGAACTGCAGCGAAACGCGCCCCGCCATCACGTCCGGATACGCCGGACCGCTTCCCTTGTACGGGACATGGACGATGTTGATGTCTGCGACGCTCTTGAACAATTCGCCCGCAAAATGCATCGCGGTGCCAACTCCCGGGGAGGCATAGTTGAGCTTGCCGGGATTCTTCCTGGCGAGCGCTATCACCTCCCTGACGCTGTTTGCTTCGAGCGAGTTGGTCGCCACGAGGACAAGCCGCGAGACCGCTGTCATGGTAACGCCCGAAAGATCCTTCACCGTATCGAACGGCATGTCCGTACGCATGGCCGGGTTCAATACGTGCGACGTGATGACCATGCCGATGGTGTAACCATCGGGCGGCGACTTGGCAACGGCATCGGTCCCCAGGATTCCGCTGGCGCCGGGCTTGTATTCGACCAGGACCGACTGGCTCCACATTTCGGTCAGTTTCTGGGATAGCAGTCTTGCTATGACGTCGACACCCCCGCCGGGAGGGAAAGGCACGATGAGCCGCACGGGTTTGACGGGAAAGCTCTGCGCGTGCGCTGCAGCGGGCAGGAGCAATCCGGCGACGGCAGCGGTAAACGCGATGGCACTGATGAACTGACGCACCTGTTTCCTCCTTTCGTGTCTTAATGCCGGAGATTCGGATGACAAAAAGGGTCCAACCGCCAATCAGTTCATGAATATGAACTGGTTCTGCAAACTAAACTAACGCAGGCGTTTTGCAGTGTCAACCGGCCTTGCGGCGCAGGCCTAAAAGCCCGCGTGCAGTTCGCGTTCGAGCGCGCTCCTGGCTGTGAGCAGCTCGCGCAGGCAGCTCGCCTCGACGCTGGCGTTGAAGCGAATAGCAGGAATGACGACGTTTATCGCCCCGATCGGGTAAGCGTCCGGGCGACGCACGGCAGCGGCGATCGCTACGACGCCCGGTATGTGCTCGCCATGGGAATAGGCGACGCCTTCCCTGACGACCTTCGCCAGATGGCGGCGCAACTCGCTGAGGGACTTCACTGTCGTCTCGGTTCGCTGCTCGAAGCGGACCCGTGAAAGATACCGCTCGCGCTCTTTTTCGGGCAACGCCGCGAGCACCGCCTTCCCGGCGGAGGAGGCATACAGAAGGAACCGCGACCCGGTCAGCATGCGATAGGTCAGGGTCTGGGGAGAATCGACGCCGCATACCCGCTCCATATGGTCCTTACGGTACAAGTTGAACGATGACGATTCGTGCGTGGCCGCAGTGAGCTTCTCCAGAATGGGACGTGCGAGGGCGACGATGTTGAACCCTTCGTGCCCCTGGCGGAGCAACGCGAAAAAGCCCGGTCCGAGCTCGTAGGTGTTGGGGCCCGGCGAGAATACCAGGTAGCCTCGGCCCGTGAGGTTGCGCAGCAGCTGGCTCAGGCTGCTTTTCGGGATGCCGAGCGCCATGACGAGCTGGGTGTGCGACATGGCTCTTGCCCTGCGGCTCAGCACTTCGAGCACGTCCAGGACGCGGTCCGCCGATTTCACCGATACCGTTGGTGCCTTCATGGATGGCTTGCGTCCTCTTCAGCGACGGGAGGCCGCAGTTGCGCGATTTCAAATGACCGCAACTGCGCTGAGGTTCGAGCGCGCATCGTTCGTTATTATGAACAAGTTCGAGAATATAAACTGGGGGCGGGGTACGGTCAACGCAGGTGCGAGGCGGGATTCCTCGGCACAGGATTTTCCGGATCCGGACGCCGGCGGGGACGGGGCGCGGAGCCCTGTCCCCGGAGCCGCCGGAGCGCGTCTCGCGAGCGTGCTAAGCTAGGCTCGCGATGCAGCCAATACGCGTATGGCCCGCCAAGCCTCGGGCGTGATCAGCCGATGAACGCAAACGCTCAGGCGGTCGCCGCGCGCGACGGAAGAGCGCGGGAAGCGGGCAGGGCGCGCGCGGCGACGGCGGGGGGCGATCCGCTCTGGTACAAGGACGCGCTCGTCTACGAGCTGCACGTCAAGACGTTTTTCGATTCCAACGGCGACGGCATCGGCGACTTCGCGGGGCTCACCAGCAGGCTCGACTACGTGCAGGACCTCGGCGTCACCGCGATCTGGCTGCTGCCGTTTTATCCGTCGCCGTTCCGCGACGACGGTTACGACGTCTCCGATTACCACAACGTGCATCCGTCGTATGGCACGCGCAACGACTTTCGCCAGTTCGTGCGCGAAGCGCACAAGCGCGGCTTGCGCGTGATCACGGAGCTCGTCGTCAACCACACGTCCGATCAGCATCCGTGGTTCCAGGCGGCGCGCCGCGCACCCAAGGGTTCGCGCAAGCGCGATTTCTACGTCTGGAGCGACGATCCCGACAAATACGCCGGCACGCGGATCATCTTCACCGACGCCGAGAAGTCGAACTGGACCTGGGACGAGGTCGCACAGTCCTACTACTGGCATCGGTTCTTCCACCATCAGCCGGACCTGAACTTCGACAACCCGCAGGTGCTGAAGGCGGTGATCCGCACGATGCGCTTCTGGCTCGACCTGGGGGTCGATGGGTTCCGGCTCGACGCAATTCCGTATCTGGTCGAGCGTGAAGGCACCAGCAACGAGAACCTGCGCGAGACGCACGCCGTCATCAAGCGCATTCGCGCCGTGCTGGACGCGCATTACTCCGGCCGCCTGCTGCTCGCGGAAGCCAACCAATGGCCGGAAGACGTCGCCGAATACTTCGGCGACGGCGACGAGTGCCACATGGCGTATCACTTCCCGCTGATGCCGCGCATCTACATGGCGCTCGCGCAGGAGGACCGCCATCCGATCGGCGAGATCATGGCGCAGACGCCGGAGATTCCGGACAACTGCCAGTGGGCCATTTTTCTGCGCAACCACGACGAGCTGACGCTCGAGATGGTGACCAGCAAGGAGCGCGACTACATGTACAATATGTACGCGGCCGACAAGCGCGCGCGCATCAATCTTGGCATCCGTCGCCGCCTGGCGCCGCTCGTCGACAACGACCTGGACCGCATCAAGCTGATGAACAGCCTGCTGTTCTCGATGCCGGGCACGCCGATCATCTATTACGGCGACGAGATCGGCATGGGCGACAACATATTTCTCGGTGACCGCGACGGCGTGCGCACGCCGATGCAATGGACGTCGGATCGCAACGGCGGTTTTTCGCGCGCCGATCCGCAGCGACTTTACCTGCCGCCGATCATGGACCCGGTGTACGGCTATGAAGCGGTCAACGTCGAAGCGCAGCTGCGCGACCCGTCGTCGCTGCTCAGCTGGATGAAGCGCCTGATCGCCGTGCGGCGAAGCACGCAGGCCTTCGGCCGCGGCAGGCTGACGTTCCTGCGGCCCGGGAATCGCAAGGTGATCGCGTTTCTGCGCGAATATGGCGACGAGGCAATTCTGTGCGTCGCCAATCTGGCGCGCTCGGCACAGCCGGTCGAGCTGGACCTCGCGCGCTACAAGGGCCGGGTGCCGGTGGAGATGATGGGGCGCACCGCGTTTCCGCCCGTCGGCGAGCTGCCGTATCTGCTGACGCTGCCCTCGTGCAGTTTTCTCTGGTTCCGGCTCGCGACCGACGTGGCGGTGCCGGCGTGGCACGAAGAACGCGTTGCGTCTGAAGAGCTGCCGGTGCTGGTGCTGTTCGACGGCTGGTCGAGCCTCTTTCGCGATCGCGTGGTGCCGTGGCGCATCGCGATGGCGGAACGTCTGCGCAGGCAACTTGAAACGGAAGTGCTGCCGCGTTTCGTCGCCAATCAGCGCTGGTATGGCGCGAAGGGCGAAGCCGTCCGGCGCGTGGCGCTGGCCGACCATGCGCTGCTGGCGCAGGCGGGGCGCGCATGGCTGATGACCATGGCAAACGTGGAAAGCAGCAATGCGACCGCGATCTATTTCCTCCCGTTTGCGCTCGCGTGGGAGGAAGACGACGAGGAGCGCCTGAAGAATCTGGCGCCGGTCGGCCTCGCGAAGGTCAGGCAGCAGGCACAGGTGGGCTTGCTCGCGGATGCGCTGTTCGACGAGCCGTTCTGCCTGGCACTGGTCGATGCGATCGCCAAGGGAACCGAGCTTGCGACCGCGCGCGGGCGGCTGCTGTTTCGTCCCACCGGGGCTTTCGCGCGGCTCGCCGGCGAGCCGGCGGCGCGCAGGCCGGTGGTGCGGCCGCCGGCATCGAGCAGCAACACGGTGATGCAACTTGGCGAGCAGATGTTCCTGAAGGCATACCGGCGCGTGCAGCCGGGCCTGAATCCAGAAATCGAGATCGGCCGCTTTCTGACCGAGGTGGCTGCTTTCGAACACTGCGCGCCGATGGCGGGCAGCATCGAATACGAAGGCGCCGACGGCAGCAGCACGACCGTGGCGATGCTGCAGGGGTGTGTACCCAACCAGGGCGACGGCTGGGCCTACAGCGTCGACTATCTGGCGCGCGCGATCCAGGCGTACGCCGCAGCAAAGGGCGAGCCCGCCGATGCCGCGTATTTCGGCGCCTATTTGCCGTTGGCGCAGCGATTGGGGCAGCGCACTGCGCAGTTGCACCTCGCCCTCGTGCAGGCCTCCGGGGATCCGGCGTTCGAGCCGGAGCCGATCACGGCGGACGATGTGGCGGGCTGGATCGAGCGCCTGCGCTCCGATCTGGCGACGACGCTGGAGGCGCTGCAACGGCGCCTCGATTCACTGCCCGGGCGGCTGCGCGCGGCCGCGGCGCCGATGCTCGCAAGAGGCGCGGGCCTGCTCGAGACACTCGCGGTGCCGCGCACCGGCCTCGGATACAAGGCGCGCCATCATGGCGACTATCACCTCGGGCAGGTGCTGTTGCGCGACAACGATTTCGTGATCATCGACTTCGAAGGTGAGCCGGCGCGCCCGCTCGAAGAACGCCGGCGCAAGCGCTCACAGTTGCGCGACGTCGCCGGCATGTTGCGCTCGTTCGGCTACGTCGCGGCAACCGCGCTCGAACAGTCGAGCCCCGCCCCCGATGAGCGCGAGCGCGGCGCGCCGCTCGCCGCGGCGTGGGAGGAGGTGGTGCGGAGCGCGTTTCTCGCCAGCTATCGCGAAACGATCGCCGCCGACGCGACCCATGCAACGCTCTATCCGGCACCCGAGAGCGTCGCGCCGCTGCTGCGCCTGTTCGAGCTCGAAAAGGCGCTGTACGAGGTGCGCTACGAGCTCGACAACCGGCCCGCGTGGGTGGAAGTCCCGTTGCGCGGCATCGCGAGCCTGCTGGAGCGTTGGCACGTCAGATGACCAATCGGTGAACACGCGGAGAACGCCATGGAAGATCTCAACGTCATGATCGAGCCGGTCCGAGCGTTCCTGCAGCAGATCGGCGTCTACATGCCGCGTATCGTTTTTGCGATCGCGATCGTGATCGCCGGCTGGCTGCTCGCCAAGACGCTGCGCTTTGCCGCCGTGCGCGGCCTGCGCGCGATCAACTTCAACGTGCTCACCGAACGCGCGGGCATGGATGGATTTCTGCGACAGGGGGGCATTGAGCGCGACACGACCGACATCTTCGGCATGCTGGTGTACTGGCTGGTCGTTTTCGGCGCGTTGCTGGTGGCGTTCAACGGCCTGGGGCTCACTTACGTCACCGATCTGCTCGGGCGCGTCGTGTGGTTTCTGCCGCGCGTGTTCGTGGCGCTGCTGATCCTGGTTTTCGGGGCGTACTTCGCCCGCTTTGTCGGCGGCTCGGTGCGGGCGTACTGCCTCAACGTCAGCATTCGCGACGCCGAGCTGCTCGGCCGGCTGACGCAGTACGCGCTCATCGTCTTCGTGGCGCTGATCACGCTCGAACAGCTTGCGATCGGGGGCGACATCGTGCGCCAGACGTTTCTGATCCTGCTCGCCGGCGTCGTGCTCGCGCTCGCGCTTGCCTTCGGCCTCGGCGGCCGTGCCTGGGCCGGCGCGCTGCTCGAACGCTGGTGGCCGACGCAAAGTTCGGGCAACAGCAAAGAAATCGACACGTCCAAGGCTCCGCCCCTTTGACGCGTTTCCGCATCGATCATGCCCCCGGCGCCTTGAACGCGCGGGTGCCGGGCGCTTCGGCCGCACGACCCTCCGGAAGCGGCGTAGGGTGTTCCTTCCACAGCAGCAGAACATAGAAGGCGAGCTGTACCAGTATCAACCCGATGAAAGCCGCCTGGTAGCCTTCCACCGCGTAGCGGCCGTCGGTGACCGGCCAACGGTCCAGCACCGCACCCACGCCCCATTGGAAGCCGAACGCGATGGAGAAAATGAGCACGTTGGTCGCCGTATTGACCCGCCCGGCAATGCCTGCCGGGAAGCGCCGCGCCAGGATGGCGAGTACGAGCGGCCCACCCGAGCCCACGGCAAAGTAAACCAGCCACAGCACCAGCGCGGTGCTGCCGCCAAAGAAAACGATGAGGCTCAGCACGACCATGGCGCTGCCGGCCTGGATCTTATAGAGAGTGAGCGCCCTTGCGCCGCGGCGGATCAGCCAGTCGCATCCGGCCCCGACCACGGCGTAACCGATGATCGACGCCACGGCGAGCCAGGTGATCACCACCAGCACCTGGGCGCGGTCGAGCCCCGCCGCGTCGCGCAGCCAGGGTCCGATCCACAGGCTCTGGATCGCCGTGTACGTGCCGCTGATGACGCTCATCATGAGCGACAGCCGCCAGAAGCTCGCGCTCCTGAAAATGGTGCCGAAACCGCCGGCGAGCTGCGACCAGGACTCCTGCGCCTGCCGCTTTTCCGGCATGACCACGAACAGCAGAATGGACGCGAGCACGAACAGCGCCGCGGATATCCAGAAGACCGTTCGCCAGGATATGTACGCGAGCGACCAGCCGACCGGCCCGGCCGCGACCATGGCGCCGAGGTTGCCGAAGGCCATCATCATGTTGATCGCGAGCGGCACGCGCGAGAGCGGAAACCACTGCGCGAACGCTTTGACCGCGCTCATCAGACCGAGCGCCACGCCGATGCCGATGAGCGCCCGTCCCGTGGCCACCAGCACGAAACTGTTGCCCGTGGCATGCAGCACGCTGCCGGCAGCAGCCACGAGGAGGAGCGTCGCGTGCACGCGCCGCGAGCCATAGCGGTCGAGCAGTATGCCGAAGGGCAGCTGCACCAGGGAGAAACTGATGTAGTAGACGCTCGTGAGCAGGCCCAGCTCGGCCGCGCTCAAGGCGAATTCGCGGGTGAGCTCCGGCGCGAGCACCGCGTTCACGTTGCGCAGGGCATAGGACATGAAGTAGGCGGCCGCGAACGGCAGCCATACGGTGGCGACCAGCCGTGGCGGGAGCGCGTCCGGGCGCAGCGTCTGCGAAGCCGGTGTCGAAGCCATGAAATCCAACGAAGCAATGAAAATGGCGGCCTCGCTCGGAGGCCGCCACCGACGATACCATCAAGCGCCGGCTCTCAAGCCGGCGCAGAGCTTCCCTAGACGAGCTCGACGATCTTTTCCGGGTACTGGTGCAGGCGCTCCATCACGCCCGTCTTGCCGACCCGGTAATTGTCGCAGATGGTGTTGAACGCGAGCCGGCTGACGTAAGTCGGGTGACAGGTGATGTTCATGTTCTCGGCGATCAGCATCGGCTCGTCCAGGCGCACCAGGGGCCGTTCGACCAGGTCGTAGCCCTGCCCGTGGCAGTACAGCCGCTCCTCTTCGGGCTTGCCGCGCTTGCGCAGGAAAGCGTTGTACGTATCCCAGATGTCCTTGCACGAGGCGCCGGGTTTAAGCCTGTCGAGGGTCAGCTTGCGGGCCTCCAGCAGCACCCCGAGCTCGTCCTGCATTTCCTGCGGCACTTTGCCGAGCACGCAGGTCCGGCTGATCTCGGTGTAGAACCCGCCCGGACCCTGGCTCTCCACCAGGAGGCTGAACATGTCGCCTTCGCGCAATGTTCGGTTCTGCAGGTGGCGGTTGGCCCAATACGTCGGCTCGCCCGGAGCGTGCGAGCAGCACAGGAACAGCCCCTGCTCGCCGCCGTGATCCAGCACCCAGTGTTCGGCCACTGCAGCGATTTCGATTTCACGCTTGCCCGGCGCGACGGCTTTCATCGCCGCGTCGATGGCGCCGTCCTGGACCGCCGCGGTGCGCCGGATGTGGGCCCACTCGTCCTCGCTCTTGATGACCTTGATCCGGTCCACCATGTCGCTCGCGTCCACGAACCTGGCGCCCGAGAGCCGGCCGCTCTTCAGATGGTCGATCATGGACACGGGCAGCGTGCCGCGCCCGACCAGCCCCACGGTGCCGTGCGCATAGGGTGTAAGCGCCTTCTCCGCGAGCTCGGCGTCGTAGACGATGCTGTAGTAGGCGCTGGAAAAATAGGGCGCGCCGAGCACGCGCTTCACGCCCGGCCGCAGCCAGTTGCCTTCGCGCGGCAATTCCTGGTCTTCGCCGAATCTGGACTGCACGATCACCGTCATCGCGTCGTCGGCCGGAAAGACGACCGTCTGCGGGTAGCCGTGGCTCGCCGGCATGTCGGTGAAATACTTGACGTAGCCGCCCATGAAATCGTTGTTGTTCTGCATGAGCAGCACGTCGATGCCGCGCTCTTTCATGGCGGCGCGCACGGCGGACCAGCGCCGTTCGAGCTCCCGGGTGGCGATGGGATGGTGGAGTCGTTCTTCTGGGCGGGTCATGGAAGTCCTTTCCGAGCGTGTGCGGGGGGTTGCGTGGAAACGAGGCAATTATGCTAAGGACAGTGAGCCGTCCCGGGAGGGCGAGTTCTTTCAGTTCTTGATCTGCATCAAGAAGGAGGCGATGGATGGCAATCAATATAGCGCGCTTGAGCGCGCTGGAAGATCTTTCCGAGACTCAAGACCAATAGGTCTGCCCGATTTTGGCAGTTGCGCGGGAGGCATTCCACTCGTGGTCCAACGCCAAACGCGCAACTGCCAAAATCGGGCAGATTCAGTAAACCCTAAACAGGCACCGTGCCAACCATGACCCGACCCGGCGAAGCCAAGCTCCCTCATCTGTTCAAGCCGGCCCGCTTTGGCCGGTTCACCACCCCGAATTCCATCAAGTACGGCGCGTGCTGCGTTTCCAACTACAACACCCGGGACGGCTTCATCACGCCGCGGGAACTGGCGCGCATGCGCGTCATTGCCGGCACCGGCTGCGGGCTGATCACCAATCAGGGCGCCTACCCCGACCCGCTGGGCGAAGGCAAGGCCTACTTCCGGCAGATTGCCCTGTTCGACGACAAGTTCCTGCCCCAGTTCGAGACCATCGCCCGCTATATCCATGACGCCGGCGCCGTGGCGGTCCAGCAGATCCTGCATGCCGGCCGTTATGGCGGCATAGATATCGGCTATTGCGTCCAGCCTTCGGAAGTGCCGCAGACCCTGCCGCACTTCCGCCCGCCACGGGAAATGACGCGCGACCATATTCAGGACTGCATCCGCCAGCATGCCGATGCCGCGCGGCGCGCGGTCAAGGCCGGCTTCGACGCGACCGAAGTCACCAGCTTCATGGGCTATCTGCTCGCCAGCTTCAACTCCCGGTTCACCAACCAGCGCAGCGACGAATACGGCGGGTCTATCGAGAACCGCGGCCGCTTCATGCGCGAGCTGATCGATGCCATCAAGCAGGCGACGCCGGAAAACCCGCTCGCCATCCGGCTGAACGGCGCCGAGCTCATGGACCGCTGGGGCGGCAATACCGAGGACGAATGCTTCGAATTGATGCAGCAGGCGGTCGATTCGGGCGTGGACATGATCAGCGTCACGGTCGGCTGGCAGGAGGCGCCGGAATCGTCGATCGGACGCGACATTGCGCCGGGGCACTGGAACCATCTCGCCGCTCGCGCCAAGCGGATGTTCCCCGATACGCCGGTGGCCTTCGGCAACCGCCTGCCCGACCCCGTCATGGCGAACGATTGCATCGCGCGCGGCGAATTCGACTACTGGGAAGTGTGCAGGCCGCTGCTCGCCGACCCCGAGCTCGTGCACAAGGCGGCCGAAGACCGCCTGCCCGAAGTGCGGCGCTGCATCGGCTCGCTCAACTGCCTGTCGCGGCTGTTCCGCGACCTGCCCTATACGTGCACCATGAACCCGGCGCTCGGCCATGAAGTGGAGCCCGAGTATCAGATCCGGCCCGCAGCGGTGAAGAAAAGAATCATGGTGATCGGGGCAGGACCCGCGGGCATGGAATTCGCACTCACCGCAACCAGGCGCGGCCATGCAGTGACGGTGTTCGAAAAATCCGAGGCGATCGGCGGGAGCCTGCGCGCCTATGCCGCTCGCGATCTGGCGCGGCCCGAGGACCTGGCGAGCGTGGTCGCGCACTATGAAGTGATGGCGAAGAAGCTCGGCGTCGAGGTTCGCCTCGACACCGAGGCGAATGCGAAGCTCATGCGCAGCCTCCTGCATCAGTTCGATGTCTGCGTGGTGGCCTCGGGCGCACGCATCGACATGGACGTGTACCGGGCGATCGAGGGCCACGAGCGCCTGGTGAGCGCGCAGGATGTCGCTTCCGGCCGCGTCGTTCCGGGAGCGCGCGTGGTGGTGATCGGCGCCGGCAAGATCGGCCTCACGCTCGCCGAGTCGATCCGCAAGGGCGGGGCCGAAGTGACGGTGGTGGAAGCGGAAAAGAGGATCGCCGGCGACGTGATGCCCTCCTTCAAATGGCGCCACAACTCCTGGGTCGAGGAACTGGGCATACGTGCGCTCACGTCCTCGCGCGTGGTGCGCATCACGGCAGAAGGCGTCATCGTGCTGAACGGCAAAGGCGCCGAACTGCAGGTGGCGGCGGATACGGTGATCGCCGCCACGCCGCGGAAATCCAACCAGGAGCTGTTCCAGGAATTCGAGTGGACGATCGACGAGCTGCACGGTTGCGGGGACGCGCTCGTCCCGCGCGGCCTGGACGCCGCCATCCATGAAGGCTACCGGCTGGGCATGAGAGTCTAGAGGCATGTCGTCCGCAGCGGAGCGCCTGTTCAGCGAGCTGCCGGCCTGGCAGCAGATGCTCGATCGCCACCGCGAGCTTTTCTGCGACATGGCACCCGGGTCGCGCATCGGCCTGATGCGGCGAGACGGCACTCACGCGGGCAGGCGCGCCGCTGCGCGGTTTGCCACGGACGCGGATGCGCCGGCGGCGACGCTGCTCACCTGGGAATGCGGCGAGCAGGGCATGCGAGCCGGCTATGCCCCGTGCCGCCATCCCCGGGAGCTGCGCCTGGACCTGCTGCTGGTGGCCGATGACGAGGCGCTCGAGACGATCGGCGGGCACATCGAAGGCGACGCGCTCGCTGTCTTGAAAGGCCTCATCCGCCGCGGCAACGTGCTTTTCTACGTGATGCGCACCAAGCAGGAGCTGCAGGACGCCGGGTACGAGGATTTTCTGGATTCGCTGGGACTCGCGTTTCTGGGAGCCTGCCGATGATATTCACCAACCCGGCCGGCGCGCCGGAGCTGGCCTGCGACGAATGCGGCTGCCGCTGGTTCGATCGCCTGCATGACGCCTGCTATGAGTGCAGCGCGCCGGTGAGTGCTGCGGCGCTCTCCGAATATCAGCGTGCCCTCGAGGAGTTCGGCAAGAGTCGCTCGAACGATCGCAGCAGGCCTTCGACCGAATAGTCGTTTTCGGCGATCGGGTCGCGCGTATCTATAGCTCGTTTGGTATGAACAGTGCCAGATTTCCACGATGCAGACACTGCCTGCACAGGTTCGTAAACGGGTTTGTCTTCAGAAGGCTGTAGGGAATGTCCCCATGGCATTCCTT
>Ga0209343_10006747_pt1 | contig 13684 bp, 15 predicted proteins | sample RifCSPlowO2_02_FD_184026 | JGI IMG/M metagenome (GOLD analysis project Ga0209343, IMG submission 184026) | Groundwater microbial communities from Rifle, Colorado - Rifle CSP2_plank lowO2_0.2 (SPAdes) (version 2) | ecosystem: Environmental > Aquatic > Deep subsurface > Groundwater | place... | reverse complement strand
GACATACTTGTGCCACATGGCTCGTCATCAGACTTTCCGAGGAGAATAAAATAGCACTTGGCATTATTGGTGCTGAACCTCACCCGATGATCATGGGTGTATTGATGAACAAACTAGGGCATGCAAGCCCTCAAAGCACACTCAGATATACAATGACAGCGTATAAGCTCCAACCTCGAAAAGAGAGTAAGCATGGAAATATGATGGTCCTAACTCCACTGGCAATTCAACACAATAAAAATATTCAGTCATTGCTTCTAGAGAAGGCTCTTGAAGAGTATGGAGACGATTTCAATGAGGAGAAGTATGATATGATCAAATTTGCTATAAAACAGGGGTTTGCGGTAGATTATTAGCTAGATGAATTTAGGCTGCCTGATAGACAGTTTTGCGAAGTTAACCTACATTATCTTTTTGCATATTACATAATCATTATTTTGGATATGACTTCTTGTGCAATCGTGCTCGCAATGTATCCCCATTAACATTTAAACGTTTATTCTTCCTGGACTTATAATATTTCATTGAAGAAACTTCTGTTGAACCTGCAATCAAGTTGATGACCTTGAAGTGTCCATTATGCTCATTAATAGATTCAATAATAACATCACCTGTTTTGGTTGTGAAGAGATCAATTTCATGTTTATATAATAAATCTCGTATGCTTTGTTTTGGATGCGAAAATTGGTTGTCATAGTTTGATGTAGCTATCGCAACTAGGGGTTTTACTTTTTTTAAAAAATTGGATGTTGTAAAACCATTATCGGCACCATGGTGCGCCAGAATCATTACATCGGTCTCTTTTTGAACCGTTTTTTTGCCAGCTATGTTAGAAGCAATTGTGGAAGATTCAACATCTCCTAGACTCAATAAATTGAATGAGCCTGTTCGGAAATGTTTTATTGTTGAGTTATCGTTAGAATTATCACTTATAAACTTAGGATGATGTAAAACATCGTTATAGCCATACTCTTTGGCTGTGTCTAAAGATTCAATATAGGGTGGGGTAATTGACTGGATTTTAATACTTTTTGCTGGTTTATTAGCTTGTTGGTATTGTTTGATAATTTGTAATGATTCTTGACCCGAATCTGTATGCGAAACATATCCTGGATATTCTATTTTTGCAGGTGAGTAAATGTCTAGTATCATTTTCAATTGTGCTACTGAACAATGATCTTGATCCCATGATGTTATATGAAGAGTGTCAATCTTTGACTTGCCACAAAGTTTAAGTTCCGAAGCCAATGTTGTTTTATTGATGTCAGTTAGTCTTGCCTCAATTAAAGTAAAGTGATTATCTGCAAAATAACTAAATGATGAGCCTGCTGTTCCCAATTGATAAGCTCTAAATCGTGTTCTGATTTTTTTCATGATGTTATTTATTTGGAATATTTAGAATTTCAATCAGACTTTTAGCATAAGCATTTGCGACATTTTTGACCCAGTTACCATTGATTACAAATATAAATATCATCACATATACTAAGAGAAATAAACCGACAGCTATTTGTATTTCTGAGAATACAAAATGATTGATTTGTGGCAAAATGAGTATAACAATTGCGATAAAAGCTGAAAAAATACAAAACCATTTTATTCCAAATAAATTTCTCCTAAAACCGTAATTTACTAGTTCTGTAAATACCAATGGATATTTTTTTTCATCCCGAGCTTTGCCTCGTAAAAAATCAGACCATGATGTGTATATATCATCAGCTTTTTCAGGGTTTGTCTTTTCATAGCTCTCCGTTGGGGCAGCAATCTTTGATTCAGACGCTAAAACATTATGATATTTTATTTTTGCAGGAGTAGGAATTGATTGATCATTGTAACGGAGTATTGCAACAGAGGGCATTCCTCCCCATTCTTCATATAATTTAGGTTCAATATTTTTACCCTTGTCACGAGCTAAATGCGCTAGAAGTTGCATTCCACCTACAGCTATCACCAAAGCAACAAATGCAGATAAAGTTGAATATATCTGTGGATATGATATTGATATACTCATCATCAATGGGAAAAGACATATCAAGGCTGGGTATAGACGTGCTTTACGCTCATACGGGTCTGTTATTTTAGAAAGATCAATCATCTTCTATATCCGTATAAAAAGGTAATGGTTCAATTGGTGCCCATCCTCTATCTGGAGTTCCAGATGTATAGTGGCAAATAGTGATGCCCTGTGTTGCAATCACATTTCCACCTCTTCGTTTAAAGGCATTCACGACTCTCTTATTCGGGTGTTTAGGTTCACCTTCTTTAGCCGCAGAAATCAATGCAATAAAAGTTTCAGTGGAGCCAGTTAGTTTTGGTTTGCCGATAATACGGTCTAAAATAGTTGGTCCGATATTTCTTTTGCTGCCATGATGTGGAACTTGAACAAAAGAAAAATCTTGAAGAGTATGCCCTAAAGTTTCTATTTGATCAGCCGCTTTTGATAACGCTAATACACCTGCATCAGCAGTAAAAAGTATTTTTTTTCCATTGAAGTTAAAAAGACTTATTACGCTTGAATTATTTTCACTTGAAGTGGCATCATCAGTTGGATCAAGCAATTTTTCTTCATCCCAAGTTTCAGATATCCAGTTGATTGCTTTTCTGGCGGCATCCGCAAAATTTTTAAAAAAGTTTTCATTTTCAATGCTATCTTCTGTGATGTCTGTAATGGATCTAAAATTGATGAGTTGATTTAAATAAAAATTTACCGATGGTCCAATAATGTTCAAATGGGGGATACCATGATCAGTGTCATAATCTGAAAATGGATGATAAATTAGTATACCATTTTTAATAGCATGTTCGTATATTTTATATGCGTATGGATGACCTTCAATTAGTTTTTTACGTAAACTTTCTTTGGTGACACGTCCATCATTAACACTATCGAAAAAATAATCCACATAGTCCCAAGGACAATGCATGAGTAATTTCTTTACAGTTAGTTGTTCCATGACATTAGACAAGCCAGAAGCATGATCCTGGTCTGGATGTGTACAAATGAGAAAATCAACTGTTTCGGTACCATAATGAGTTTGTATATGTTTACATAATGCTTCACCAGAAGCTTGTGTTCCCCCATCGATAACACCTACGTGCCATGTTGCACCTTGATCACTAGAATATCGAAGACAGATCGCATCTCCAGAACTAGAGGCGTCACCAACAGGAAGAAAATCTATTTCATATTCCATTTTTCCATCCTTATCGTATTTGCATAATTTATTTACAAAGCGTTTCTTCTAATAATTAACAATATAACACAATTTTAGTAAAATAATACATTGTGCAATATTTATTGAAATGTCAGAATTTTGTCGATAAATTTAGTATATGAATAGTCAAAAACCAAAAAACAGTGGAAAACATATCAATTTTTCATATTAAGATCGTCAATTTTAATGATTTGAGCATACTCTGTTGACAAAACACTGACAGTTTCTTTTTTACTGCTTCAAATATTTCAAATATTTCATATATTGAGTATTTCATAATAAAAATACTCAATATATAGCTGCACATACGCTTTTATGCACTATGGTACAATCATATGCTATTTGCTAGCTGAAAATTTTTAAAGATGTCTACTTATGAAAAAAAAAGTAAAAAGTAAAAAAATTGTTAACAACCCTTCAAGCAGAAAGCTATTAGACCCTATTCAAGGGATGAAACAGCTAATAACATTACAACGTTTTCTGCCAAAAAAATTACATTTTATTCCTGATGTTGAAAAGCATCTTGAACAATTGGAAGCTTTACAACATCAAGCGCTTGAACTGACAGGCCTTCCAGACAAATTTAACGAAATATTTGCCCCATTCGGATGGATAGCTTATGAATCTATGAGTGTTGAAGTAATGAAGTCTGCAATTAGCGCTGCTGAAGAGAATGGAATCGATGATGCGGAAGTATTGCTAACTGAGTATTATCATGATAAAAATACTCTCGATTTTTTATTTCGCAGAATTCGATGGTATGGAGGGTTTGATAAACGAATGCGGTTACTTGACTTGGTGCGCGAAGATTTTGAAGCTAAACGCTACCATGCATGTATTCCGCTTCTCCTTGCTCTTATTGATGGCATATTCAACGATCTCTCGAATCATGTAGGACTATTTGCAGAAAACAGTGATGCTACGGTTTGGGATTCAATTGTTGGTCATGAAACAGGGTTGCAATTTATTGTCAGCATTTTTAAACAATCTCGGAAAAAAACCAATGAGGAACTCATTACACTACCATATCGAAATGGTATTTTACATGGGAGAGAGCTGGCATTTGACAATCCGATTGTCGCAGCTAAATGTTGGGCAATTTTATCGGCAGTACGTGATTGGATTGATAGCGTAAAAAAGGCAAAGACCCCTGCGCCAGAAGAAAAAAGCAAAAGCTTCACAACAGTTTTGCAAGAATTGGCTGAACATGAAAAACGTAAGCAGCGCTTTGAAAAACTATTACAAGAATGGCATCCTCGCACGGCTGACGAATTATATGAATTCCCTATCGATTCTGATTTTGAAAATATTCTCTTAGCAGGTTCGCCGGAAGCGACAGTTTGTCAATTTTTAGGTGATTGGAAATATGGACGGTATGGAAAGCTTGTCCCCGTTTTGTATGGATCAACAATTGACATAAAAAGCAAAGTAGGTCAAATAAAACAAGATTATCAGAATATTAAACCCGTATCATTTGCGATCATCAGTATTAATGACGAAGCACCTGCCATTTCTAATATAGGTGTTGATCTTAACTACGAGCATGAAAGTAAACAATACAACAAGCAAATTATTATTCGCACCGTCTATGAAGATAGCGAAGGGCATCCGATGCTTAGAAACGAACCGGATGGAACATGGAAAATAGTCCAATTATCATATACTGCTTTATTGTATGGATTGCATAATTAAATAACTTCATTTACAAATGTGACCAAGATAAACCCTCAAGGCCTTTCAATTCAAATATATCCCACCTGTAAATCCCAAGACAAAAAACAAACCTGCGGCGTATAAGAAACGACGATAGTTCGTCTTCTTTAATTCTTCAATTTTTTTATTCTTATAATCTAAGGTTCTTGATACATCCTCCAATTTTCGATGTGTGTTCAATATGTCCATACCTATATCGTTTTCAATCATTTTTGATAAGGCTAACAATCCATTAGATCCTTCAGTTGAAATGATCGAAATAACTTCAGATCTCAGTTCAGCAATCAATAAATCGCCAACTGTGGTTTTCGCCCAACCAACAGCAATTTTTTCAGGGTCATTAATATCTTCATGCTCATGGTGTGAACTCGGAATGATTTTAAATCCTGACCGCATATAAAATTTATTCCGGCGCTTCAATGCTTCAGGTGTTTCACTACCCATAGCATGTAATTCTAATGGTGCAATTGACATCTCAGGATCAAAATTTTCTTTGGCCCATTTAATTACACTGCTCATACAATAAGTACCAAGATCATGTCCAATAAGAAAAGCAGGCTGTACGCTCAATATCTTTGGAAAAGACAGATTTCCGTTTTGATGATTTAATGCAAAATAATTGTCATCTGAGTATAACGGGAAATTTCCATCAGGCTGGATATGAGTAATTCTTTTAACCTCTTTATCCTCACTAATGGTGAACAATGGAATAAGTCTAATTTGATAGCTATTATGATTTGTTGAGTGAATAGCTAGCACATATGCTTTTATTCCCTGTGGCGGGATATAATGATCTTTGAATCTGCTCTTATCCTCTTTAATTTTTAATTCGATTAAATCAATTTTGAATGGCACTTTTTGCAAATATTCCCCTTTTTGGATGAATGATAATCCAACACTTCTTTCTCTTTTATGAACCGCAGATATAATCTATTTCCAAAAATAGGTGAGATGATATATGGCGCTTCATTATAAATTTTCAACTACGTCAGGACAAGATCCGTTCCTTCCACATGATCAAGAAATCCATTGTGAAAACTTCATAAACGCCCAAACCACTCTTTGTAATATTGATATAACATCAAATACCGAGGTAACCACTTCTGAAAAAATCACATGTCCAGATTGTCTTGAAATAATCAAATGCTGCAAAGACGTTAAAAGATCAGAAATCACTTACAAGGCACAACGTGCAAAAGTGCCTTATGAATGCTTCAAATTGAATTGGGAATTACAAAAAGGCCGGACAAAGGTTCTTGATCTAGCTGATTACAAAGCAATTGTAATACTTAGTGAAGGACTGGAATTAATTCATAAAAAAACTGGGCAAAAAGTTAAAATTTGGCGTCAATCATGGCTGGAGGATGCACTTCAATATAAAGATTACCAGACACGTTATTTAAATTTTTATTACTTTAATGATGAGTCTATATATGACTATGCTAAAAAGGAAAAAATATTAATTTGGCCTGGTGAAGATTGGAAAACTATACTCAAAGAAGGACGTAAAAAATGAGTGGACGGTTCCAATCTGAGCACGTGTTTCAACCACCAATTAGCGTTATTGAAAATGGTGAAGTATACCGAATTGTAGAAATAGGCTGTGCATTTCAAATGACTACTTTTAAAGTCTTACGTAAAGATGGGGAAGACGTTTATTGGCCCCTGCAAACTTTAGATTCAAATACAATTTCGCAAATAGCAATCACCTTTCCTGAATATTGTGTCTGATCTCAAGTTCATTATTCAAATATACACGGTAAACAAACAATAAAATTCCATGGTTTGATTTGTATTTATATGTCTTCATCATCTGTTTGTGCGCTTCTTCCCAATTGCACACCAGTGAGTTTATGCAGGAAGAACGGCGTAAGACTCTCATAAAGATATGGTAAAAAGTTATTGTTATCTTCCTTGGAGATATTACCCTCACCATCTCCAACTTCCAATGAAAACTTTTCCCATGCCTTGTCAACTAATCTTGAAATTTCCATTTCATCATTGATCTGCATACCTCTTTGAATTACCTTGTTTGCTGCATCTTGTACTTTGGAAAAATCAACTTTTTTATAATCGTATATTTCAACAATATCACTTTTGGACAGATCAAGCTTGAATGATAGATCAAGAACTTTTCCTGTTGTAGGATCCAACACATAGCTATTTTCAAATGCTTCACCTGCATAAGAGCTTGATAAACCAACAACAATTCTATACAATCCAAAAAATTCAATGTACCCAAAAATAAGATTGGACGATGGATCACCTTTTACATAAACACAATGCAAAGGCACACCTTCTGGACGATTAACAATCGGATCTGTTTCATTGTAGTAACCGAAACAAGCTTTGGTATCATCTCCATCAAGATATTCAAGGGCATGCTCACATATTTTGACATTAATTCCAGCATCTTTGACCATTGCTAAAGCCGACTTGACAATGGAACGACCTGCTTGATGACCTCCAATTTTTAATTCAAAATGAAGATAGTCATCAAGGTACGATGGCTTGCTTTCAATTTTTTCAATAATCTCATCTGGATTTACTTGTGAATATTTTCTACTGACGCCTTTAAGCATCTTCTTCGCATCAGGTACTGAAGGAGCACTTATGCTTATCTCAACCCGATCCTCATGCACAACTTCATTGTATTTAGGTTTGCCAAGTTGCAGAGTACCATCATACTTAAGCAAATAAGTATCTTTACTGTTGACGGTTTCGAATCGTTGCGCCGGAGCATCCCCCCTTTCTCTTTGCACATGGAAAAAGAGGCTTAATGGGTTCAATTGAGCCGCGAGTTCTTTTTCCCATTCTTCTCCTGAACGATTATTACAGTCTTTACAAATAAAGCCTTTGATTTTTTTTCGACCACCGATTGCATTTGGAATAATATGTTCTTTGGTATTATTATTATCATCAATAGCAATACCACATAAAGCGCAGTCATTTTCAGGCATAGAATTCACTCCACTTACTTTTTCAAGTTTTTTCGCTTTAATTATATAATTGTTCGATGAAACCACTAATGTAAAAAACCATAGATAAATGGACTCGATCAAAGATACTTTGATTTATCAGCCACACATATTGTATATGAATATTGGATTGCTAATTAGTTATATAATTGCAGCATGAAACCAATAGTTGTATCTATCCTTTCCGATCTACACTTTGATTCGCATTTCCCATCGTCGGGTGTGAGCGAGGCAATGGTACGCAAATTCTTCGATCCGATCTTTAATCAGGGTGGAATTGAACCAGCCGATGTTTTGATCATTGCCGGCGATCTTGGACATGATAATCAGCAAAGCTATACCATAATCAAGATGCTGCGCGAGCTCTATTTCAAACACATTATCTGTGTACTTGGTAATCACGACTATTACATGATCAATCAGAACATCTCTGCCCGTTATGAGCATGACTCTTTTAAACGAGTCAATGAGCTGCGCGATCTTCTTAATTCGATCGATGGCATCTATTGCTTGGATGGCAATGTCGTTGAAGTTGAAGGTATCCGTTTCGGAGGATGCGACTCATGGTACGATGGAGCATACAGTATGTGGCTCTATGATCCTAAACGAACCAAGGGTGATTGGGTTGATAGCTTTTGGCGCATGAGCATGAACGATGCGGCCTATATCAAAGGGATCAAACGTTTCGATGAGATATGGGACATAGAAAAATCAAAGATCGAATCGACATATCAGCAATGCGACGTAATGATCACCCACGTCATGCCTTCCATCGATCCCGATCATGTCGATAAGCGCTATCGCAACGATAAAGCGACCGGATTTTTCTGTTTCGACGGTGAAAAATATCTGAAAAATACAACTGCCCATACATGGATCTATGGTCATAGCCATACCAATCAGGATGTCGAGGTTCACGGTGTACGGATGATCGCTCATCAGCTCGGATATCGTGGAGAAACTAAAAATATCTGTGAGAAGCGAATTGAAATTGACATCAAAAATTTCGATCTCAAATAGGAGAAAAAGATGAATCCAAATACTTTAAACGAAGTGTTAAAACGTGTTCCCATTTCATCCAAAGAATCGTTTGAGACGTTAAGCCATGCGATTGCGCTCAATAAATTCAACAAAGTCGCCCAAAGTGATGAAGATTTATTGATTAGCAAGTATACCGATACGCCAGAAGCACTCATCGAATATACAGAGGACATGATTGCTTCAAACGATATTCAAACGCTCTCACAAGCGCTCAAGCTAATGCAAAAAGAAATTATCAAATTACGTGAAGAGAAAAATATCCTGAAGGCAAAAAACAAATCCTACCTTGACAAATGTGAGACATGGGAAGAACGTGCCAGAGAACTGTATCGTCAAGTTCATGGAAAGGATGCCCCGCCACAGGGGTAAGCGATCATGGTTAGTGTTAAACTTTTTTGTTCCGATAGTTATATAATTGCGCCATGAAACCCTTGTCTATATCTATCCTTTCCGATCTACACTTTGATTCGCATTTCTCCGCATCAGGTGTTACCGAGGCAATGGTACACAAACTCTTTGATCCGATTTTCACTCCAGATGGGATGGAATCAGCCGATGTTTTGATTATTGCCGGAGATCTCGGTCACAACAACGATCAGAACATTACGATCATAAAGATGCTGCGTGAACTCTACTTCAAGCATATCATCTGCGTATTGGGCAATCACGACTATTATCTGATCAATTCCAAGATTGCAGCACACTACGATAACGACTCGTTTAAACGGGCACAGGAGATGCGCGATTTGCTAAATGCGATCGATGGAGTTCATTGTCTTGATGGTAACGTTGTCGAGATTGAGGGGATTCGATTCGGAGGATGTGATTCATGGTATGACGGGCAATATGTTTTGCATCATCTCAATCCCCACTATGAGTATGATTTGGATCATGTTCAGGACTTATGGAAGCATACGATGAACGATGCGCACTATATGCCAAACGCCAAACGTTTCGATGAACTTTGGGATATCGAGAAATCAAAAATCGAAGCCATCTATCAGCAGTGTGATGTGATGATTACCCATGTTATGCCATCTATTGATCCGAGCCATGTGGACAAGATGTATCGCAATGATAAAGCGACCGGCTATTTTACGTTCAATGGAGAAAAGTATCTTAAAGAGACCACAGCTCATACATAGATCTATGGTCATAGCCATAGTAATCAGGATGTTGAAGTGCACGGTGTGCGAATGATTGCCAATCAGCTCGGATACCGTAATGAAGCGATCAAAAACGGTCTACAGGATAAACGATTTGAGATCTATCCCGCAGATGCAAAGGCGCTGCAATGACCTTTGCGATTCTCGGCGATACTCATTTCGACTTTCATTTGAGTGCAAACGCTCCGGTTAACGAACATCTGTTCGATATGAGGTTCAAACACTTCCTCGAAGCAAGCCCCGCAGACGTTCTATTGCTTCCCGGGGATATCGGTCACTACAATGCCCAGAACCTTGAATGCCTCAAGCACTTGAGACGCTACTATGATCGTATCATCGTAACGTTTGGCAATCATGATTATTATCTACCTACCAAATCGATCGTCTCAAGATTTAAAGAGCTCGGAGACGGTTCCGGTGCCAGCCGTGCACGGGTAGAAGAGATGAAAGCCATGATCAATGCCGAAGAGGGAATCGACTACGTTGACGGTAACGTCGTTGAAATCAACGGTATCCGTATCGGTGGCGCAAGCGGATGGTATGACGGCAGCCTTTATATGAATGACGGGCAAAAAAGCTATGCGGATGTTCAGTCTATCTGGAGATGGAAGATGAACGATGCGAACATGATCCATCCGACCGGAACCAACGGTGCAAAGTTTGATGATCTATTTCGTGAGCAAAAGCACCGTCTTGATGCCGTCTATAAAGAGTGCGATATCATGATGACTCACGTATCCCCATTATCAGAGTGGGAACAGTTCAAGGTAATGTACAACTATCAACCCGCACTCGATCAGATCGATCCCAAATACAGTGCCAATCATGAAGCACTCAAAGAATATCGTGCATTCTATTGCTTCGATGGAAAAGAATACCTTGAGAACGGTTCAATGAAGCATTGGGTATTCGGACATACTCATCAGAGGTTTCATCGTACCTATACACGAGAAGACGGTAAAACGGTCGATATCCATTGTAACTCCATCGGGCAACTGATAGGCAGGAATACTTTTGGATTGAAAGTGATCGAACTATGACTATCACCAAAGATACCTTTATCATCGCCGATACCCACTTCGCTCATGCGAACGTCTTGGAATATGAACCAACCCGTAAAGTCGTTCTAGGGGATTATCCCGATGATCGGATGGTAGAGCTGTGGAATCAAACCGTTGGTAAAGACGATATTGTATTTCATCTTGGAGATTTCGCCTTTAAAAGCGAAGCGGTGCGTACCTGGTCACAAAAGCTAAACGGTATCAAATACCTCCTCCGGGGTAATCATGATAAGAGTGCACAAACATATCTTGATAGCGGCTTCGCGGAAGTAATCGACTTCCCGGCCAAAGGAGAGCCGGCTTACCATATCGCCGATGTAAATGGAGTTCGGATTCTATTCAGCCACTATCCAATCGTGACCGATGGATTCGATGATACTCACTGGCGCTATCTATCCAACGTATTTGACCGGGGACGATGCGACATTAACATTCACGGTCATATCCATTCGATGCAGCTCAATGAGAAGTTCTGTATCAATGCGAGTGTTGAAGCGATCGGGTATACTCCAATTAAGTTAGGCGAACTGCTGAACAATAAAATGGCATTAGAAATTTAATGTTTTGGTTAATACTCTATTTAATGAATCATTAAATAGTTTATACCTGATTTTTATAAATTGCCATAATTTGACATTGGTTCTGATACAAATACTATGATTGAAAAAAAGGATGTATCATGCAGAACAAATATATTGTGCCAGAAGTTCAAGAAATTGTCCGCCTAATATCGGTCTAGATTTTGGGGAGAGCTACAATTGATGCAGTTATTCCGGCGGAAGCATTTCTTATGCATGAAAATGGATAAAAAAAGTGTTGTATATATAATACTTTCAAGCACATCTATTTTTATGATCTCTAATAATACTTTCTATTAATAATTAGATGGCATAATCATTGATCTTTAATCATACTTCAACACTAAAACAGTATGATACTTATCGATTAAAACATAACCTTCTAAAAAACCCGTAAAATAGGGGAGAAACCATTTAATATGACTTTTGATAAAAATTTTAAACTTCAGGATGAAACCGAAAAACTAAAGCTAGAGTATCCATGCAACTGGTGCTATAAAGTAGTCGGATTTGAGCGTGCCGGTATCGAAATCGCCGTGATGGAAATCTTTACCGAACGTCACTATACTCTCAACCCCTCAAACACCAGCAAAGGGGGAAAGTACATCAGCATGAACTTAGAACTCTTGGTGCATAATGAGGACGAACGTACCTATTTTTATGAAACACTCAAAGCTCATCAACACGTTAAAATGGTACTCTAAAGGATCAAACAATGAATACAGACACATATACGACGGATATCCAAGAGCATTTTTCAGCCCAAAATATCCCTGATATGCCCATACAAGAGTTGCGTGAGTATACGACTGCTTTTTTAAAAGAATCCACCCGCTCTTTTCACAATGAGCTCGAAGATCTCATGGCTCAAAAAGAGCAGATTGAGCGTCACATTTCCCGAAAAAGCGATGAGCTTCAACAATTAAAATACCGCTTTTTTGATATATTGGAAAAATTATTTGGTGAAAACGAGACGATGCTGGAGAAACTCCACCAAATCAAGATTCAATCCGTCGATCTTCTCGATATTCTCGAGGAGATGATTGAAAGTGCCATTATCACAACCCTTGAAAAAGGTTCCGACATTGAAGAAACACTCCATGAAATCATCAAAGAGATCACCTTTGAAACCCTTAATGCCAATGTCCTTAATGCCGTTCGTATTCGACGTATCTTAGGAAGTATCCTCCAAAGCGCATTAAATCTGGCAGAAGCAACACCAAACCAAGCGGAGAGCATTTTACGCGGTACCTTGCTCGGTATCCGCTCAGCGCTTTACAAATCGATCGAAAAGTTCCATCAATACCTCCTCTATGTTCCTGAAGAGGTAAAAGCCCTTTACCGTGCCGAGTACAAAACGATTGAAGAAGAGCTCGATAATATTGATACCCTTTTCACCCAAGTGATCCACTCCCTAAAAAACCGTAATTCATCGGTCATGATTGGACGTTTAGAAGCTATCAGCGATGATATCCGGTTCGATACCGAAGAGATCAAACATCTTTCTAAAGAGACCGTTGAACTTCTGCGAAATCGTCTTTCAAAACTAACCCGTAATGTCTCTGAAAAAAGTGCAAAAATTCTCAACTCAAAATCGGCTCAGGATGCAAAAGCGATGGGGGTACGAGCGTGGAGTGTTGCAAAATCAACGATGCAAGGTGCCCTTAAAGGTGCAAAAGACGCTATGGATAAAAAGTAAGCGCGGATTACATATCCCGCGCTAACGTAAACATATTGGCGTGATTGACCATAAAACTGCTACAACGATCACAGATCGGATCGCCCCCTTTGTAGGGATAAGGACAGCGGCACTCATGACACGTTACCATCTCATAACGAACCAGCTGTTCTGAGCGCTCATACGCCACACTCACCAAATCAAAGCCCTCTTTGGCACTAATCGCTTTGGGTTTACAGATATCCTCACAAATA
>Ga0209343_10006744_pt1 | contig 13685 bp, 7 predicted proteins | sample RifCSPlowO2_02_FD_184026 | JGI IMG/M metagenome (GOLD analysis project Ga0209343, IMG submission 184026) | Groundwater microbial communities from Rifle, Colorado - Rifle CSP2_plank lowO2_0.2 (SPAdes) (version 2) | ecosystem: Environmental > Aquatic > Deep subsurface > Groundwater | place: Rifle... | reverse complement strand
TGGCAGATGCCTGGCGGGGGTCCATCTTGGACGGCTCACTTTCTTCTACCTCGCCTGCTTTTGCCTTCTTTTTGGGGAGTTCGCGGATTTCCAGAACCGCTGCGAAACGCTTGATCGTGCCAGGCTGAATATTCAAAGAACTCAAGAAAGTGCCGATGGCGTTGTCCAATGCCTGAGCAGCTCGTTCGAGCACATCGTCTTTTAGCAGTTGCTCATAGGCTCTCCGCAACTCGTCCACCAGCGCGTTCAGATCGCCCCGATTAAATCGAACAAACTCCATTTGCTTCTCGGGCTGCTCAGAGAAGGCAAACTGTGCCTGTGTCGCCTCACTCTCCGTGATGACCGCAAATTCCAACGCGGCTTCGGAAAGTGTTTTTTTCAATTCCCCGACATTCCGGCCGAGGTTGCGTAGTTGGGCGGGATAGATGAGAGCCATGCCAATGTGGGCAATCCCTTCCTCGACTCGCCGAAGCGCTGACTGCTCGGCCTTTGCTTTTGCTCCACGTGAGGCAATTTCGCCCTCAATCACCAGCCGCAGTCCTTGATAATCCACAAGTACGTCTGGCATCCGCCGAGCAGCAAAAGGGTCCTTAAGAATTCGTTCGGGGGCCACGATCATAGCCCCCTCGTGGAGCCGCTCCTGGAGAAGCTGAGCCATCAGGACATTGAGAACCTCTTGCCGAACGGGGGACTCTTCAGGACGGGGAGTTGCTCCACTCTTCTGGCTGGCCTGGGGCAATTCGGGGAAGAGGGAGTCGGTATGATTGCCAATCGGCTCCCGTGGTCTTTGCGTCATTGTGCCTGCATTTTTACCACAAGTGGGGTGAGCGATAAAGACCGTTCTGAAGGAACGGGCTGCCGAAACTGGGGAAACTGCCCAGTGTCTGGAAGGGACTACCCGGCGGCCGCTGGCAGTTTACGGGAGGGACTGGAGGGCGCTTTACGCGAAACTGACAGGGAGTTCCGCCTTCCTTGTGCCGCCTATAACTCATGGGCACAAAGGCCGACTAGCGTCGTGTTGTATTTTTATCACAAAAGCCAATTCAGGGCGCACAAACTAAGCCAAGGAGCCGACCGAGGAAACCGAGAGAACCGAGGGAACCGATCTCCGCCCTTCTCAGGTTAGCCTACCCTCCAAAACCTTGTCCCAATCAATCTGGTGGGTCTTCCGCACCGGAAGTGGGGAAATGTCTGTGTTGCGGCGCGTTTTGGGCAGGCGCTCGGAGCCAGGCTTTGCGGACTTGGCCGTTAACCGTTGAGCAGGGAGAACTTACCTAACAAATAAATTGGCTCCCCCAACGATGGGCTTGACGAAATCGAACGAGAGAAACTGCGACTCCGCTTGCTGTTCAGGTTCATTCCTGCAACGAAATAATGCCCCGGATCTGGCTCGCCTTCGCCTTGCCGACAATTTGCTCCAGGTCAGCCAGATCATTGATCTTCCCCTGGGCCCTGGCTGCCAGGAGTTTCTCAACTTCTTTCTCGCCCAGGAGCACCTCAAGGATTTCCTTAGGGGCCGTATTGATTTTGACAGGAATTTCCAGCTTCGGGACCGACGGCCCGTAATGTTGCGACAGGTAAGCACCGATGATCGGAATGTCTTGCTCCGGAATCGGGGCCTCGTGAGTAAATGCCATTCTTTCCACAATTTCCGTCCATCCCTTTAAATCGGTCCGCCTGTCGCAGACGGTACTTTTCAAATCGTGGCAGACGGTGCAATAGACTCCTGTTTGGAGCTGGCCATCACCGGCGGGCAGCATCGCGGACCACTCTACCGTCTCCGAAGCGGCGGCAGCTGCCTTCTGCTCCTGGGGGAAGGTCTCCATCCTGCCTGCCACGGCGAAGTGGGTTACCGCCATCGTAGCGCCATACAACGCCCCGGCCATCACAAGGAAGCTAACAGCGCCCGCGAACAGGGCGGGCCTCCGTTTTCTGCCCGATGCAGAACAGGCGTGCTTCCGCGAAGTTTCCTTCCTCGGCGCGTAATCATTGGCCATAGCGTCACCTCACTTCTAATCTCAGTGAACCCGGAATATACGAAAAAAAGGCGTCCTGTCATGCCCCCAAAGCCTCGCGAGCCGTTCTCTTGAAGATCCAGGAGCTGAGCAGCAGCGCCGCGAGGAAAAAGAAGGCCAGCACGCCGAGGACAATGGCCCCCACCAGCCAATCCAAGGACAGGTAGACCGGCAGTATCTCTAGGATGGAAGCGCCTCTGGGGAGGGCAAAAATGGCATTCGTCAGCCCATAGCCGGTGATGAGTCCAACGGGCACGCCAATGCCTGCCCCGACCGCCAGGGGAGCCACCAAGTCCGCCAGAATCACGCGGATGAGCTGTTTTGGCGAAGCTCCGCGGAGGCGGAGGAGAGAAAACGTTCTCTTCCCTTCAATGAAATTCACGATGGCAATGGCAATCAATCCCGCCAGGGCCACCAGAATGCCTCCAATCATGAAAACCTTGATATTTTCCAGCGCCAGGTAAACAAACATATCACTGCTGAGCCTGTTCCTTTCTTCCTCTTCTGTGCTGATGGAGTTGAAGGGAGGGATAGCTCCCTCGTCCCGCAGTTTCGTCACCTGCCTTGCCAAATCCACCTCATTGCCGTCCCCTTGCACATGGACCACGACGTTGGCCAGAAAACCATCCAGCTTGCCGATCTGCTCGGCGTCGGAGCGGGCGACGACGTAAGGGTGTGTCCTGGAAATGGAATTCAGGAAATCGACGGAAGCGGAACTGAACGACTCCCGGTCTTGCGTCATCGACTCGGAAATGCCGGGCAACAGATGAATGGCCCCGGCGATTTCGGCCTCCACTTCTTGGTCGCCGGCCAGGCCGAGGCCAAGATGATTTCCATTGCCCGGCTCAACCCTCTCCGTGAATCCCCGTGACACCAGCACCTCGTTCTTGCCCAGCCCTCTCATCAAGTCGCTGAAGGGTTCCCCAATGCCCAGTTCGTCCTCATAATAAACTTTTTCCAGGAACTGCTCCGGACTTTCAATGAGATAGAGTTGCAGGTAATTCTGGCCGGGAATGTAAAAGCTTCCCGGGATGGCTAACTCGTACAGCAGGCCCACGCTTTGCACCCCGTCCAGCGCTCGGAGCTTTTCTTGCAGACCGCCCAGCTTTTCTTGGACGCTCTGGATAGTCTGCGCCGCGGGCCGCAGCGCCACTTCTCCGCCCGTCAGCGTCGTGGCGTCGTATTTCACGGCGATGCTGGCTCCCAGATTCAATCGCAAGGCCCGCACGGTCTTGTTGTAGAAGGAGCTGGAGGTAATCTGCGGATAGACCACCACGCCGAATGTCAGGCCCGCCACCAGGATTACGGTCATCACCCGATGCGGGCGAACCAGCATGCTCCTCACGGCATACCATCGCAGGTCCAAAGCCAGGGGATAGGCCAGCGCGGACAGAATGCTTTCCAGACGCTTGCGCCGCGAGACAATCAACGCGGCAAATCCGTAGAGAAACAGCGCCGCGCCCACAAAGTTCAAAAGATTGTCGGCTGTCGTCATCATGGCCGTCTGGGGAGTGAATCCCACCGACCACGCCAGAATTTTTGCCCCTCCCAGGATGAGGCAAAGAATCTGAAATTTGGTCAGTTGGTAACGGAACTCGCTCTCTTCGGAGGAGGCCACCCGGCGGGAAGCCTCCAGCGGCGTAATCTGGGACATGTAACCGGTGACCTTGCGGCCTGCCACCAGACCGAATCCGGTCCCCAACAGAATGAAAACGGCCAGAACCCAGGGTTCCTGCACCGTAGTAAAAAGAAGGTTCAGGGGGATCGTCTCTCCGGAGGCCCGGTACAGGACATAGGGCACCGCCGTTCCCAGCAATGCGCCGGAAAGCCCCCCCAGGATGCCCGCGGCGCCGATCGCCAGCAGCAGCGAAGTTCGGATCGGGCCGTAGGAAGCTCCCCGCAGCCGGAGCAGCCCCACCAGGCGGCGCTGGTTCAGGATGATCAAATTGGCCAGGCTCCCGGCAAACAGCCAGGCAAGCCACAGCATCGGAAAAGCGATCAGCACGGTCAGCAAACCGATCATACGGGAAACCTGCGCCATTTTTTCTACTGTGACCAGCAACTCGCTGTTGATGAAGCTGTCGTAACTCACTGCGGTTGCTACGGCATTCATCTCCCCCACCAGGCGGGAAACTCTCTGGTAGCTGCCGTCCAGATCCCAGCCCGTAACCAGCGCGCCCCGGTCCACCGAGATCAGGTGCATGAACTCTCCGATCATCATGGCGCCCATGTTCTCTTCTTCGGGCTCCGTCTGCCCCGCCCCTTCCTCCGCGCTTCCCAGGATGGGCTGCGGTTTGGAGAGTTCGTGCACCACATTCGTGATCCGGACCAGCTCGCGATCAAACATCTCCTGCGGCGTCACCAGGATCAGCGTGCCGTCCGGAACGAAAGCGGCGGAGCCGAACGTGTCGAGAAAAAATTTCACAATATTCAGGCGTTCCGGCGTCGTCAGCCGTTCAATGCGGGTCGAGAAAAGCTCCTGCGTTCCCTGCCCCTTGCGGAGAGGATCCTCGTAAAAAATGCCGACGGAGTCTCCCAGACTGATCTTGTCCAAATACGGGCTGACCATCGCCTGGGGACCGACCAGAGCTGTGAGGGTTTGTCCTTCCTCCGGACGAAGCTCCACGGGAAGCAGTTCCGGGTTCTCCGAGTAGAGCATCATAAACCACGGGATGTTGGTGCTTTCCCCTTCGATATTGACGTGCATATACGTGCCCAGACCCAGTTTGATGCTGCCGGCGTCCACCACCGAGCGCACCCCTTCAATCTGAGAAAGCTGGTTTTTGACTTCGGCGATGGTCGTGATTTCCGAGGTCTGATAGGCAATGCTATCCAAATGAATCCGCTGAATCTGGTCTTCGGTGTAAGATTTCAAAGCGTACTTCGACACCACATTCGTGGCGGCCAGAATGGCGACGACCAATAAGGTGACCAAATAAAAGGCCAGAAACGCTTTCTTTCCGACCACTCGCATGAACGGCCAGACCGGCTGTTTCCTCTGGAGATCCATCTGTGTTCCTCCCCTGCGAACTCTCTCTCAAATGCGCGCCGCAGACAGTCGCCCCGCCGTAACCGTCCTCTCTTCTAGACCCTTTTCCTGGTTGCTGTAGAGCAAGGACCCTCGGCGGCTAGGGCGGTTTCAGGGTTGCTCTATAGCTGCGAGTTTCAGCCGCCCCTCCGGGGCTTACGGTATCGCGCTATACATTAACTGTGAAAGTGCTCTAAAGCCGCGTGAAGGCGCGGCACTTACGGCACGCCTGCAGCCGTGCCCTGACGGACTCTCTACACCCATTCTGAAAATGCTGTAATTGCCCCGGTTCCGGAAAACAGCGCCACACGCACCCCTTGCCCTCACTGCGCCGACCAGGACACTGTGTATGGATCGTTCGGGCGCCGTTCATTGCTGGCTATGGTGGAGCCTGACTGCGGCGCCACCACGGGTGCGCGGAGCAACGAAATACCCTTGGCTGTAGGGCGGCTCCCAGGGCTCTTGCAACGATGAACGGCGATGAACGGCTGGTCTTACGGTTCCTCGCGCCTTATCGCGCCGTCCTGCTGGATCCGCCCTCTGCTTCCGGACGCTAAACCAGCCATGAGGCCCCAGCATTGCTTTCGATTCCCAGCCTTGCGCGGCCGGGCGCTTTGCTTCATTGGTTCATTCGATTCCGCGCTTCATGCTGCTCAGCCACGGCCTGAAGCTGCATCGGCAAAATCTTCTCCAGGTAAGGGGACGTGCCAGCTCGCCGTTCGTCCCGCTGTTTGGCCCAGTAAACCATGGGGTTCTGGGCGTACTCCTGGTAGTCGCCCGGGGCGTTAATGCCGGGGATCGGATCCGCTCCCTCTTCCCGCAAGATATCATCCGGATCGCCGTACTTGCTGGCGATCGCCCGTACCTCAGGATCGTCCAGGACGGTCAGATGTCCTTTGTCAATAATGGTGACCTTCTTGCCACCCGTGACCGTCGCCACATAAGTTGGAAAGAGGTTGCCAAGATGAAAATCGTGGGTGATGGGAACGTTGTGCTTCCTTCCGTACTCTTCGATCTCGGGGATGTAGAGTTCCGAGCCAAAAGCCCATGTGACGGAACGCGCTCCGTCCTTGGGATTGACCGGCATCGAAAGGTGGAATACATTCAGCCATCCCGGATGAGGCAGCATGGGAAGATGGATATCTTTATATTTCTCCCGGATGTCATCCATCAGAAGCCCTTGCAACCCCCCGCCCTGGACCTTCACCACCTGCCCCTTTTCAATTTTCAGCTCCAAGCGGGGAATAATGCCGTTATAATGCCCCACTGTCCCGGCAATCACTCCAGTCGCTTCCGGAACCACCACATACTTCACCCCCAGAGACCGATACAGCCAGCGGCCCGCCTGCATAGGATACATGCGGATGTAATCCACCAGGAAAGCCCCGATCCTCCAGTAGTACGCATCCTCCTTGTTAATGGAAAACTCCACATCGGTTCCCTCCGGGTCGGTCACTCGGACGTGCCGTATCCAGGGGATGGTTTCCAGGACTTTCTGCTCCAGTGCGCGCCACACCTCTTTGGGGATGGAACCTTCCGAGATCAGGCTGCTGATGCTGGCTGTGCGCCAACCTAGATGGAACTTCCGCCCGAACAGGTCCGACATTTCCTGCACCATGGGGCCGCCGCTGAACCACTCGATGAAAACGTAATCATATTCCGGGTGGCTATCCAAATATTTCCCCAGCAGCTCATTCTTAAGCCGATATCTCCTGCGCTCCTCCACGACAATCTCCGGCGCTCCCTTCGGCAGCTTCTCCCAATTGGCTTTGGTAAAATTGCTCTCGCTAAACTTGTATTTCTCGATTCCCTGCACCAGCAACTGCATATCGGCCTGTGTCATGGGATCGAATTCCTGCACATGTTTGGCCCATTCTTTGGGGTGACCGTACATTTCCAGAAGATCCCCCGTCGAGATATAACCGGCGTCCGCTCCGCGCTCCCGCAAGGCCCGGATGCAGGCCTCGATCACTTTCATGTCCTGCCGCTCCGCATTGATGACGAGCAGACCCTTCTTGCCGGGTTCGATGACGCCGAGCCGGCCGTTGCGGGACTCCGTCTGCCGGGCTTGCCGGCGGGCCAGAAACATCAGTTGCTCGTCGGTCAACTCCGTCTCGTAGCTCACATACCCTGGCTTCGGGTAGCTCCGCTCCCTGGCCGCCGTGCTCCTGGCAGCTCCCTCAAACCGGTCCGCGCCGAATGCGCCTGCCAGGACCAGGACAACAGCAACCGCGAAAATTTTATTGGACACCAGCCACCTCCCTTTGGGTCAAAACAGGCCGGAGACGCCAGCGCTGGCGGCCCGGCCGGGGGAACCCATTTCTCACTCGCCTTTCCAGTCCATGATCCCATCCACCATCGTATGCGTGCGGTGCATTTTGGCGGAGACGCGGGGATCGTGAGTCGCCAGGAAAACGGTTTTCCCATACTCGGCGGCCAGCGACACCAGTAAATTGGTCACGCTTTCCGCGTTCTTGGTATCCAGGTTTCCCGTGGGCTCGTCTCCCAGGATCACAACCGGGTCATTGCCCAGGGCAACGGCGATGGCGACCCGCTGCTGCTCCCCCCCGCTCATCTCGTCCGGCTTCTTGTTGTATTTGCCGTCCATCCCGACGATCTTCAGCAGTTCCATGCCGCGAGCGACTCTCTCCGCCTTCGGCATCCCGGCCAAAGTCATGTCCAGTTCCAGGTTCTCCAACGCCGTCAAGCTGGGGATCAGGTTGAAAAACTGAAAAACAAAGCCCACCCTGTGCAGCCGGTAGTTTTCCAACTCCCTCTCGCTAAACTTGGCCACATCCTGATCGCCGACGAGGATCGACCCTTGATCGGGAACGTCCACCCCACCGATGAGATTGAGCAGCGTCGTTTTTCCGCAGCCGCTGACCCCGACCACCGCCACCGTTTCTCCCGCTTCCAGGTCCAGATCGACGCTCTTGAGCGCCTCAATGCGGGACGATCCCAACAAGTAGGATTTTATCACCCCGCGAATCTCAACCTTCGATCCCTTGGCTGAAAACAAACCGTTCTTTCCCATTCAATAAAACCTCCCAGGACTCCAATCTTCGTTTCCCGTGCCGCGACCTCTTGCGTAGCTGCATCAGCTCGCGTCACTCAATTTGAAGATAACTCGCTTATTTTTTAGAACATTCTTATGAAGCTTCTTTCCGCAACCAAGCACTCCTCTCTCTGCCGTCTTCCCTCGCGGGCCTGGCTTCAGGCATAGCCCTTCGTAGAGCTTCCCTTGGTGAAGTGGTTCGCCACTATCCGTCTCCAGGCGTATGCGCCGCCTATGGCAATCGGCGCTGCGGCATGGCAGAAGGCGGTTCTGGGCATCGACGCCCCGCTGGTGATCATCAGGTGATCGATGTCATGGCAGTCAAAATCCGAACTGCAAACCGAAACGTCCCGGTTGGCGCCGGCTCGCGCCGTCCCGGTATCATGACCCGGCCGCATGGTAGTGGCTCTACGCAGGTTGCGGTCTATCTGGAGCGGCTTCACTGCCATCTTTTCGTACCAGGCATAGGTCAGCTCGGCTGCTTCCTTTAGCGTGGCGTCTATCTTCTTCTCGTCTACGCTGACCTTTTCTATCCTGCCGTCTCGCGTCAACTGCCAACTCCACGGGAGTAATTGCAGCCGGTTGACAATCACTCCGATTCGCCGATGCGCCCCAGAGCGCATATACTCCTTGTGCTTCCAGCCGAACTCCGGGGCAAAAGACGACAGCGCCGCCGTGTGCGGATAGTGGTTCCGCGCCAGTTCCTTGGCCCAGATCTGGACGTTGAGTTCCCCCCACGGCCGCGGTTTCATGGTCGTCCAGGTGTAGCCCGTCCCTCCCTGAGTGGCCGGAGTGATGTCTTCCGGGAAATACGCGGAGATTCCGTTACTCGAATCCCCATCCAGGTGCTGTCCTACGTTCTTGTTTTCCACAATCAGATCATTCCCCAGCAACTCCCGAGGGCCATATCCGGATTTGTAAAGCAACAGGGCCGTCCCGGTCGTTCCGCACGCCACGATCACTCGCGCCGCCCGCACCTGATGCATCGCCCCCGCCTTGTCTTTATAGACCACTCCGGTCGCCACCGGGGGACCACCCGCAGGCTTCTCAATCAGGATTTTTTCCGCCTCCGCATTGGCGATCACCTGCAGCCCGTGATTCAGTCCAATGTATGCCCAAGGCAGGCTCGTCCCCTTGGAGTCCTGCCGGCACATATGGGCATCGCCGCAATAGCGCGTGTCCAAACAGTTGCGGCGGGCAACCGGACAAGGCCGCATGTCGAATCCCAGCGCTCTGCCCGCATCCGTGAACATGCGAATCCCCTTGGTCCACGTGCCCTCCGGGTCGGAGGTGATGTGATACATCTCCCGGATCTCTTCAATCGCCAGTTCAAATTTCCCCAGGGTCCAATCCACCCCGGAAGCTTCCCGGTAATAGTAGAAATCCTCATCAACCGGAATATAAGTGTTGCCGCCATAATGCACCGAGCAGCCCCCCACTAATTTGAAGTTTTCCCCCGACCAAGGCCAACGATAGTCCGGTCCAGGAGTTTCCGGTCCGATCTCTTCGTAGTTGATGTTGGTGAGCATGCGGCGGCGGATTGGATAGCCGTAGCCCGGGCGGATTCCCGGATCCCGGATGGTCCAGTCATCGCCTCCTTCAATCATCGCCACTCGCAGCCGGTCGCCCGTCTTGGGGTTGATCCCGCGCTCCGCCAGTCTGCCGGCCACGATACAACCCGCCGTTCCACCCCCTACGACGACCGCGTCAAAATAATCGTTTTCTGCCATCTGCCATCTCCTCACAGGGATTTATTCTCGCTACGGCAAGAGACTTTCCGGCAACATCCTTCCAGCCTCGGCACGAGGTGTTTCCTCCCCCCGGCCTGCGCCTCGGACCGGGATTCCCTCCTGGCTGGCCGCCCCTGGTGCGGTTCCAGGACTCAGCTCCGGCCCTCAACGCGCGCATATCAACCCAGCTTCTTGATGATGTCGCCCTCGTACCAATACACGTGCATCTTTTTCATCATCGCGCGCCGCTGCTCTTCTTCCTCCCACTCCATCGGCCCCTTAAAACCGGCGACGTCCCATCCGGTCACAACCTTGGTAGTGTTCGGGTTCGTGATCTGATGCGTGTCTCCCGCTTTCAAGATCGGCTCGCCTTGGTCGTTCCGCTTGACCTCGTGCTCCGGATAGTTCTGGTAGTAAACGGTCAGTATGCGGGTCCGGCTGGCGCGATAGAAGGTCTGCAACTGCGTGCGGAGCCTCGCATCGGCAATCTTGCTGCCGTCGATAATCGTTTCCAGGTACTGCTCCCGCTGCTTCCCATCCAGCTCCAGGAAGGTTTTACCCTGGAAAGACTGCTTGCTGGCGTTGTTGAATTCCTCCACCACAGTGCCGGCTACCCGCAGGTTCTTCAGCACGTGGTCGGTGATGCCGTACTGCTCCAGATCTTTGTAGCCGGGATCGTTGGGAGCGGAAGGAATAAAGAGGTCTCCCAGCGCCGCCACCACCTGGTGAACCACGTTGCCCTGCGGCGCCGCCATCGCCATGACCCCCGAAGAAACGCTGGCCATTGCCATCGTCCCCACTACCGTCTGCTTGACAAAATCCCTCCGGGATATGTCGTCTGTCATATGCCCTCCCCTTTCCTGTTCACAAGTTTCAGCGATCGTACTCAAGCGACCTTACGTCGTGCGACTGATACCAGTCTCCGCATTTGCGATGTTTACCGAGGCTCCAGTCACCACCGCTGGGGATTCGTCGGCCACCAAGCCTTCGACTCACGCTCCGGCACCTTGCGCCCGCAACGGCGCATGAGTGCCCCACATTGCAATCCACACCATCCACCCCGCAAAAAGTTACTGGACTTTCATCGCTCGCCTTCGCTCGTTGATTTCATAAGCAAACTGCGCCTGTAATCATTTAGCGTGTTTTGATCCTGTTGGCTTCCAGCGTCCCTATATTTTCAATCACTTGAGGGCATTTCATAAAAATCGGGGGCTCAAAAATCATCGATTCCGCAGAGCTATTCTTTGCAACTTACTGATTTCATGTACTCAGACACGCTAAACAATTACCTGCACCTTTTTATTATCTTGCTTTCAGGCACCACTCTCGAATAAAATGGCTCCGCTTATCGCATATAAGCCTGCAATCCACAACTATGGCGACGGGGCACTTTGCACCGGAAGAATGCGGCTTGTCTTTACAGAACCCGGAAATTTCCGTGAAAAACTCTGGAAAAGCTGATGACGAGGGAGCAAAAGACGGTTTACGAGTTTAATGACTTCCGTTTAGACCCGGATGAACATCTCTTGCTTTGGAACGGGCAAGCAGTGCCTCTCACCCCAAAGGTCTTTGAAACCCTAGTCGTTTTTGTTCGGAATAGGGCCCACGTTTTGTCGAAGGAAGAACTGCTGAAGACCCTCTGGCCCAACACCTTTGTCAATGAAAATACCCTCAACCGCCACATCTCGACCCTAAGAAAAGCACTGGGTGAATGTACGGAGCATCCTAAGTACATAGAAACGATTCCGAAAATCGGATTTCGCTTTATCGGAGACGTGAGAGAAATGCACGAAGAGAGTCCCTTATCGACCGACCGCGCACACTTGGGACTGTCTTTCGTTCCCCGCGAGGAGCAGGAGTCTCGTTCCTCCGAAACATTCGGAGAGGGAGGAATTCACGCAGAAACATCACTAGGGGGGAATGCCCTCGTTCCGCTTCCCGGCGAGAAAACGGCAGGCGGTAGGAGTCGCCCGCGACGCCTGCTCCTGGGGCTGATTCCGCTGTTGCTACTGTCCGCGGGAGGTATGGCGCTTCATCTTCTGGACAGGCCGAACAGGGGAGGGGCAATCGCTTCGATAGCGGTCTTGCCTTTTGTTAATGTCGAGGGAGACAGCAGCACCGAGTACCTGGCTGATGGAATTACTGAGAACCTCATCAATAACCTTTCGCAAGTGCCCAGTTTCAAAGTGATTTCCAGCACCTCGGTGTCGCGCTTCAAGAACCAAGCGACAGATCCAGTCGCTGTGGGGCGTGAGCTGAACGTCGCAGCAGTGCTAACAGGAAAAGTCGTTCATCACAGCGATCACGTTTCCATCAACATCGAGCTCGTGGATGTCGCAGATGAAAGTCAAATCTGGGGCCAGCAGTTCACGCGGAGGCTGGAGGATATCCGAACACTGGAGGAGGAAATTTCGCGCGTCACCTTGGAGAAATTGCAGCTCAAATTAACCGGCGATGAAAAGCAACGGCTGTCCCGGCGTTACCCGCAAAGCAATGCTGCTTATCAATTCTACTTAAAGGGACTTTACTTCCGCAACAAGAGAACAGAAGAGGGGATGCGGAGAGCTATTGAGTACTTTGAGCAGGCCGTCGAAAAGGATCCGAACTACGGACTGGCTTACGCCGGAATGGCGTATTGTTACAACTGGATCAACCGCAACGGCAGGCAGGCAACGGGGAAAGTCCGTCCCCTTGCGGAAGCGATGGCCATGAAGGCGCTGGCAATCGACAAAACATTAGGCGAAGCACACATGGCGTTAGCGGATGTCCGCTTCACCAATTGGGAGTGGACAGGTCTCGAAATGGAGTTCCAACGAGCCATTGAGCTCAGTCCCAATAATTCGGAAGTTCATGCGCTATACTCCACGCACCTCGCGGCAATGGGCAGATTTGAGGAAGCATTTGCAGAGACCAGGCGGGCGCAAGAGCTGGATCCTTTTGTGATCGGATTGGATCCCCAACTGGGAATCCAATTTTATATGGCACGGCAGTTCGATCAGGCAGCTCAACAATTCCGCCAGATCCTGGACATAGACAACAATCTTGTGTCGGCGCACGAACATCTCGCAGAGGTATACGCTGCAAAAGGGAAATTTCGCGAAGCACTTGCAGAATACCAGCAGAGCGGCGCCATTCTAGGGATCCGTATTGAGGACATCCTGGCTGGACATACCAAGGCGGCAGCGCTCTCCGGAGATGGTATCGCGTTGCTTGCACGCATCGCGCGCGTCTACGCGCTGGCGGGCGACAAAAGTACAGGCCGAAAGCTGCTCGGCCTTTTACAAGAGTTACAGGAAATGTACGTACCCCGCTTTTTGATCGCTCGCATCTACATAGGCCTGGGCGAGTACGACGAGGCATTCGCCTGGTTGGAAGAAGCTTATAAACTGCGTGAAGGCGGATTGGTTTGGCTCGGCGTCTCCCCGATATACGATCCTCTTCGAAATGACCCGCGATTTCAAGTCCTTCAACGGCGCATTGGTCTCCCGATATCCCCCAATTCCTTGTAGCGGGGAAGCAGAAAAAACCGCACACCGGCCAAGGAAATCGTTTGCTCGGCGCAACAGCGGAAACTTGCCCCGGTGTGCCGTTCCAGCTCGTTGCGGGGAACTGCCGGCTGGTCTTGCAGGCCGCCCCAGCCGGTTTTTCATCTCAAAACGGGCAGCCTCGGACGGAAACGGGCGCTAGACCATTTTCATGATTGCTGTAGAGCAAGGACCCTCAGCGGCTAAAGCCGCTCACCATCGCCACAGCTTCGGCACGGCTGAAGAGTCTGTGTGAAAACCATCTTGACGGACCTCGTATAATGCGTCTGAAGGAGGCGCGATGAGATTTTTGACCTACAACTCCGAGCAAGC
>Ga0209343_10006743_pt1 | contig 13690 bp, 9 predicted proteins | sample RifCSPlowO2_02_FD_184026 | JGI IMG/M metagenome (GOLD analysis project Ga0209343, IMG submission 184026) | Groundwater microbial communities from Rifle, Colorado - Rifle CSP2_plank lowO2_0.2 (SPAdes) (version 2) | ecosystem: Environmental > Aquatic > Deep subsurface > Groundwater | place: Rifle... | reverse complement strand
TCTGCTTGATGATGTAATAATAATTAATCAACATTGCATGCTGTTTAACCAGAAATACAATACCAGAAGATTTCATAGAAGTTTAGGTTACAAAACACCACAGGAATATGTTATGCTGCATGCCCAACAGAAAGGAGGACAACCGTTCTCTATCTAGGCAACCAGCACACAGGATTGACAGAATTTTAAAATCGTGATAAAATTGTGTATGCTTAAAAGCCGCGAATTAATATCTGCTCTCGTGTAGCCTCAATGCCTATTCATAAACAATGAAACAAAAACCATTAGTTTCCATTCTTCTGCCTGTTTATAAAAGCCAAGATTACCTCTCCGATTGCCTCCAAAGCCTGCTTTCTCAAACATATAAAAATCTTGAAATTATCGCAATTGACGATAATTCCTCAGACGCGTCATACCGAATCCTTCGTTCTTTTGCTAAAACTGATAAAAGAGTACGAACCTATAGAAACAAAAAACGCTATGGCATAGCAGTTAGCTTAAACCGGGCTGTCAGACGAGCACGAGGCAGATTTATTGCGTTTATGAACCATAATGATATTGCTTCCAAAGAAAGAATTAATCAACAAATTAAGTTTTTACTTAACAACCCAAAAATCGCAGGCGTTGGAACCCAAGCGAGGTACCTGGATAAAAATCAAAAGCGAATTGGAAAAAGCAGCTTTCCTTTAGTTCACCAAGGTTTGAGAGAAACACTTCTTGCAGGGCTATCGCTGCAGCCGGAAACAGTTGTTTTAAATCGTAGTCTTCTTCCCATTGACATCTTAAAATTCAAGTCTAATCAATACCCTTTTGTCTATACGGAAGTATTTATTAAGTGCATTCAATATGCCCTGTTTGCCAATTTGAATACCTATTTGTACTTTCATAGAAAAACCAACTTCACAACCCCAGGACGGACACAAATTATTCCAATGCTTATAAAATCCTGGATTAAAGCAACAACTCTTGACTACACCCCTTCAATTAGAGCCCTCCTTCTCCCCTTCTTAACCCCCCGCTCAGCTTAAAATTACTCTTGTCAAGAGGCAATTTTCTTTCCCAAAGTTATCCACATTTTTTTTTATAATTTTTTTAGGTTGATTTATAGGTCTAAACTATTTATATTTTACTCTAGGTCTACATGATTCAATCTTATAAAATACTACAGGTTGACAGAATAACCAGAGTGCTGTATAATATTTTTAATCTATGAAACTGCTTCACTTACTAAGTTTTGGGGGAAAGAAAATTAACCGCAAAGTGCTTTCGGACTACAAACAGGAACTTCTCATAAAACAAGGCGCGGAACAATTTAAGAAGCTAATTGAACGTGGAATAAATGTTCCGATTGTACTTTTATAAGAAGAAAAGAGCATCGCTTTCGTTACATTACCAAAAACTTCCGTTTTTGGATGATAAGTTCAGTACGATAAGCAATGCTCCTTGGAAAACGGCAATTAGTCCTTAAGGCAGGAATGAAAAACTAACTGCCTGTTACAAAAAATATCAATTGTCTTTTTGTTTGTCAAGAAAAATTGATGAAGCTAAAATTCATCGATTATCATTGATGCGGTTTGGTATTTTCACATGTGAAAATTCTTACGTTTGTAGGTTTTGATGAGATAAGAGTATAGGGCAGGTACTCTTATCTCTTTGAAGCTTAGAAACAAACTCAATCAAACCTCAGAAAATTATTTCTCCAGCTTCGCAAGGCCACGCCTTGGAAGGCTAAATAGAAAATCCTTAAATTTTCGAGATTGCTTCGGTCGCCTCAGGCGACCTCGCAATGACAACAAATCCTTTAAGAAGAAAGGGTGCATGGTCTAGAGTTGGAACATGGGATAAAGGTTTAAAAATTAAATGAAGATAGTAGTATCATCATTGATTATCTGCGAGGAGGCAAGAAGTGGAAAAAGTTTCTAGAATCTGCTGAAAAAGATATTGAGCTTTTTTTACCTACTATTGTTATTTTTGAGTTATATTCAGGAAAAAGTACTAAAAAACCCAGTAAACAAAAGGATTTTAAAGATTTTACAGGTCAATTTCAAAAGATTGAACTCGATGAGACTATTGCCAAGCGTGCAGAACAACTGTTCTTGAATCTAACACATCGTCTTGGTGCTGCAGACTATATTATTGCTGCCTCTGCTTTAGAATTAGGAGCCAAAGTTCTTACTCTTAACGCAAAACATTTTAAGCAAATCCCCCATCTTTCCCCCTATCCTCTATAAAAATTCGAACTTCCAAACCAGGTTTCGAAGTTCAATAAATGATATAATCAGATATATGAAAACAACGGTTATTTTGGTCCGCCACGGAGTAACAAAGTGGAATACATTACATAAACTTCAAGGAAAAAGCGACATTCCCCTCGCAAAAGAAGGAATAAGAGAAGCAGAACTGCTCGCAAAGCGTCTTTCCGAATTCCCTATAGAAAAAATTTACACTTCGAAGCTCAAACGCGCTGTTCAAACTGGTTTGATTGTAGCTCAAGAACTTAAATTAGAAATAGAAGAACACGAAGGATTAAACGAAAGAGACTACGGAGAATACGAAGGAAAAACCTGGGAAGAAGTTGGAATTTCTTTTACTCCCCGCAAGCGGATTTCGTTTTATTTAAAACCCAAAAAAGGCGAACACTACCCGAAGTTTCACAAAAGGGCTGTAAAAACATTTAATAAAATTATTAAAAAACATATTGGTCAAACCATCCTTGTAGTATGCCACGGCGGGGTTTTAAATGCCCTTTTACGGCACGTCAACAACATCTCCAATGAAATAGACACTCACTACAGTTTTCCCAACGCTTCCGTCACTGTTTTTGAAATTGTAGAAAATAAAATAAATCCTGTGGTTGTAGCGGACGCGGAACACCTTGAGTAAAGTTAAATTTTCTTGGCAAAGAGTATTCTTCCCGCGTCTGTTTGGATAACCCGAGAAATTACAACATTGATTTGACTGCCTACGTCCCTGCTCCCGTCTTCGACTACAATCATGGTACCGTCATCTAGATATCCGACTCCTTGCGAACTGTCTTTTCCAACGTGAAGAATTTTTATTGTCAAAGATTCTCCGGGGACAGCGGTTACTTTTAACATATTGGCAACCGCATTCATATTAACCGCTATAACTCCCTGAATCCTGGCTTTTTTTTCTAAATTATAATCGCAGGTAATAATTCTTCCTTTATAGGATTTTGAGCATTTAATTAAAACTTCATCAACTTCTTCCTTTTCTTCTTTATTTAAACCATCGGGAATGAGTACAAATTTAATACCATTTGTTTTTTTCAGTTTTTCCAATGATTCGAGCCCTTTCCTTCCCCGCTCGCGTTTTACCATGTCGGTTGAATCCGCGATGTGTTTTAGTTCGAGCAAAACAATTTCAGGAAGTGCGATTACTCCGGAAAAAAGTCCAACTTTTATTACGTCAAAAATTCTGCCGTCAATAATTGCAGATGTATCAAAAAAGAATGCGTTATCTATTTTTTTTACTTTCCCTGTCTTCTTTTTCGCTTTACCTTGCATTACCTGCGGAAGACGCGCAACGACTAATTTTGCAATTTCATCGGCAAATGCCCCGATACCAACATTAGGCAGATGAAGACCACCCTTTGACTGCCCGCCTTTAGTTGCTATTTGCTTTTGATCTTTTTTATTTTGTTTAACCATAATTATTCAAATTCGAAATATGAATATCGAAATTCGAGACAAATTCAAATTATCAAAATACAAAACTATTTTGAACATTGAGAAATTATAATTTTGACATTGTTTCGGATTTCGAGCTTTGGTATTCGAATTTATTTACTCAATGAACTCATTACTTGACTTAGACTCTTATGGCTTTCACTGCTAATAATATTCTTAAAACCTAATTTTTCTGCTTGTTTTACTCGTTTATCCAAAGCCGAAACTTTGCGAAGTTCTCCTAAAAGCCCTACTTCGGCAATACCAACTGTGTTTTCTAAAGCAACATTTTTAAGACTTGAAAAAACTGCCAGACAAATTCCTAAATCAATAGCAGGATCTGATAATTTTAACCCTCCGGGAACGTTGACAAACACATCCATGGTTTCTACGGGAAGTTTACAATGTTTTTGCAAAACCGCAAGCAGGAGTTCAAGCCGCCTGGGATCTATTCCCGATGCAACACGCTTGGGCATGGGAAATTTTGAATACACCACAAGACTTTGAAGCTCGACTAAAAATGCCCGCGTTCCTTCAAGCGTTGCTACGAGTACCGACCCGGGAACATGTTCTCTTTTTTGGGATAAAAATATGCTTTCCGGATTTTTTACTTCTATCATCCCTGCCTCTTCCATGGCAAATATTCCCACTTCATCAATTGGGCCAAATCTGTTTTTTAGGCTTCTTAAAATCCGCGTCTTGGTAAACCGTTCGCCTTCTAAAAGCAACACGGTATCTACCATATGAGATAAAACCATGGGTCCTGCCACCATTCCCTCTTTTGTCACGTGTCCGACTATAAAAACGGGAATATGCAATGATTTTGCTACGCGTGTAAACGTAGATGCAGCGTACCTCACTTGGCCAACAGATCCGGCCAAACCCTCCAAAGCCTCCGAATCAACTGTCTGAATTGAATCAATAATAACTAACGAAGGTTTTGTTGATTCAATTACTTCAACAATCGTATCGGTATTATTAATAGAAAGAAGCAATAAATTGGTATTTGAATTCGTAGTAATCCTTTGTGCTCTTAATTTAATTTGATCTTCCGATTCTTCTCCGGAGATGTAAAGAACAGTTCTCTTATTGTCATTCTGAGCGGAGCGAAGAATCTCTTTTGGTTGCGTGCTCTGTTGGTGTTTGGGGTCCTTCGCCTTGCTCAGGACGACTTTACTATTGCTTACAAATAAAGCAAGCTGCAATAGTAAAGTCGACTTTCCAATACCCGGATCACCTGCAATAAGAGTTACCGATCCCTTTACAATTCCTCCGCCTAATACAGTATCCATCTCTAAAAACCCTGTTGATACTCTTTCTTTTTCTTCATAATGAACTTCCGATAATTTCTTCGGCTGAACTTTTTCTTTTTGTCCTTTATTTGAAATTGGAAATTTGGAATTTGAAATTTTAAATTCCTTTAGTGAGTTCCATTCCCCGCACTCCGGACACTTACCCAAATACTGAGCAGACTCATACCCGCATTCATTGCAGACAAATGAAGTGATTGACTTTTGCATACTACATTACTGTCTTATTAACTTTGTAGCTCATTAATAAACTGAAGAAAGTATATTGTATGTAGCAATTCCCTATATACTATATATTATGACTGGGACATAAATGTCATTCTGAACTTGATTCAGAATCTATAAAATGGAGATGCTGAAACCGAGTCTGACGCGGTGAAATAAATTCAGCATGACAATGTGAATTATGTCTCACTCACATACTATATACTACATACAACCTATCTGTATCCTATTGTCTTCTTCAAAAGAACCGGTATAAGTATTATTTTCCTCCTTTTTGTATCAATTTGTGAGACTGTCGCAGAAACTTCCTGACCTTCTCCATACGTCACGCCCGGTGGAATCTTTTCTTTTCGAATCATTCCTTCCACTCCTTCTCCCAGATCAACAATTATCCCGCTTTGACCCACACTCGTAACGTTTCCGCTCACCTTTTGATCTACCTTAAAAGATTTTGCCTGCTTCTCAAACGGATCTTTTTGTAATCGCTTTATGGATAAATCAATCCGCTTTGCGTCTGAATCTTTTCCAATAACCTGAGCTTGTATGCTTTGGCCTTGCGAAAATAATTCATCTAAATTCTCTACTTTCTCCCAAGAAATTTCAGAAATATGAATAAGCCCGTCAAGTGCCTGCTCCGAACCTGATTTAGGAAGGACAACAAACAAACCAAACGGAGTAATATTAGATATGGTAACTTCCAGTTTATCTCCAACTGTAATATGTAAGGTTACTTTTTCGAATTCTTCGCGAGTCTGCATTGGCTTTTGGGAAAAGATGATTTTGTTTTGAGGCCGATTTAATTCCCATATAAATACTTTTATTTTTTTCCCAATTAAATCTTGGGGATTTGTAGAAACGTTAGCTTGAGAATTTGGCAAAAATCCGGATACACCGTAACTCGTTTCAACTAAATATCCTCCTCTGGTTAACTCGGTTGCTACTCCTTCTAAATCTTGCTTATTTTTTTGTAAATCAGCAAATTTTTGCCAATTAATCGTATTCAAAAACTTTCTCAGCGATACCACCGGATGACCCATATCTGATTCCGGATTTAAAACAGTTACTTCAACTTCCTGCCCTATCTTTAGATTTGATACAATATTTTTTAATAGTTTTTTCTCTTTTTCCAAAACAACCGCTTCTGTTTTTGCGTTTATATCTACTAATATTTCAGAAGATGTGAGCTTGGTAATTATTCCTTTGACATTTTCGCCTTTTTGCGGAACATAAAAACTGACCTGAGGCCTGGCCATAAGCTCTGCCATCGACGTTGCTTTGGTAGATTGAGGTTTATTTGATTTCGAAGTAGCCACTGGCGAATTTTCCTTTCATATTAAATAAGATGTGTATATTATACCACACTTCTTTCTGTCATTTCGACCCCCTCTATTCTAGGAACGAATACCCCCTCTAGGGTTTTTTGAGGCATTCATCAAAGACTTCTTGAAGAGTTTTAAAGTTGAGACGTTTTCTGGGTCTGTTGTTTAATTCCCATTCAACATCTCGTAACTCTTCGTCAGTGATTGTACTAAAGTCTGTGCCTTTTGGAAAGTAGTATCTGATCCATAGGTTGCCATTTTCATTGCCCTCCTCGCTGCCAGGAAGCGTAAGGATCAGCAAAGTATGCCTGTATGCCAAACTCTTTGTGATCTGTATGTTCTGATCCGTTATCAAGGGTTGTTGAACGTCTAGCATGAACAGGTAAAGGAGTAAATATTTTCTTTGCTGCTAATACCACCTCATTAGCTGTTATCCTGTGTAATCGTTCAGGACTCCACCCGCTACGCAAGTGCTCAAGAACATAGCGGTATATGTTTTTGTTCGTGAGTGGCTGTTTACTCATCCAAGCGTGTTGTTTTCTCTCCATTGCAACAGCATGCGCGTGGATTGGTTCATAGATGATTTCCCGGTCTTTCCCAACAGCAACTCTGGTTTTGTTTCGATTGAGTTCACGACGGATGGTTTTAATATCCCGTCCTAAACGTCTGGCAATTTCTTTCTTTGCTATCCCAACTTTTAGCCATTGTCCTAAAAGAACTCTTTCTGCTTCGGTTAATTTCTTGTGTCCCATATTCACCTCCCTTCGCCTCAGGAGGTGAATCATACCGTAACCGTTAAAGGGGGAGCGATCGTTTCTAGAACTGTAGAACAAAAATCTCAGGAGTTTATTGATAGAATTGATCCGGAGTTGGATTCTGCCCTGGATCGAAAAGACGTTGTTAAACGTTTTTATTACGCTACCCTTGTAAAAGAACAAATACAACAAGGGTGCTTAGACGATGCGATCAAAACCGCGCAAAAAACAAACAGCTTTTCTTTTTTGGCGGAAAGCTATGCACGTAAAGCAGTTGAAGAAGCCAAAAAAGGCATTGACACCGGAGAGTCAATCAGATAATCCGGTGTATATGTGAAGCAATGCGAAGATCAACTGACAAAAGGAAGTACTAGAAAATTCCTCACTCAGACGTACGGATATATTGGCTTGGCTTACTCTCTTTCCAGAAAATACAAACTGGCAGTTTGTATGTTTGCTATGGCTAGTCACACTGCTGAGAAAATTTTCTCCCCGCCCAATCCTTATAATTTTTCCCACGTTTTAAGTCTTGCGGAAATTGTATCTTTTTCCTACGCGGATGCTCTGCCTTTTTACCAACGCGCATTTGAGCTAAACGAAGGATTAAAAAATGAAGATTCGCTCGATAAAGTTGAACATGAAATAAATCGTGAAAATATTATTGAAAGCGCAATTAATCACGGACTATTGGACTTTGCCAGACAAACGCTTTTAACAATTACCGACTTTCCTAATAACGGAGAAAAAGAAACCGCAAGACTCTGGATTTTTGACCGGTACCCCATATAATAAGACAAGTTTCTGAGAAAAAATGAGATAATTAGGGGTACTATCAGTCAGAGAAAAATCATACCAAAAGAGATAAAAGGATTGTCAGGAAAAAAATATTCAAACTCTCAAAGAAGGTGGAAATCCAGATGTTTTAAAAGCTCTTAAATATTTTGATCTTTCCTTTCCCAGAGGTCTTCCGAGAAGAGGAATTTTATTTGGAAGATAATCTACACGAGTTTCGCGTCCTCGATCAAGTCGAGGATGACAAGATGCGAAACCCGTAACCGGGAACGAATAAACTGATCAATATACAACGGTTACATTATAGGCTCTTGACAAATGCAGTAGAATACATGTACGCTTCTTAAATAAGGCAGGCAATACAATGCGTAAGAAACAATCGAGTATTGTCGTTTTTTGCTTTATTGCCGTTGTTTTTCTGCTCTTTATACAGAGAACTGCCTTTGCCTCACGAAGCAAATATTTTGATTTTGGCCCCTACTATAATAAACCTTACGTCCTTGGTGTTTCACTTTCTGTTTTAGAAAACCTTCCGGCAATTACCATACCAAAAGAAATCGTTCCTCCAAAAGCAACCGGCATTCTGCCGGGCAATCCGCTGCACGGACTTGAAACATTTGCCGAAAACATTCAGCTCGGATTCACTTTTGATCCGGTTAAAAAAGAAGAACTCAGGTTGAATTTTGCGGAGGAACGCGTTGCCGAAGCGAAAACATTGCTTGAGGAAGGAAAAACAGAAGCAGCAAAAGAAGCAATGTATGAATATGACAACCACATTTCTACGCTCACCGACAATATCTCGCATTTGTCCCCCGAACAAAAAAAATCTCCTGAAAACCTTACCTTGATAAATAAAGCGGAAGAGGCTGCCGCGTCGCATGCAATACTCGCGCAAAGCCTAAGCACTAAGTCTTCTCCTGTGTATGCCGAAACGTGGAATCAAGCAGAAGAATCAAGCAGAAAACTTCTCGATACCGTTTCAGACATAAAAGGAGAACCGGCTGTGCCAGAGGAGCTAAAAACCGACATTCAAAAATTAAAAGAGTTCGGAATTGTTTCGGAAGAAGAAAGCAACAAACTTTACAGCTACAAAACAAGAAGTGAATTACGAAGTGAACTTGAAAAACTATCAAGCTCCGGACAATTTCCTCTTTCTGAGCTGGCGAAACTCGACACCGGCATTGCCAAACGATATAAAGAATCGTACGATCAACAGCTCTCAAACCTGGAAGTCGTGGAATTAAAAACATATCAAACACTTGCCCAACCGTCTCAAGATATACTTGCGGATTTAGAAACTTGGAAAGAAGACACTTCAGTTCCGCCGCCAAACAATATACGACCCTATCTATGGTATAACCATGCACAAGATCTTGCAAAAGAAGTTGACTTATCAAACTTCTCTTCGGATCAACAGGCGCAGGTCGGAAAATTCTATCCTCAAGCCGTAACCGAAAATAAAACATACTCACCCCCGCCGGTTCCATCGGCAACACCAAGTCCAACACCCCCGCCGGTTCCATCGGGACCAACCCCATCGGTTTCGCCGACTTCCCCGTCCGTCTCTCCTTCTCCCCAACCAAGCGTTACGCCTGTATCCGCAGCACCTTATATCGGTGAAACAGCCGGAGCTATACCGGGTGATCCTGCATATTTTTTCAAACAATTTGGAGAACAAGCAAGATTCGCCTTTACTTTTGATCCTGCTCAAAAGGCAAGGCTTAAAATGCAAGAGGCGGATCGCCGTCTTGCCGAAGCAAGAAAACTGGCATACGATACAAAAAAAGCAAGTCTCTATGAAGCATCGCTTACCCGCTATCGGGAAACAATCGTCGATGCCTCACGGTATCTTAAAAATATTTCCAATCCCCAAGAGGCAAAAGACGCTGCAGAACAGATGGAATCCCTTGCAGGACGGCATGAGATAGTTTTGGAAAAAGGACTCCTTCCTCCGCCCGCAAACAAAACAACTATTATTGGTGATATGATTCTGTCTGCAGAAGACGCAATGGATATAAGCGCTGACAAACTCGACAAACCGGCGATTCCTCCTGCCCTTTCTCAGCGTCTCGATGATTTAAAAGCGCAAGGATTGATTCTACCAGAAGAAGCAAACGACTTAGTGATATCTTCTACGCGCCAACAAGCACGGGAGAAAATCAGAAAACTTGTTGACTTGGAAACATTTCCTCTTGCCGACGCGAAAAAACTTGACGAAGCACAAACGCTTACCTCAACGTCTGACTACAATCAATTAGTTGAAGTACGAAAAATAGAAGAGTTGCAAAAACTGAGAGCTGCTCAAGCCGGATTTGCTCAAACTCCCTCCTTAAAAGCAAACGCACAAACGCTTTCACAACGAGAAATTATACTAACCAGCAGCATTGACACTTCTGTTATCAAACCCGGGGACTTGGCAGGAAGAGAAGATCTTCTCAAGGTATATCAAACTATTTCAAAGAATGTCAAACCTATAAATAGTGGCCAGTTTGGTCCTGATGTAAAACCAGGAGTCACCCCAAGCGTAACGCCGACTCCCACGGGCACTGCTGCCCCGCGATCTTCCGATGCTGTCCTTACAACGTGTCCTATTGGAGCAACATTTAAGCAGTTTGAAGGTTGTGTATGGGAAGACGGTAAAAAAATAAATGACTATGATCAGTATAAATGCGGTGGTCCCAGACAATACTACTCGTTTGCGGTAAAAAAGTGTATTGCCTGGGAACCCGGGAAGGGATTTGGTGTTGATGCCGGTCCAATCTGTCCTGTCGGATACGCCTGGTCCTGGCAAACACAAAGTTGCCAAACCTCTCCACTTGTTGTTCCTACTCCTACAGCCCAACCCGAAGCAATAAATGAAAAAGAACGAAAAGAACGAGAAAAACAATGTCCGGAAGGTTCGACTTATAAATTCCCCGATGGATGCGTATGGGACAAAGACGGCAAGTCTGTTTTAGATCCAAAAAGATACGACTGCCCAAGAGGACAATATTATTCGTTTGAAAAACTTGATTGTGTCCCATCGCCCAAAGAAGGACAACCGTACCCAAAAGATGCTGGTATTACGTGCAAGGAATCCAACGCTGTCTGGAGCTGGCCTGAGGGCGCCTGCAGGCCTATTACAGAACCACAACCTCTTGCCCAGACAAAAGATTTTGAAGTCCCAAGACCATTTTTAGTTGCGCCCGACAGTCCGTTTTATTTTGTAAAACAACTTGGAGAAACGATCCAGCTTGCAACAGCGCTTACTCCGAAAGCAAAAGAAGAAGTACGAATTGCCCAGGCAAAAGAACGGCTAGCCGAAGGATATGATGCGATAATTAAAAAGGATGAAACACAATTTAAAGAAAGCCTGTCGGAGTATACGACAAAAATGCAAGAATTATTTAACGATCTTTCAAAATCGTCACTCTCTTCCGAGGACAAAAAAAACGTAGGGCAACACTTAAGCAAGCAGGTTGTCGAACAAAACTTGCTGCTGCAAAATATTTCCGCGGTAGCAAGCGATGCGCAGGAAATAAGTATAAATTCGGCAGTATCTACCACGGTATTAGGAGTAGATAAAGCAGCTGATCTTTCCGGAGAGCCTCCCATTCCTGCTTATGTAAAAGAAAAACTGGAAGCGCTCCCTAAGGGAATGATTCCCGAGGAAGAAAAGAAAAAATTACTTAAAACGTCTTCCCGTGTTGAAGCAAGGCTCAAACTCGGAAGCCTTGTGTCAGACGGCGTTCTTACACAAACCGATACTGCTTTTCTGAATGATGATTTTGAAAAAGCTGATATCAACGCAAAAATCAAAACAGAAGAACTTAAAAAACTCGAAGAAATAACAACAGTCACAAAACAAAAAGACGAAATAGAGAAAAAAGTTGAAAAGAATGAAAAGATTGTAAAACAGCTTGATGAGTTTGAAAAAACCTTTGAAGTTGGAAAAGAAGTGCCGGCTGACATCCGCCCGTATGTCAGGCTTACCCGAATCAACGAAATCGCGCAAACGATCCGCCCTGATATTGTAAAACTTGAAGACTTCTCCAATCGCAGGGACGTGATTTTGGCGGTTGCAACCTTACAGGAAGAGTTTAAGCCTACCAAACAAGCCTTTCAGCAGCTTGCCGACTTTAGAAGAAGAAACCCGGGCGCCAGCTTACCTTATGATTTGGCCCGGATTGAGGCTCTGTCATATAGCCTGGGTGTAAGGGATCAGGCTTCTGCCTGTTACCTGCCCCCGCCCTTCCCGGCCTATACCCCTTGTCCGGCACCGGGGGCAGCCATTCCCATTGTCTCATATTTTGGGCCAGAGGCGGTAATAGCTGGCGAGTTCCGACCCGGCTGGCCGGGCTCAACTGGACCCAGCGGTCCTTCCGTTGACAAAGACGGCAAACCTTTTATTTACGGCCAAGGACCAAAAGCGGAGAGCTTTGGAGTTTGTGCCGAGGGCTTTCACTGGATGTACGACTCGGGTGGTTGGTGTATGAGCAACAGCGGCAGCTACACCTCATCAGGCAGCAATACTGCTTATGGCGGGCCGGTCGGCTCTGGTTATACTCCTTACAGCCCTTACTACAATGCCCCTGGAGTACCTCCTGCCAGTTATGGTTACCAAGATCCTGGCAGCTATCCAACCTATACAACTGGTGGTAGCCCATATCCTTATCCACCGCCCAGTTACTATGGTGTGGCGCCAACAAACTATACAACAGATCCTCCTATCGGGACAGTGCCGGGAACAGGACCGGCTCCAACAGCATCAGGCCAGTGTCCTTCGGGATTTCACTGGATGCCGCCTTCTTATAATCAAGCTGGGTGGTGTATGGCAGACTCGGGAACCTATGTGCCAGGCGGTCCTACCCCAACAGGACCTTATTCTCCAAATCTAAATCAAAGCAGTTGCGGTCCTGGATATTACTGGGATGGCCGGGGTTGTATTCGCACAAGTCCTACCGATACTTATGGTTCTTGTAGTCCTCCGGGAGGCGGTTGCGGATACAATTCCTATTGGGATTATGGGAGCTGTTCCTGCAGAAGTTCAAGCATTTATACCGGCGGGGGTAACCCTACATCCGGTAATTCTTGCCAAGGAATCAGTTGTGGCGGAGGATCTTACTTAGACTACTCAACCTGCAGTTGCAGATATTCTCCATCCGGACCTACCGGACCTAGTGGAATTGTCACTTCTCCCAATTGTTTCCCACCTGCTGGTGGATGCGGGTCAGGTTGGTTTGACAGCGGGTCTTGTTCATGTAAACAAGCTTCATCACAAGGATGCTACAACGTATCAGCCTCCAGTTGCGGAAGCGGATTTTATTGGGACTCTTCTGCATGTACATGTCGCTCAAGCAGCAGCACATCAACTTCAACAGGTTCTTCCGGCAGCACATCAACTTCTTCTTCTACTGGCTCATGTCCATCCGGATATCACTGGATGAGCGATAATGGAGGTTGGTGTATGTCAGACGGGAGTTCAAGCAGCAGCACGTCTCCGCCACCTTCAACAACTACTACAACTACAACAGAATCGTCTCCGCCACCTTCAACAACTACTACAACTACAACAGAATCGTCTCCGCCACCTTCAACAACTGAAACAACCGCACCACCCC
>Ga0209343_10006742_pt1 | contig 13692 bp, 8 predicted proteins | sample RifCSPlowO2_02_FD_184026 | JGI IMG/M metagenome (GOLD analysis project Ga0209343, IMG submission 184026) | Groundwater microbial communities from Rifle, Colorado - Rifle CSP2_plank lowO2_0.2 (SPAdes) (version 2) | ecosystem: Environmental > Aquatic > Deep subsurface > Groundwater | place: Rifle... | reverse complement strand
TTCCGGCCGGCACGCCCGCGGCGATCGTCAGGAGGCTGCATTCGGAAGCGGTCCGCATCATGGCGCTGCCCGACGTCAACAAACGGATGACGGAACTGGGTGCCGACGTCATCGCGAATACGCCTCAACAGTTCGCAGCCTTCATCAAGAACGAGGTCACGCGTTGGGGCAAGGTCATCAAGGACGCGAACATCCCGGCGAACTGAAATTTTCTCCTGTCTACGGCGATAGGGTTTGCATGCCGCCGAGCGCGTGAGAATTACAGGCATACGGGAAACCGCGATTCCGCTGAACTCGAGCCTGCGCAACGCGGTGTTCGACTTCAGCGAAATGACGACCTCTGTCGTCGCCGTCATTACCGACGTCGTTCGCGAGGGCAAGCCCGTCGTCGGCTACGCCTTCAATTCCACCGGCCGCTATGCCTGCGGGGCGCAGATGCGGGCGCGCTTCATTCCGCGCATCCTCGCCGCGAAGCCCGAAACGCTCGCCAACGCGGCTGGAGACAACCTCGATCCCGAGAAAATCCTCGCCTGCATGATGCAGCGCGAGAAGCCGGGCGGGCACACCGAGCGCTCGGTCGCGATCGGAACCATCGAAGTTGCAGTGTGGGACGCCGTCGCGAAGATCGCAGGCCAACCGTTGCATCGCGTGCTTGCTGAACGCTACAACGGTGGCCGGATTACCGACAAGGTGCCGTGCTATGTCGGCGGCGGCTGGTACGAGCCGGGCAAGGGCCTGAAGGAACTGCAGGACGAGATCCGCGCCAGACTCGACCAAGGTTACGTCACCATGAAGATCAAGGTCGGCGGTGCCCCGATTCCCGAGGACGTGGCGCGGGTGGAGGCCGCGCTCAAGGTCGTGAGTTCGAGTGCGAATCTTGCGGTGGATGCCAACGCGGGCTTCGATCGCACGCGTGCGCTGCAATATGCGAAGGTGCTCGCGCCGTACAAACTGCGCTGGTTCGAGGAACCGGCCGATCCGCTCGATTACGCGCTGCTCGCCGAGGTGGCGGCGATCTACGATGCGCCGATCGGCGCCGGTGAAAACCTGTTCTCGACGCAGGACGTGGAAAACCTCGTGCGCTTCGGGGGCTTGCGCGCGGACCGCGACATCATCCAGACCGACGTGCCGCAGTCTTACGGCATCGTGCAGTTCTCGCGCACGCTTGAGATGTTGAAGCGCGAGGGCTGGGGGCGCGCCTCGGTGTTCCCGCATGGCGGCAACCAGATGACGCTCGCCATCGTCGGCGGCTTCGGGCTGGGCGGCTGCGAAGCCTATCCGGGCGTCTTCGGCGTCTTCGCCGGTTTCGCCGACGACGCGAAAGTCGAAAACGGCTTCATCAGACTGCCCGACCGCCCCGGCATCGGATTCGAGGCGCAGAATGCGCTCTACGCCGTGATGCGGGAGCTTGCCGTGTAGAGTAAGGGCGATGCCTCCAGGGTACAGATTCGGGCCTGCCATCAGCGTTAGCTCAAGGCAAAATGCGTACGGTGATGCATGACGCTGAACATCACAGTTACCACGCCGCGCTGCATTTATCAGAGCGCCGACTACCGGTTGCTCGATCTGCAAACGCGCAAGACTGCAGATTTTCAGATCCAGAAAGTCGTATTGGTGAATGCGTTCCGGTGGAGCGCGACTGTTTGCTTCGCGGGCGTCGGGCGGACTCAGGCCCTGAATGTCGGGGATTGGCTTGCCGAACGAGTAGCTGCCGTTCAGCTTCGCGATCCGTTTGAACGTCTTATCGAGGAGGTGTTAACGGCCGATTCTTGGCTCTCGGCTGTTCCAGCACCCTACAACAAGCACTCGTTCAGTATTGGTGCATTTGTAGGGAGCGAGCCGGTTTTCGTTCTAATCAGCAACTTCGAGCAACCGTCCGGGATGATCGCGCAGACCGCAGCTGCGAGCCTGTCGGTCTTTCAGTTACGACCAACGAAACCGAAGACTTTTATTTCTGGTCAATCCCGTGCCGTGTCTCGCGCTGACCGACGGCGGTTGGCTGTACTAGCGGAGCGTGATCCTGATCCGCAGAGAATGTATTCCGTTCTCACCGAAGTGAACCGGCGTGTAGCAAAGCAGACAGCCCTCGTAAGTCCGGCTTGCTTCACGTCACACTTACGTTTCACCGGTGAGGGAGGTGGGTCTGTGCATGACCTAGGAGATCGACCTTTTGCTCCGATGTTTGCTCTGCCAGAAGTGGCACGGACTGCGATAACGCGGCTGCTCGACGAACAGTTCGGACCAGGACGAGCTCAGCTTGTTGGGATGTCGATGGTTCGGTCCGATTCGTCTGACGAGTACCATGAGATCCAGCTGCGCGAGAAACCGGGCGATCCAAATGTTCACACAAACTACGGTGCTTACCTTAAGGACAAGAAGGGGGACTTGGAGGGGGCGGAGCGTGAATACCGGAAAGCGATCGAATTAGACGGTAATTTTGCGGCCGCGTTGGGAAATCTCGCGAACCTCTTTTGGGAGAAAAAAGATAAGGTTCGGGCAGCAGACTTGTATCGCAGGGCACTAAGGGCTAAACCTGGTGACGAGAATGCTACATGGAACTATGCGCGATTCCTCGTCAGCGAGTTCAATGACTATGCTGCGGCTCGGGTAGTGGTTGAACAAGCAAGCGCTGCTCATCCGGAGAGCCGACGGTTGTTGCTGCTTCGAGGGGAACTATGCCTTCGTACTGGCGACTTCTTGGACGCGCTTGATAGGTACCGGCAAGCGAGAGAAAAGGGGGCCGACCAAGCGGCGGTCGAGGCCGGGTATGCCATGGCTCTCCAATTAAGCGGTGCGCCTGTCGGCGAGTGCATCGGTGCGTACCGTGTTGCGATATCGCTAAGTCCGCAGAATTCGGGGCTCCGACTCAACCTGGCTCAACTGATGTTCATCAAGGGCGAAGACTCCGAAGCGAATGCTCTTCTGCACGAGGCGATGAAGCTCGGGCTTGATGAACCGGCTCAACTAGAGGCGCAGTTCTACATGCTTGCTCACATTTCATGCAATCCAGCGGATGTTTTCCGAACAGTGAAGTCCCTTCTCGATAGAGGAACTCGGCTTCGTTGGAATGTTCGATCAAACATTGATAGGGTTGCGCACAGTAACCCGCGTCGAGTAGATCTCCTGAATTTGGTGTCTCAAGTGATGGCAGGGGATAGAGATGCGGAGACGCTCGACCAGGTGCTCCCCCATTGGGAGTAGGCGGGGAATTGGTTACCTGATCTCGCATTGTTTAGAAAATCGAGCAGGATTGCCCTGATGCGCGCCGTTCACGTTGCATAAATCCCCCCACCTGTGCGTCGTGTGGCCAATATACGTTGGCAGGGGCATAATTACCGCATCCTCTGATGCGCCAGCAAGTACGTAAGAGCAAGATCGAATAACAACCGCGATGGAACCAAGCCAACTCAGTTGGATCGCCAACTTCATTTGGGGCATCGCCGACGATGTGCTGCGCGATCTGTACGTGCGCGGCAAGTATCGTGATGTAATTCTGCCCATGACGGTGTTGCGCCGGCTGGACGCGGTGCTGGAGCCTACGAAACAAGCCGTTCTGGACATGAAGTCGTCGCTCGACAAAGCCGGCATCCTTCACCAGGACCAGGCGCTGAGGCAAGCGGCGGGTCAGGCGTTCTACAACACCTCGAAATTCACGCTGCGCGACCTGCGTTCTCGCGCCAGCCAGCAGCAGCTCAAGGCCGACTTCGAGGCGTATCTCGACGGATTTTCGCCAAATGTCCAGGACATCCTCGAAAACTTCGAGTTCCGCAACCAGATTCCGCGCCTTTCGAAGGCGGATGCACTCGGCACATTGATTGAGAAATTGCTCGACACGTCGATCAACCTCGGTCCCAAATCGGTGCTGAATGCCGACGGTTCGGTGAAGCATCCCGGCCTCGACAATCACGGGATGGGGACGATTTTTGAGGAATTGGTGCGTCGGTTCAACGAGGAGAACAACGAGGAGGCGGGCGAGCACTGGACGCCGCGTGACGCCGTGAAGCTCATGGCGAAGCTTATCTTGCTGTCGGTCGCGAATGAGATCGAGTCCGGCACCTACCTGCTCTACGACGGTGCGTGTGGAACGGGCGGCATGCTAACGGTAGCTGAGGAAACGTTACAGCGGCTTGCTGCGGAGCACGGCAAGCAGGTCGCGACCCACCTCTACGGGCAGGAGATCAACGCTGAGACCTATGCGATTTGCAAGGCCGACCTGCTGCTCAAGGGAGAAGGCGACGCGGCTGACAACATTATCGGTGGGCCAGAGCACTCGACATTGTCGAACGACGCATTCCCCTCGCGCGAGTTCGACTTCATGCTCTCCAATCCACCGTATGGGAAAAGCTGGAAGAGCGACCTTGAGCGCATGGGAGGCAAGGACGGCATCAAGGACCCGCGCTTCGTCATCGAGCACGCAGGCGACGCCGAGTATTCACTAATAACCCGGTCGAGCGACGGCCAGATGCTGTTTCTGGCAAATATGCTCTCCAAGATGAAGCGCGGCACGAAGCTGGGCAGCCGCATCGCCGAAGTCCACAACGGCTCATCGCTTTTCACCGGCGACGCCGCCCAAGGCGAAAGCAACATCCGCCGCTGGATCATCGAGAGCGACTGGTTGGAGGCCATCGTCGCGCTGCCGCTCAACATGTTCTACAACACGGGCATCGCGACCTACATCTGGGTGCTCACGAATCGCAAGCCGGAGCATCGCAAGGGCAAGGTGCAGTTGATCGACGCCACGCAGTGGTTCAAGCCTCTGCGCAAGAACCTCGGCAAGAAAAACTGTGAGCTGTCAGAGGCGGATATCGAGAAGATTTGCGCCGCTTTCCTCAAGTTCGAGGAAACCGAGCAATCGAGGATTTTTCCCAATGAGGCCTTTGGATACTGGAAGGTGACGGTCGAACGGCCGCTGCGGCTCAAGGGCATCGAAGCCAGCCGTGCATATACCCCAAAGGAGATCAAGGCGCTCAAGGAGAATGCCGAGCGCGACGAAGGAGCTCCGCCGGTAATCAAGAAGATCCACAAGATCGGCGTCGAGCCCGACCCATTACGTGGCCTATTTGGGGTCATGCGCCCCTCGCGCTCTGGGCGGGGGGCGGAGGGTGAGGGCCAGCATTGCGTGGTTGAGTACGAGCCCGACCTCGAACTGCGCGACACCGAACAGGTTCCGCTGCTGGAACCGGGCGGCGTGGAAGCATTCATCCGCCGCGAGGTGCTTCCGCATGCGCCCGATGCCTGGATCGATGAAGCCAGCATCAAGATTGGTTACGAGGTCAGCTTCACCCGCTACTTCTATAAGCCACAGCCGCTGCGCACGCTGGATGAGATCCGGGCCGACATCCTGGCGCTGGAGAAGGAAACTGAAGGGTTGCTGGGCGAGATCATAGGGAGCGGTGTGTGAGTATCACCGGCCTCAAACCCTATTCCGCCATGAAGGATTCCAGCGTGCCATGGCTCGGGGAGGTGCCGGCGCGTTGGGAGGTCGCCGCGTTAAGGCACCGCTACTCGCAGGTTCTGGGGAAGATGCTCGACACCAAACGCATAACGGGCACCAACTCGCTACGTTACCTTCGGAATACCGATGTGCAGTGGGATCGGGTAAATGTCACGGATCTTCCCGTTATGGACATCGTTCCGGGTGAATATGGTCGCTACACGGTGCAAATGGGCGACCTACTTGTGTGCGAGGGTGGTGAGGTTGGTCGGTGCGCGATCTGGACGGGCGAGTTGGACGTCTGTGGATTTCAGAAGGCATTGCACCGACTGCGGCCATTGAAGGTGGTGCGCGATATGCCGCGCTTCATGTACTATGCTCTCCACGCTGCCACCAAGGGCAACGCCTTTAGCGACGGCCATGTGAGCACCATCGCGCACTTGACCGGCGACAAGCTGCGGGCACACCCCTTCCCGTTTCCTCCTGTCGCGGAACAAGCTGCCATCGTCCGCTTTCTCGATCACGCGGACCGGCGGATCCGGCGGTACATCCGCGCCAAGCAGACGCTGATCAAGTTGCTGGAGGAGCAGAAGCAGACCATCATCCACCACGCCGTCACCCGCGGCCTCGACCGCAACGTCCGCCTCAAGCCCTCCGGCGTGGAATGGCTGGGCGACATGCCAGAGCATTGGGTGGTGCGGCGCAACGGGCGGCTATTTGCGCAGCGTAGTCAAACTGGCTTTGCCGAACTTCCGATTCTCGAAGTCTCGCTCAAGACTGGTGTGCGCATCCGGGAGTTTGAAAATACGACTCGGAAGCAGGTGATGTCCGACCGTGAGAAATACAAGCGTGCCGCGAAGGGCGATATTGCTTACAACATGATGCGGATGTGGCAAGGCGCGGTCGGTATCGCTCCGGTCGATGGATTAGTGAGCCCAGCCTACGTTGTAGCCCGACCACTTCCCAGCGTTGAGATCCGCTATTTCGCCAGTCTGTTTCGCACGGCCGCCTACATGGGGGAGGTGGATAACTGCTCACGGGGTATCGTAAAGGACCGAAATCGCCTGTACTGGCAGGATTTTAAGCAGATTTTTTCACCTTACCCCCCGCTTTCCGAGCAAGTCCAGATTGCCGACGCTATAGACGAAAGCACGCGAACGTTGCAGCACGCGATGGATCGAATCGTGCGCGAAATCTCCCTGCTCCGCGAGTACCGCACGCGACTGATCGCCGACGTCGTCACCGGCAAGCTCGACGTGCGCGAGGCGGCTGAATCCCTTCCCGATTTACCAGTTGAATCGTCTGTGGAGATCGGCCCAGATGACGAGATAGTGGCCTCCCCTGAAGTTGATGACACACCTGAGAGCGAGGACGCGACAGCGTGAAACAGGGAGACATCTCCATTCGCAAGCGCAACGTCGCGCAGTTGCTGAAAGACGTGGATGGCGGACGCTTCGCGATCCCACGCTTGCAGCGGGAGTTCGTCTGGAACGGACAGAAAGCAGCCAAACTGCTCGACAGCATCCTCCGTGGAATGCCGGTTGGGGTAGTGCTGATCTGGGAGACCCCGAGGAGCCAGCGTTTGCACCTGCGCCAGAAGTTCCATGTCCTTCCACCTTTCAATCGCCATAATTCAAAGGTCTGGTTTCTGATCGACGGGCAACAGCGCGTTTCGGTACTCCACCATGTTCGCCAGGGAGACAAAGTGGAGAATGCCCGGCACCAGGATATCGACTTCGATCGGGTAGTCTTTGCGCTAAAACGTGAAAACGATGGTCAGCAGATCCGATACCGTCAACCTGTCGAGGGCGACTATGTCGCGCTGGCCACGATCTTGCATCCTCAATGGAGACAGAAGCTGAACGGCTTGGGAAGAGCGAAGATCGCGCGAGTGCGTGAATGCAGAGAGCGCATCCTAGACTACCCGCTGTTTCAGATGTTCTTGCGCGCTGATCTCACTGACATTCGCGAGACCTTCCTGCGTATCAATACGCAAGGGATGAAGGTGACGACGGCGGATGCAGTGTTTACAAAAGCCGAAAACCTCGATCTTCGGGATGTCGTGCATGCTCTGCGGGAGCAACTTGATGAGCAGTTCAACGATATCGCCGACCAACCACTATTGTTCCTTCTTGCTGCAGTGCGAGGCGGGACGGAAGCCCGTGGACAGGTAATCGAAGCAACCATCCGAAAGCTAAACAAGGAAGCATCGAACGACGATCGATTGCGAAAAGCGCTCGCAAGGGACTGGGATAGGCTTGGACCGTGCGTTGCGAAGGCAGTCAATTACCTACGAGGGCAGTTCTCCGTTATTAGTCGAAATTTCCTAGCTTCCGACTATCTCCTAAGCATGCTGGCGTATTTCTTCTTCCTCAATGGGCACGGGCCGAACCGGCTGCAGGCCGAGGAGATCCGAAAGTGGTTCTGGGCAACCAGCGTGGGCAGCCGATATTCAGGACGCGATTTCAACCGCTGTGTTCCACAGGACCTGAAGTTTTTTCGTGCCCTTGCTGAAAAGCCGGGACGGCACTTTCGTTATACACCGCAGGTTGACGAGAGCGACGTGCGGAGGGCGCAATACGGGTCGAGAACGGCGATCACCAGTGCGGTGTACTGCATGTTGTTGAATCGCGGACCGGTGTTTCTGTTTGACAAGGGCTTGAACGATATTCCCGTGACGGTCTACGCAGGACGCGCAAACCGCAAGGACAGACACCACATCTTTCCGCGCCAACCGCTAATCAACGCGGAAATCCCGGCCAATCAGTACAACAGCATCGCTAACATCTGCCTGCTCGTTGCAGAGGAGAATCAGCGAATCGGATTGAGGAGGCCATCGACGTACCTTGGGGAACTTGATGCACCAAGGGCGCGGTTTAGCCGCAAGATGAGCCGCCACCTCATACCCGTCGATGATACCAGCGGTGTCTGGGATAGGAATCTCAAGCGTGGCTTTCGTCGCTTTCTTAACCAACGCACAACTTTACTCTGCGGCGAGTTGGAGAAGGAAGCGGGCATTAGGATGTTTCGGCGCGACAAGGCTGGGTGACACGGACGGAATATGATGATAAGTGTCTTTTTTCATTTGAAATGCCGTTTCCGCAGCCATCGTGCGTTCAAAGCGGTAGCCGAGCAGTTAGGGCATGGTGCGGGTCGTCGCCTTCGAGAGAACGGTCGAGTTCGTACTGCCTCATTCGCGAGCGCATTATTGGGCGTCTGGGGCATGTAGGCATGTCACAGCCACCCGCTCAGCCGAAGGTCTATCACATCATCCACGTCGATAAACTTGACTCGGTGATCGCGGACGGGTGTTTGTGGTGTGACGCCGTGATGGTGGAGCGGGAAAGTGCAGGGACGACCATTGGTATGGGTAGTATCAAGAAACGGCGTCTTTCGCTCCCGGTGGACTGCCACCCTGGCGATCACGTGGGCAATTACGTGCCGTTCTACTTCTGTCCGCGCTCAATCATGCTGTACGTGATTCATTGCGCGAACCATCCGGAGCTCATGTATCGCGGTGGCCAGGGGCCGATCGTCCATTTGGAGGCTGATCTGCATAAGGCTGTTGCGTGGGCGGATGCCAACGACCGTCGCTGGGCGTTTTCGCTGTCGAATGCCGGCGCAGTCTATACGCCATTCCGCGCCAGTCTCGATCAACTTCACGAGGTGAACTGGTCGGCGGTCGCTGCGACGGATTTCCGGTCTGCGGATGTTAAGGAGGGCAAGCAGGCCGAATTCCTGCTGTGCCATTCGTTCCCATGGCACCTGGTCGAGCGGATCGGGGTGCTCTCGCGCGAGGTCGCGCAGAAGGCTGCGAACGCGATGCACGGGGCTGCTTACCGGCCTACGGTCGAGATACGCCGCGACTGGTATTATTAGAGGGGGATACGACGATGATCGAATTCAGGACTGGCGACATTCTGAAAACGGACGCGGAAGCGCTCGTCAATACGGTCAACTGCGTCGGCATCATGGGGCGCGGCGTCGCGCTCCAGTTCAAGGACGCTTTCCCCGAAAATTTCAAGGCATACGCGGCAGCGTGCGCGCGCGAAGAGGTACAGCCGGGGCGGATGTTTGTCTTCGAGACGGACTATCTGGCGAATCCCAAGTACATCATCAATTTTCCGACCAAGCGTCATTGGCGTGGCAAGAGCCGTATAGAGGATATTGAAGTCGGCCTGAAGGCGCTCGTGGGCGAGATCCGCACGCGCGGCATTCGCTCAATTGCCTTGCCGCCGCTGGGTAGCGGTCTAGGGGGGTTGGACTGGCGTACGGTACGCGCGCGTATCGAAGCGGCATTGAGTGCCCTGGATCTAGTTCACGTAATCGTATTCGAGCCTCATGAATTGCCAGAATCGCAACCGGCAAAGCGTCCCCGCAAGGCGCCGAACATGACCCCTGGCCGTGCCGCGCTCGTCGGGTTGATGCGCCGGTACCTTGGTGGCCTGCTGGACCCCTTTGTGACGCTTCTTGAAGTACACAAGCTCATGTATTTCATGCAGGAGGCCGGTGAGCCGCTGCGGTTGAGTTACGTGCAGGCTCCATATGGCCCGTACGCTGAAAACCTGCGCCACGTCCTGCGGGACATTGAGGGCTATTTCGTTTCGGGATATGCGGATGGTGGTGATGCGCCTGACAAGGAACTGGCGTTAGTGCCCGGAGCATGTGACGACGCGGAGACATTTCTCAAGGATCATCCTGACACCCGCGCGCGCTTTGAGCGTGTTGCTGGATTGGTTGAGGGCTTCGAGACGCCGTTCGGACTTGAATTGTTGTCAACAGTGCATTGGGTGGCAACGCGAGGCTCAACACGGAGTGCGGACGAAATTGTTGAAGGGGTCTACGCTTGGGCCGACCACAAGCGGCAGTTTTCGGTCCGTCAAATCCGGCTTGCTCTGGATGTTCTGACAAAGAAAAACTGGTTGCCGGCTGGCCAGACCGCGGTTAACTTCTGAGTAGTGGGTTGGGTCGGGGTCAATGCACACTGACACGACCGAGAAAGGACTTGAGACCCTCATCGTCGAGGCGATGACGGGTATTCCGGGCGGCGTCGCGCCCGAGCTGGAAGAGGCCCGGAAGCCGCCGACATCCTACGGCGGGACCGGGTGGCTGCTGGGGAGGGCAGAGCACTACAACCGTGAGCACGCGGTTGATCTCTACCAACTGCTCTCATTCTTGCAGACGACCCAGAAGGCGGCTTTTGAGGCGCTGGACCTTGGCACCGATGGTCCGGCGCGCTTGAAGTTCCTGGCGCGGCTTCAGGGCGAGGTCGCGAAGCGCGGCGTGATCGATGTGCTGCGCAAGGGCATCAAGCACGGCGCGCATCATGTTGACTTGTTCTACGGCACACCGTCACCCGGCAATGAAACGGCCGCCGAGAGGTTTGCTGCCAATCGTTTCAGTGTCACCCGGCAACTCAAGTACAGCCGCGATGAGACGCAGCTTTCCCTGGACCTCGCGCTTTTCATCAACGGACTGCCAGTCGTGACCTTCGAACTGAAGAACAGTCTCACCAAGCAGACGGTCGCGGACGCGGTCCAGCAGTACAAGCGTGACCGCGACCCGCGCGAGCTGTTGTTCCAGTTTGGCCGCTGTGTGGTGCACTTCGCGGTGGACGACCATGAAGTGCGGATGTGCACGCATCTGAAGGGCAAGGCGTCATGGTTTCTGCCGTTCAACCTGGGCTGGAACGATGGTGCGGGCAATCCGCCAAATCCTGAGGGCCTGAAGACCGACTACCTCTGGAAGCGCGTTCTGACTCCAAAGGGCCTCACCGACATCCTGGAAAACTACGCACAGGTCGTCGAGGAAAAAGACCCGAAAACCGGCAGGAAGAAGCAGGTTCAGATTTTTCCGCGGTATCACCAGCTCGATGTGGTGCGAAAGCTCTTGTCTGCCGCACAGCAGGCGGGCGCCGGCAAGCGCTACCTGATTCAGCATTCGGCCGGCAGCGGCAAATCCAACTCCATCGCCTGGCTCGCGCACCAGTTCATCGGGTTACGCAAGGACGATGCGCTCGTTTTCGATTCCATCATCGTCGTGACCGATCGGCGAATTCTCGACAGACAGATCCGCGACACCATCAAGCAGTTCGCTCAGGTGGGATCCACGGTCGGCCATGCGGAGCATTCGGGCGACCTGCGCAAGTTCATCGCCGACGGCAAGAAGATCATTATCTCCACGGTGCAGAAATTTCCTTTCATCCTCGATGAAATGGGCAACGAGCACCGGGGCCGCAGGTTCGCCGTCATGATCGACGAGGCGCATTCGAGCCAGGGCAGCCGCTTGAGCGCGGCGATGAGCCGGGCACTCGGCCCGGAGGCCGACGATGAAGATGCGATCAACTACCTTGCCGAGTCGCGGCGGTTGCCACCCAATGCCGGCTACTTCGCGTTCACGGCGACGCCCAAGAACAAAACGCTTGAAGTTTTCGGTGAGCCATACCCCGAGGGCGACAAGGTCAGGCACCGCCCTTTTCACAGCTACACCATGAAGCAGGCGATCCAGGAGGGATTCATACTGGACGTGCTGAAGAGCTACACGCCGGTAAGCAGCTATTACAAGCTTGTAAAAACGATTGAAGGCGATCCCGTATTTGATACGCGGAAAGCGCAAAAGAAATTGCGCCGTTACGTGGAGTCGCACGACCACGCCATCCAGCTCAAGGCCGAGATCATGGTGGATCACTTCCATGAGCAGGTCGCCGGACTCAACAAAGTCGGAGGTCAGGCACGGGCGATGGTGGTAACGAGCGGCATCGAGCGTGCCAATCAGTACTATCACGCCTTCCGACAGTATTTGCAGGAGCGTAAGAGCCCGTTCAAGGCTATCGTCGCGTTCTCTGGCGAGCATGAGTTCGGAGGGGTCAAGGTCAGCGAAGCGTCGCTGAATGGTTTCTCGAGCAACCTGATCGCCGACCGCATTCAGGAGGAGCCGTATCGTTTCCTCATTTGCGCCGACAAGTTTCAGACTGGCTACGACGAACCGCTGCTGCATACCATGTACGTGGACAAGCCACTTTCGGGCATTAAGGCGGTGCAGACGCTGTCACGGCTGAATCGCGCCCATCCGCAGAAGCATGACGTGTTCGTGCTCGATTTCGTGAACGATTCGGAGACTATCAGGGAAGCGTTTTCGGATTACTACCGCACCACCGTGCTCAGCGAGGAAACCGACCCCAACAAGCTGAACGACCTCAAGAGCGACCTCGATGGCTACCAAGTGTATGCGCAGGAGCAAATCGAGCAGCTCGTGACGCTGTATTTGGATGGCGTCGAGCGGGATAAGCTCGACCCGATACTTGACGCGTGCGTAGCGACCTACAAGGAGCAGTTGGACGAGGACGGGCAGGTCGATTTCAAGGGCAAAGCCAAAGCGTTCGCGCGCACCTATGCGTTTCTCGCTTCGATCCTTCCGTATACCAACGTCGAATGGGAAAAGTTGTCCATCTTCCTGAATTTCCTGATTTCCAAGCTTCCGGCGCCGAAGGAAGAGGATCTGTCCAAGGGCATCCTGGAGGCGATCGACATGGACAGCTACCGGGTGGAGGCGCAGTCCGCCCTCACGATCAAGTTGCCGGACACGGACGCCGCGATCGAACCCGTTCCAACGAGCGGCGGCGGGCACAAGGCGGAACCCGAACTCGACCGCCTGAGCAATATTCTCAAGACGTTCAACGACCAGTTCGGGAATATTCGATGGTCGGATGAAGATCGGGTACGCAGGCTCATTACCCAGGAAATCCCCGACAGGGTGGCCGCTGATACCGCCTTCCAGAACGCCAAGAAGCACTCTGACCGCCAAAATGCCCGTATCGAGCATGACAAGGCGCTTGTCCGCGTTATGACTGCCGTGCTGAAGGACGATACCGAGCTATTCAAGCAGTTCAGCGACAACGATTCATTCCGCAAGTGGCTCGCGGATACGGTGTTTGCCCTGACGTATCAGTGAAGACTTGGGCGGCGGGCCTAATTGGTGATTGATCCGTAAACACGCCGGCGCTATAGTCGCGGTTCCGAACGCGCTGTCGTTTGTCATCCCGTCTTTCGATCACGTCAACAGGAGGCCCTCATGCCGCATGTCATGCGCATTCATGAACACGGTGGTCCCGAAAAACTGAAATGGGAGGAAATCCAGGTCGGCGATCCCGGGCCGGGACAGGTGCGCGTGCGCAACACCGCCGTCGGACTCAACTTCATCGACTGCTACCAGAGAAGCGGGCTCTATCCCATGCCGATGCCGTTCACCCTGGGCTCGGA
>Ga0209343_10006738_pt1 | contig 13695 bp, 11 predicted proteins | sample RifCSPlowO2_02_FD_184026 | JGI IMG/M metagenome (GOLD analysis project Ga0209343, IMG submission 184026) | Groundwater microbial communities from Rifle, Colorado - Rifle CSP2_plank lowO2_0.2 (SPAdes) (version 2) | ecosystem: Environmental > Aquatic > Deep subsurface > Groundwater | place... | reverse complement strand
CATCGTTCTTCCATTGATATTTGATTGTATTTGGATCCCATTGCATCACTTTATACAAAAAGTGTTGCACTTCGTTTGTGAATTTAGGGGATCCATCTTTAGATTCTTTAATTAAATAAAAAATTACGAAACTTTCATAGTACCTCTTGCCGAGAATACCCTGATGGATTTTTGATAAGGGAAACAATTTTATGTTTCAGCTTAATAATCAAAGGTTTACAAACTTGAGATCACAAATTGTGATCTCAAACAAATGAGGTTGCCGCACATTGCGGCGACTTTGAGTTAAATAAGTATTGAAAAAGTATATTATTAGTATATAATAGATATGAACTTTGAATGGGATCTCGAAAAAAATAAAGTAAACAAAGCAAAACATGGGATTAGCTTTGCTGAAGCAACAACTGTATGGGATTCAATTCACGTAGAAGTTGAAAATATCGCCCATACAGAAAATGGAGAAGTACGTAATGCTACTTTAGGATTGATCCAAAGTAAAATTTACGTTGTGATTTGGACTCAAAGAAAAGAAATAATTCGTCTCATCTCTGCAAGGAGGGCTCGTTCGAATGAAGAAAAAGTTTTCTACAAAAAAATTCAAAACAACTAAAGCCATGGACGATTTTTTGGAAACCACCGATTTATCAGACACCTTCCTCAAAGAAGGCATCACTAAGGAGCCATTAATAAAAAAAATCAATCTAGATCTACCTGAATCTCTTATTCAACAAATTGATACTATTGCTCAAAAAATTGGTGTTTCTCGCCAACCTCTTCTTAAAATCTGGATCTTTGAGAGACTTAAACAAGAACAGATAATCAAAGCCGTAGAGGATTAAACCCTTTGTGTTTTACTTCCATTTTTTTGGGAGAATCGATAGGGTGTTGGCCTGGAGAGGTGGCCGAGTGGTCGAAGGCGCTTGACTCGAAATCAAGTATACCTTTACGGGTATCGTGGGTTCAACTCCCACCCTCTCCACCAAATTTTTTACCCCTTCACCCTGGTTAAAACTTCAACCGCCCTTAAAGAACTCCCCTGCAAGGCAAGAGCACCAGGATTTACAGACTTGCTTTCTGGATGAAGTGAATTTCCTTCCCCATCAACACCACTTGCAATGAGGGCTTTAAGTTGGTTACGATCAATTTTTCCTGCGGGATTGCGGGGAATTTCAGTTAAAAAAACAATTTCTTTGGGAACTTTTCTGGCATCCAAATGTTGTCTCATTTCTTCCCTTAAAGTTTCTTCATCCCAATCCACTTCATTTTCTAAAACAACAGCAGCTACAACCCTTTCGCCCCAATCTTCATCGGGCATTCCCACAACAGAAATTTCTTGAATTCCAGGAATGGAAGAAACTGCCATTTCAATTTCACGAGGATAAATGTTGACTCCTCCAGAAATAATGAGATCGGTAGCCCTTCCATTAATGGTTAAATATCCATCAGCATCAAGTACCCCAACATCATCTGTTTTACGCAGTGTTCCACTGGTTAATGGACTAGCAATGTAGAGAACGCCAGGAACATTTGGAGCCGCTTCCGTTTCTTCATCGGCCATCACCTTCACTGTAACCCCAGGAACCACTTGTCCCACAGTACTTGCATGATCCAATAAATTTTCTGGTTTAAGAACGCTAATTAAACCCACTTCGGTTGTTCCATAATATTCCCAAACTTTGGGGCCAAATAATTCTACTCCCATGCGCTTAACCTCGGGAGGAAAAGGGGCAGAATTAACATACACTGCTCGAAGTGAACTTAAATCATAGGTGCGCTCGGATGCTTGTTGAAACAAATAAAGCCTGCGCACCATGGTAGGAACCAAAAAGAGGGTGGTAATTCTTTCTTCTTCAATGGTTTCTAAAACTACTCTTGGATCAAATTTTTCAGCCAGATAAAGTGTAGCTCCCTTGTTCATGTGCCCCTTGGCCCAGGTGAATGAGGCTGCATGAAATAAAGGGCCTGTTACTAAATGACGATCCCCTTCTGATAAACCAAAAATATCTTTAGCGGAACGATCCCCCGTTCTTACCTCCCCTTCTCTTCGAATCATTTTAGGAGCCCCCGTTGTTCCTGAAGTAAACATCACAGTTGAAACTCCCTTGCTATCTACAATACCCGAAGTTTGGGCAGGAGTTGTGCGCTCCAAAATATCTCCATACGAAATCACATCGGGATCATTATTATCCAAATGAATAACCACCACATCCAAACCCATTAATTCATCTAAATAAGGTTTTAATTTAATCAATGTTGGGGCGTCTACAAACAAGGCTCTAAATTCATACCTTCTCACTTGCTCCATAATTTTCCCAGCATCCCAATAATAAGGAAATAAGCTGTACTGCATCAAAGCCATTTTGGAAGCATCTGAAATTTCAAAAAATTCGGGACGATTAGAACTTAAAGCAATACCCACCAAAGCTTCGGGACGACTTCTGTCTTTAATTCGGGCTAGATAACTCGCGACTAACTGGGATCTCCGATCTAAATCTCCATGATTTAAGGCTGCCCAACCACTGCGAACAGCCACATGATCAGGAGGAAACATAGCTTTGCCAGAAACAGTAATAGGATCGTGAAAATGAAACCAATCAACATTTCCAGGACGTAAAAAAGCAGAATACCCACCAGATCCTAAACCTTGCTGCAACCGAAGCAAAGCATCTGCTTGCTGGTGTACAGCATTCGCATAGTATCCAAATAGATCCCTCATCCCACCCATAAAAGCCCATGGTGCTGTTTCTTCCGGGGGATAGCCATCATCATAGGGATCATCACCAGGACTTAAAAGCCTTACTAAATCTAAATCTGCCATGACCCCCTTATCGGCAAAACTTAAAAAAAGTTGCATAATAAGTAATTCCCATTTCTAACTATTTTAAGGCACATCGTAAAAAAGTCATTGACTTTTATTTGTAATATCGTAAATTGGTCATATGCTCAAAAGGATTTACGACAAGGTGCTCAAAGACCATTTTCTTAATGAAAAAAATATGGCTTTTCTGGCAGGGCCCCGTCAATCGGGTAAAACAACCACGGCTGAGCTTTACAAACCTAAGGTAAGCTCGTATTGGAATTGGGATGATGTTGATGACAGATCTTCTTTAAGGAGTTCACCACAGCGTTTTCAAGAATCGTTGATCAAACGCAATTCTGTACAGCCTGTTGTTTTAGTTTTAGACGAAATCCATAAGAATAAAAAATGGAAGAGGTGGCTCAAGGGTTTTTATGACAAAAACCAGCATCAGTATGAAATTATTGTTATAGGAAGTGCTCGTTTAAATGTATTTCGTCGTGGAGGAGATAGTTTGCTGGGGCGTTATTACCTGTATAGGCACCATCCTTTTTCCATTGGGGAAATTGAGAATGGAGCATGGGCCACCCCCTTGTTTCGCAATCCTTCAAAAATAAGTACCTCTACTTTTCATTCTCTTTATCAATTTGGGGGGTTTCCAGCTCCATTTATTTCAGCTCGTGAGGTGTCACACAATAAATGGCTTAAAATGCGCACCGAACTTTTAGTCCATGAAGATTTGCGTGATTTTTCTAAAATTGAAGACTTGGCCGCAGTTGAGCTTTTGACAGAACTGCTTAAAGGCCGAGCGGGTGGATTGCTTAACTATCAAAACCTGGCCAATGATTTGGATGTAAGTGTTGATACAGTGCGGAGATGGATAAAAATACTTGAAAATTTGTACTATCTTTATCTTATTCCCCCTTATTCTACCAATATCAAAAGAGCCCTAAAAAAAACGCCTAAGGTGTTCTTATGGGATTGGTCGGCCATTGAAGACAAAGGGGCTCGTTTTGAAAATATGGTGGCTTCCCATCTTTTAAAATCGGTCCATTTTTGGACCGATTGCGGACTAGGAAACTTTGATCTTTTTTATGTGAGAGATAAACAAAAGCGGGAAGTCGATTTTTTGGTGACCAAAAATAAAAAACCGTTTTTACTTGCAGAAACCAAAACATCAGAAAATAAGCCCAGCTTTCCTCTTATCCATTATTCAAATATCCTTAAGCCTGAATATTCACTTCAGGTGGTGATGAATAAAACACCACAAAAAAAGGTAATTGCAGAGTCAAAACCACTGGAAATTATCTCAGCCCAAGATTTTTGTGGATCGTTGGTTTAAATAAGAATAATACTCCACTATGTCCCAAAATCGCATTCCCTTAAAAAACTACCAACTCCCCGATAAATACGGGCAATGGCTGGGTTACAAAGTTGAAAAGGTAGATCGCAAAAAAGGGCGCGCTGTGGTGGGTATTACACTGCGCGATGATCACCTCTCCCCCGCTGGGCGTATTCATGGGGGGGTTATTTCTGGCTTTTTAGATTTTGCGTGCGGAGCTGCTGTTTTTTCTACCATGGATCCCCATGATTTTTGCTCTACCGTAGAAATAAAAGTAAATTACATGAAGCCTCTTTTTTCAGGAGATAAACTGACGAGTAAATCAGAAGTAATACACCGTGGAAATCACTTGTGTATTGTGTGTGCCTTTCTTTATCGAAAAAACGAAAAAAAACCCGTAGCCATGGCAACGGCTACATTTAACATCGTTTCAAAAAAATCTTAATGGTTCATCCTTTTTCTCATCACAAAAACACCAACAAAGGGTAAGAAAAATAACCATCCTAAATTTTTGGAAGAACGAAATGCCCCGGCATGCAACTGACAACCTGCTGGTTCTTCTGATGGAGGAGTCTCTGCTGCAGGTTCTGCTTCAACCGCAGCTTCCCCACCAATAGCAGCAATTTCACCCTCTTCTTCCAAAGTAAGTTCTTCCTCTTCTTCTTCCTCAGCTGTTTCTGGGCAACTAGCGGTGCTGGCAGCATCGCTATCGTTACAATCTCCACCCGTTGTTACATAACCACTCGGCGCACTACAGGCCGTAGTAGAAGTACCCCCTCCTACTCCATCTCCATCGGCATCTTGGTAATAAGTGGTTGTAACTCCATCATCTGTTGTTCCATCGCAATCATCATCAACACTATTGCACGTTTCTGTTGCACCAGGGCTTACTGTGGCATCTGAATCATTACAATCTTCTACAATGGCATAGTAGCCATCTTCGTCAGCATCTGTTTCTCCTGTGCAAGTAGAAGAACAGCCATCGCTACTCTCTGTGTTACTGTCATCACATTCCTCAGGGCTATCCACATAACCATCTCCACAAGTAGAACTGGCTTGGTATTCAAAAGCACCCATGTCGCAAGAACCATCGCTTCGCACTTGTCCTCGTTGATCGGTAGAAATAGCCGTTGTCCCATCAATTTGGGTGCAACTGCCTGTGTTAATTGCTGGGCTAGTTTCGTACAAAGCGTGGGTATTGGTGGAACCTCCGTTATCGGTTAAACTAGCCAGCAGAAGCTCTTCATGGGTTTTATCGATAATGTCCGTGCTTTCTGTTGTGCTCAAAGTACAATTATTGCTTGTTGTTACTAAACCAAAAAAATTGTAACCATAGGTTTGTAAATCACTGCTGCTGTAACAATTAGCTCCAGCGCTGCTGGTGGAATCAACGCCGGTAGATGTATTCCCAGAAATAATGGTGTTTTTAATGCTTACTGTTGAGCTACTGGCATACATTCCACCCCCATGAGTCGCATCAGCTGAACTCGTTGCTGTATTAGCAGTGATAATTGTTGCCACTAAACTAAGAGTAGCTGAAGTAGCAAAAAGTCCGCCACCATTACTTTCACTACTTGAAGCTGTTACTGAGTTACTACTGATAGTGCTGTTTAAAATTGATCCAACCGAGGAAGAGCCAACATAAAAACCACCACCATTGGCATAACTAGCACCTGTAGCCGAGTTATTGCTGATTGTGCTTCCTGTTAAGGTAAGCGTAGAAGGATAAGTAGAAGATGAGTGGAGGTATATTCCTCCACCAATGACACCAGAAGCCGAACTCGTAATTGAGTTTCCACTGATAACACTGTTAGTGAGAGTAAGTGTTGAACCATAATAGGCATAAATTCCCCCTCCCCTGGCATAGGAACTTGAGCTAGTTGCTGTATTTCCACTGATTGTACTCCCTGAAGCTGTAATAGTTGTGTAGCTATAACCATAAATTCCTCCACCCATTGCTAAATAACCAGAGGCTGTATTATCGCTGATGGTGGCGCCTGTTAATGTAAGGGTGGAAGGATAAGTAGAAGAGGAGTAGAGGTAGACTCCTCCTCCATAGGTATTACCACTTGAGTGTGTTGCTGTATTATCACTCAGGGTGCTATTGGTTAAAGTGAGAGTAGAATTATAATATCCATAAATTCCTCCACCCATTGCTAAATAACCAGAGGCTGTAGTTGTCGCCACATTTTCGCTTATACTGCTGTTGGTTAAGGTCAGGTTTGTCGAGCGAGCAAAATAAAGTCCACCTCCTACTGCATTACCCGTACTACTTGTAAGCTCTCCTCCTGTGATTGTTACTCCTGAAATACTCACCGTTAAACTAGTTGTTGCTACATCGATAACTCGATCCCCCAATTCTGTGGTGCATCCCCGTCCAGAACTCCCCGAGCTACTCCCCGCATCAATGAAGGTACTGCTAGCCCCAGCCCCTGTTAAGGTTACATTGGCTAAAATATCCAAATCTCCAGTTGCTGCAGCATCTTCATCACCAGAACTATTGGTTAAACTTAAACAGTAGGTTCCTGCAGGAATATTAATGGTGTCATCACCCGATCCTGCGGTGCAATCATCGTAGGTAGCTGCATTGTTATTGGCGTTAATAAGAGCTTCTCTTAAGGTACACACTTCATCTGTGGCATCTAAAAGATCTGAAGTGGAACCAACGCTGATATCAGCTCCCCACGAAAACATGGGAAATGAAAATGAGAAACAAAGAAATAAAAAAAGAAAACGAAGTTGTTTAATATGCAGCATAGCCCCTCCTAGATCATCAAAGTAAAGCAAACTCTATGCCATTCATGTGCAACTTTTAAACAACTTAAAGGCATCTCTAAAAACTCAATTGAAATCCAAAACTGTTATTCCCGCGGAGGCGGAAATCCAGTCTTTTCAATAAGTTCTGGATCCCTGCCTTCGCAGGGATGACACAAAACCATAGTTTTTAGAGGGGCCAAATTTCAGAAGTATCCAAATAAAAGACAGTTTTTTTACACTCAGGCAAAAACTGCTCAGTCTTTATTTCTAAAATGTCATATTTTTGACATATGGGAGTGATTTTTCACAAAAACATCTAACGGCACAACAGAAACCCCCTTATCCAATGGGTATTCTTTATCCCCGGGATAGAGAACCCACAAATGCTTCAGCTCCAATTCCTCCATAGCGGAACGCATGGAAGGCGTCAGCTTTGGGGCATCGTTGTACTTGATTTCTATCCCCCACCAACTTCCCCCGCGCTGATATAAAATGTCGAGGCTGGCTCCAGTGTGCACTCCCCAAAAAAAGACCTCTTCTTCTTTCAAACCCAAATGACACACGGCTTGCTCCAGCGCAAATCCCTCCCAAGAAGCCCCCAGTTTCGGATGCCTTTCTAGTTCACTCAAGTTGCGTATGGAGGAAAGTGCATGGAAAATTCCGGAGTCTCTGAAATAAATCTTAGGTCTTTTAATAAGACGTTTTTTCGTGTTGTAAAACCAGGGTTGTAATTGGCGCACCATGAAAGTGCCGGAAAGAATATCCAGATATCTTTTCATCGTTAGGTCATCGGCACCAAAACTTCTGCCCATTTCCGAGGCATTGAAAATCTGTCCGTGATAATGGGCCAACATCATCCAAAACCGGCGCAAGGTCGCAGACGGAATGGAAAGCCCAAGGTTTGGAATATCCCTTTCGAGAAAAGTAGTGATGAAATCGCTTCGCCAGGAAAAAGAAGTTTTTTCATTATCTGCCAAATAAGAACGGGGAAAGGTCCCCCTAACCCAGAGTTTTTTTTGTTCCATTTCAGCTGTGTTCAGGGAAAACCCTCCCAATTCGAGATAACTCACCCGCCCTGCCAGTGACTCCGAGCCTTGGCGAAGGAGATCCCGAGAGGCGCTTCCCAGGATAAGATAGTTCGTTTTCTGGTTCTGACGATCGACCAAAACCCTTAAGATGGGAAAAAGTTCTGGTCTCCTTTGGATTTCGTCAACAATGACCAATCCTTTCAAATTTTCCAAGGCCAGAATCGGATTGTCGAGACGCGCTATATCAACAGGATCTTCCAGATCAAAAAAATGAACATTATTTTGGGGAAATTTATTGCTTAATTGACGGGCTAATGTTGTTTTTCCACACTGTCTTGGCCCAAGCAGAGCCACAACTGCAGAGTTTTTTAGCCTTTGAAAAAGAATATTAATCTCATTTATTCTAATTATTTCCATTACTTATTATACTACCATGAAATTTATTCATTTCAACAATAAATTTCATGTCAACCCATCCCTCCATCCCATGTAAAAAACAGATTATCATTATAATCGTTGACATAGTTCTATATTATCATAATAATCGGTGAGTATGTACCCTTTATCAGAACTTCCCCGCATTCTCTCCATAACAATTCCAGTCAATCCGCTCAAAAAGTCGGGGGCTGTTTTTCTTTGGGGGGCACGCGGGACAGGAAAAACAACTTATTTAAAGAAAAAATACCCCAAGGCCAAGTTTTATGATCTGCTTCAATCCGATTTGCTTACCAACCTGCAATTGGCACCACATCATTTGCGCGAAGAAGTGCTGGCTCAAAAGCCAAAGCTGGTCATTATTGATGAAGTTCAAAAAAACCCACCACTCATCGATGAGGTGCATTGGCTTCTTGAAAACACAAGTACCCAATTTATTCTTTGCGGTTCCAGTGCCAGAAAGCTCAAGAGGGAGTCCAAAAATTTGCTTGGCGGTCGTGCAACATCCTTTCACCTGTTTCCATTGGTAACCAAAGAATTGCCTCACTTTGATCTTAATCGCGCTCTGTCTCAGGGATTGGTTCCTCTGCACTACATGACTGATAAGCCCAAGCCAATGCTGAAGGCTTATGTGCAAAACTACCTTCGGGAAGAAATAATAGAAAAGGCCATAGTCAGAAACATTCCTTCTTTTGCCCGCTTTTTAAATACGGTGGCTTTAACTCACGGCCAATTGCTCAATTATGCCAACATTGCGCGGGAAGTGGGTGTGTCGCCCAGTACAGTTCGGGAATATTACCAAATTCTGGAGGATACTCTTTTGGGACATACTCTTGAACCATGGAAAAAAGTAAGGGACAGACGCCTGATCGAAACAGCCAAGTTTTATTTGTTTGATGTTGGCGTCGCTTTGGCCCTGAACTCTGAAGTAGAGCAGTTGTCTGAAGGTACGGATATTTATGGCAATGCCTTTGAGCATTTAATGATAGAAGAAGTCAAAGCGTATTTGGCCTATAGTCAAAAAGACTATCCGATCCGATTTTGGAGGACAGCTTCCGGTTATGAAGTCGACCTGATTGTGGAAAATATGAAACTGGCCCTGGAATTCAAATCGACAAAAAAGGTGGCCGGCCAGCATTTAAAAGGGCTTAAAGCCTTGGTGGAAGAACACAAATGCCAAAGAGTTATTCTTGTTTCGCGTGAGGAAAACTATCGTAAAACCATGGGTGGCATTGAACTCATGCATTGGCAGTTATTTTGTAAAAAATTGTGGGATGGAGAATTGGTCTAAGATATTTTTGACGTAAACACTTCGCACCCTTTTTTGGTCATAACCAATTTATTTTTTAGGGTGCTGGTACCAAAATTACAAAACTAAATTCGGCGGGGTACCAGCCGGCGGCCGCGTCCCTGTTCTCCGTGTTAATAACACGCCAGAACCTGGCCTGTGTGCTACCTCCACCTGGTTTAAGCACACTAACGGCATTGGCTTCATCTGCGTATGGCGGAATATTCGAAAAGTCTCTCCATACACCCTCTCCATCTTTGAATTGAACTTGTCCAAATTTAATCTGATTTCCTGGATTATCAAGCTCCTGGATGATATTCACCGTTGTAACCTTTCTGGAAGAACCTAAATCAAAAGCCATGATAATGGGGTAGGCTGGTCCATTCCAATGGATTGATGTTGCCACATTGCCATCAACCATGCTACTTACATCCGCTCCCGTTCCAAAACCCCTGACACAATCGCTTCCAAGATCACCATCCTTGCAAGTAGCAGATACTGGAGCTATAGTTTGTGCTACTTCGGCTGGTGGTGCTGGTTCTGGTGTGGGCTGTTGATTCCAACCACCATTGCATTGGCTAAAATCAACTAAGTTTTGGGCTATAATGCTCTCAACACAGACCTGATACTGATCGCCAAAAGATCCCCCATCTACAGGTAAGCCTGTTGCATCAAAAACATCTCCAACTGCAACGGTATCAAAATAGGCTTTGACATCTGTGTAACATGTAGCAGTTGAACAATAGTCAAAGCCACGCTCTGCATAGGTTGCTTCCCACTTAGCAGCCTCTTGTTGACATGTTTCAATCGTAGTACATGCCATGCCTCCATTAGCCGTGGGAGCATGCATAGCATCAATAAAAGAGGAACTAAACGCTCCTAAATTAGTGTCGTAATAGTCATTCCAATTATTGGAATAAGTGAGGATCGTACTGGCTACCTGAGTCGGGTTAAAAGTTGTTAAATCCGAATATTTATCGATAACACCTTTCATCGCTTCAAAAGCGCGTGGATCTCCAAAAGCAGTTGTAAGACGGGTTTTATCCATACTCACCATAGATTGAGCCAGCGCATTAATCTGGCTGATGTCAGTGTAGAGATCAACAGCCCGACCCTTTAAGAAATTAGTTGCCACTACTGATTTAATGGCTGAGTAATCTGTCATTGCCGTGGCAAATTTACTGGCTAAGACGGCAGCATCTTGACCAAGCGGTGTGGCTGCTATCTGACTCAGAGCTTCTTGTTTAGTTGTATCTGCCGTATTTTTTAGAAAATCCTGGAAAAATGCATAAGGGGTGTTATAGCCTAAAGTATCGTAATTACCTTCGGCAGCAAAAAATCCCTCAAATAAGCTCATAACCGAAGCCAAGCGGGATTTCATTGTGTCATCCCCGGCATCCTGCGCATTTGCTAACAAGGCCCTTTGCACATCATAGGCCTTTTTAGGGTTTGCAACAGTAGAGCTGTAGTCAATAATACCCCAGCCAGCAAATCCATCATCAATAGCAGTTGCTACAACATTTTGGAGTGCCAAGGTGGTTAAAAGATTAGTGGCCGGTATTGCAAGCTCAGTAGTTGATGCTGGATCAACACTGGGTTCTGTATAGGATTCAATCACACGGGTTCCACAAGTAATTGTTGTAATGAGTTGCCCCGAAAAGGTATCGGCTGTAACAGTTGATGGTTTAAGAGAATCGTGGTTTTCAAGGCCACAACTCCAAATACCTGAGTCACCAGTGATGGTTTCACAAACAAAGGCCCCTTCCAATGTGTATACCTCAACCGTACACCCTGCAGCATGGCTACCGGTAACAGCAAAACGATTTTGTGGCCGATAGACAAATTCACCGTTGTCATCAAGCACGCTGGCATCTTCTTCATCTTCCTCGTAGGCAAGAGCCGCAATGGAGGCCGAAGTAGCTAAAGCTGGGATAACAGCAGAACCATTGAGAGTAACAGCTACTGGGGTATCAGAGGAGGAGGATGCTTCCCTTCCATCATCACAGCTTGTAAATGTTGCAAAACAGAAGGCAAGAATGAATGATAAAAGACAATTGTGGTATGGATAAAACGTGGATTTCATTATCCCCTCCAGCGTTTTCCACCCTATTTTTTCACGAATAAAATGAGTTCGACTCTAGTTCAACTCTATATTTTACACTAAAATGTTAACTTTTACAATACTCATGTAAAGCAAACTCCATGCCACTAATGTGCAACTTTTAAACAATTTAAAAGCATCTCTAAAAACTCAATTGAAATCCAAAACTGTCATTCCCGCGGAGGCGGGAATCCAGTCTTTTCAATAAGTTCTGGATCCCTGCCTTCGCAGGGATGACACAAAACCATAGTTTTTAGAGGGGCCAAATTTCAGAAGTATCCAAATAAAAGACATGTTTTTTTAAATAGAAGCAAAAATTGCCTGCTAAAACACAAATAAACCCATTCCTCCATCCACATGGAGTACTTGCCCTGTAACATAGCTGGCTTTTTCAGAACACAAGAAGGCAGTGGTATTGGCAATTTCTTCTACTTCCCCAAAACGTCGCATGGGAGTGCGTTGTTTCATGCGTTCCAACATATCTCCCCGCAAACTTTCCATGGCCAATTTACTTTTAATAACCCCCGGAGCAATAATATTAGCAGTAATATTGGCTCGGGCACCCTCTAGGGCCAAAGATTTTGCCAAACCAATCACCGAGGCCTTGGTGGTAGAATAAGAGGTTTGTCCCAAGCCTCCCATGGTGCCAGCAATAGAAGAAATCATAATAATGCGTCCCCATTTACCAGCCATCATGTGGGGCCACACAGCGCGGCTCATATTAGCTGTACCCATAGTATTTACTTCCACATCGCGATTCCATCTTTCAACAGGGATATCTGTAAACATTCCAACTGTGGTTAAAATGGAAGCATTGTTGACTAAAATTCCAATAGGACCTAAATCTGCGTTTATTTTTTTAACCACCTCGTTTACTTGTTCTGCTTTAGAAATATCGCAGGCATAACCCTTGGCTACCCCGCCTTTTGATTCAATGAGAGATACAGTTTGATCAATGGGTTGAATATCCACAATGGCAACGATGGCACCCTCACTTGCCAACGCAATGGCCTGGGCTCTTCCTAAACCTTCTCCAGCCGAACCTGTAACAATGGCTACTTTTCCTTTTAAACCTAAATCCATAAAACCTCCTCAACGCTTTTGCTTAAAAAACTTGAATCCACTTCCATACACATGATTTGGACCGATTAAAACACATTGGCTTTGAAATCAATGAGGAAATGTTTTAGAACAACAATGTGTAGGGGCAGGTTTAGAACCTGCCCCTACAAAAACTCTGTCATTCTGAGGCGTAGCCGAAGAATCTCATGGCAGAGAGATCCTTCGCGCAGCGATGGATGACAGGCGAAGGGTTCCAGGATAATATGTTACCCCCTCTTAGGATAAGAGGGGGAAGCCCCACAGGGGCGAGGGGGAGTTATCTTAAAAAATTACATCCAAATATTTTTAATTTTATTTTTAATTTCTTTCTCATGGAGTTGTGCCAAACGCCCCCCAGGGGCTTTGCCGCAAACAGTTAAGGTGCATCATACAGGACAATTTATTGAAGGAATGGCTTCGTGGTATGGAAAAAAATTTCACGGTAGAAAAACAGCCAGTGGTGAAAAATACAATATGCACAATTTTACAGCTGCCCATCGCAACCTTCCCTTTGGAACACTTTTAGAAGTGACTCATCTTGAAAATAATAAAAAAGTAATTGTGCAAATTAATGACCGTGGACCCTACATTAAAAAAAGAATTTTAGATCTTTCAAAGGCTGCGGCAGAAGCTATCGACATGATTCGCAAGGGATGTGCTAGAATAAGAGCGGAGATAATAAATTCAAGCAATCATGAGCAATCTAAAATGTAAGAAGTGTCATACATGGACCCGCCCGTTTGCAAGAGGAAAGTTTTTGAATAGGAATGGTTTGGTTTGCTGTCATACATCCGGCTTGTTTGTGGACTTTGTCATAAGTCCTAGCCCAAATAGAATTCGCGCTTT
>Ga0209343_10006737_pt1 | contig 13696 bp, 12 predicted proteins | sample RifCSPlowO2_02_FD_184026 | JGI IMG/M metagenome (GOLD analysis project Ga0209343, IMG submission 184026) | Groundwater microbial communities from Rifle, Colorado - Rifle CSP2_plank lowO2_0.2 (SPAdes) (version 2) | ecosystem: Environmental > Aquatic > Deep subsurface > Groundwater | place... | reverse complement strand
GTGTCGTCGCCGCCGATCGTGATGAGGTGCTCGACGCCGAGCCGCTTGAGCGTCTCGGCGACCCGGGCCACGCCCTCGGGCGAGCGCGCGGGGTTCGTGCGCGAGGTGCGGATGATCGAGCCGCCGTCGAAGTGGATGCGCGAGAGGTCGTCGATCGTGAGCTCGACGACGCGTTCGGTGTCGCCCTCGACGAGCCATTTGAATCCATCGTAGACGCCGAGCACGCGGCAGCCATGGTTGCGGGCCTCGATCGTCGCCGCCGCGATGACCGCGTTGATACCGGGGGCGGGACCCCCGCCGACCAGGATCGCGAGCGTCTTCATGGCGTTCATTGTACCGGGGGAGCGAAAGGGCGCCCAGTCGAGGGGCGCCTACCCGGTCGCGCCCTCCCCCGGATTCCGGGCGTTCACGAGGACGCCCATGTTGCCGTATGGATGCCGATTCTCGAGCATGAGCTGGTGGCACGCCGGGATGTCGTCGAAGGCGTAGGTCTTCGACAGGCACGGATCGACCTTGCCCGCGGCGACCAGGCGTGTGACGGCGGCCGCCTGCTCGTCGTTCGACAGGTGGCTGCCCTGGAACCTCTTTTGACGCATCCAGTGATAGCGGAGGTCGAGCGTCGCGTTGTAGCCCGTCGTGCCGGCGCAGATGACGACCATGCCGCCGGTCGCGCAGACGAACACGGAGGTCGGCAGGGTCGCCTCGCCGGGGTGCTCGAAGACGATCTTGGGGCTGACGCGTTCGCCGAGGGCGTCCCAGACCGCCTTGCCGAAGGCGCGCGCGCCCTTGGCCCACTCGCCGTACGTCTTGGCGTCGTTCGTGTCGGGCATCACGCCCCAGTGAGAGAAGCCGTTGCGGTTGATGACCCCCGTCGCGCCGTGCTCGAGACAGAACGCCCGCTTGGCGTCGTCGGAGACGACGGCGACCGCCCGCCCGCCGAGCGCGCGCGTGATCTCGAGCGCCATGCTTCCGAGCCCGCCGGCCGCGCCCCACACGAGCACGATGTCGCCGGGCTCCACCACGTGCGGGGGCCAGCCCATCAGCATCCGGTAGGCCGTCGAGGCGCAGAGGAGGAAGCAACCGGCCTGCTCCCAGGTGAGCCTGGCGGGCTTCGGCACGCACTGATGCGCCTGCGCGCGCGCGAACTGGCAGTAGCTGCCGTAGTTGGTCTGGTAACCCCAGATGCGCGTGCTCTCGGCGAGCATCGGATCACGGCCGGAGCGCACCCAGGGGTCGTCGGACCGCCACCAGCCGCTGTGCACGACCACGTCGTCCCCGACCCTGAGGGTCTTGACGTCGCGACCGACGGCCCACACGGTGCCCGAGCAATCGCTGCCACCGGCGTGGAAGTCCTCGGGCTCACCGAGCTTCTGGCGCTCGGCGATGACGTCGAGGGGCGCGCCGAGCGCGGCCCAGACGTTGTTGTAGTTGATGCCCGACGCCATCACGTAGATCAGCACCTCGTCCGGACCGAGCGTGGGCGTCGGGATGACCTCGCGCTTCCAGGCGTCGCGCGGTTGGCCGAAGCGACTCTGCCGCACGACGTACGCGTGCATCCGCGTCGGCACCTCGCCGAGCGGTGGCGCGTCACCGAGCTCGTACAGGTCCGCCATCAGTTGAACTCCTTGATCAGCCGCGGCAGGCGCGGGTCGTCGAGCCCGGGCTGCCAGGGCTGGTAGAGGGAGGTGCGGTCGAGGAGCCCCGCGTAGCGCTCCTTGATCTTCGCCCCGAGCGTCGCGTAGGTGCCGGTCACCGCGAACGTGTCGACCATCTCGTCGCTGATCAGGGCGGCCATGCCCACCCAGTCCCCCTCGACGGACTTCCGGTGGAGCGCCGGCGTGAGATCCTGCCATCCGTGCGCGGCCAGCACGGGCTCGTACGTGCGGGTCGACGCGTAGAACGCGATCTGCTGGCGTACCGACTGGCGCGCACGCTCCAGCTCCTGCTCGGTGTCACCGACGACGGCGAAGGTGGACGTGACGTAGGTGAAGTCGGCGCGACGACGCCCCGAGGCGCGCAGGCCTTCCTCGACCGCGGGGTGGACGTACTCGCGCAGATATTTCGGACTGTTGAACGGATGGACGTGAAGGCCGTTGCACACCTCGCCCGCGATCCGGCACATGTGCCGGTTGACGCCGGCGATGTAGATGGGAATCCCCGGATGCGCGATGGGGCCCGGATTGAAGAACGGCGTCATCAGGTCGAACCGATAGAACCGCCCTTTGAAGTTGAGCTTGGTGTCGTTCTGCCAGCAGTCCCAGATCGCGCGGAGCGCCCGCACGATCTCGTGCATCTTCGGTCCCGGCGACTCGAACGGCACCGAGAACCGCCGCTCGTTGTGCCCCTTGACCTGCGTGCCGAGGCCGAGGATGAAGCGACCGTCGGACGCCTTCGCGAGGTCCCAGGCGATGTGCGCGAGGATCATCGGGCTGCGCGGGAACGTCACCGCGATCGCGGTGCCGAGCTTGACCCGGGAGGTCACGGTCGCGGCGACGGCGAGCGGCAGGAACGGATCGTGCTGGGTCTCGGACGACCAGAGGCAGTCGTAGCCGAGGGCCTCGACCTTCCTCGCGTAGTCGGGGATCGACTTCAGGTCGTGCGTGAGCATGCCAACGTCGAGTTTCACGTGTCTCTCCTTTGCCCGGGGCGACGACTATTGTAGCGGCGGGCCCGCGGCCGCAACAAGCGTCAGACGACCTAGTCCACCCGCCGTCCGGGTCTTGCGGGTACGACGCGGGAGGGCGGCGAGCGTGACCGTCATCGTCGATCCCCGAAGTCGGCGAGCGCCTGCTCGCGGAGGCGGCCGCGCTGGACCTTGTCGCCGTGCGGCCCGGGCGTGCGCGGCACGTCCTTCACGAGGCGGAAGCCGACCGGGATCTTGTACGACGCGATCCGACCGCGGCAGAACGCGCGGAGGTCCTCCGCCGTGAGGCGGGCGCCCTCAGCCGCGATCACGTACGCCACCGGCGCCTCGTTGAGGCGCGGATCCGGGACTCCCACGACGAACGCTTGCGCCACGTCCGGATGCGACATCAGGAAGGCTTCGATCTCGCCCGGCGCCACCATGAAGTGGCTGATGCGCAACGTCTCGCGGAGCCGCCCCTTGAAGATCGTGTGTCCCCGTCCGTCCTGGACGCCGAGGTCGCCCGAGCGAAACCAGCCGTCCGTGGTGAAGGCGGCAGCCGTCTCGTCCGGCTTCTTGTAGTAGCCGCGGGAGACGAGCGGTCCCCGGAACTGCAGCTCGCCCTCCTGGCCGGAGTCGCACGGCGCCCCGGTCTCCGGGTGTACCACGCGCACCTCGAGCCCCGGGGCGGGGATGATCCCGGGGAGCTTCCTGAGCTCGACCGGCTCGTCGAGGCGGTGGAACATCGCCATCGCGTTCACCTCGGTCATGCCGTAGGGCTCGTAGCCGAGCGTGACGCCGATGCGCTCGACGAACGCCTCGAACAGCCCATGGCCGCCGCCCCCGGTCGAGCCGATCCCCCCCGTGCGGAGCGAGGAACGCTCGTACCGGTCGAGGTCCGGGTGCTCGAGCATCGCTGTCACCATCGCGTCGACGGCGTTCCAGACCGTGCAGCGCTCGCGCTCGATGAGCTGGAGGGCGCGCAGCGGATCGTACGTCGCCATCAGGACGAGGCAGGCACCGTGGCTCCAGGTCGCCAGCGGGATGTTCACGCCGCCCCATGTGCCCGCCGCCGGCAGCGCGTGCAGCACCCGGTCGCGCGGCGTGACGCCGAGCGCCTCGCCGACGTTCCAGGCGTGCGGTACGCAGTTACGGTGCGAGATCATCGCTCCTTTGGGGAACGACGTCGTGCCCGAGGTGTACAGCAGCGTGAAGACGTCGTCGGGTCGCGAGGATGCAGCGACGCCCGCGGAGTCGCCCCCGGCGTCCTGCACGTCGCGCAGGCGGTGGCAGCCCGGGTAGGGGTCCTCCGCGTCCACGATCACGTGACGGAGCTCGGGGAACTCGCGGGCGTCGAGCTCACCTGGCGTGGCCGCTGCCAGCTCCGGCAGCACCTCCTGGAGCGTCTCGAGGTAGTCGATCCCACCGAGGTGATCGGTGAGGAGGAGCGCCTTGGCGTCCGATTGCCGGAGGATGTAGGTGAGCTCGTGGGCCCGGTAGCGGGGGTTCAGCGCGACGACGATGGCGCCGAGTCGGGCGCAGGCCTGCTGCGCCGCGAACCACGCGGGCCGGTTGGACAGCCAGATCGCGACCTTGTCGTCGCGCCCGAGGCCGAGGGCGGCGAGCCCGTGCGCCAGCCGCACGGCGCGCGCCCGAAGGGCGGCGAAGGTGATGCGCTCCTCCCCGAACACGATCGCCTCGCGCTCCGGGAAGCGGGCCGCGACCGCGTCGAGCAGCGAGGCGGCCGTGGCCTCGGCGAACGGGTTGCCGATCACGTCCCTACTCGAGACGGAAGAGCGTCGTCGCATTCCGCCAGGCGACGCGCTCGGCGACGTCGGCGCGGAGCTCGCCGAGCACGCGGCGGGTCCACGCGAGGAGCCGGTCGAGCATCGCGGGCTCGAAGAGCCGCGGCGCCCAGACGTCCACTCCCACGAGGAAGCGATCGGGGAACCGCTCGATGAGCGCCTTCCAAGCCGGATCCAGCGGTCCCGTCTCGGTGGCGAGGGCCGGCGTGCGCTGGAAGTGCATCCCGGACAGGTCGACCCGCAGATTGGGATTCCGCGCCAGGAGACCCTCGACCCGCGCGGGTGGCCCCGCGCCCGCGTGGGCCAGGACGACCGTCGCGGCGCGATGAGCGGCGAGCGCGCGCTCGAGCGCGGCCGCGGCCCGGTCGGTGAGCTCGTAGTGGACGACGACCGGCACCGCGTGCTTGGCCAGAACGTCCAGGATCCGGCCGAAGGCGGGATCGCCCGGGTCGCGCTCGATCGCGCGTCGCCCCATCTGCCGCAGGTGGACCTCGCCGACGACGGGCGCGCGGCCACGGATCAGCGCGGCGTCCAGACGCGCCGCCGCCTCCGCGCCGGTGGGATCGGACAGCGGCAGCCCGGCAACGACGCGGTCGGGATACCTGCGGGCCGCCGCGGCGATCCAGGCCGGATCGTCCTTCTGCACGCCGCCGACGCCGAGCAGCACCACCCGGGTGACTCCGTGGCGCTTCATCGCTTCGACGTAGGCCGTGATGGCGCCAGCGCTCGGCAGGTGCGAATGGGCGTCGATCAGGGGCCCGGTGTACTCCGCCGCCCGCGCGCCGCCCGGCATCGCGGCGCACAGGGTGGCCGCGAGGACGGCGGCCGGCGCCAGTCGGGTCAGGGCACGTCGCGCGGTCACCCTAGATGATTCCGTCGCGCGCGAGGTCCTCGATCTCGGCATCGTCGAGTCCGATCGAGGCGTACACCTCGCGGTTGTGGGCACCGAGCGGCGGCCCCACCCAGCGGATCGACGCGGGCGCGGCGGACAGGCGCGGCGTCGGCGCGGTCATCCGCACCGCACCGAGGACCGGGTCGGGCACGTCCATGAGGATTCCGCGCGCGAGCACGTGGGGATCCTTGCTGATGTCGGCGGCGTCGTACACGGGCGAGGCGGTGAGATCCACCTTCTCGAACAGGTCGAGCATCTCGTCGAGCGTCCGCCCGCCGATCGCCCGCGAGAGCGCCGCGTCCACGAGGTCGTTGTGGGCCACGCGGGCGTCGTTGGTCGCGAAGCGCGGATCGGCGAGCATGGCCTCGAGGCCGAGGCTCTTGAAGAGCGCGGTCGCCGAGGTCGGCGTGGACGCCGAGAGCGCGACCCACTTCCCGTCGCGCGTCCGGTAGGTGCCGCGCGGGCTGGCGTTGTCGGACTGGTTGCCGTGCCGGATCCGGACTCGCCCGTCGAGCGCGTACTCGGCGACCGCTGGCCCGAGCACCGACAGCAGCGGCTCGTAGAGCGAGATGTCGATCACCTGGCCGCGCCCGGAGACCTGGTCGCGGTGGCGGAGCGCCGCGAGGACCGCCGTCGCACCCGCCAGTGCCGCCACCATGTCCGCCATCGGGAACGACGGCAGGGTCGGCGGGCCGTCTGCCGGTCCCGTCGCCGCGGCGAAGCCGCTCATCGCCTCGACCATCGTGCCGAAGCCCGGGCGGTCACGGTAGGGGCCGTCCTGTCCCCAGCCCGAGACGCGCGCGAAGACGAGCCGAGGGTTCTCGGCCGAGAGCACGTCCCACCCGAGCCCCCACCTCTCGAACGTCCCGGGCACGAAGTTCTCGATGAGGACGTCCGCATCCCGGACGAGCCGCCGGAGGACGGCCTGGCCGCGCGGGCGGGTGAGATTGAGCGTGATCGAGCGCTTGCCGCGGGCGTAGACCTTCCACCACAGCTCGCCGCGGTCGCGGAGCCAGGTGCGAAGCGGGTCGCCACCGCGCGGGTTCTCGACCTTGATGACGTCGGCGCCGTGGTCGGCCAGGGTCGTCGCGAGGACGCCGCCGGCGATCAGGCGGGAGCAGTCGACGACCCGGAGACCTCCGAGCGCGCCGCTCATGCGCCCGCACTCTTCCTGAGGTGCTTCGCGAGGGCGTCCAGGAGCAAGGCGAGCGCTTCCTTTTCGGTGCGGCCCGTGACCGTGACGCTCCAGGCCACGGCCGTCGCCACCCACTCCTTGACCTCGTTCTGATGGATCTCGACCTCGAACTTCACCGGGCGCTAGCTTACCGCAGAACCCGTCCCCCGGGGCCCGCCACGGGAGGGCAGGCCGCAGACGGCTCCGGGAACCCGAGGCCGCTGCCGCGATGGCGTGGTCGTTGTCCGCTGGCACCGACGATGCGGCCGGCGGAGCACGTGGGGCGCGTCAGAGCGTTGCGACCCGGTTCCGGCCCTGGCGCTTCGCCTCGGTCAGCGCCCGCTCGGCGGCCGCGATCAGATCGCCGGCCGAGGTCGCATCCGCGGGCAACGAGGCCACGCCGAAGCTCGCCGTGACGGCGCCGTGGACGAACGGGTGCCCCTCGAGGAGGGCGCGGATCCGCTGCGCGTAGCTGACGGCGCCGGCCTTCGGAGTGTTGGCGAGGATCGCCCCGAAGCCGTCGCCCTCCCGGCGCGTGATGATCGTGAAGCTCCGCGAGTGCTTCACGAGCAGGCGGGCCACCTCTTTGAGCGTCTCGTCGCCGGCGGTGTGGCCTTTCGCCTCGTTCCAAGACCTGAAGTCGTCGAGGTCGAGGAACACGAGAGCGAGCGGGTGCCCGAACCGGGCGCAGCGCTTGACCTCTTCGTCGATGCGGAGCGTGAAGTAGCGTCGGTTGTAGAGGTCGGTCAGGCCGTCCTTGAACGACAGGTCCTCGAGTCGGGCGTTGCGGATCGCGACTGCGGCCTGGGACGCGAGCGCGCGCAGGGGCTTCTCGTCGTCGGGGTCGAACGGGATGATGGCGTTGTTCTCATCGAGCGCGTTGATGAGCTCGAGCACGCCGACGATACCGCCGGTCGGGTCGTGGAGCGGCGCGACGAAAACGGAGCGCGTGCTGTAGTCGTTGGTCGCGTCGACCGTCCTGTTGAAGGCGAGGGTCTGGCGGACACCGATCGCGTACGCGTCGGCCACGTTGATGACCTCGCCGGTCCTCGCGACGTGGCCCGCCAGGCTCGGCTCGGCCAGCGACAGGGGGGCGTCCTGCAGGCGCCGCTGCGCCTCGCGCTGGCCGAGCTTCGCCTCGAGGAAATCGTTCTGGGCGACGGCGAAGCGCAGGTAGTCGCCCTCGCGCAGGAAGAGCGTGCCGGCCTCGGCGCGGGTCAATCGCCTCGCGCTCTCGAGAATCCGCTCGAGGAGCGCGTGGAGATCGCGCTCGCTGCTCAGCGCGATCCCGATCTCGAGAAGCTCCTCGAGCAGGCGGGTCCGATCCATCGTGCGCGCGCGGCTCACCGGGCGACGCGATTGCGTCCGAGCCGCTTGGCGTCGTAGAGCGCGCGGTCGGCGGCGATGATCAGATCGTCGGCGGACGTCCCGTCGTCCGGCAGGCACGCGACGCCGACGCTCACGGTCACGCGGCCGTGGCCGAAGGTGTGCTGTTCGATGACGGCACGGATACGCTCGCCGTAGATCAGGGCCCCCGCCTTCGTCGTGTTGACGAGAATGACGGCGAACTCGTCACCGCCGTAGCGGGTCACCACGCTGAAGCTTCGCGAGTGCTTGAGCAGGAGGCGGGCGACGTCACGCAGCGCCTCGTCGCCCGCGCGGTGGCCGAATCTGTCGTTGACCTCCTTGAAGTGGTCGAGATCGAGGATCGCGAGAGACAGGGGTTCGCCGAAGCGTCGGTGGCGCTTGAACTCCTCGTCCATCCGGACCATGAAGTAGCGGCGGTTGTAGACGTCGGTCAGCGCGTCCTTCAGCGAGAGATCCTCGAGGCGGGCGTTGCGGATCGCGACCGCGGCCTGGGACGCGAGGGATCGCACGAGGCCCTCGTACTGACTGTCGAACGGCATCACGACGCCGCCGCGTCCGAGCGCGTTGATCAGCTCGAGCACCCCGAGGATGCTGCCCGCCGGGTCCTGCAGGGGCACGACGAGGATCGACTGCGTGCGGTACGCGAGGCGCGCGTCGACCCGGGGATCGAAGCTGTACGGCCGATCGGGCGGGATCGCGTACGTGTCGTGGAGATTGAGGATGTCCCCCGTCAGGGCGACGTGCCCGGCGAGGCTCAGCTCGCGCAGGTGCAGGGGCTGCTCCTGGAGCCGGCGACGCATCTCCTCTTCGCCGAGCTCGCGGGCGAGACGGTCGTTCTGGACGACCGCGAAGTGGAGCCGATCTCCCTCGCGGAGGAACAGCGTCCCCGCCTCGGCGCGGCTGAACCGTCGTGCCTCGGTCAGGATACGGTCCAGCAGCGTGGTGAGGTTGCGCTCGCTGGTGAGCGCAATCCCGATCTGCACCAGCTCACGAAACGCCTGGGTCATGTTGATCGGCGCAGGTTCTGGCTGTCGCAGAGGCTCCTCCCGGCTCCGCGGGCTCCTAGAGCACCGCGACGCGATTTCGTCCGAGCCTTTTCGCCTCGTACAGGGCCGTGTCGGCGGCGACCACGAGATCGTCACCGACTCCGACGTCCTCGGGCAACGACGCGACACCGAGACTCACGGTGACGGACCCGTGACCGAACTCGTGCTGCGCGATCAGTTCACGAACCCGGTGGGCGTACGTCACGGCGCCGACCTTTGGCGTATTCACCAGGAGAACGGCGAATTCGTCGCCGCCGAACCGAGTCACGATCGTGAAGCTCCGCGAGTGCCTGAGCAGGAGCTGCGCGACCTCCTGGAGTGCCTCGTCACCCGCCCGGTGCCCGAAGCAGTCGTTGACGTCCTTGAAGCGGTCGAGATCCAGCAGAACCAGCGAGACCGGCTCACCGAACCGCGCGTGACGCCGCGCCTCTTCCTCGATCCGCACCGTGAAGTACCGGCGATTGTAGACGTTGGTGAGCGGGTCCTTGAACGAGAGGTCTTCCAGGCGGGCGTTGAAGATCGCGACGGCCGCCTGAGCGCCCAGCGAATGCACGAGCGCCTCATACTCGTCGTCGAACCGGACGACGTGGCCGGCCTCGTCCACCGGGTTGATCAGCTCGAGCACGCCGAGGATGTTCCCGGCGGCATCCTGCAGAGGCGCGAGGAGGACGGCGCGGCTCTTGTAGTCCCACCGCGCATCGAACAGCGGGAGGAACGCGTATGGGACGCCGGCCGCGATCGCGTCGGTGTCCGCGATGTTGACCACTTCACCCCGGAGGGCGACATGGCTCTCGAGGCTCAACTCGCCGAGCTTCAGCATCCCACCCTGCAGCCGGCGCTTCATCTCCGGCTCGCCGAGCGAGCGCGCGAGTCGATCGTTTTGCGCGACGGTGAGCCGGAGTAGCTCTTCCTCCCGCAGGAAGAGGATCCCGGCCTCAGCGTGCGTAAATCGCCGCGCCTCGGTGAGGATCATTTCGAGCAGGCGCGCGAGGTCGTGTTCGCTCGTCAGAGCGATGCCGATCTGGACGAGGTCTCGGAACGCGCTGGTGAGATCTATCCGCAATTGCGCAGACTCCGCCGCATCCACAGCGAACGTTTAAGCAATGCCAGTGCCAGGTCTTCCAGCGCGTCGACCCCTTATCTATTGACCGCTTACGATGAGCCTCCGGCGCGTTTTCGAAGCCACTGCAACGATACTGGCCAGTCGGATTCTGAGCAATGACAAATTACTGACCTCATCTGCGGCGTGACAGAACGTCTTGGGTGCGCGTGTCAGGATGGCGGTAATCCGGCGCGCCCTGAGCCTGGGTAGGGGACAAAACCTCCTGATTTTGCACGCGAAGTCCAATTTCCGTCTATGGCACATCTGTTGCTCGAATCAACGGCGGGAGACGGGCATGAAGCTGACATTCCGGAAGTGCGAAGTCAAGGACCTGAGCGAGCTCGAGTCTCTGGTGGCCGAGCACGCCGAGACCGTCGAACCGGGGTTGAGGATCATCGCGTCCAATCTCAATCTCGGACGCTCGTCGGTCGCCCTGGCCGGTCTCGATGCCGCCCGCCGACCCGTCCTGATCGCCGTGGGGCTGACGGCCGATGACGCGATGATCTTCAGGATGGTCGAGGCGTACGCGTGGTGCCTCGAGTACCCCGAATCGGTCCAGCGCCTCCTGCCCGCTGGTGACGACCCGAGCGACTGGCCACCGCGCGTGGCGTTCGTCGCCGAGCGGCTCCTCGAGTCCTTCCTCAGGAAGATCCGGTTGCTCAAGTTCCCGCGGGTGGACTGCTTCGAGTACCGCTACGTGGAGGTCAACGGCACGACCGGGTTCTACCTGGATCCAGTCGACTGGACACGGGACGTGGCCGTCCCGCCGACGCCTCCGACCGCGGACCAGGCGCGCCGGCCCATCCCGGGATCGCCCGTGCCGCCGCCGCCGGGCGGCCCGCACCAGCCGCTCGCCGTCGGCAGCGGTGCTCCGCTCGCGGCGCCACGCGCGCCGGAATGGGATGATCTCCTGGGCGCGCGCGCCAACACCGTCCGGCACACCGAGGAAACGCGTGGCGCAGCTGCGGCCGAGACCGAGGAGGCCGGTGTGGCCCGGTCAGCCGTGGCGCTGGGCGCCGACGACGCACGGCCTGCGCCGTCCGGGCTCGATCTCGACTCGACACCGACGTGGCGCAAGTTCCTCGACAAGCTCACCGGCGGCTTCGAGACGCGGCTGATGCCGCCGCTCGAGGAGAACCACCGGGCCGAGCCGGCTGCGACCACGTCGACGGCGGCCGCGTCCGTCGTCGCCGAAGACCCGTCGTCGCCGCCCGTCGCGCCCGAGCTCGACACGAACGTCCGGGCGCAGGTGCCGGTCTCGGCGCCGCGCAGCGGCCTCGATCCGCTGGTGTCCGACGACGCGTACGACAAACAGCGCCTGCTGCTCGAGGGGCTCAAGCTTCCGCCCAATGGCGAGCTCGCCCCACAATGGCGGAAGTTCCTCGACAAGCCGGCGACGCTGGACGAGGGCAAGGCGGGCATCGTTCGCGAGTACCTTCGGCGTGAGTTCCCGATGAGCATGCTCTACGAATTTCACGAGTTCCAGCGCAACGCACAGGTCTTCGAGCTGCAGGACAACCACGGCAAGGTCATCCAGCTCGCCACCATCACCGCCGAGTTCCTCGATCACCACACGGAGTCGGAGCTTCGCGCCTGGATCGAGACGCACAGGCTCGCGCAGGCGCTGCGTCAGGCGGGCCAGGCCGGGGTGCTCGTGACACGCGCCGGCCTGCAGGTCGACCACCGCTAACGCCAGCTCCACGCGATCAATCGCTCGGGCGTGATCCGGATCGCCGCCGCGAACCGGTCCGCGATACCGAGGGCGCCGTACTGCGGGTACTTGGCGACGAGCAGGGACGCGGCTCGTGCGAGAACGGGACCCGGCCGCACGACATCGGCACGGCCCTGGACGATGACCCAGCGGAGCATCGACCAGTCTTCATCCCACCGATCCACCACGAGCGAGACGCGGGGGTTTTCCTCGATATTGCGGAGGCGCTTGAGCGGACGAGACGGATCACGCTTCGGCTTGGCGTCGATCGGCACATAACAGCGCTTGCCGTCGAAGACGTAGCACACGGGGACCACCAGCGGCTGACCGGCCGTATCCGCCGTGCCCAGTCTGGCCGCGCGCCCCGCGCGCAGGAACGCGACGGCCCAGCCCGGAACGGGACGTCTCACCGGATGAGCTTCGCGTAACGATCCAGGAGTGGCAGGATCGTGTCGCGAGGCTCCGAGGGCAACCGGAGGATCGCGCGCGTCACGCCGGCCGCGGAGAACCGGTCGAGCAGGGATTGCTCGGCCGCCGCGCCGAAGACGGAGACCGAGATGGTCTTCGGGTCCCGCCCCGCCCGCGCGGCACGCGCATTGAGATCGGCGAGCCCCTGGAGAAGCGCCTCGCCCGCGCGGCCGCGCGGGAACCAGCCGTCGCAGAGGTCGACGACGCGTTGGAGCGTGTGGCCGCTCTCGCCGCCGAGGAGGACGGGCGGGTGCGGCTTCTGGACCGGCTTGGGGTGCATCCAGATGGGGTCGAAGCGGACGTGCTGCCCGTGAAAGGACGCGGCCTCCCCGGTCCAGATGCCCTTCATCGCCCGGATCTGTTCCTCGAGCCGCTTGAAGCGTGTCCGCGGGTCGGTGCCGTGGTTTTCCATCTCCTCGACATTCCAGCCTCCACCGACGCCGAACAGGAAGCGCCCGTTCGAGACGAAGTCGAGGCTCGCTACTTCCTTGGCCGTCGTGATCGTGTCGCGTTCGATCAGGAGGCAGATGCCCGTGCCGAGCTTCAGCCGGGTCGTGACCGCTGCCGCATAGGCGAGGGCGACGAACGGGTCGAGTGTGTGCGAGTACTCACGGGGCAGCTCCCCACCACCGGGGAACGGCGTGCGCCGGCTGGCGGGAATGTGCGTGTGCTCGGGAACGAAGAGCGATTCGAAGCCGCGCTCTTCGGCCGCGCGGGCGAGTTCCTCGATGCGAATCGCGTAGTCGGTGTTGAACATGCAGACGCCGATGTGCATCGCGTGCTCCTTTTCAGCAGGTGGAAGAGAAGATGGGCTCGCGCCCAGAGCCCGACGACCAGCGGGAGACCACCTCCGATGTGGGCGACGATCAGGTACCAGGCGACCCTCATCCGCGCAGCACCCGCAGCGCCAGCGCCCACCGCGTCGTTTCCTCCTCAAGCAAGCGACCGTCTTCCTTTCGGAGTGCGCACCAGTGTACCCTCCTCTTGGCGAGTCGAGTCGTGTTCGTGGCTCCCGGTGTTGCGATCGATATATCTATAGGTTAAACATAAGTGACAACATCTTGATATTATTGACATAATAATTTCATGTGTCACGTGATGCATGTCATATTATCCAAAGCGAGATGAATCGTTTTCCGGGTATCGGTGCCAGGATTCAGGCCCGTCTCAAGGCGCTCGGTTTCTCGAAAAAGGGCCGTCCCGACATCCTCCGGTTCTGCCAGGAGCGTGGTTATCGCCCTCAGTATCTGTACGCGTGGCTCCGCGATCGGCTCCCGGCGTACGAGAACCTCGTTCGGCTGGCCCGAGACCTCGGCGTGTCGCCGGAGTGGCTGATGTTCGGCGCCGGCCCGTCCCGGGCCGCGGGTCAGCCCCGCGCAGCGGCCGACACTGCCAGGGGCACGCGCCAGGCGCAGATCATCGACTTCGCGCGGCTTCGCGAGGTCACGAACAAGCTCGTCCGTCTCGAGACCGAGCTCGAGGCGATCTTCCGCGCCTTTCCCGACCT
>Ga0209343_10006729_pt1 | contig 13700 bp, 9 predicted proteins | sample RifCSPlowO2_02_FD_184026 | JGI IMG/M metagenome (GOLD analysis project Ga0209343, IMG submission 184026) | Groundwater microbial communities from Rifle, Colorado - Rifle CSP2_plank lowO2_0.2 (SPAdes) (version 2) | ecosystem: Environmental > Aquatic > Deep subsurface > Groundwater | place: Rifle... | reverse complement strand
CGTAGGTCTTGGACATCTTGATCGGCACCAGATCGATCAGTTCCGGTACCAGGCGATCAAGCGGATCCGTACTCGCCCTGGCAGCGGGTTTTTCCAGGTTGCTTTGCGGCAGGTAATCCAGCAATGCCCTGATTTTATCCAGACAATCCCGGTCATTCTCGGCAGTCAGGTGGGTAACCCCCGAGACCCTGGCATGTATGCCGGCGCCGCCCAGGTCTTCAAAGCTGACTTCTTCTCCGGTAACTTCACGGATCACTGCAGGGCCGGTCAGGAACAGATGGGAAGTGTCTTTGACCTGTACAACAAAATCGCAGAGGGCGGCGGAATAGGCCGCTCCACCGCTGCAGGTTCCCATAATTCCCGCAATCTGGGGGATGACCCCTGAGTTCAGGCTGTTCTGGTAGAACATCCCGGTGACCCCATAGACGTTGTCCATCCCTTCCTGGATACGCGCCCCTGCCGAGGCATTGAGGCCGATCACGGGCGCCCGGTTCTCCCGGGCAAGTCGCAGGAGGTAATGAATCTTCTGCCCATGGACCTTGCCGGTTGAGCCGCCAAGCACCGTCTCATCTTCGGCATAGATGAAGACCTTACGCCCCTGGATGGCGCCGAAACCGGTGACTACGCCGTCCCCGGTAAATTTCTTATCCGCCATGCCGAACTCCTGGCATTGATGCTCGGCAAGCATGTTCAGCTCCGTGAAGCTCCCTTCATCGAGGATATACTCCAGCCGCTCCCGAGCGCTAAGCCGGCCGCCGGACTTAAGCTTATCCAGCCGTTCCTTGCCGCCCCCTTGCAGGGCCTCCGCTTCCTTCTCCGCGAGGCGCTGTAGTTCACTTTCCCAGGTTTTTTCCGTGCTCATGCTTATGGAATTTCAGTTGAAATTGTTTATCGCTCAGGGGTTATCGCTCAGGCCTGGACGCTGATCCAGCTGTTTTCATCGTCGATCCTGCGGCATTCCTCGGCCCAGTCACTGACACATCCGATCTTGTCCATGTTTTCAAAAATGGCGCTCTTGATCTCGCACCAGCCCTCCTCTTCATGGACGTCAATCTCCGCGGTGTAGGCAGTCTCGTAGCCGAGTTTTTCAATCAATTGGTCATGGATCATATTGACGATGATACAGTTGTATACCTTGATGCCCCGCTCCCTGAGGCGTATTTCCTTGCCGAGATGCATGCAGCCTTTGACCTTGAGCCGGAGGAGGACATCCTGGCCCGCCACTGCGTAGGCGATTTCCTTAACCAGGCCGGCTGCGGCGATCTCGCGCATGCAGGCCTCGATTATCTCGTCCCGCGAGCTTCCCTGGATCGCCCTGGACTGGATAAAATCAATACCGATGAACTCGGTCTTCCAGCCGCAGCAATCGGATAATTCGTGAAAGAGCAACTCTTCATGTCGGGCCAGAAGGTCATTGTAATAGGCGATCTTGTCCATTTATTTACCCTCCTCGCCGAATTGTTCCCAGGAGACGATTTCCTCCAGGGTGAGCTTGCGCTGCGAGGTTTTACCGTATTCCTCCCAGTACACCAGTTCATGCAGCGGCAGTTTCGGCCGCGGGTGCTTACGGGCCTCCAGGGCCCAACCGATGGCGATGTAGGCGATCACCTTATATTCGTTCATGCCGGTGGGTACATTCAGGATCTGTTTGAATTTTTTTGCATCACGGGAGCTGGCAACGGGCCCATGTACCCAGCAGCCACCCAATCCCAAGGAATGGGCTTCCAGCAGCATGTTTTCGATTGCAGCGGAGAGGTCATAGGGTACATCCACTGAACCCACCTTGAGACTTCCCATGATTGCGATAACGACCGGTGCGGTCTTGGCAAACTCGGAAACCTCGCCGGAATACATGAAGCGGAGAACCTCGGCCCGTTTTACCGGATCCTCGATCTTCATGAAGCGTTCCTGCATATGACCGAGACAATACCAAGCGGTCATGCGGGAGCCACTGCCGACTTTGGCAAGGTCTCCAATCTTGTTCCGGGTTTCCTGGTTACGGACCACAATGAAACGCCAGGGCTGATAATTTTCACCAGTTGGCGCCCAGCGGGCCGCTTCGAGCACCTTGTAGATCATTGCTTCAGGCACAGGTTTGGTAGTAAACCGCCTGATACTTTTACGGCTGCTGATTATTTCAAGTAGATCACCCATAGGCTGTCCTTATATCCAGAGCCGGGTATCTGGGTCCGGCAGAAAGTTTTGCGTTTTGCAGTAATATTTGTTGTTTTCTGGTTGTTCGGTGTTGTGGTATAGCACAGTCGAGGCACACTGTAACATGATTAAAAATATAATTAAATATTTAATTATATGTTGTAGAAAACATATAGAAACTGCGTCAGATCTGGTAATTAATTTAATTTGTATCAATTAGTTAGAGTATCCTTATGAGAAGATATATAGATTATTAGATATGGTTGGCCTACTGCATGCAAGCTGAGCGATTAGAACTCGTCCACTAAGATTGTAATGCAGGTATCTTCCAGTGATTGCAGCAATTCCATCATGCTCCGGGTCTTCGGCAACTCATAATGAAAGAAGAATCTGCAGGCCGATAGTTTGCCACGATAGAAGGCTTGATCACCTGTGACGGCGTTCTTTCTGTTATCCGTAGCCACGATTGCCTGTCTGAGCCAGGTCCACGCGATCACCACATGTCCCATCATGTCCAGATAGATGGTCGAATTGGCCAGGGACTGGTTCAGATTTTCACAGTTAACCAGGATCGATGTGGTCTGTTCCACCCCTTGCAGAGTGGTCTCCAGTTGTTGAGCGTAGGTCCGCAGGGATTCCCGCTCCTCCGCTCGCCGGATATCGCTCCGGATGTGCCCCAGCAAGGTGGTCAATGCCTTACCCCCGGCCATACGGACCTTCCTGCCAAGCAGATCGATACCGTGGATGCCATAGGTACCTTCATGGATAGGATTCAGGCGATTGTCCCGGTACAGCCTTTCCAAGGGATATTCACGGGTATAGCCATACCCTCCCAGGACTTGCATCGCCATCTTGTTCGCCTCCAGACAGAATTCGGAGGGCCAGGATTTGGCAATCGGTGTAAGGATATCCAGTAGCAGGGCCAGTTCCTCCTGGCGTTCCAGGCGGTCACTGATCTTTTGCTCGTCCACCAGTAAGGCGCAGTTGAGCAGCAGGGCCAGAGCGCCTTCTACATAGGCCTTCTGGCTCAGCAAGAGGCGCCGGATATCCGCATGTTCAATGATGGGCACCTGGGGAGACACTGGGTTCTTGTCCTGTGGATTTCTGCCTTGTGGTCTTTCCCGGGCATAATCCAGGGCATACAGATAACCGGCGTAACCCAGCGCAGTGGCCCCCAGGCCAATCCCGATCCGCGCCTCGTTCATCATATGAAACATGTATTGCAGGCCCTTGTGAGCTTCTCCGATAAGATATCCCCGGCAATCGCTTCTCTCACCGAAGTTCAAGACAGTGTTGATCGTCCCTCGGTAACCCATTTTGTGGTTCAGACCGGCGAGGATGACGTCATTACGTTCCCCGAGATAGCCGTCCGGGTGGACATGTCTCTTCGGCACGATGAAGAGGGAGATCCCCTTGACGCCCGGGGGTCCACCGGGGATCTTTGCCAGCACCATATGGATGATATTCTCGGAGAGCTCATGTTCACCGCCTGAGATCCACATCTTGGTGCCTCTTATGCGGTAATACCCGTCATCGGTGGGTTCTGCGCGGGTGCGAATATCCGAAAGTGAGGAGCCCGCCTGGGGTTCGGAAAGGCACATGGTGCCGTAGAACCTGCCGCTTAACAGGTGGGGTAGATAGAGTGTTTTCTGCTCCGGAGAACCATGGGCATTCAGGAGGTTCGCTACGCCACCGGTCAGCAGCGGGTAGGCACTGATACTGATATTGGCAGCGGAAAAATAGGCTGCGGCAGTCTGGAATACCGTCCACGGTAATTGCAGACCGCCCTGCTCAAAATCATAGATCGCCGCCGGGAATCCTGCTTCCTCGTAGGCGCGAAGGGCTTCCTTTACCTGGGGTATGATGGTTACTGTTCTACCATCGAAGGCCGGTTCATCGATATCCAGCTCTTTGGCGCAGCTCAGAAACTTTTCCTCTGCGATCTTCACCGCCGTATCGATGATGTCGTCAAATATCTTGCGATCAAGATCAGCATAACGCGGATGTTGTAGAAGTTTTTCGATATCCAGGAATTCGTACAGCAGGAAATCGATGTCTCTGCGTCTGATCAATTCAGTCATATACGTCGATACTCAGTGATGTGTGCAAAACTTCCCATGCCTCGGAACGGTTTGCTCAGGGCGAGCAATAAGGATCAAATCCACAACTAACTAGCAGGCTGAATACCCTCCGTCGATCACGATGCAGTCCGCGGTATGATAGGCGGAGGCGTCACTCTGTAGGTATACGGCAATTCCGCCAAAGTCTTCCGGCCTCCCATAACGACGCATCGGGATTCGAGGCATCACGGCCTGGGAGAACTGCTGGTTGGCGAAAAGCTCCTTGGTCATTTCCGTTTCCGAGTAACCCGGCAGTATGGCGTTGGCGGTAATACCATAACGTGCCAGTTCTACCGCCAGGGCTCGAACCAGTCCGTTCAAGGCCAGCTTACTGGCACCGTAATGTTCGTTCCTGCCCACGCCAAACAATGTCCCGATACTGGATGTCGCCACCAATCGTCCACCGGTGATACCGTTGCGGGGAGTATCTATCATGTGCCGGGCCACCAATTGAAAGAGGTGAAATGCGCTGTCGACATTGATCTTGAACATGGCCTGCCATTCACTGAAGGAGCGATCGAGGAATGAAGCGCGTCCACCGCCACCGGCTCCGGCATTGATGAAACAGCCATCAATTCGTCCCAGTTCGTCCACGGTGGTGGTAAATGCCTGTGTAGTCGCCATTTGGTCTGTAAGGTCACAACAAAGATAATGGACATGATCCCCGTGCGACTTGAGGCTTTGGGCAGCTGCTTGGGTCTTCTCTGGATTTCTGCCCCAGATACTGATCGCGCATCCGGCATCTGCAAGCGCTTTTGCCATGGCGAGCCCGATGCCGCCGTTACCACCCGTGATGATTACGTTTTTACCATGCAGATCGAAAATATTCATAAGCCGAAGTACCTGCCAGCAAATCCTGAAAACGCGGTATCATATCGCACATAACCACCTGTTTCCTGTTCTCAGTGCAAATCCACTTCCGGAGGTCTGAAAGTGAAACTTAAATTGTATCTCAGTGTACTAAAGATGCAGAACGGATAGGACATATACCATTGTCTGACTTTATTCATGGATTGCTGCAACTGGTACTTGCCACCACATTTCTGTATGCCTCTGGCCCACGCGTGACACATGCGGCTCCGGATGGCGCAGACCTGAAGTCAGCCTGTCAACGCTCCCTTGCCGATGGTTTTACTGGCATTCATGGCGAGATGTGTACCTGGTATGTCACTCCCTGTGATTGTGATATCAACAAAGCTGACGATATCGGTCCGATCTGCCTGCCACCCGATGCGACGACCGGGATGTTGGCCAGGATAGTCATCGACGGGATTGCCGACTCGCCTGAGTTACAGAAACGGGGCGCGGCGGAAGCGGCAGCCGTGGTCCTCTCGAAGGAATTTCCCTGCAGCGGCCGGCAGATGGACAGTAAATGAGAATTATCGGGATACATGCACATTATTTGCATGAATAGAAAGTATAATTAAGGAAGCTCTGAACAAGTCTAAAAAATAGTTGGGTTGTCATTCTGGCGCGACCGCCATGGATGGCGGAAGTGCCGGGAACACAGGAGCAGTTCCCGGTAAGGCCAGAATCCAGTAAAAACAATTGTCTACTGGATGCTGGTATTCACCAGCATGACGGTGAAGATACTTATTCAGAGCTTTACAAAGCAACTTGAGAGGATCAGCAGGCTTGGCGAGAGTAATCTTATTTTTCATCATTGCGGTGGTATGCGGCGCCGGGTACTGGTATTTCATCCAGAAAGACCAGACGGAGGCCGGCAGCGCCTGGCAGCCGGGTGGCTCGTTCAGTGAAGTCCCCGTGGTTATGGTGGATGAAGTTGTCCGAGAGACTTTTACAGATATTATCGAGGCCATTGGCACCACGGCCGCAAACGAATCAGTCACTCTGACGGCCAAAGTCACGGATACCATCAGCAAAGTAAACTTTTCCGATGGGGATTTTGTTGAGGAAGGTCACATACTGATAGAACAAACCAATACCGAGCAATCCGCACTTCTGGCAGAGGCGCAGGCGAATGTGGATGATACCCTCGCCAGGTTGAAACGACTCGAAGATATGGGTGGTCGGAATCTGGTCCCGGTATCTGATGTTGATCAGGCGCGGGCGCAGGCTGATGCAGCGAAGGGGCGCTATGATGCTATAGTTGCGAGGCTTAACGACAGGTTGGTGCGGGCCCCTTACTCCGGTGTACTGGGGTTCCGGGAAGTCAGTCCAGGTACACTGCTGACTTCGAATACGCCAATAACCACCCTGGATGATATCTCGGTTGTGAAACTGGATTTTTCCGTACCTGAGCTATATCTGAGTGAACTCAAATCGGGTCTCAAAATATACGCACGCAGCGCCGCCTGGAATGACCGCCAATTCTCGGGGGAGATCAGCACGGTCAATTCCAGGGTCAACCCGGTCACCCGAGCGGTTATTGTTCGGGCAATGATCGATAATGAGGAGCGGTTGTTGAGACCTGGGATGTTGCTGACCGTCAGGATAGAAACACGCGCCCGGGAGGTGCTGGCTGTCAAGGAATCAGCCCTGGTACAAATTGGGACGGAGAGTTTTGTTTTTTTGGCGGGGCAGGATCAACGTGCCGTAAGGAAAAAGGTGGCAATTGGAACCACCCGTAATGGCCTGGTCGAGATTGTCGCTGGACTGAATGAAGGCGACCGGATTGTCACCGAAGGGATAGTGAAGTTGCGGGAAGATACTGAGTTTCGTATCAAGGGAGAAGACCGCATTGGTCCGCAAGGCAAAACACAAAGTGGCCCCGATCCCGCTAAGGAAGCCTCATAACCATTCGCCATGATTCAGTAAATAGCAGCAGAGATGGCATAGCGGCATGTCCCGTCAAAACCCTGGTGATTAGCAGCCATGTTCCTGTCGGATATATCAGTAAAAAGGCCCGTATTTGCAACTGTGATCAGTTTATTGCTGGTTGCTCTGGGCGTGCTTTCCTTCCAGGAGCTTTCCGTGAGGGAATATCCCGATATCTCTTCGCCCGTAATCTCCGTATCCACCGATTACCCGGGGGCATCCGCGGATATCGTCGAATCCCGTGTCACTCAACAGCTTGAAGGGGATCTGAGTGGTATTGCAGGTGTAAAGACCATCAGTTCCTCCAGCAGCGATGGAAGATCGAATATCCAGATCGAATTTGAATTAGGTATGGAGATGGATGACGCCGCCAATGATGTACGGGACCGCGTTAATCGGATCCTTAACCGATTGCCCGAAGATATTGAGACTCCCAGAGTCACCAAGGAAGAGTCGGACGCAAGCCCCATCATGTACATGAGTTTTATCAGCGAGACCATGAGTTTGATGGAGCTGACTGATTATGCCGAGAGGCACATAGTGGACAGGTTCTCCGTAATTCCGGGTATCTCCAATATCAACGTGAGTGGTTCCGGACGTCCGTCCATGAGGGTATGGCTGGATCGAATCGAAATGGCGGCACGTGGCCTTACGGTAACGGATATCACCAATGCCCTGCGCCGGGAGAATATTGAATTGCCGGCAGGCAGACTGGATTCCGTTGAGCGCGAGTTTACTGTGCGTATCGCCCGTAACTATGTAACCGCGGATGATTTCAGAAATCTTGTCATACAAAGGGGCACGGACGGTCATTTGATACGGCTGGGTGAGATTTCCCGGATCGAGGTTGCGCCGCGGAGTATCCGTAATCTATTTCGCACCAATGCATCCAATATGATCGGCATGGGAATCGTGAAACAATCTACAGCCAATACAGTAGAAGTTCTGGAGGGTGTCAAGGAGGTTATGACACAAATCAACCGGGAGCTGCCTTCAGGCATGAGTCTGGTCTCCAGTTCCGATGATTCCCTCTATATACGGGCGGCCATCAACTCGGTCTATGAAACCATTATTGTCACCACCATCCTCGTTAGTTTTGTGATCCTGCTGTTTCTAGGCAGTTTCCGCGCGATGTGGATCCCTGTCGTGACCATCCCCATATGCCTCATCTCGGTTTTTATTGCCCTGGCCGCGTTCGGTTATTCCATTAACCTGATCACTCTGCTGGCTCTGGTATTATCGATTGGCCTGGTGGTGGATGACTCCATCGTGGTGCTGGAAAACATACACCGGCGCATCGAGGAAGGAGAGGCGCCCTTGCTGGCTGCTTTCAACGGATCCAGGCAAGTGGTTTTTGCCGTGATCGCCACTACTGTCGTACTGGTCGCGGTCTTTGCCCCCATCATCTTCCTCAAGGACAACATGGGAGAACTTTTCTCCGAGCTGGCGGTTACTATTTGCGCAGCGGTGATAGTTTCCGCCCTGCTTGCCTTAACACTTACACCGATGATGTCTTCGAAACTTCTCACGCCGAATTACGGCAAGCGTGCGATAGAGATTTTTGTAGATCGGATCTTTCATCGGATTGACAGTTTATATGGCAGGTTGTTGGGAAAGGCACTGCATTACCCATGGTCCTCTGTCTTTCTGCTTGCCGCGATCGGAGTATGTGGCTACGTGCTGGCCGGAAAACTACGGCAGGAATACGCGCCTGAAGAGGATCAGGGTACTTTCATGGGGATGATCTCCGCCGCTGAAGGCACCAGTTTTAACAGGATGGCGGAATACGTTGAGCAGATCGAGGCGCCGATCAAGCCGTTCATCGAATCCGGTGACGTGGTCCGGGCGATTGTTCGCATCCCCGGTTTTGGCGGAAACAACTCGGCCAACTCCGGGGTAACCTTCATCAATCTGGCGCCCTGGGATGAACGCAAGCGCAGCACCGCGGAGATACAGCAGACACTCACCCGTGCCTGGAGCGAGATCCCCGGGGTTCGTATATTTACCCGGGTTAACTCCGGCCTATCGCGTGGGGGGGGCGGTCAGCCGGTGCAGTTTGTCGTCGATGGACCCGATTATGAGACCCTTGCCCGCTGGCGGGATGTCATACTGGATCGGGCTGAGAAAAATCCCGGTTTGATACGGGTGGACCATGACCTCAAGGAAACCCAGCCACAGGTCATTGTACGCATAGACAAGGATCGGGCTGCTGCTCTCGGTATATCGGTACAAACCATCGGCCGGACGCTCCAGACGATGATGAGTGAACAACAGGTCACTACCTATGTAGTGGATGGAGAGGAATATGATGTCGTCTTGCAGGCTAAGGATGAACAGCGTGCGACTTCAGCGGATTTACAGAATATCTATGTGCGCTCTGAAAACAGCGGTGAACTTATCCCACTGACCAATCTCACCCGGGTTGAGAATATCGCAGGGGCGGCCTCACTCCACCGTTATAACCGGGCCAGGGCCGTCACTATCAGTGCCAACCTCGCTCCCGGCTATACCCTGGGAGAGGCCCTGAAGTTTCTTGAAGCTGTTGTGCATGAGGAACTACCTGAAGGAACCGGGATTGATTACCAGGGTGAATCCCTGGAGTACAAGGAATCCTCCGGAGGGATTTATTTCACTTTCGGTATTGCACTGCTGGTGGTGTTCCTTATATTGGCCGCCCAGTTCGAGAGTTTTATCCAGCCAGGCGTCATCATGATCACTGTTCCCCTGGCGCTGATTGGCGGAATTGCCGGGCTTGTAATCAGCGGCAGCTCGCTCAATATCTTCAGTCAAATCGGATTGGTTATCCTCATCGGGATTGCATCCAAGAATGGGGTGTTGATTGTGGATTTTATCAACCAGATGCGGGATCGTGGCTTGGAATTCAGCAAGGCCGTCATTGAAGGTGCACGGCTGCGATTCAGGCCGGTAGTGATGACCACCATCGCGACGGTCATGGGATCACTACCCCTGATGCTGACGGAGGGACCCGGATCCGAAAGCCAGGAGGTTCTCGGCATCGTCCTCTGTTCCGGTGTGAGTTTCTCCACGGTATTTACATTGTTTGTAGTCCCCGTTGCTTATCATCTGCTGGCGCGCACTACCACTTCACCGAATGCCATCGCCAGAAAGCTGGATGATTTAAGAACCCAGGCGATCCCCTGAAAGCAAGTTCCGGCCGGACTGAATGCACAAGCTAACAGCCGGAGGCCATGATTATTTCCTGGTCGACTCAGACGTTGATCTTGCGGCTGTCTGTTACGAACAGGCAAAAAATGATTGGGTGGCTGTCGATACTGAATTCGAGCGGAGCAGTACATATTATCCCGAACTCTGTCTGGTCCAACTCACCACGATCGGACAGGTTGCAGTGATCGATCCTTTGGCCATTCAGGATATGGGCCCATTGGTAGAGCTTATTTTTAACTCGCGTATTACGAAGGTATTCCATGCTGGACGCCAGGATTTGGAGATATTCCACCATCTGTATGACAGAGTCCCCACTCCTATTTTTGATACGCAGATCGCGGCGCAATTGCTGGGTTTGGAAGAACAGTCCTCTTATGCCACGCTTGTTAAGCACTTGCTCGGGGTGGAACTTGATAAGTCCCATACCAGAACGAATTGGAAAATACGTCCCCTTTCCGGCGGACAGCTGAAATATGCTGCAGAGGATGTCATTTATCTCGCACAGGTATATGAGCTAATCCGGCAGCGCCTGAGCGATGCCGGGATACTGGAATGGCTCAAGGATGATTTTGCAGCCCTGCAGTCTCCAGCACTGTATGACGTGGATCCATATGATTGCTGGAGACGGATTCGCCAGGCCAGGAGATTATCAGAAAGCGAGGTGGCGGTGCTTCAACAGCTGGCGGCATGGCGGGAGATGACGGCAAGACTCGAAAACATTCCCAGGAATTGGCTGCTGAGTGATCACTTGCTTGTTGATCTATCCAGATTACAGCCGCAGTCATCTCTCGATCTGACACGGATGCAGGGACTGAATAAGCGATTTCTGGCAAAGCACGGGTCTGCCTTGCTGCATCTCATCGCCACAGCGGATCGGACAGGAAAAAAAGATCTGGTTCAAGCGGAAAACCGACAGCCGCTCGGTATGGAGCAAAAACGACTGGTGGAGAAGATGTTCGAGGTGGTGCAGCAGAAACAAAGACAGTATAACTTGAGGGAGAATTCGATTGTCACTCAAAAAGGACTGGAGGCACTGGTGCGTAATGGGGCGAACGCGCAACTTCAACAAGGTTGGCGTTATCAGCTTGTGGGAAAGGAATTGTTTGCATTGCTGGAACACTCTGACGGATGCTGACATTAATCGAGTAACTTCTGCCGGGATTGGCCGATGATGACTTTATTTCCATTGCCGGATCTGCAACCACAGTCTATTATTCCTGGGTGATGTGCGTACATTAGCGGAGACAACCATGAGCCGGAAAGATAAAGACGAAGAAAAGACCAAAAAGCATAAATCCGAGGAGGATGTAGGAAACCAGTCGGAACCTGAAAATGATGATCTGTCATCGGAGAAAAAGGCAAAGAAGAAGATAAAAAATGAGGTCTATGAAAAGGAACTTGCCAAGTTACATATTGAACTGGTGAAACTCCAGGAATGGATCCGCCATAACAATCTTAAGATCGTGGTAATCTTTGAAGGCCGGGATGCTGCCGGCAAGGGTGGTTGCATCAAGCGGATCACGGAATGCCTCAATCCAAGGGTATGCAGGGTCGTGGCATTGCCTGCCCCTACCGAGAGGGAAAAGACCCAGTGGTATTTCCAACGCTATGTCCAGCATCTTCCCGCCGGAGGCGAAATGGTGATCTTCGACCGATCCTGGTATAACCGTGCCGGTGTTGAAATGGTCATGGGATTCTGCACGGAACCGGAACACAGGGAATTCCTGCGTTCCTGTCCAGAATTTGAACGAATGCTGGTGCGATCCGGGATTCTGGTGATCAAGTACTGGTTTTCCGTGAGTGATGAGCAACAGGAAAAACGTTTTATAGAAAGGAATAGCAGGCCGACCAAACGCTGGAAGTTAAGCCCCATGGATCTCGAATCGTTGACGAAATGGGTTGAATACTCCAAGGCGAAGGATGAAATGTTCTCCCATACTGATATCAAGCAGGCTCAATGGTATGTGGTTAATGGTGAAGACAAGAAACGGGCACGGTTGAATGTCATATCCCATCTACTGTCGCTGGTGAATTACGGGGACCTTACACCCGGACCCGTGGAATTGCCGGCTAGGGAAAAACGCAGTAAGGGGTATGTCCGGCCACCCATGACGGATCAGACCTTCATTCCCGAGGTGTTTTGATCGCGGTACTGGAGTTCCAAAAGGCAAGCGCTCGAATCATTATGGTAGGGTAGTTTTACCTGAATAGTGAGCGCGGTTTCCAAGCACGATATCTTTATCGTGAGGGTTCGCTCCTACGCCAGCTTATCCGTAGTGAGTAGCTTTAAGAGCGCGTTTATTGATCTTGTTTGCACCCGTACGCGGTAGGGCATCCAGGAAGGTCACTTCCACAGGCCGCTTGTATTTGACGAGCTTTCCATTGCAGTAACTGAAAAACTCTTCTTCAGTCATGGATGCGCCCGGTTTAAGCACTACGAAGGCTACGATCACTTCCCCAAGACGTTTATCGGGTTTACCGAGTGCTGCTGCCTCTGCAATCTTGGGATGGTTGAACAGCACTTCGTCTACCTCCCTGGGATAGACATTATACCCGCCAACGATCACCATATCCTTTTTTCGATCCACCAGGAACAGATAGCCTTCCTCATCGATATACCCCACATCACCCGTATTCAGCCAGCCGTCCGTGTACAGCATTGCTGTCTCTTCCGGGTTATTGCGGTAGCCAATCGTCAACTGTGGGCCGCGTACCTGTATTTCCCCCACTTCTCCGACCGCTAACACGGATCTCGTGTCAACATGGACGGCGCGAATCTCCGTTTCCGGTACTGGAATGCCGACGGATCCCGTTTTTCGCTTAGCTTCCGCGGGGTTCAGGCAGAGCGGTGCGCCTTCCGACATGCCCCAGCCTTCAAACAGGCTGCAACCTGTTATTTCTTTCCAGCGGATATGCAGATCCTCCGGACACGGTGCGCCACCGGAAAGAGAATATTTAAGATGACTGAAATCCACATGCCGAATCAGGGGATTATCGAGCAAGCCCATATATATCGGTGCGGGTCCGCCGGCGAAAATTGTGATGTGATGGTGGTGGAGGGACTTCAAGACCTCATCAGGGTTGTATTTAGGAATAATGACGAGGGTACTTCTGGCATAGGTAGGAACCATTACAGCATAACCAAAACCCCAGATATGGAACATTGGAGCGACTGATAAAAATCGTTCCTGTTCAAAATCCACGGGCCACATGTGCACATGCTGGCGCACAGTAGTGACGAGCGCACCATGTAAATGATTAACGCATTTTGGTATTCCCGTCGTCCCACCACTCAGGAACATTAATCCCGGTTTATGCGGTTCCGGCATCAAGGCAGTGTGGAAATTGCCTTCCCCGGAATCCAGCCAATGGGATAATGTGCTGCCGTCAAGATTCACCGCCAGCAAGTGTTTCAGTCCGGCCTCGCGCAGCAGTGGAAGGAGTTTTTCCCCTTGTCTTATG
>Ga0209343_10006728_pt1 | contig 13701 bp, 11 predicted proteins | sample RifCSPlowO2_02_FD_184026 | JGI IMG/M metagenome (GOLD analysis project Ga0209343, IMG submission 184026) | Groundwater microbial communities from Rifle, Colorado - Rifle CSP2_plank lowO2_0.2 (SPAdes) (version 2) | ecosystem: Environmental > Aquatic > Deep subsurface > Groundwater | place... | reverse complement strand
AAAACTCCATGCTCACCGGCATGCGCGCGCTGGATTTGCAGGGCCGCATCACCTATGTCAACCCCGCTTTCTGCGCGATGACGGGCTTTAGCGAAAGCGAGCTGGTGGGCCGTACCCCGCCCTTCCCGCACTGGCCTGAGGCCGAGATCGATACCCTGATGGCACGGCTTGACGACGAATTGCATGGCCGAACGCCTCCCGGTGGCTTCGAAGTCCGCGTCAAACGCAAAAACGGCCAGATCTTTGATTCCCGCATGTATGTGTCACCCCTGATTGACCCGCGCGGGCAACAGACGGGCTGGATGACGTCCATGACGGACATCACCGAGCCCAAGCGCATTCGCGAAGAGCTGTCAGCCTCGTATGAACGCTTCACCACGGTGCTGGAGGGGCTGGATGCAGCGGTCTCCGTGGCGCCGCTGGGCAGCGAGGAACTGCTGTTTGCCAACAAGCTGTACCGGTCCTGGTTCGGCGGCGAGGTGTCCGGGCACATGAACCTGATTGCGCAGGCCGGTGTGCCGGCTGCCATGCCCACCGAAGACGCCATCGATCCGGTGGACGGCATGGCCGGATTTCCCACCGACACCCTGACCACCGCCCAGGCCGAAAATGCCGAAATATTTGTGCCTGACCTGGGCAAGTGGCTGGAAGTGCGCTCGCGCTACCTCACCTGGGTGGACGGCCGCCTGGCGCAAATGGTGATCGCGACCGACATCACGCCGCGGCGCCATGCCGAAGAACAGGCCGCGCAGCAAAACGAGCGCGCCCAGACCGCGAGCCGGCTCATCACCATGGGCGAAATGGCATCCAGCGTGGCCCACGAGCTCAACCAGCCGCTGACCGCAATCAACAACTATTGCAATGGCATGGTGTCGCGCATCAAGGGCCAGCAAATCAGCAATGAGGACCTGCTGATCGCGCTCGACAAGACCGCCCGGCAGGCGCACCGTGCCGGCCAGATCATCCAGCGCATTCGCTCCTTTGTGAAGCGCAGCGAGCCCAACCGAACCTCTGCCGATGTCGCCACCATGGTCAGCAACGCCATGGAGCTGGCCGACATCGAGTTGCGCCGCCACCATGTGCGGCTGAGCCACTACATCGCGGCCCGTTTGCCCAACATCATGGTGGACCCCATCCTGATCGAACAGGTGCTCATCAACCTGATGAAAAATGCGGCCGAGTCGATTGAGCAGGCGCACCTGCCCACGGCTCGCCGAAGCGTGGAACTGCGCGTGGTGCCCAAACATATCGAGGACCAGAGCGTGGTGGAGTTTTCAGTCCTTGACTCGGGCCGGGGCCTGTCGCCGGAAGTCAAGGCACGGCTCTATGAAGCCTTTTACTCCACCAAGGCTGAGGGCATGGGCATCGGCCTGAAACTGTGCCGCAGCATTGTCGAGTCCCACCAGGGCAGGATGGAGGCCGAGAACCTCTACAATGGGGACGAAGTGGTGGGGTGCCGGTTCACTTTCTGGATCCCCGTGACGCCCCTGCTTTCACCGGCACCTTCTGCTAGCGATACTGTAGCGGCCAAGGATGCCGGCGTTCACTAAAGCCCCTTCAGGAATAGTTTCGAGAAGTTCACGAAAGAAAGTTTGGCATGAGCTTGATTCCCAAAAAAGGTACTGTCTACGTCGTTGATGATGACGAGGGCGTGCGCGATTCGCTGCAATGGCTGCTTGAAGGCAAGGACTACCGGGTGCGCTGCTACGACTCGGCTGAAACATTTCTGAGCCGCTACGATGCGCGCGAAGTGGCCTGCCTGATCGTGGATATCCGCATGGGCGGCATGACCGGCCTGGAGCTGCAGGACCGCCTGGTCGAACGCAAGTCGCCGTTGCCGATTGTCTTCATCACCGGCCACGGCGATGTCCCCATGGCGGTCAACACCATGAAGAAAGGCGCCATGGACTTCATCCAGAAGCCTTTTCAGGAAGAAGCGCTGGTCAATCTGGTCGAGCGCATGCTGGAACAGGCCAAGGATGCCTTCAGTGACCACCAGCAGTCCGCCAGCCGCGACGCCCTGCTGGCCAAGCTGACGTCCCGCGAAGCGCAGGTGCTCGAACGCATCGTGGCGGGCCGCCTGAACAAGCAGATTGCCGACGACCTGGGCATCAGCATCAAGACGGTGGAAGCCCACCGCGCCAACATCATGGAAAAGCTCAATGCCAATACCGTGGCTGACCTGCTGAAAATAGCGCTGGGCTCCAACGCGCCCAAGGCCTGAGAGCCACCGGAGCCAAACTCCCAGCCGCTAACTTTTTATAGCTGCTTGCGCCCGTAGTTCCTGGACTAGCGGGCGTTTTTACTTAGAAAATTGAAATCATGACTGCACAACTCATTGACGGGAATGCCCTCTCCAGACAACTGCGTGCAGAGGTCGCCCGGCGCGCGGCAGCGCTGCGCGCCCGCGGCATCACGCCAGGTCTGGCGGTCGTGCTGGTGGGTGAAAACCCGGCCAGCCAGGTCTATGTTCGCAACAAGGTCAAGGCCTGCCAGGACAACGGCCTGCATTCGGTGCTCGAGCACTACCCAGCCGCGCTCAGCGAGGCCGAGTTGCTGGCCCGGGTCCATGCCCTGAACAATGACCCGGCCATCCACGGCATCCTGGTTCAATTGCCGCTGCCTGCGCATATCGATGCGCACAAGGTCATTGAAGCCATTGCCCCCGGCAAGGATGTCGACGGATTCCACGTGGCCAGCGCAGGCGCCCTGATGGTCGGACAGCCGGGCTTCTGGCCCTGCACACCCTATGGCTGCATGAAGATGCTGGAGAGCATTGGCTACGACCTGCGGGGCAAGCACGCCGTGGTCATTGGCCGCAGCAACATCGTGGGCAAGCCCATGGCCATGATGCTGCTGCAGAAAAATGCCACGGTGACGATCTGCCACAGCGCCACCCAGGACCTGAAGGCCATGACGCTGCAGGCCGACGTGATCGTGGCCGCAGTCGGCAAACGCAATGTGCTGACCGCCGACATGGTCAAGCCGGGTGCGGTCGTCATTGACGTGGGCATGAACCGCAACGATGAAGGCAAACTCTGCGGCGACGTCGACTTTGAAGGCGTCAAGGAGGTGGCAGGCTACATCACGCCGGTGCCTGGCGGCGTCGGCCCCATGACCATCACCATGCTGCTGGTCAACACGCTGGAATCCGCCGAGCGCCTTTAGAGCCGCTAACAAAACCCTCCTGGCGTCGTTGTGCCGCCTTGGCCGTTACAGCACTGTCTGCGGCGGCACGCCTAGCCAGGACCGCTGCGCTGGGTTTTGTCAGCGGCTCTTATCGGGGCTGGATGCTGCAGGCGCGGCATCTGCGGCCGGCTGGCTCAGGCGCCAGAGGCTCAAACCGGCACACAGCCACTGGCCCAGGTACATGGCGCTTCCCAGGCCATGCCAGAACTTGAGGTTGGCGCCTTCGGCCCGCGCGCTGACGATGCGAGGCGCCACACCAAACTCCACCAGCAGGGCCAGTAACAGCCCGGCCACGGCAAATTTGACGGCTGCCGCTGCGTACGGCGCCACTGCGGCGTCGTCTTTCTTGTTGAAAACCAGCAACATCAGCATGGCACATGCCGTGCTGAGCCAGGTCTGCGCGCTGAAGAGTTTGGCGGCCATCGCGCCGGCGGCTGCCGGGCTGCCAAGGTGCATGAACAGCAGGGGCACCACCACAAAGCCCACGCCGGTGAGACTGCCCCACCAGAGCGCGGCCAGCAGGATGGCAAACCGTTGTTTCACGGATGCGGCCAGACCGCCGGGGTGAACGGCCGGAAATGCGCTTCAGCCACCAGGGCGGTCGACACCGGCCTGCCTGGGATCATGCCCCGGCAGCGAATTGTCACGCAAGGGGACCACAAAGACGCCATGCTTCAGATGTACATGACCGCCACAATCTCGTAGCGCTTCACGCCACCCGGCGCCTGCACTTCAGCCGTATCGCCCTCATCCTTGCCGATCAATGCACGTGCGATCGGTGAGCTGATGTTGACGCGGCCATGCTTGATGTCGGCCTCGTCTTCGCCCACGATCTGGTAGGTCACGGTGTCGCCTGAATCCTCGTCCTGCAGCTCAATGGTCGAGCCAAACACCACCCTGCCGCCCGCGTCCAGCTCCGACGGGTCAATGATCTGCGCCGCAGACAGCTTGCCTTCGATTTCCTGGATGCGCCCTTCGATAAAACCCTGGCGATCCTTGGCCGCATCGTATTCGGCGTTCTCACTCAGGTCGCCCTGGGCCCGCGCCTCGGAAATCGAGTTGATGACCCAGGGACGGTCAACAGTTTTGAGCTGGTGCAATTCAGCCTTGAGTTTTTCTGCACCGCGCTTGGTGATGGGTAAGGTTGCCATGTTTTTGCTCCTGCAAAAGCGAAACCGCCACCAGTCACCTGGCGGCGGAGTATTTAATCGGCTCAAGTTTAATGCAAAACCTGCGTCAGCCGTCCCGGTAATTAACCTAGTTGCGCGTGGAGTTCCTGCACGGAATACACGTTCAGGTTATCCAGGTATTTCATGCCTTCGACGGCGGCTTCGGCACCGGCAATGGTGGTGTAGGTGGTCACGCGGGCCAGCAGCGCCGAGGTACGGATCTGCCGCGAGTCGGCAATCGCATTGCGCCGCTCTTCCACGGTGTTGATGACCAGGGCAATCTCGTCATTCTTGATCATGTCCACCACGTGCGGCCGGCCTTCGGTGACCTTGTTGACCACCGTGCAGGCAATACCTGCCGCCTGGATGGCGGCAGCCGTTCCCTTGGTGGCCACCAGCTCGAACTTCAGTGCCGCGAGGGATCGCGCCACTTCCACCGCACGGGGCTTGTCGTTGTTCTTGACCGTCAGGAAGACCTTGCCGGATGTCGGCAGCTTGGTGCCGGCACCGAGCTGCGACTTCACAAAGGCCTCGCCAAAAGTCTTGCCGACACCCATCACCTCACCGGTGGACTTCATCTCGGGGCCGAGAATGGTGTCCACGCCGGGGAATTTGACAAAGGGGAAGACCGCCTCCTTCACGCTGAAGTAAGGGGGCGTCACCTCGCTGGTGACGCCCTGCGAGGCCAGCGACTGGCCGACCATGCAGCGTGCTGCCACCTTGGCCAGCTGGATGCCGGTGGCCTTGCTGACGAAGGGCACGGTACGCGATGCGCGCGGGTTGACCTCCAGCACGTAGATCACATCCTTGCCATCGATGTTCTGGATGGCGAACTGCACGTTCATCAGGCCGACGACATTCAGGGCCTGGGCCATGGCGGCGGTCTGACGCTTGATCTCGGTCACCGTTTCAGCCCGCAGCGAATAAGGCGGCAAGGAACAGGCCGAGTCGCCGCTGTGCACGCCGGCCTGCTCGATATGCTCCATCACGCCGCCGATGAAGGTCACTCCCTTATCGTCACGAATGCAATCGACGTCACATTCAATGGCGTCGTTCAAAAAGCGGTCCAGCAACACCGGCGAGTCATGGCTGACCTTGACGGCTTCGCGCATGTAGCGCTCCAGGTCGCGCTGCTCGTGCACGATCTCCATGGCGCGGCCGCCCAGCACATAGCTGGGGCGCACCACGAGCGGGTAGCCCAGCGCAGCGGCTTTTTCCAGCGCCTCGGGTTCGGTACGGGCGGTGGCATTCGGCGGCTGGCGCAGCTTGAGCTCATGCAGCAGCTTCTGGAAGCGCTCACGGTCTTCCGCTGCGTCGATCATGTCGGGCGAGGTGCCGATGATGGGCACGCCATTGGCTTCCAGGTCGAGCGCCAGCTTCAGGGGCGTCTGGCCACCGTACTGGACGATCACGCCCAGCGGTTTTTCCTTGTCGACGATTTCCAGCACGTCTTCCAGCGTCAGCGGCTCGAAGTAGAGGCGGTCGGACGTGTCGTAGTCAGTGGACACGGTTTCTGGGTTGCAGTTGACCATGATGGTTTCATAGCCGTCTTCGCGCATGGCCAGGGCCGCATGCACGCAGCAGTAGTCAAACTCGATACCCTGCCCGATACGGTTGGGCCCGCCGCCCAGCACCATGATTTTCTTTTTATCGGTTGGCGCGGCTTCACACTCGCTGCCCTCGGCCTCATAGGTCGAATACATGTAGGCGGTGTTGGTCGAAAACTCGGCGGCGCAGGTGTCCACGCGTTTGTAGACCGGCCGCACGCCGAGCTCGCGGCGTTTTTCACGGATGGCGGTGTCGGTGGTCTTGAGCTGCTTGGCCAGGCGCCGGTCGGAAAAGCCTTTTTGCTTGAGGGCCCGCAGCGTGACCGCGTCAATCTTGTCGAGCGACGTGGTTTCAAGCTCCAGCTCGATCTTGACGATCTGCTCGATCTGCACCAGGAACCATGGATCAATTTTGGTCAGCGCAAACACTTCATCCACGCTCATGCCCAGGGCAAAGGCATCACCCACGTACCAGATGCGGTCCGGGCCTGGCGCGCCGAGCTCTTTCTCGAGCACTTCGCGGTCCTGGGTCTTCTCGTTCATGCCATCCACGCCGACTTCCAGGCCGCGCAGGGCTTTCTGGAAGGACTCCTGGAAGGTCCGGCCCATGGCCATCACCTCGCCGACGGACTTCATCTGCGTGGTCAGGCGTGAATCGGCTGTCGGGAATTTCTCGAAGGCAAAACGCGGGATCTTGGTCACCACGTAATCGATGCTCGGCTCAAAACTGGCCGGCGTCGCGCCGCCGGTGATCTCGTTGCGCAGCTCATCCAGCGTATAGCCGACCGCCAGCTTGGCGGCGACCTTGGCAATCGGGAAGCCCGTGGCTTTGGAAGCCAGGGCCGAAGAACGTGAAACGCGCGGATTCATCTCGATCACCACCATGCGGCCATCGACCGGGTTGATGGAGAACTGGACGTTGGAACCGCCTGTGTCCACCCCGATCTCGCGCAGCACGGCCAGCGAGGCGTTGCGCAGGATCTGGTATTCCTTGTCGGTCAGCGTCTGGGCTGGCGCGACCGTGATGGAGTCGCCGGTGTGCACGCCCATCGGGTCCAGGTTTTCGATCGAGCAGACGATGATGCAGTTGTCCGCGGTGTCGCGAACCACTTCCATCTCGTACTCTTTCCAGCCCAGCAGCGACTCTTCGATCAGCAGCTCGTTGGTCGGCGAGGCTTCCAGGCCGCGCTTGCAGATGACTTCAAACTCTTCCGGGTTATAGGCAATGCCGCCACCGGTGCCGCCCAGCGTGAAGCTGGGACGGATCACGGTTGGAAAGCCCACGGTCTTCTGCACCGCCCAGGCTTCCTCCATGCTGTGCGCGATGCCCGAGCGGGCGGAACCGAGACCGATCTTGGTCATCGCTTCCTTGAACTTCAGGCGATCTTCAGCCTTGTCGATGGCTTCAGGCTTGGCACCAATAAGCTCAACCTTGTACTTTTCAAGCACCCCGTGGTGCCACAAGTCCAGCGCGCAATTAAGTGCAGTCTGGCCACCCATCGTTGGCAGGATCGCGTCGGGACGCTCTTTGGCGATGATCTTTTCAACCGTCTGCCAGGTGATGGGCTCAATGTAGGTCACGTCGGCCGTGGCCGGGTCGGTCATGATCGTGGCCGGATTGCTGTTGATCAGGATGACCTTGTAGCCTTCTTCACGCAAGGCCTTGCAGGCCTGTACGCCGGAATAGTCAAACTCGCAGGCCTGGCCGATGATGATCGGGCCGGCGCCAATGATGAGAACCGATTTGATGTCTGTGCGCTTAGGCATTCTTCTTCTCCCCTGCCTGTTCCATCAGCGCGGTGAAACGGTCAAACAAATACGAAATGTCATGCGGGCCGGGCGACGCTTCAGGGTGTCCCTGAAAGCAAAACGCGGGCTTGTCGGTGCGGGCCAGACCCTGCAGCGTGCCATCAAACAGGCTGATGTGCGTGGGCCGCAGATTGGCGGGCAGGTTTTTCTCGTCCACTGCAAAACCGTGGTTCTGGCTGGTGATGCTGACACGGCCGTTGTCGAGGTCCTTGACCGGATGGTTGGCGCCGTGGTGACCAAACTTCATCTTGAAGGTTTTGGCTCCGCTGGCCAGTGCCATGATCTGGTGGCCCAGGCAGATACCGAAGGTCGGGATGCCGGTCTCGATCAATTCGCGCACGGCAGCAATGGCGTAGTCGCACGGCTCCGGATCACCCGGGCCGTTGGCGAGGAAAATGCCGTCAGGCTTGAGCTTGAGCACATCGGCGGCCGGAGTTTGCGCCGGCACCACGGTGATGCGCGCACCACGCTCGGCCATCATGCGCAGGATGTTTTTCTTGACGCCAAAGTCATAAGCCACCACGTGGAATTTTGGGGTGATCTGCACACCATAGCCCGGCTTGCCTTCCAGGTTCACGAGCTTCCACTCGGTTTGCGTCCATTCGTAGGTCTGCTTGGCGGACACGACCTTGGCCAGGTCCAGGCCCGCCATGCTGGGCGCGCCGCGCGCGGCAGCCACGGCCTTTTCGATGGCAGGCTGGCTGACCTCTTCACCTTCAGGCAGCGCCAGAATGCACCCGTTTTGTGCGCCATTGGTGCGAAGCAGGCGTGTGAGCTGGCGGGTGTCGATGCCGGCGATGGCCACCGTGCCCTCCTTGACCAGGTACTCGGACAAGGTCATGGACATGCGGAAATTGGAGGCCAGCAACGGCAGATCCTTGATGATCAGGCCGGCGGCATGAACTTTGTCGGCCTCGATGTCTTCGGCGTTGATGCCATAGTTGCCGATATGCGGATAAGTAAGGGTAACGATCTGCTGGCAGTAGCTCGGGTCCGTGAGGATTTCCTGGTAGCCGGTCATGGCGGTGTTGAACACCACCTCGCCGATCGTGGAGCCTGGCGCTCCAATCGAATTGCCGATAAAGACCGTGCCGTCTGCGAGCGCCAGGATGGCGTGAGGGGGTTGTCCTGATATTCCCTGTAGAGACAAAAGCACTGGGTTCTCCGGGTTGGTTACGGTTCGCCCAAGCATGCACAAGAAACGTCTCTTAAGACTCTTGCGGGCTGCTTTTGTGAGGGTGTTGGCTTGGTATGCGCTCGGGCGAAGCTGTGATTTGAAAAGCTACTGATTATAGCCTGAGGAGCCAGGTTTAACCCCCAATTTTGCGTGCGGCCAGCAGCTCCCTGACCCCGCAGGAGGGGCAATTTCCTGCAGCGCCCCGTTCAGCAGCGGGCCGTGGCGCTGGCGTACAGGCAAATGGCGGCGGCGGCGGCCACATTCAGCGACTCCTCCCCACCGGGCTGGTCTATGCGCACCTTCAGGACCGATCGGGCCATCAGATCGTCGCTCACGCCCTGCCCCTCGTGGCCCATGGCCCAGGCACAGGGCCGGGGCAGCGGCTGCTGGTGCAGGAAGTTGCCCTGGTGGGAGCTGGTGACCACGATGGGAACTGTCAGCGCCGCCAGGGCGGCAAGTTCCACACCTTCCACCAACTGCAGGGCAAAGTGGGCACCCATGCCGGCCCGCAGCACCTTGGGCGACCAGAGGGCGGCCGTGCCCTTGAGGGCGATGATCTGGCCAAAACCGAAAGCCGCCGCGCTGCGCAGGATGGAGCCGACATTGCCGGCGTCCTGCACCCGGTCCAGGATCACTGAGGCTGCACCCGCCTCCAGCCCGCTGGCCGCCGGCAGTTCCAGCACGAAGCCCATGCGCGCCGGGGATTCCAGCCCGCTGATTTCCGGCAACAACGCATCTGGAATGACTATGTTTTTAATAGCTGCACGCGACCATTCGACGGGAGCCGAGGGCCAAAAAGACTCTGAAAAAATCGCCAGGGACGGCTTCTTCCCGCGGGCGAGCGCGGCACGGCACAGATGATCGCCCTCCAGCCAGACGCGGCCTTGCTTGCGGTAAGCCGTGCTGTCCTGCGACAGCTTGCGCAATTCCTTGATGAGCGTGTTGTCGCGTGACGTGATGTGCGTGACAGCGCCAGGACTGACGCTCACCGCAAGACCTCGGCGACCGGCGCAAAAGACCGGCGGTGCTGGGGACAGGCGCCATGCTCGCGCAGCGCGGCGAGATGTTCAGCAGTGGAATACCCTTTGTGGTTGGCAAAACCGTACTGCGGATATTCGAGGTGAAACTCGGCGCACCAGCGGTCACGGTAGACCTTGGCCAGAATCGAAGCGGCCGAGATGGACGGCACGATGGCGTCGCCTCCGATCACGGCCTCCGACAGGATGGCCAGCGTGGGCAGGCGATTGCCGTCGACCAGCACCTTGTTGGGCTTCAGGCGCAGGCTCTCCACCGCGCGCCTCATCGCCAGCATGGTGGCCTGCAGAATGTTCAGCTGGTCTATTTCCTCTGCCGTGGCCAGTGCAATGGAGCAGCACAGCGCTTTGGCGCGGATTTCGTCGTACAACGCTTCGCGCCGCTGCGGCGTCAGTTTTTTGGAGTCGGCCAGCCCCTTGATGGGATTGAGCTCGTCGAGGATGACAGCCGCAGCCACCACCGGGCCCATCAGCGGGCCCCGCCCGGCCTCGTCCACGCCGGCCAGGAGACCGGGAGTGTCCCAGGACAAGGGAGTTTGCTCAGCTTTCAAGAATTTGCTGGATCGCATCGGTCGCCAATTGAGAAGTATCGCGCTGCAGTTCGGCATGCAGCGCCATGAATCTTTGTTCAACAGCCGCTATTTTGGCAGGAGCCGTTGATTTTGCATCCACCCATTGCAGCAACCCGGCAGCCAACGCTTCCGGCGTCGCCGCTTCCTGCAGTAGCTCGGGCACGACGAAATCCTGGCAAAGGATATTGGGCAGTCCGACCCAGGGCTGCAGCTTCTTGCGCCGCATGATCTGCCACGACAGCCAGTTCATGTTGTAGGCAATCACCATGGGGCGCTTGAACAAAGCCGCTTCCAGGGTCGCGGTGCCGCTGGCAATCAGGGTCACATCGCAAGCAGCGAGCGCAGTGTGCGACTGGCCTTCGATGATTTGCAGGTCGGCCCGCATGCCGGCCGCATCGGCCAGTCGCTCGATCACGTTTTTCAGCAAAGGGACAGCTGGAACTATAAATTTGATAGCTGGTTGTGCCCGTTTTACCATGGCTGCAGCCCTGAAAAACCTCTCGGCCAAATACTGGATCTCGGACTTGCGGCTACCCGGCAAGATGGCGATGACCACGGCGTCATCCTGCAGGCCCAGCTTGCGCCTCGCGGCGGCCCGGTCCGGCCGCAGGGGAATCACGCTGGCCAGCGGATGGCCGACATACGTGGCCGCAATGCCATGGGAAGCCAGCAAGGCTGGTTCGAACGGAAAAATGCACAGCACGTGGTCTACGCTGCGCCGGATCTTCTCGACGCGGTCCGCACGCCAGGCCCAGACGGAAGGACTGACAAAATGGACGGTCTTGATGCCCTGCGCCTTCAGAGCCGCTTCAAGGTCGAGATTGAAGTCGGGGGCGTCTACGCCGATGAAAATATCAGGGCGCTGATCGAGCAGCCGCTTTTTCAGCTGCTCGCGTATGCCGACGATCTCACGGTAATGACGCAGCACCTCCACATAGCCGCGTACCGCCAGCTTGTCGTGCGGCCACCAGGCCTGAAAGCCGCGCCTGGCCATGTGCGGCCCACCGATGCCGCTGGCCTGCAGGCCGGGCCAACGCGCACGCAGGCCGTCCAGCAGCAAGCCAGCCAGCAAATCACCGGAAGTTTCTCCGGCAACCATCGCAATTCTGGGTGCCGCGCTCACGGGGCCGGCCTACCGGACAATGCCGCGCTGCGGCGAGGTTTGCGCCAGGAATGACAGCATCATCTGGACATCGAGAGCCGCTTCCGGCAGCTTGTCGGCCAGTTCAGCGATTCGAGCCCGGGCCAGGTCCAGCGTCAAGTCATCCCGGTACAGCGCCTTGTGCATGGCCTTGACGGCAGCAAGGCGTCCGGCAGAAAAGCCGCGGCGCCGCAAGCCCTCAAAATTCATAGACCGCGCCTGCGCGGGCTGGCCTTGTGCCATGACGAACGGCGGCAAATCGGCAAACAGCAGCGAACACATGGCCGTCATGCTGTGGGCGCCCAGCCGGACAAATTGGTGCGCCACGGTAAAACCGCCCAGAATGACCCAGTCGCCCACATGAACGTGACCGGCCAGCTGGGAGTTGTTGGCGAAGATCGTGTGGTTACCCACCACACAGTCATGCGCCAGATGCACATAAGCCATGATCCAGTTGTCATCGCCCACGCGTGTCACACCGCTGTCACCCGGTGAGCCGATATTGAAAGTACAGAACTCACGGATGGTGTTGCGGTCGCCAATGACCAGTTCGCAGGGTTCGCCCGCGTACTTTTTGTCCTGCGGAATCGCACCGAGTGAGTTGAACTGGAAAATCCGGTTGTCGCGACCTATCGTTGTGTGGCCCTCGATCACGCAATGGGCCCCGATGGTGGTGCCTGCCCCCACCCTGACATGGGGACCGATAACCGTGTAAGGGCCGACACTGACCGAGCTGTCCAGCTGGGCCAGGGGATCGACCAGGGCGGTGGCATGAATGCCCGGCGCGGGAACTGGCGCGGTCATGTCTTTCAAGCCGCCTTCAGGCGATGGTGCGCATGGTGCACATCAACTCGGCCTCGCAGGCGATGGCCTCACCCACGCGCGTCACACCCTTGAATTTGAAAATGCCGGCCTTCATGCGCTCCAGCGTCACATCCATGATGAGCTGGTCACCGGGCTCGACCGGCCGCTTGAAACGCGCACCATCAATACCGGCAAAGTAGTACACCGTCTTGTCATCCGGTGTCACGCCCAGGGTTTCAAACGCCAGCAGGGCAGCGGCCTGTGCCATGGCTTCGAGCATCAGCACGCCCGGCATCACGGGGTGGTGAGGAAAGTGCCCCATGAAAAACGGCTCGTTCATCGTGACGTTCTTGAGGGCCTTGATTCGTTTTCCCTTTTCGATTTCGAGCACACGGTCGACCAGCAAAATCGGGTACCGGTGCGGCAGCTGCTTGAGAATTTGGTGAATATCCATCATGATTTTTCTTGAATGTTCGACAGCGATTTTTCTGCCTGTTTGAGTCTTTCCCGCAAGACGTGAAGCTGCTTGAGCGTGGCAGCATTTTTTTCCCACGCGGTATTGTCGTCGATAGGAAAGAGGCCGGTGTAATGACCAGGCTTCAAAATGGACCGCGTCACCACCGACGCTGCCGAAATATGCACGTGATCAGCCAGGCTCAGGTGGCCCAGCACAATGGCGCCTCCGCCTACCGTGCAATGCGCGCCGATGGTGGCACTGCCCGCGACACCCGCGCAACCTGCCATGGCGGTGTGCTTGCCGATCCGCACGTTGTGGCCTATCTGCACCAGGTTATCCAGCTTGACACCGTCTTCCAGGACCGTATCTTGCAGCGCGCCGCGGTCAATGCATGTGTTGGCGCCGATTTCCACATCATTGCCGATCTTCACCGCACCAAGCTGCTCGATCTTGATCCATTGGCCTTGATGCGGTGCGAAGCCAAAACCGTCCGCGCCGATCACCGCGCCGGGATGCACGATGCAACGCTCGCCGATGTAGCAGCCGTCTGCGACGGTCACGCGGGCCGACAGCCGGCTTTCCGCACCAACATGCGCATCCCGCCCAATGACGCAATGCTCTGCAATCCGCGCGCCCGGGCCGATCACGGCGCCGGCCGAGATGCAGGCGAACGCGCCCACGGAAACACCCGGCGCGAGGGTTGCGGCGGGATCGATAAACGCGCTGGGATGAATGTGCGGCGCGGCCTGCAACACATGCCGGCGCTTCCAGAGCTGGGTGATCAGGGCAAAGTAATGGTAGG
>Ga0209343_10006721_pt1 | contig 13709 bp, 14 predicted proteins | sample RifCSPlowO2_02_FD_184026 | JGI IMG/M metagenome (GOLD analysis project Ga0209343, IMG submission 184026) | Groundwater microbial communities from Rifle, Colorado - Rifle CSP2_plank lowO2_0.2 (SPAdes) (version 2) | ecosystem: Environmental > Aquatic > Deep subsurface > Groundwater | place... | reverse complement strand
TTAAATTTATTAAGATTTGGTAGTAGATCTTTGATTCCAGGTCTAAATAGGGTTGCAGGAAGATTTGTAATAGGTGGAGTAGCAATAATTAGAGATGATTTAGCTTATGGATATGATGACAGCGGTAATATAGTAAGTTCTGTTACTGATATTCCTACAGGTGTCATCCCTCTTCATCCATTTATCGCAGAAGACGTATCCCCTTCTACATATGACTGGATAAGAATTCGCAGATACATTGACCCAGAACCAACTAGTTTATTAGGAGAAGAACAAGAGGCACCCTAAACTATTTTCTAACTTTCTTTTTTGATAGTTTCTTTGTTACTTTTCCAAAAACAACTGGTTTTTCTAATTGTTTGTTTTCTACCCTTCTTTCTTGTTCTAGTTTCTGAGTAGTAAATTCATCGACATGTTTCTTTTTAACAAAATACAAAAATAGTAATCCACCTGCTGCAAATAATAAGATAGCTATAATGTATTGCTGCAATGTAAGAAATAGTAATACAACAACTAGCAAAGCAGATAAAATAACATCTTTATTAATAAGCGGCAAACCAAGCCTTTGATTTTTGTATAAATACGTTACTAAAACAATAATCGCAGCACCCATCAAAAACGCAAATATCAATGCAAGAACCATATTAAGAAGACCAAATTAAAGTTTAAAAACCCAATACTAGTGCACCAATTTTGTAAGCTAGGAATCCAAGCAAAATAGATACAGGAATTGTTAATACCCAACCAATAAGAATCTCGCGTAATACGCTAGCACGCATTGCGTGACCTCCCTTTGCAGCGCTTACGCCTATTATTGATCCTGAAACAGTTTGTGATGTACTTAACGGTGAGCCAATTGCAGATGCACCAGCAACAACAAGCGCAGCGCTCGTTTCTGCAGCAAATCCTTGCCATGGCTTTATTCTTGCAAGTTTAAAACCCATTGTCTTAACAATGCGCCAACCACCAAATAGCGTGCCAAATGAAAGTGCTAAGAATGTAACTAACTTTAACCAAAAAGGAATTGCTTCACCTGGTGTTGCCATATTGTAAAATATAAACATCGCAATCAACAATCCAGTTGATTTTTGCCCATCATTTGCGCCATGAGATATAGAAAAGAATAATGAAGAGAGTACTTGTAATTTTTTAAAATATATATTTGATATGTGTTGTGGTACATTCCTAATAACCCTCAATATAATCGCAACAAATATTATAACTCCAATAAACGCAATCAGTGGTGCAATAGCCATCGGTATGAGTGTTTTTCCTAATACATTCTCCCATTTAACTACTTCTATACCACGTGCAGCAATCGCCCCACCGATTAATGTGCCTATTAGTACTTGGGTTTCTGATATCGGTATCCCCCTTCTATAAGTTATTATTTCCCAAACCATGCCGCCGAGTATCGCGGCAATTACTAAAAATCCAGAAACTACTGTTGGATCTATTAATCCTTTTCCAATTGTTGCAGCTACTGCCTCACCTAAAAACATCCCAATCAAATTCCCAAAGGCAGCGAGCATAACTGCTTGCATTGGCGTAAGCACGCGTGTTGCAACAACTGTTGTAATTGCATTTGATGCGTCGCTAAAACCACTCCAAAAAGTCCAAAATAGCACTAGTGCAACCGCGATTAAAAATACTATTTCTATCATTGCCTAACCTTATGAGTACTTCAATCTAATATCTAAAATTACATTGCTTACGTCTTCACATTTATCTGTTATTATCTCTAAATATTCGTAAATTTCTTTTAGTTTTATTATCTCTATTGGGTTCTTTAGTTCAAATAACTTTGATATCTCAGTATATAACAGATCATCAGCAGCGTTCTCCAGCTTGTGTATTTCTATGCAGTTTTTTTCCATATCCTCTTTTTTAAGGTCCTTTATATCATTCATTGCATCATTTATGTGTTTAACTTGCTCAGCAATTATCTTTGCGAATTCCTTCATAGTAGGTGTCGGCTTCTTTATTTTATATAAGTAAATTCTGTTTACTGTAGCGAATATATAATCGAGTACATCATCATAAAAGCTTGTTAATCTACTTATGTCTTCGTGATCTAGTGGTGTAACCAGTGTTTGGTTTAGTCTGTAGTATATATCATGAACAATGGTATCACCATTATGTTCTAAATCTTTAATTTTTTTTCTTTTTTCTTCGATCTTTGAAAAATTTATCATTAACTCAGAAAATACCTTTGAAGCTTCCGCTAGATTTTCAGATTGTTTTGCAAATAGCTCGAAAAATATCTTATCCTGTGGTATTATCCATTCTTTAAAACCCATGCTATACCCCCCATGCTCATCGCCAAATACCTATCTCACCAATTCATCAGCTTTAAAGTTTCGTTCACAGTAGTGACAGCGAAATCCTTGTTCTTCTTTGCTAAATATTCTCTCTGCATGCTCCGTGTTACATATACAATTCGGATTTGGGCAAATTCCCACTTTCTTTAGTAGGTTTGGTATTTCCACCTCTCTTTTCTCTACTACTTTCCCGTTTTTTATTATGTTTATAGTAGATTGCGGGGCCATCAAGGCAACCAAATTAGTTTGTTCCTCATTTAAGAAAGTGCCTTCTATTTTTACTATGTCCTTCTTGTTTAATCTTTTGCTCGGTACATTCATAACCAAGGCAACGCGGCCAGCACTGTTCTTATCTATACCAAGCATCTCAACTACTTTTTTTCCTTTTCCTGCACGAATATGGTCTATCACTGTTCCATTTTCTATTGGTTCTACATTTAACATCTGTGTCTTCCCCCTATTTCCTAATTGTTGCATTGCAACAATAGGCATCTTGTCACTTTGTGACAAGCTTGTCTCCTTCTTACGAAGCCATCGTTTTACTTATGAAGCCTTTAGTGACGCGATACCCCTATTTTCTTTATGGTCGCGTCGGCCGTTTTATATATTTCTTATGTAACAGAAACTCATGACCGCAAATCCACAACCAATCAATTACTTAGCACGTAATCTATAATAGCCATTCTTACTGGTATGCCGTAATGCGCTTGTTCGAAATATCTTGCTTTATCGCTTGTGTCTACTTCTTCAGAAATTTCATTTATTTTTGGGAGTGGACTTAGTATTACAATGTCCTTTTTTGCATTTTGGAGATGCCCCATATTTAGCATAAATTGTTCTTTGACTCTTTTGGCTTCATATGGGTCCGCAAATCTTTCTTCCTGAATTCTACAAATATATAATACATCAGCATCTTCAAAGCTGAGATCGCTTTTTGTTTTTATTTTTGCCTCGAATTTTTCTTCTATTTCCTTTACCAGTTTTGGTTCTAATTCCAGACCTTTTGGCGAGATTAAAGTAATTTTTGCACCAAACATTGCGAGTGCATAAACAAGTGATTGCATGGTTCTTGCATGTCTTAAATCTCCGGCTAATGAAATATTCATATTCGCTATTTTTCCCTTTGTTTTTCTTATTGTAAATAAATCGATTAACGCCTGGGTAGGATGTTGGTTTCCCCCATCACCTCCATTTATTACAGGTGTATTAACTACGTCAGCGGCTAATCTCGCCGCGCCTTCCTTTGGATGTCTTATAACAAGTATATCAGCATAACCACTGATCACCTTGACAGTATCCAAAAATGTTTCTCCTTTTTTTATTGAGCTTGTTTCTGGCGTGAAATCTATATAATTCATGCCTAAGCGCAAGGCTGCTGATTGAAAACTTAATCGTGTACGAGTACTAGGTTCAAAAAATAGTGTTGCAATTATCTTATCGTATTTTCTTTTTGCTTTTCCTTTAGCCATATCTTCAGCTAAATCCAAAATTTTTTCAATTTCTTTTTTCTCTAGGTCTCTAATCGATATCAAATCCATTTATTGCACCATAATATCTTGTAGCCCAAGCTTTATATTTATTTGTTAGTTTCATTTTATCAATAAGACTATTATTATCACTACAAGCAGAATAAACAGAAGGAATATTGCAACCCATTTCAATCTATTCCATGATTGATTGACCTGCCTAGTGACCTTTTTATCGTGCGCTATGTTTTGTCTAGTACTTTCATCCCAATATGTTCTTCTCTCTAGTGGCAGTTTGCGTATTGCAGGTCCGCCAACAAACTCAGTTCTCCTCCATTCAGTTTTTTCGTAATATTTTGAAAGCAGCGTTTGGTTTATTTTTGATTTAACCTGCTCATCACTTGCAACATCCATAAAGCTTCTTGGTGGAGCAATCATTGTTTTTACTGGGTTAAATGGTCTACCAGTTTCGTCAAGCGCAGAAACAAATGCAATACCATTTCCAAGCATAGGAATTTCCTTTTCTAAATCGTATTCTTCTGACGGAGGGAATGCATTTGCAATCCCCCGGATATCAGCAAGCTCATTTTTTGTAAATGCGCGCAATGCAAACTCTATCTTGCAGCCTAACTGCTCAAGGATCTTTTCAGGAATGTCCTCTGGGTTTTGCGAGCTGAAAAAAACACCAACACCTTTGCTGCGGATTTGCTTAAGGATGGTTATTATTAAATTTACAAGATTTGGATTTGCATCCTGAAACAAATAGTGTGCCTCATCAATAAATACAATTAATTTTGGCTTGCTAACATCTCCAACATCAGGCAATTCATTGAATAGCCTGTATATTACAAAAGACATTAATATCGCCAGAATATCGCTTCGCCTACGCCAATCAGATAAATTAATTACATTAATTCCTTGCATTAAGTCTTCTATTTGCACAGCAGGTTCACCAAAAAATTCGTTCATACCTTCTCCTATTGCTATTTTTACCTGTCTTAGAATAATGTTTATACTGCTAGCATGCGCGCCTTCTATTGCACCAGGTGTTTTTGCAATAAATTCTAATAGATTTTTTAAATCAATCAAATCAGTTAATGCGATATCCTTTGCCTTTGCATATAAATACGATATCCTCAGATTACTTTCTTGAGTTGAATTTAATTTTAATATTCTTGAAATTAACACAGGATCAATATCACTTAACCTTAACCGAAATGGAACAAAGCGTTGCGAAACAGACCAATAATTAGTTTCGAATCCTTCTGGTGTGTAGCTTAGTTTCATTTTTTTAGCTCGCTCGAGCGCTTTTTCCGAATTGTTTGGAAATGCGAAACCAGAAATATCCCCTTTTAAATCTCCTAACAAAACCGGAATGCCTTGTTCTGCGAGCTTTTCTACAATAACTTGTATTGCACGTGATTTGCCTGTACCAGTGCTACCACCAACCATACCATGCAAATTAAGAGTCTTTAGCGGAAGATTAACCTCGATATCTATTATTTTCTCTTTTTCTAGTCCTTTACCAATAAATATGTTTTCTGTCATATAACCTTTCCGACAGTTACTCTTTTAATTCTGTATATATGAATTATTTGCATGGGCAAGCTTATAATATTTGAAGGGCTCGATGCTAGCGGGAAGGGTACGCAAATAGATTTATTAAGGTCAAAATTTAACTGCACTGTTTTCAAATACCCTACTCATTCATTTTCAATTCTCGATGCTTATTTAAACAAAAAAATAGAAATAGATCGCAAGGCGCTTTTTCTTTTGTTTCTTGCTGATATTGCAAATGAGCAGCAAAAGTTAAGCGTTGCTTTAGCGCATTATGAATATGTTTTTGTTGACCGCTATGTTTTTTCCACTATCGCCTACGAGCTAGATAGTATTACTTACCAAAAGGCAAAAAAGATCGTAAGCGAAATTGATTTTATTAAGCCAGATAAGGTAGTACTACTTGATATAGATTCGAAGACTGCGCAAACTCGCAAAATAAAACAGAAAAAGCTTGATCGCTATGAGGAAAATGCCACTTATTTAGAAAGCGTTCGTAAGAATTTTCTTAAGCTATATGAAGATAAATTTTTAGCAGAGTGGCATAAGGTTGATGCGATGCGCAGTGTGGATGAGATACATAAAGATATTTTAAATGTTCTGAAGAAATGATTATCTACCTTTTCTTAAGGTTATTTCTAATCGTTAGAAAGCTTCATGTAGTGAGGCATGAAGATATTGGAAATATATGTTTGCTCCGTTAATCTAGTGTCTTTTTTGATATATGTTGCTCCAAGGGCAAAAACGACGCAAAAGCCCTGAGAAAAAACTTGTCAAAAGACGGACATCCCGGCCAAGGATGCAGGACTTTCAATCCTGTAACCCGGGTTCAAAATTTTAGGAGAATGACCTTTATTGGCGGTTTTGGGCCGCCTTTTCCTAAAAGGCGGAATCCCGGACGGAGCATTTTAGTTTTTCGTATCAAAAAACGGAAGTTATTTAAATATAACTTACGTAAATTGATACTATGAAGATTTTTCCAGAGTTGTCAAAAAACGCATGGATAATACTACTTACTCTCAGTTATAACTCTGGAACAGCTGCTCAAATCGCTAGAGAATCAAGCCTTCGCTTAAATCGCATCTCGGAAGCCTTAGATAAACTCGAGGAATTTAAAATAATAAAAGACAGAGGAAGAAAACAGCAACTTTCATTAGACTCAACGATGAAAATTACCTTAAGCAAACTCTTAGTAGGTAACTCCAGAGATAATCTGGCAGAATCACTTGAAGGAAAAAGGCTTAACGTTCTTTTTCAAATCCTTGAAAGCTATGACACGGTTAAAAAATTAAATCTCATTACCGGATATTCTGTGCCTACAATAAAAAGAATATTGAATAGCTTTCAAAGAGACTTGCTCGTATACCAACCCAAGAAAAGTATTTATAAAATACGTGATGAGTTCTTACCTAAAATCAAAGAGCTTTATTCGTCATTTTTTGCGTGTTTTGTCGAGAGACTTCAGGGTCAAAAGATAACCTGGAAGAGGATTCTTGCCTTCGGTAATCGTGTTCTCCTTAAATCCGCTCAATCAGAATTACCTGATTTTGTTCATACTGCATTTAGCCTATTCCACAGATATGGCATTGGTCTCATTCTGACAAGTGATAATTATTTTGTAAATAAAACAGAGGTTACAAGAGAAGAAGTATTTGTACATGCGCTTGTCTTTTCAATCAATGATGAACGGTATATGCTTTACTGCAAACTTTTTGCCGACTTGAATAAGTTGACTCTAAAAAAACTGAAAAACTTACCCGCCATTTTTAGAGTTGAGAAGGAGGTGACTTCAATTTTTGAATTCCTTAGTAAAAAACCATTACCGCAAGAGTATATTGAGTTGAGGCGAGATTATGAAAGAGGTTAAACTATACCGAAAAGAAGACCTGATAAACGACTTAAGTGCAGTGGGCAAACGTCTGTCTCGAACAGTTTCGATTTATCTGATTGGCGGTTGTGCAATGTCTCTTAAGGATCTCAAAGAATTTACAAAAGACGTTGATATCATATTCACTTCGCTAGATGATCTTAATCTCTTTGAGAATGAACTAATAGCAATAGGATATGAAAGAACTCTGAAGACGCAAGTGGAATATGATCAGTTAGGTGCTTCCTCAATTCTAAGGCATACAGAACGGGCAGGTTTTGATCTATTCCATATGAAAGTCTGCAATATGCTCAGCCTCTCTGATGAAATGGTTAAACGCTCCTCAAGGTATGATAAAATGGGCAATCTGGAGGTTTTCCTGATTTCAAACGAAGATATTGCACTATTCAAGGGAATAACAGAAAGGCCACGAGATATAGACGACATCTCACTATTGATAAATGCAGATAGACGAAATTTTAACTGGAACACAATCAAAGAGGAATGTGCTTCGCAGAAAGAGCATCTGAAAATCGAAGGTCATCTGTATAACCGATTGCTAGAACTTTTTGAGAAATATCAGATACGGGCGCCTATACTTTCATGGCTGAAAAATCGTGATAAGAAGGATATTCTCCATGATGTTTACGAACATCGTTTGAAGGAAGGGTTTACCCATGATCAGATAGTTGAACAATTTATTAAAGATGGATTTAGCAAAAAAGAAATCGCTGTGCTGGACAGATTTGGAAAGAAAAATAGAAAATAAAATTTACTTTTATGTAAAGTAAACAGAATCTGCAATCTAGACAATATATCATTTTGCGCTTACATAAAATTCATCAAGATATGTTATACTTGTTAATTCCTTTATCTTTGCAGCTAACTGTGCCTTCAGTCTTATCATTGCTATCCATGCAGCTACTGGTGTATCACAACTTAATAATCCTGATTCAAGTGATGCAAGTGTTTTGCCTCCGAAATTTGATCCTCCGAACGAAACGTTTTCTGCTGCAATTTCGTAATTTCTTAGAATTTGTTCTGTGCTATACCAAGAAGCTGCAACCACTGCATTAGAAGATTGAAATTTATCCATCATAAAATTACATAATGCCAAATAAAAATCATCTTTTCTTGATTTCCACAATCTTTTATATAAACTTCTATTTGGGTAATCTTTATTTGATGTTGTAATAGCTCTAGCATCTTTATATAAGTTCCATAATGTTCCAAATGCTCCTAGCACATTGTTTCCAGTATTAAGTGTTACTACTGCCAATGCTTTGTAGGTTGGATTAGCATTCCAACTATATTTCTCCCCAAGTACAAGCATAGCTGTTCCAATAACTGGACCAGCTAATTGCCACAGCGCCCAAATTTCAGTTGATCTTAGTGATTCTGGTTTCTCTTCTGTTAAGCCAGCTTTGTATTTAGCTGATCTTATAATCCTTTTCCAAAAAGGCGCGAAAATTCCAAATGCTTCAATAAGCGCCGGTAACGCACGTGCGCTAATCTCCCAACCAATTCCGCTCGTTCTAGTATAGCTGCTATAGCCGTCTATTGCTACGCCTACTCCAACTCCTGCACCTATGCCGAATAATGCACCATTTCTTACATTTTTATAATCACTAAGTTCTTCACGCTGTTCAATATGTTCTTGATATTTTGTAAACACATCAGAATACCGAGTTGCCCACTTTCCTAAAAATAATTTTATTGGAGCATCTAGAGCATCAACCCCACTGCCCGAGAAACCACTTTTAATATCAAAGCATACTTCTCCACTTATTCGATCTGCTATCTCTCTGTAGGACAAAACTCTAGTTATTGGTCTTTTGTGTTGCTTTTCACAACTTAATGAAACGTTTTTTATGAAGGTATTCATAATAATATTATATACACATATAATTATAAATAGTAACATTATTGTAGCCTCTAACAGAGCTTGGAAGAAGCGAGTAAGCTTTGCTAATCTTTAAATATGTCATCTGCAATATCTTGCATAAACATGCTGGATGTTGTACGAAATAAACGGATTATTAGTCCAGAGCTAATAGAACGGACGGAGCATATCTATTTTTTACCTCTTCTTAACAAAGATGAACTTATGATGCGTGAACTAACTCTAGAAGAAGCGAAACCTATCTGGGACAGCTTTGTTCCTGAAAAGCAGGTATGGACTGACGATTGGGACATTCGAGTAGCAATATGTAAAGAATATGACTACAGACCACTTATTTTATATGATGGAAAAAATTTCTTTCCATTACAATCTGAACCTGAAAATAATTTCTATTCAATCCTTGGTGGGATAAGTGTAGAGAAGAATTACATCACTTTCGATCCTGAGTTTATGAAAACAACTAGAGAGATTCCTGAAAACATATATTTTGATTTCCTAATTGACAAGTTCGATGGTTGCACAGAAGGTGTCTGCCCACAATTCTTCATCAATCTCACTAACATAAACAACATAGAAGATTATATCAAACGCTTTTCCAAGAAGCATCAGAAAAATTTTAAGAGATCTTACAAACAGTTTGGAGAGTACGAATTCGTAAAACAAGGAACGCTCAAAGAGTTGGAAAATCTTAATATAAATATATTTGGAGAAAAATCAGATTTTGTTTCTGAAGATAGAGGATGCTACGACATTCTTGATAAAGACTCGCGAACTGAATACTGGTCAATAATTAAAGATGGTGAAGTCGTTTCAATAATCCAATGCTTCTTCTACAATCGCACTGTGTCAGTATGTGTCTGGGGGACGAATGGAAAGTATACTGATACTCTAAAAGTAATGTTGGCAGAGGGAATAGCATTGGCTAAAAACAGGCATTGTACGAGAATTGATTATGCTCCAACATACTCTAGTTGGAAACACTTTTATCGTTTGGATAGTGCACCATTGTGGAGATACAAACGTGGCAACATTCCAGACTCAGTTGATATAATAGAATATGGGATTCCACCAGATGAACAAATCAGGCTAACTGCTGAAGGGGGATTATAAATAATATTGGGGTAATAGAACGGACGGAGCAATAACTATTTTTAAAGCGTTTGTACTTCGACTATTGCATCTCTTTTTAATACAATTGCTATGGGTACGTCTTTTTGCCGACCGATTGCTCTTCTAACTCTATGCGCCGCGCCTTCTCCAAATCTTTTTAGGATATCTCCAATTATCCCTACCTCAAGATCGCTAGTTAAAACAACTTCATAGCCCAGCTCTCTTAAAACGTCAGATAATCTGGAATCTTGTCCTAATCCATCAAAACTATCTAAAACAGCTTCCCACGCTATTGGTCCGTGAGAAATATCATAATTAAAGGACCTTTCTGGGTCTATTTCATGATGCCTAAGAGTTGCTAAAAAGCGGGTCCATTCCGTAATATCTGGTCTGTGCCAGTTATCATTTTCAACTGTGCCTGATGCATCTAGCACTTTAGCTTCTTCTTTAATTCTTGTAGCTATGACTTTGCCATCTGGGCCTGCGTAAGCCTCAGCAATTCTGCGATCCGCTGCAAGAAATATACCATCTTGTCTGGAGGCTCTAGGTCTTTTATCCATAGCCTTTCCATGGTAAAACGTTCTACATACTAAAGTCATTTTTATCAGTTATTTATCACACTTCCTATATTTAAATCTTGCTTCTTAGCTAGTTTTTAATAAATATTTATTAACCTTATTTTTCTAAGCATAATCATGGCAAAAATTGAGAAATCAAAGAAGCTTCCTTCTGCTAAAAAACTACAACTAAAAAAGCGACTAAAGCAGCTTGAAAACCAGGCAGAGCATGATCCGCGAAAGCTTAACTTCTTTTTGCATGAGGAAATAGCGCAGATAAAGAAACAGGTAGATTCATAGCCTTCCTTATTTTTTTAGTACTGTGGTAGAAAATAGAAAGGTATTTAAATCCCAAATGAGTGATTATATTAACATTTTGTCTATTAGTAAATAGGTATTCATATGCCACGAAGACATGCTAATCCAAACCAACTTTCATTATTTGCACTTAGCCCAGCCGTAGCTCCAGCAGTACAACCACGAATTATTCCACCACCATTGATAGATAGGCCAGCCACTAGCCACCAGCCACCAGCTAATAGCAGTAGCCTACTAGCCCCTCGCAGCGAACCATTGCGCGATTATCAAATAGAAGCAATTGCGTTTGCCAAACAGCATGGAAGCGCTATAATAGTATTGCCAACTAATACTGGGAAAACAGAGGTAGAATTTCATTTAGCAGCAGATGTTTTAGAACAAGGTAAGGTAATTTGCGTAGCAGACAAAACATTACTTTGCGAGCAGCATTTTAGAGAAGCAAAAGAAAGAATCAGATTAAAAGAAGATGAGGTAGTACTTGCAATTGGAAACAGCAGAGAACGTGCAGCAGATAAAAAATCATTTTATGCTAATGCTAGATTAATAATTGGCACGCCAGAAACGCTTGTTAATGACATAGCAAGTGGTGCGCTTGATCTAAAAGACGTTAAATTGGGATTATTAGATGAGGTTCATCATACGCAAGGCAATGATGCATATGCTAAGCTTGGCGCAATGTTAGCCTCTGTAAACATAAATCGTGTTGGTTTATCTGCCTCGCCTGCAGAAAGCGGTGATCGCTTACAAGCATTATTAGAAATGCTTCAAATAAGCATAGGTGCTGATGCAGTATTTATTAGAACAGATAAAGATACTGAAAAATATGTAAGAAAACCAGCTGAGATAAAGGTTTTTGTTACCCTTGAGGATGAAAGAAAGCGTGCGCTAACACTCTTATTTCGAATAGCAGGAGATATTTTTGGAAATATGCTCGCTAGTGCTCGCACAGCCAGATTAGGATCTTTAACCGCAAATTATTCTTTTTCGAAATTTCGCTTGCCATTGCATGAGGAATTAGAAAATGGACATAGTATAGTTGATGATGCTTGCAAGCGCTTGCGAGGAAAAAAGCCATGGGATCTTAGCGAATCAGAACGCGCAATTTTTGATGCAATGAAATATCATGCAGCGCTTTGGAAGATTACCAAGTGTTATGATTATCTTGCCCGCATTGGAAGCGAGGAATTCAACGAGTTTGCTGGAAAAATATTGGAAGATAGAAAAACAAAAGCAGCAGAACTTATAAGAGATGATGGAAGATTTAGAGAATGTGTTCGTGTAGCAGCAACGCTATCAGATCATCCAAAAACTGATGCTATATTGCGCTTATTAGCAAGCAATGACAGGCAGGGAATAATATTTGTAGAAACGCACGCACACGCGAGACGACTAGCCAATTTTTTAAATGAGCATGGGATTAGTGCTCATGAACTTTTAGGAAGCAGTGGAATGACTAAGAAAAGACAATCAGGAGTCCGCGCGGATTTTGAAGCTGGAAAATATCGCATCTTAGTAGCAACAAGCGTTGCAGAAGAAGGATTGCATTTGCCAGTATTGCATACTGGGATATTCTATTCTCCAGCACATACCAGCATAAGTTATCAGCAAAGACGCGGCCGTGTTCGTGATGCTGAAGGCAGGGTATTCATATTAATTGCAGATGAAACCAGTGATGTTTCATTATATTACGCTACGCGTGGAAGGGACAGAAGCGTGGCAAAGGCTTTAGAAGGTTTAAGGGCTTAATAATCTATGGAAAAAAGGCTTTTTCATCTTATTATTTTGGCATTTATTATTCGCATAATCCCCTTGCTAGCTATTGCATTTTTAGGAACAAATAATGCGCTTTATGATGGCGATTCTGGTAGCTATACTGTAATGGCAAAATCATTTGCAAAAGGCGATATTTTATTTAAAGAAGAGGAGGCACGTTTATCAAGTTTTTCTAGAACTCCAGGATATCCTATATTTTTAGGTATTTTTTATTTTCTTTCTTTAAGCGATACTTTTATTGCGTTTATTCAAATAATAATTGATTGCGCAGCGCTATATTTTATTTATAAAACTGTTGATACTGTTTTTGGCAATAAGGCAGCGTTTTTTGCCTCTTTGCTTTATGCATTGAATCCTACAATGATCTTATTCTCATTTAAAATTCTCACAGAGAGTTTGTTCAATTTTGTTTTTATTACTGCGAATTATTATTTTGTTCGTTCTTTATATAAAAATGAGAAATCAGAACTTACAGTTGGCATTCTTTTTTCTATATTAAGTTTAATCCGGCCTGTTGGCATATTTTTTTCATTAACATATGCACTGGTTCTATTTGCTAAAAATCGAAATTTGAAATCAGCCTTCTTATTATTTATACCATCGCTTATACTGCCAGCACTTTGGATGATAAGAAACCAACAGGTTCTTGGTTATTTTATAATATCTGCTATACCAGAAGTTAATGTACTTTGCTGGCAAGCAACATTTTTAGCAAATGATAATGTTGATATGGAAAAATGGGGCAAATTTATAGATGAATATAAGGTAAAGGATTACACTGAATGTAATCGGTTGCCTTATGAAAAAGTGCATGAGGGTGCGCCCATTGCGACTAAG
>Ga0209343_10006720_pt1 | contig 13714 bp, 15 predicted proteins | sample RifCSPlowO2_02_FD_184026 | JGI IMG/M metagenome (GOLD analysis project Ga0209343, IMG submission 184026) | Groundwater microbial communities from Rifle, Colorado - Rifle CSP2_plank lowO2_0.2 (SPAdes) (version 2) | ecosystem: Environmental > Aquatic > Deep subsurface > Groundwater | place... | reverse complement strand
CGAGTAGATGGACTCGCCGCCGATATCGAAGGCGACCTTGCTCATGCCGACGTTGCTCGACTTGATCAGAATTTCGGTGAGGCTCAACGGCCCGGTGCTGCGCGAAACATCGCGAATCGTGTACCTTCCAATCCGCAAGGTACCCGGATACACATCGACGGTATCGGTCGGTTTCCAGCGGCCACTCGCCAGGGCGGCACTCATGGAGAACGGCTTCATGGTCGAACCCGGCTCGAATACGTCGATCATCGCCCGGTTACGCATGGCGGCTGGTTGCAGATTGCGGCGGTTATTCGGGTTGTAGGTGGGCTGGTTGACCATCGCCAGCACTTCACCGGTCTTCACATCGATCATCACCAGGCTGCCCGCCTTGGCCCCGAACTCGACCAGGGCGTTGCGCAACTCGCGATGCGCCAGATACTGCAGGCGCAGGTCGATCGACAGTGCCAGCGTCTTGCCCGCCTTGGCATTCTGGGTGACCTGGACATCCTTGATCAAACGACCACGGCGATCCTTGAGCACCTGGCGCTTGCCCGGCACACCGGCCAGCCATTCATCGAAAGCCAGCTCCATGCCTTCGCGACCACGATCGTCGATGTCGGTAAAACCGATCACGTGCGCGGTCACTTCGCCGCCCGGATAGAAACGGCGGAACTCTTCGATGGCGTATACACCTGGCAGTTTCAGGTCGAGGACCCGCTGCCCCTGTTCCGGCGTCAGACCACGCACCAGGTACATGAATTCGCGCTCGGCATTGGCCTGCAGACGCACGGCAAGCCCCTTTGGCTCCTGCCCCAACGCGGCCGCCAAGGCCGGCCACTGGGCCTTGCCGGCCTGCAACTCTTTGCCATTGGCCCACAGGGTAGTGACCGGAGTGCTTACCGCCAGCGGCTCGCCATTGCGATCGGTGACCAGGCCACGGTGCGCAGGAATCGGAATATGTCGCACGCTGCGCGCATCACCATGAGCCTTGAGGAAATCATGGTCGAACACATGCAGATCGATGATGCGCCAGATAATCGCACCGACCATCAGCGCCAGGAGCAGCAGCACCAGGCGAAAACGCCAGGGATAGAGTGCCCCTTCGAGCCTGATCATGGCGCCACCATGCGCACTTCGGCGGCTTCGGGAATGCGCATCTTCAGCTGTTCGCTGGCCAGGGTTTCGATACGACTGTGAGCGGTCCAGGTGCTCTGCTCGAGGATCAAACGGCCCCACTCGGCCTGCGCCCGGTCGCGGGTGCTCAGCTCGGCGTACAGCCGGTTGAGCAACTGACGATTCCAGTGCGCACTGTAAGAGACCGCCAACGCCGTGCACAGCACGCCAAGGAACAGCACCAGCATCAGCAGGCTGCCCCTGGGCAATGGCTTGGCGAAGACCATGCTCATCGCATTTTCTCCGCCACCCGCATGACCGCGCTACGCGAGCGCGGATTGGCCTTCAGCTCGGCTTCGGAGGCGTACTGCGGCTTGCCGATCAGCTTCAGGCGGGGTTCGAAGGCCTTGGGGATGATCGGCAGGTCGCGCGGGTATGCGTCCCGCTCGCCCTTGGCATGCTTGCGCATGAACTGCTTGACGATGCGGTCCTCGAGGGAATGAAAGCTGATCACCACCAAGCGGCCGCCCACTTCAAGCGTTTCCAGCGCGGCATCGAGGCCACGCTGCAGATCACCAAGCTCGTTATTGATGTAGATGCGCAGCCCCTGGAATGCGCGGGTCGCCGGATTCTTGCCCTTTTCCCACGCAGGATTGGCCACCGTCAGCACCTGGGCCAGGTCGGCGGTGCGCTCGAACGGCTGCTCGGCGCGGCGCAACACCACGGCGCGGGCCATGCGCTTGGCGAAACGCTCTTCGCCATACTCCTTGAACACCCGGGCGATTTCCTCTTCGCTGGCGCTGGCGATCCACTGTGCCGCACTGACACCACGCGTGGGGTCCATGCGCATGTCCAGCGGACCGTCATTGAGGAAGCTGAAACCGCGCTCGGCATCGTCCAGCTGCGGCGAGGAAACCCCCAGGTCCAGCAGAATCCCACTGACCTTGCCGGCCAGCCCGCGGACAGCAACCTCTTCGCCAAGTTCCGCAAAACTGCGCTGCACAACGACAAAGCGGCCGTCTTCGGCCGCTAGCTCATTCCCCGTGGCAATCGCCAAGGGGTCCTTGTCAAACCCCAGCAAACGCCCGTCTGGCCCGAGCCTTTCGAGGATCAACCGGCTATGCCCGCCACGGCCGAAGGTGCCATCCAGGTAGCAGCCATCCGCACGCACGGCCAACCCGTCGACAGCCTCGTCGAGTAGCACAGTAATATGGCGAAAGCTGCTGGTCATAGTCACAGGATCAAGTCACGTAGTTCGTCGGACAAAGCACCCGGTTGCTTGATGGCCGCCAAATCGGCATCGGCGACCGCATTCCAGGCATCTTCATCCCACAGTTGAAATTTATTCAGTTGGCCGACCAACATCGCGCGCTTATCCAGCTTGGCGTACTCGCGCAGACGCGGCGGCACCAGAAAACGGCCGCTTGCATCCAGCTCGAGGTCAACGGCATTCCCGATCAGCAAGCGCTGTAAACGGCGATTTTCCTCACGGAAGGAGGCCAATTCGCGCAACTTGTTCTCGATCAGCTCCCACTCAGCCAGCGGGTAGACACATAGGCAGGGGTCGATGGCATCAATGGTCACGATGAGCTGGCCCGCACAACGCGACACGAGTTCGTCCCGATACCGACTTGGCATCGCGAGTCGCCCTTTGGCGTCGAGACTAATGGCATTGGCTCCACGAAACACAGCTGCGCCCCCTTAAATTAGCTATCCATGCCCAAAAAACCCACTTCACGCCACTTCTTACCACCTGTGCACACTATAGGAACGCCCACACCCCACCGTCAAGGCGCGCCTGGAGGGAAAAACCCTTACAGAACGGCGATTTAGCAAACTTAAGCGGAGTAAGAGCAGAGCATTGCACGGAGTTTTGCGAGGCAAATTGAGCGCCTACAGCAAGCTGCACTTCGAACTTAAAGTGATTTGTTAAGAGTAAGATTTTTTCGGTCTTAGAAAAGCGAGGAGTAAGGGTGTCGCGGATAGAAAGGAAAGGTGGAGAGTCGATCTGTAAGCCGGGTTCTGTCGAGGACAGTCATTCCTCTACGACGTACATCACTGCACGCCTTTAGCAACCTACCCGGTTCCAGCGCGGGCCACGCCAATGGAACCCTATTTGGTCTTGCTCCGAGTGGGGTTTGCCTAGCCACGGACTGTTACCAGCCGCGCGGTGCGCTCTTACCGCACCTTTTCACCCTTACCGGCACCGAAGCGCTTAGGCGGTTATTTTCTGTGGCACTTTCCGTAGGCTCACGCCTCCCAGGCGTTACCTGGCACTCCGCCCTATGGAGCCCGGACTTTCCTCCCCCGCATTTCGCAGAACGAAACACGGCAGCGACTGTCCGATCGACTCTCCGCCGCCAAGGTTACCGGCACGCGCCCGATAGAACAAGGCTCAAGCATCTTTCTGCCGTTCCAGCGCCGCCTGATAGAGCAAGTTCTTGCGCACTCCAGTGATTTCCGCCGCCAACGCTGCCGCCCGCTTGAGTGGCATTTCCTTGAGCAACAGCTCGAGCACACGTAGCGCCTCGGCACTCACCGCCGCCTCGTCCTCCGGCGCCTGCCAGCCCGCGACCAGAACCACGCACTCGCCGCGCTGCTGATTGCTGTCGGCCGCCACCCAGGCGCGCAACTCGGCCAATGGCAGGCCCTTGAGCGTCTCGAAGGTCTTGGTGATTTCCCGCGCGAGCAGTGCCGGGCGTTCATCGCCGAACACCGCCTGCATGTCTTCCAGGCACTCGAGAATGCGGTGTGGCGCCTCATAGAAGATCAGCGTGCGTGGCTCTTCCTTTACCAGCTCCAGGCGCGCGCGACGGCCGGCGGTCTTGGCCGGCAGAAACCCCTCGAAAATAAACCGGTCGGAGGGCAAGCCCGCAGCCGACAGCGCCGCAATCAACGCACAGGCTCCCGGCACCGGCACCACCGCGACGCCGGCAGCACGCGCCTGGCGTACCAGGTGATAGCCCGGATCGGAAATCAACGGCGTACCGGCATCGGAAATCAACGCCACGTCCTCGCCTGCCAGCAGCCGCGCGAGAAAGCGCCCACCCTGATCGCGCTCATTGTGTTCGTGACAGGCGGCCAGCGGCGTGGCAATCCCGAAATGCTGCAGCAGGCGCACGGAGTGACGGGTGTCCTCGGCGGCAATCAAGGCCACATCGCCGAGCACCTTGAGCGCCCGCGCACTGATGTCGTCAAGGTTGCCAATTGGCGTGGCGACCACATAAAGGGTGCCAGGAGTGGAGTTCGATGCACCGGGAGTGGTCACAGCACCAGCCTCTTCAATCGCAAAAGCGCGCATTGTAGCCCGTTTCACGCCATCGACATCGCGCCAGGGCCAGGCCTTGGGTACAATTCGCCGTTCATTTGATCAAGTATCAGGAACGCTTACATGATCGCCTGCCTGCGCCCACTTCTCACCCTCTGTTTCGCAGCGCTGCTTAGCGCCTGCGCCAGCCAGCCCTCATCCACCCTGGGAGAGCTGCCGCGCACCCCTCAGGCCAGCATCGAGCAACTGCTGCAGCAGGCCGCCGAGAGCAAGCCCGAACAGGCCGCCCTGCTGCGCCTGGCGGCCGCAGACCTGGCTTACCAGCAGAAAAGTATCGCGCGCGCCGACAGCATCCTCGAGCAGGTGCAACTCAACAGCCTGAAGCCTGCCCAGCAGATCTACGCCAGCACCCTGGCCGCCGAACTGGCACTGGCGCGCGAAAAACCCAAAGCCGCCCTGAAAGCGCTCAGCCATCCGAGCCTGGAGCGCCTGGCAGAGCTGCCGATCGAACAACAAGTGCGCACCCAACTGGCGCGCGCCAGCGCCCTGCAAGCCGATGGACAGATCCTTGCAGCCGCTCGCGAACGCGTTTACATCGCGCCACTGCTCAGCGGCGAAGCAGCCAAACGCAACCACGACAGCATCTGGGACCTGGTCTCCAGCCTGCCCAGCGAACAACTGCAAAGCAGCGACGCCACCGACCTGGCTGGCTGGCTGAGCCTGGCTCTGGCTGCCAAGACCCCCGGCACCCTGCAACAGCAGCAAACAGCCATCGATGACTGGCTGGCACAACACCCCCAGCATCCGGCCGCCCTGCAATTACCGCCAGCACTGAGCAAACTGCAAGAACTGTCCAGCCAACCCATGCAGGAAATCGCCCTACTGCTCCCCCAAGAAGGCCCGCTTGCAGCCGTAGCGCGCGCCTTGCGCGACGGCTTCCTCTCGGCCCACTACCAGGCCCAGCAGGCCGGACAGAACCCTCCCAACATCCAGTTCTATGACAGCTCACGCCTGAGCTCACTGGATGAGTTTTACCGCCAGGCCCAGGCTGCCGGCGTGCAACTGGTTATCGGCCCACTGGAAAAACCACTGGTCAAGCAACTCGGCAATCGCGAGCAATTACCCATCACCACCCTGGCCCTGAACTACAGCGACCCAGGCCAGGAGGGCCCGGCACAGCTGTTCCAGTTCGGCCTCGCCGCCGAAGACGAAGCGCGCGAAGCAGCTCGCCGCGCCTGGGCCGACGGAATGCGCCGGGCGGCCGCCCTGGTACCACGTGGTGACTGGGGCGACCGGGTACTCGATGCCTTCCGCCAGAGCTGGCAAGCCCAGGGCGGCACCCTGATTGCCGCCGAACATGTCGACCAGCCGGTTGAACTGGCCCGGCAAATCGCCGAGCTGTTTCAATTGCGCGAAAGCGAAGCACGTACCAAGCGCCTGAAGAACACCCTGGGCGTTGCGGTGGCCGCACAGCCGGCTCGACGCCAGGACATCGACTTCATCTTCCTGGCGGCCACCCCGCAGCAAGCCCAACAGATAAAACCGACCCTGGCCTTCCAGTACGCTGGCGACGTGCCCGTCTATGCCACTTCGCACCTGTTTACCGGCAACCACAGCGATGCGCAGTACCAAGACCTGAACGGCATCCGCTTTTGCGAGACACCCTGGCTGCTGAACGTCAACGACCCGGTACGCCAGCAGGTCGAAAACCAGTGGCCGCAAGCCGGCGGTAGTCTCGGCCGGCTCTACGCCATGGGCGCCGACGCCTACCTCCTGGCGCCGCGCCTGGGCCAGCTCAAGGCCCTGCCGGAGACCCGGATCGACGGCCTGTCCGGCAGCCTCAGCCTCAACCCGGCCCAACGCATCGAGCGCCAACTGCCCTGGGCCGAGTTCCGCGACGGTCGCGTCGAGCGCCTGCCAGACAGCCTCAATTGATCGACCACAGCAGCACGCAAAGCAGTGGCAAGGCGGCCGAGGAGCTGGCCCGCCTGCATCTGCAGCAACACGGCCTGAAGCTCCTGGCGCAGAACTGGAGCTGCCGCTGCGGCGAGCTTGATCTGGTCATGCTCGACATCGATACAGTAGTATTCGTCGAAGTCCGCTACCGCCGACATTCCGCCTGGGGCGGCGCCGTGGAGAGCGTCGACGCGCGCAAGCGCGAAAAGCTCACGAGAGCCGCCATGTACTTTTTGCAGCAGGAATCGCGCTGGGCCAAACACCCCTGCCGGTTCGACGTGATTGCCATAAACGCCGAAGGCAACTCGACTCCCCGGCTGAACTGGATTCAAAACGCCTTTGACACCTGAACCGGCGCCACACTGAAGGTTAAATCTCTGATGGAAATGCAAGACCGTATCCGCCAACTGTTCCTGGCCAGCATTGAAACCAAGCAGCAGGCTCTGGAAGTACTGGTTCCGTTCATCGAGCAAGGCAGCCTGGCCATGGTTCAAGCCCTGCTCAGCGAGGGCAAGATCCTCACTTGCGGCAATGGCGGCTCGGCAGGCGATGCCCAGCACTTTTCCTCGGAACTGCTCAATCGCTTCGAACGCGAGCGCCCGAGCCTGCCAGCCATTGCCCTGACCACCGACAGCTCGACCATCACCTCGATCGCCAACGATTACAGCTACAACGAGATCTTCTCCAAGCAGATCCGCGCCCTCGGCCAGCCGGGCGACGTGCTGCTGGCCATATCCACCAGCGGCAACTCGGCCAACGTGATCCAGGCCATCCAGGCCGCCCACGACCGTGAAATGACCGTAGTCGCCCTCACCGGCCGCGACGGCGGTGGCATGGCCTCACTGCTGCTACCGGAAGATGTGGAAATTCGCGTACCGTCGAAGATCACCGCACGCATTCAGGAAGTCCACCTGCTGGTAATCCACTGCCTGTGCGACCTGATTGACCGCCAACTGTTTGGGAGTGAAGAATGACCCGTTCGCCACTGATCCTTGCCGGACTGCTATGCAGCCTGATTCTTGCCGGTTGCGGCAGCCGCAGCATCGGCAACAAAATCGATGACCAGTTCATCGCCCCGCAAGTGCGCGCCAATATCACCCGCGCTCATGTCGACCTGACCGATCCGACCTCGCACATCGTGATAACCAGTTACAACGGTGTGGTGCTGCTGGCCGGCCAGACGCCACGCAGCGAACTGAAAAGCATCGCCGAACAGGCGGCGCGCAAGGTTCAGAACGTCACCAAGGTGCATAACGAACTGCAGGTACTGCAGCCGACCTCGCTGCTCGCTCGTAGCAACGACTCGCTACTGACCACCAAGATCAAGGCGCAGATGGTCGCCGACGCGACTGTACCGGGCTCGCGGATCAAGGTAGTCACCGAGAACGGCATCGTCTACCTGCTTGGCCTGGTCTCGCGCCAGGAAGCCAACCGGGCGACCAGCCTGGTGCAGAGCACCTCCGGCGTGCAGAAGATCGTCAAGCTGTTCCAATATACCGATTAGAGGCAGCTCAGGCTGCAAGCAAAATCATCAAAGAAACAGGGCGCCCATGGCGCCCTGTTTTTTTACTTGAAGCTTATGGCTTGCAGCCTGGGGCTGGGCATCACTTGACCACCTTCAGACTGGGCCGCCCGCTGGGACGCGGCGGCTCGCCATCTGGCGGCCCCTGATCATCGGGACCGTCGCCGTCTTCATCATCCGGCACCGGCGGCTCCAGATCGAAGACCATGCCCTGGCCATTCTCCCGCGCATAAATTGCCAGTATGGCCGCAGTCGGGACATATAGGCTGTATGGCGTTCCGCCGAAGCGGCCCTCGAAGCTCACCGCATCATTATCCATGTGCAGATGACGTACCGCACTGGGCGAGACGTTAAGCACGATCTGCCCATCACTGGCGAAGCCTGGCGGCACTTGCACACCAGCGAACTCGGCATTGACCAATAAATGCGGAGTACAGTCGTTGTCTACGATCCACTCGTAAAGTGCACGAACCAGGTAAGGACGACTGGAGTTCATCAAAGCCTCCTCAGCTTCAGCGCATATCGCGCTCAACGGGGGAAAGACTGACCTGAAAGGCCTCACGAGCAAACTGACGATCCATGTAATCGAGCAACGGCTTGGCTGGCTTGGCCAACTCGATACCCAGCACCGGCAGGCGCCAGAGCAGCGGCAGCAAGCAACAATCCACCAGACTCAGCTCGTCGCTGAGAAAGTACGGCTTGTCGGCGAACAGCGGCGAAACGCCGGTGAGGCTCTCGCGTAGTTCTTTGCGGGCCTGCACGCGAGCCGGCTCCTTGCTGCGCGAGTCGAGGATCAGATCGACCTGAGCACACCAATCGCGCTGAATACGATGAATCAGCAGGCGGCTATTGGCCCGCGCCACCGGATAAACCGGTAACAATGGCGGATGCGGATAACGCTCATCCAGATACTCCATCACCACTGTCGACTCGTACAACGCCAAATCACGATCGACCAGGGTCGGCAAGCTGGCATAGGGATTAACCTCCAGCAGCCTTGCCGGATAACGGCCCTTTTCGACAGTGATGATCTCGGCGCTGACACCCTTCTCGGCGAGCACGATGCGTACGCGGTGGGAATAGTGGTCGGCGGGGTCGGAGTAGCAGGCTAACCGGTTGGTCACGCCCATGGCGGTCCTCCTCGCTTATTTAGGTTATTGGTAGCAGAAAAGACTGCGCGCCCAAAGGGGCGCGCAGGACAACATTGCAGCGACAAACGGTTAATGCACGTCCTTCCAGTACTCACGCTTGAGCAGATAGGCGAAGACGAAGAAGAAGGCCAGATACAGCAGCACATAGGCGCCGACACGCTGACTTTCCAGTTTCACCGGATTGGCCGAGTAAGCCAGGAAGGTCACCAGATTCTTGATCTTGGCGTCGAACTCTTCTTCGCTCAGGGCACCGCTTTTCGGCTCGATGGCCAACTGATCGCAGGCCTCATGCGTAATTGGCGTACCGGTCAGCGGGTCGAACTGCTTCTTGCCATCCTCGAGCACCTGAACCTGCTTGCAACCGATGTACTGACGCCCTTGCAGGGCGACCAGCACGTTCGGCATACCGACGTTCGGGAACACCTTGTTGTTGGCGCCCAGCGGACGGCTCGGATCATCGTAGAACGTACGCAGGTAGGTATACAGCCAGTCGGTGCCACGCACACGAGCGACCAGAGTCAGGTCCGGAGGCGCTGCCCCGAACCAGACCTTGGCATCCTCGGGCTTCATGCCGATCTTCATGTGGTCGCCGATCTTGGCATCGTTGAACACCAGGTTATCCAGCATTATTTCATGCGGGATTCCCAGGTCATCGGCCACCCGCTCATAGCGCTGGAACTGGGCGCTATGGCAGCCCATGCAGTAGTTGGCGAACGTGCGTGCGCCATCCTGCATACCGGCCTTGTCGGTCAGATCGATCTCGACTTCATCCAGGTGCACGCCAGCTTCGCTAGCAAAGGCAAAGGCTGGCAGCGCAGCAATAACAAACGCAGCAAATAGCTTTTTCATCAGCCCGTCACCCTTTCCGGAACCGGTTTGGTTTTTTCCATCCTGGTGTAGAACGGCATCAGGATGAAATACGCGAAGTACAGGAAGGTACATACCTGCGCCAACAGCGTCCGACCCGGTGTCGGCGCCAGCACGCCCAGCACACCCAGGATGACGAAGGACACGCAGAATACCAGCAGCCATATCTTGCTCAGCCAGCCCTTGTAGCGCATCGACTTGACCGGACTGCGGTCCAGCCAGGGCAGCACGAACAGGATAGCGATGGCCGCCCCCATGGCGATAACGCCCATGAGCTTGTCCGGAATCGCCCGCAAGATCGCGTAGAACGGGGTGAAGTACCACACCGGCGCGATATGCGCAGGAGTCTTGAACGGGTTGGCGACTTCGAAGTTGGGCTTCTCGAGGAAATAACCGCCCATTTCCGGGAAGAAGAACACCACGAAGCAGAAGATGAACAGGAACACCACCACGCCGACGATGTCTTTCACGGTGTAGTACGGATGGAAAGGAATGCCATCCAGCGGAATGCCGTTCGCATCCTTCTTTTTCTTGATCTCGACGCCGTCGGGGTTGTTCGAGCCGACTTCATGCAGCGCCAGGATGTGCAGGACAACCAGACCGAGAATCACGATCGGCAGTGCAACCACATGCAGGGCGAAGAAGCGGTTCAGGGTGATTCCGGAAATCAGGTAGTCGCCACGAATCCACTGGGTCAGATCGGCACCGATCACCGGAATGGCGCCGAACAACGAGATGATCACCTGGGCGCCCCAGTAGGACATCTGCCCCCATGGCAGCAAATAGCCCATGAATGCTTCAGCCATCAGCATCAGGTAGATCAGCATGCCGAAGATCCACACCAGCTCGCGCGGCTTCTGGTAGGAGCCGTAGAGCAGCCCGCGGAACATGTGCAGGTAGACCACCACGAAAAACGCCGAAGCACCGGTGGAGTGCAGGTAGCGCAGGATCCAGCCGTACTCGACGTCGCGCATGATGTACTCGACCGAGGCGAACGCCTCTTCGGCCGACGGGTTGTAGCTCATGGTCAGCCAGACCCCGGTAACGATCTGGTTGACCAGAACCAGCAACGCCAGGGAGCCGAAAAAGTAGAAGAAGTTGAAGTTCTTCGGTGCGTAATACTTGCTCAGATGGTCTTCCCACATCTTGGTCGCAGGGAAGCGCGCATCCACCCATTCCATGAACTTGCTCATCATGCTTGCTCCTGATCCACACCGATGATGATCACATCATCCGACTCGTACGTGTGCGGTGGCACCGGCAGGTTCAAGGGCGCAGGCTGCGCTTTGTAGACCCGGCCAGCGAGGTCATAGCGGGAACCGTGGCAAGGGCAGAAATACCCCCCGACCCACTCGCCACCGAGATCGGCAGGCGCCACTTCCGGACGGAAGGACGGTGCGCAACCCAGGTGCGTGCACAACCCGACCAGCAGCAACAGCTCCGGTTTGATCGAACGGGTTTTCGGATCGACATAGCTCGGCTGTTCAGATGCCTGAGATTCGCTATCGGCCAGTTGCGGCTCGAGCTTTATCAGGTTGCTGAGAATTTCCTCGGTACGGCGCACGATAAACACCGGTTGCCCCCGCCACTCGGCAACCATTTGCTGGCCAGGCTCGATCTTGCCAACGTTCACCTTCACAGGTGCACCGGCAGCTTTAGCCTTAGCGCTCGGGAACCATGACCCCACGAACGGGACCGCGGCACCCACCGCTCCAGCAGCACCCACCACAGAGGTGGCCGCCACCAAGAAGCGACGCCGGCCTGCATTCACGCCGTCATTGCTCATTCAGTCGTCTCCCATCAGCTTTGTGGCCTGTTGTCAGGCCTCTACTAGGTAAAAATCGAGTCGCGCAAAAAATCCGCCAAATGGTAAAGAAAAGCCCCTTTTCTGACAAGGTAATTACCTTACAGGAAACAGCTCAACCCCTTGCAGGGCGCGGCGCGCACGGCTGCGGCATGATGTCGCAGAGTAACCAGTCAGCCAAAAAAAACGCCCAGTTCCAAAAGGAAACCGGGCGCTTTTGAACGCAAGAAGCGAATTAACGCTTGGAGTACTGCGGACGCTTACGCGCTTTACGCAGACCAACCTTCTTACGCTCAACTTCACGAGCATCACGAGTCACGAAGCCAGCCTTGCGCAGAGCAGGACGCAGCGATTCGTCGTAGTCCATCAGTGCACGAGTGATGCCGTGGCGGATTGCGCCAGCCTGGCCACTCACGCCGCCACCGATAACGGTGACGTAGATATCGAACTTCTCGGTCATCTCAACCAGTTCCAGCGGCTGACGAACTACCATGCGGGCAGTTTCGCGACCGAAGAAGCCGTCGAGAGTACGGTTGTTGATGGAGATCTTGCCAGTACCGGCACGCATGAAAACGCGAGCGGTTGCAGTCTTGCGACGGCCAGTGCCGTAATTTTGAGTCGCCGACATAATGAACTATTCCGTTAAATCTTCAGTTCTTGGGGCTGCTGAGCAGTGTGAGGGTGAGCAGCGCCCGCGTACACTTTCAGCTTACGGTACATGTCGCGACCCAGCGGGTTCTTCGGCAGCATGCCTTTGACCGCGGTCTCGATCACACGTTCTGGCGCCTTGGCGATCAGCTTTTCAAAGCTGATCGACTTGATGCCGCCCGGAAAACCGGAGTGAGAGTAGTACATCTTGTCGGTGGTCTTGGCACCAGTCACACGGACCTGCTCAGCGTTGATCACGACGATGTAATCGCCGGTATCTACGTGCGGAGTGTATTCAGGCTTGTGCTTGCCACGCAGACGGCTGGCGATTTCGGTAGCCAGACGACCCAGTGTCTGACCCGCAGCGTCGACGACGAACCAGTCGCGCTTTACTGTTTCCGGTTTAGCAGTAAAAGTTTTCATTCTTTATAGCCTCAGGGGCCGCCCTGATAAATAAGACGGCGGATCTTACTGAATAGTGCTTACTTTGACAAGTCAAAGGCAGCCGAAAACAGGCGCTATCGGGGGCTCGGGTCAGCGCGTCCGTAATACGGCAAGATTCTTCGGCAGGCGGCGCATCACTTCCACTGCAGAAAGAGGTGCGCAATTATGCCGATTGCGAAAATAAATTCAACCTGCTTGTATGGTTGATTTGCGAAAAGGAGCAGCAAATGGATTATCGCCAGTTAGGCCGCACGGATCTGCGCGTCAGCGCCCTCTGCCTCGGCAGCATGACCTGGGGTGAACAGAACAGCGCCAACCAGGCCTTCGCCCAGATCGAGCGCAGCAAAGCTTATGGCGTCAATTTCATCGACACCGCCGAAATGTACCCGGTGCCGCCGCGCGCCGAGACCTACAGCAAAACCGAGCAGATCATCGGCGAGTACTTCACACGCAAAGGTGATCGCGCCGACTGGGTACTGGCGAGCAAGATCGCCGGCCCCGGCAACGGTATCGACTATATCCGCGGCGGCAGCCTGAAATTCAACCGGGAGCACCTGGTTGCGGCACTGGACGCCAGCCTGAAACGCCTGCAGACCGACTGGATCGATCTCTATCAGTTGCACTGGCCGGAACGCCCGACCAACTTCTTCGGCCAACTCGGCTATCGCCATCAGGACAGCGAGTTCACCGCCCTGGAAGAGACCCTGGCGGTGCTCGATGAGCAGGTCAAGGCCGGCAAGATCCGCCACATCGGCCTGTCCAACGAAACGCCCTGGGGCACCATGAAATTCCTCCAACTGGCCGAGAGTCGCGGCTGGCCGCGCGTGGCGTCGATCCAGAACCCCTATAACCTGCTCAACCGCAGCTTCGAGGTCGGCCTGGCGGAAGTCGCCATGCGCGAACAGTGCGGCCTGCTGGCATACTCTCCGCTGGCTTTCGGCATGCTTTCCGGAAAATAC
>Ga0209343_10006715_pt1 | contig 13722 bp, 17 predicted proteins | sample RifCSPlowO2_02_FD_184026 | JGI IMG/M metagenome (GOLD analysis project Ga0209343, IMG submission 184026) | Groundwater microbial communities from Rifle, Colorado - Rifle CSP2_plank lowO2_0.2 (SPAdes) (version 2) | ecosystem: Environmental > Aquatic > Deep subsurface > Groundwater | place... | reverse complement strand
TCGCCACCACGCAGCCCGATTTCGAAGCGCAGTTCGCGGCGCTGCTCGCGTTCGAGTCCGCGCAGGATCCGAAGGTGGATTCCGACGTCGCCGCCATGCTCGCCGATGTGAGGACGCGCGGCGATGCGGCGGTGCTCGAATACACGCGGCGCTTCGACCGCCTCGAGGCCGCCTCGGTCGCGGCTCTGGAGGTGCCGCGCGCCGAGCTCAAGCGAGCCCGCGATCACCTTCCCAAACCGAGACGCGCTGCGCTCGAAATGGCAGTGCGGCGCGTGCGTGCCTACCATCGAAAGCAGCTTGCGCGCTCCTGGCGCTATCGCGACGGCGAGGGCGCCGAGCTGGGCCAGCGCGTCACGGCGCTCGACCGCGTCGGCATCTACGTGCCGGGCGGGAAGGCGGCCTATCCGTCGTCGGTGATCATGAACGCCGTCCCGGCGAAAGTCGCCGGCGTGCGCGAGATCATCATGGTGGTGCCCGCGCCCGGCGGCGAGCGCAACGAACTCGTGCTCGGCGCGGCCGCGATCTGCGGCGTGGACCGCGTGTTCACCATCGGCGGCGCGCAGGCGGTCGCCGCGCTCGCCTACGGCACCGCGACGATACCCGCCGTGGACAAGATCGTCGGCCCGGGCAACGCCTACGTCGCGGCCGCCAAGCGGCGCGTGTTCGGCGTGGTCGGCATCGACATGGTCGCCGGCCCCTCCGAGGTGGCGGTGGTATGCGACGGCACCACCGATCCCGACTGGGTGGCAATGGATCTCTTCGCGCAGGCGGAGCACGACGAGCTCGCGCAGGCGATACTGATCGCGCCCGACGCGGCGTTCATCGAGGCCGTTGCCGCCAGCATGACGCGCCAGCTCGCCGCGATGCCCCGGCGCGACGTGATCGCGGCGGCGCTGTCCCGGCGCGGGGCGTTGATCCAGGTGCGCAATCTCAACGAGGCGTGCGCGCTGGTCAACCGCATGGCGCCGGAGCACCTCGAGCTGTCGGTCAGGAAGCCGGACGCGCTGCTGCCGAAGATCCGGCACGCCGGCGCGATCTTTCTCGGCAGCTACAGCTCGGAGGCGATCGGCGATTACTGCGCGGGACCGAATCACGTGCTGCCGACTTCGCGCACGGCGCGCTTCTCCTCGCCGCTCGGCGTCTACGACTTCCAGAAGCGCTCGAGCGTGATCCGCGTTTCGCGCAAGGCCGCCGCCAGGCTCGGCACGGTTGCCGCCGAACTCGCGCGCGGCGAGGGGCTGACCGCGCACGCGAAATCGGCTGAATACCGCATTAGGAAGTAATGCCGAAAACACCCGAAGACATCATCCGCGGCGAGATCCGGGCGCTGAAGGGCTACAACGTGCCGGACGCGACCGGCATGGTGAAGCTCGACGCGATGGAGAACCCGTACCCGTTGCCGCCCGAGCTGCGCGGCCGGCTCGCGCGGCTGATGGAGGACGCGTCGCTCAACCGTTATCCGGATTCAGCGGGGTCCCGGGTCAAGGCGCTGCTGCGCCGGGCATTTGAAGTGCCGGACGGCACGGAACTGCTGCTCGGCAACGGCTCCGACGAGCTGATCCAGGTCTCGATGATGGCGGTGGCGCGGCCGGGCGCGGTCGTGCTCGGCGTGGAGCCCTCGTTCGTCATGTTCCGCTTGATCGCGACCTTTGTGGGCGCGCGTTATGTCGGCGTGGACCTGCGCGAGGATTTCTCGATCGACATCGAACGCACGCTGGGCGCCATCGAGCAGCACCAGCCGCCTATCATCTTCATCACTTACCCCAACAATCCCACCGGCAACCTGTTCGATGCCGCCTTGATCGAGCGGATTATCGAGGCCGCTCCGGGGCTGGTGGTGGTCGACGAGGCCTATCACGCGTTCGCCTCCAGGAGCTTCCTGCCGCGCCTCCCGAGCCACCCCAACTTGCTGGTGACGCGCACGCTGTCCAAGCTGGGGCTCGCCGGCATCCGGCTCGGCGTGCTGGCCGGCGCCGGCAACTGGCTGGGCGAGATCGGCAAGGTGCGATTGCCGTATAATGTCAACACGCTCTCGCAGATCGTCGCATGCGAAATGTTGCAGCACGGCGACGTGTTGACAGATCAGGCCGCGGCCATCAAGCTAGAGCGTCGGCGCCTGTTGCAAAGGCTGCAGGAAATGCCGGGCGTGACGGCGTATCCCAGCGACGCCAACTTCATACTGTTCAGAATCAGACAAGCGGAGCGCGTTTTCGACGGATTGAAACAGCGCGGAGTGCTCATCAGGAGTCTCCACGGTTCTCATCGCCTGCTGGCGGATTGCCTGCGGGTGACGGTCGGCACACCGGACGAGAACACCGCCTTCCTCACCGCCTTGACCCAGACCCTCGAAGCTTGACCTCCCAGGCTTGCCCCACTCGCGTTAGCCCGTCGCGGCGTCAGCATGCCCATGCGTAAAGCCGAAGCCAGCCGCAACACCAACGAGACCCGGATCGGCGTCAAGCTGAACCTCGACGGCTCGGGAAAGAGCCGGATCGCCACGGGCGTGCCGTTCCTCGACCACATGCTGGAGCAGGTGGCGCGCCACGGCGTGTTCGACCTCGAGGTTTCGGCGAAAGGCGACCTGCATATCGACGCGCACCATACCGTCGAGGACGTGGGCATCGCGCTCGGGCAGGCGTTCGCCAAGGCGGTGGGGGACAAGAAAGGCGTGCGCCGCTACGGCCACGCCTACGTGCCGCTCGACGAGGCGCTGTCGCGGGCGGTCGTCGACCTCTCGGGGCGGCCCGGACTCGAGTATCACATCGAATTCACACGCGCGCGCATCGGCGAGTTCGACGTGGACCTGGTGCACGAGTTCTTCCAGGGCTTCGTCAACCATGCCCAGGTCACCTTGCACGTGGACAACCTGAAGGGCTCCAACGCGCACCACCAGGCGGAAACGGCGTTCAAGGCGGTCGCACGCGCCCTGCGCATGGCGGTCGAGCGCGACTCGCGAGTGAAGGACGTGCCGTCCACCAAGGGGAGCCTGTAGGCTTTGCCTGAGCCATGACGGACGTCGTGGTTGTCGATTACGGCATGGGTAACCTGCGCTCGGTCGCCAAGGCGATCGAGCACGTCGCCCCGCAGCTCAAGGTCACGGTGACCTGCGATGCGGCGCTGGTGACGCGCGCGGCCCGCGTCGTGTTCCCGGGCCAGGGCGCGATGCCGGACTGCATGCGCGAGATGGACGCGCGCGGGCTGCGCGGCGCAGTCCTGGAGGCCGCGCGGGGAAAGCCGTTCCTCGGCATCTGCATCGGACTGCAGATGCTGTTCGAGCGCAGCGACGAGGGCGACACCGCCGGCCTGGGCTTGCTGCCGGGCCGCGTGCGGAGATTCCCGGCGGACCGGATGGTGGACGGGCAGGGGGCAAGGCTCAAGGTGCCGCACATGGGCTGGAACGAAGTGCGCCAGACGGCCGCGCACCCGCTGTGGGAAGGCATCCCGCAAGGCAGCCGCTTTTACTTCGTGCACAGCTATTTCCCGGATCCGGGCGCACGCGATATCACGGCGGGGGAAACCGTGTACGGCGTGCCGTTCACCTGCGCGGTGGCGCGCGGCAACGTGTTCGCCGTGCAGTTTCACCCGGAAAAGAGCCAGGCGGCCGGACTCAGGCTGCTGGCGAATTTCGCCGGATGGCAACCCGCCACGCAGCGCGCGCAACACGATGCCGCGGCGTCGCCGGCCGCATGACGCCATGCTGATCATACCGGCGATCGATCTCAAGGACGGCAAGTGCGTGCGCCTGAAGCAGGGCGCGATGGACAAGGTCACCGTGTTCTCCGACGAGCCCGCCGCGATGGCCGAGCAGTGGCTCAAGCTGGGCGCGCGGCGGCTGCACGTCATCGACCTGAACGGCGCAGCCGCGGGCCGCCCGAAGAACGAGCAGGCCATCAAGGCGATCACCGAGGCGGTGGGCGGAAAGCTGCCGATCCAGCTCGGCGGCGGCATTCGCGACCTCGACACCATCGAAAAGCTGCTCGACTCCGGAGTGGGCTACGTCATCATCGGCACGGCGGCGGTCAAGACGCCCGGGTTCCTGCACGAGGCGTGCACCGCGTTCCCGGGCCACGTGCTGGTTGCGCTCGACGCCAAGGACGGCAAGGTCGCCGTCGACGGCTGGTCGAAGATGACGGGGCACGAGGTGGCGGACCTCGCGAAGAAGTTCCAGGACTACGGCGTGGAGGCGGTCATCTACACCGACATCGGGCGCGACGGCATGCTGACCGGCGTCAACATCGCCGCGACCGTGGCGCTGGCGCGCAGCCTCACGGTGCCGGTCATCGCGAGCGGCGGCATCAACGGGCTGGATGACATCAAGGCGCTGTGCGCGGTCGAGCCCGAGGGCATTACCGGCGCCGTCACCGGACGCGCCATCTATGAGGGCAAGCTCGACTTCGCGGCGGCCCAGAAGCTCGCCGACCAGCTTTCGAAGAAAAGTGAATCGTGAACAGTGAACAGTGAATCGAAAGGCGGCGTCGCCGAGCGTCCGCTCACCGGTCACCATTCAACGTTCACGGTTTCATAATGGGCCTGGCGAAGCGCATCATTCCCTGCCTCGACGTCACCGCCGGACGCGTGGTGAAGGGGATCAATTTCGTCGGCTTGCGCGATGCCGGCGATCCGGTCGAGGTCGCGCGGCGCTACGACGAGCAAGGCGCCGACGAGCTGACCTTTCTCGATATCACGGCAAGCAGCGACGGGCGCGATCTGATCGTGAGCGTGGTGGAAGCGGTGGCGGCACAGGTGTTCATCCCGTTGACGGTGGGCGGCGGCGTGCGCGCGGTCGAGGACGTGCGGCGGCTGCTCAATGCCGGCGCCGACAAGGTGAGCATCAATACCGCAGCAGTACAGAACCCGCGGCTGGTGGAAGAGGCGAGCGCGCGCTACGGCTCGCAATGCATCGTGGTGGCGGTGGATGCGAAGCGCGCGCCGGGGCCCGGCGCGGCGCGCTGGGAGGTGTACACCCACGGCGGGCGCAAGCCGGCCGGGCTCGATGCGGTGGAGTGGGGCCGCAGGATGGAAGCCGCCGGCGCCGGGGAGATCCTGCTCACCAGCATGGACCGCGACGGCACCCGCAGCGGTTTCGATCTCGAGCTTACCCGCGCGTTTTCCGACGCGCTTTCCATCCCGGTGATCGCGAGCGGCGGGGTGGGCAGCCTGGCTCACCTGGCAGAGGGCGTCCTCCAGGGTCGCGCCGACGCGGTGCTCGCCGCGAGCGTCTTCCACTACGGCGAATACACCGTGCGCCAGGCGAAGGAATACATGGCGCAGCGGGGCATCGAGGTTCGATTGTGAGCAGTGAGGAGTAAAATCTCGAAGCCATGAACGAGGACTGGCTCGACAAAGTTAGGTGGGCGCAGGACGGCCTGGTGCCGGCGGTGGCGCAGGAAGCCGGGAGCGGTCGCGTGCTGACCGTGGCCTGGATGAATCGCGAGGCGCTCGGGAAGACCGTGCAAACCGGCGAGGCCCACTACTGGTCGCGCTCGCGCGGCAGGCTGTGGCGCAAGGGCGAGGCGTCCGGGCACGTGCAGAGCGTCAAGTCGGTGCGCCTCGACTGCGACGAGGACGTGATCCTGCTGGAAGTGGAGCAGGCGGGCGGCATCGCCTGCCATACCGGGCGGCACAGCTGCTTCTTCCAGAGGCTCGAGGGCGGCCGCTGGGTGATCACCGATCCCGTCCTCAAGGACCCGGCGGACATTTACAAGGGCGCGCGGCGATGATCAAGCAGGAAATCCTGCAGCGGCTGGGAAGAGTGATCGCCGCGCGCAAGCGGGACGACCCCTCGGCGTCCTACGTGGCGAGCCTGTTCGCGAAAGGCGAGGACGAGATACTGAAGAAGCTCTCGGAAGAGGCCGCGGAAACAGTGCTGGCCTCCAAGGGCGGTGATAAACTGCACATCGTACGCGAGACGGCGGACCTGTGGTTTCACAGCATGGTGCTGCTGGCGTGGCACGGCCTCGCGCCCGAGGACGTGCTCGCCGAGTTGCGGCGCCGCGAGGGCATTTCCGGCATGGACGAGAAGAAATCCCGCAGGTGAGCGGGGTTTCCAAGGAGAAAGCGCATGGGCTCATTCAGCATCTGGCACTGGCTGATCGTGCTGCTGGTGGTGGTCCTGATCTTCGGCACCAAGAAACTGCGCAACATCGGCGCCGACCTCGGCGGCGCAGTGAAGGGCTTCAAGGACGGCATGAAACCCGAGGACGACAAGTCCGCGCAAGCCAAGGCCGAGATCCCGCCCACCACCGGCCAGACCATCGAGGGCGAGGCCAAGAAGGAAACGCCGAAGGCGTGAAGCGGGAGGCGGTCCTCCTCTCCCATGTTCGACATCGGTTTCTCCGAACTGCTGGTGATCGGGATCGTGGCGCTGATCGTGATCGGCCCGCAGCGGCTGCCGCAAGTCGCGCGCACGCTGGGACACCTGTTCGGCCGCATGCAGCGCTACGTGAACGACGTCAAGGCCGACATCGCGCGCGAGATGGAGGTGGCGGAGCTGAAGAAGCTGCAGACGACCATCGAGGATGCGGCCGGCGCTTTCCAGAGCTCGGTGAGCAAGGAAGTCAACGAAACCGAGAGCGAGCTCAACAAGCTGGCGCAGGCCGCGCAGCCGGAGCCCGGTCCGTACGCTGAGCCCGCCCCGGCGCCACCCGCTCCCGCCGCCGGGCCCGCCTCGCCGCCGCTCGATCCCGCGCTCGATCCGAACGCCCGGCCGCCCGCGCAAAAGCAGGCGTGACAGAAGACACCTTCATCTCCCACCTGATCGAGCTGCGCGACCGGCTGCTGCGCGCGCTGATCGCGGTGGGGCTGATTTTCCTGGTCCTGTTCCCGTTCGCCTCCGAGCTCTACGACCTGCTGGCGTCCCCGATGCTGCGCACGCTGCCGGAAGGCTCGAAGATGATCGCCACCGGCGTGGTATCGCCGTTCCTGATCCCGGTCAAGGTCGCCGCCATGGTGGCCTTCGCGCTGGCGCTGCCGTACGTGCTCTACCAGGCCTGGGCGTTCGTCGCGCCCGGCCTTTACGCCCACGAGAAGCGGCTGGTGATGCCGCTGGTGGTGGCGAGCACGGTGCTGTTCTTCGCGGGCGTGGCGTTCTGCTACTTCTTCGTGTTCGGGGTGGTGTTCGACTTCGTCTACACGATCGCGCCCAAGAGCATCTCGGTTGCGCCCGACATCGAGAACTACCTGAATTTCGTGCTCACCCTCTTCCTCGCGTTCGGGGTGACCTTCGAGGTGCCGATCGCGGTGCTGATCCTGGTCCGCATGGGTGCGGTCACGATCGAGCAGCTCACGAGCATCCGGCCGTACTTCGTCGTGGGCGCGTTCGTGGTCGCGGCGATCGTCACGCCCCCGGACGTGATCTCGCAGCTGCTGCTCGCGATCCCGATGTGCCTGCTCTACGAGGTGGGGATCGTCGCGGCGCGGATTTTCGGCAAGCCGGCGCGCTCCCCGGGCGAGGAAGAGAAAGCGCCGGAAGCAGGGCAAGAACGCGGGCCCTAGCCCCTACTGTTTCCGCTGCGGCGGCCGCGGGCGCCGGCCGACGGTCACGGTCAGTTCCTCGTCGCCCTGGCTGCGCGCGACTTTGAGCCGGGCCTGCTCGCCCGGCTGCAGTACCGCGATCATGTTGAGCATCCCGGTGGTGTCGCTGACCGGCTTGCCGTTGATGGCGAGCAGGACGTCGCCCAGCTTCAGTCCCGCCTTGTCGGCGGGCCCACCGCGCTCCACGTGGGTGATCAGCACGCCCCCTGTGACGCTCAGCTTGAACGACTCGGCAAGCTCGCGGGTGATGTCCTGCACCCCGACGCCGATCCAGCCGCGCGTCACCGAGCCCTTCTGGACGATCTGCTCCATCACTTGCCGGGCGATCGAGACGGGAATCGCGTAGCCGATGCCCATCGAGACCCCGGTCTGGGAATAGATCGCGGTGTTGATGCCCACCAGGTTGCCGGCCGCGTCCACCAGCGCGCCGCCCGAATTTCCGGGATGGATCGACGCGTCGGTCTGGATGAAGTTCTCGAAGGTGGTGATACCGAGCTGGCTGCGCCCCAGGCCGCTGACGATCCCGAGCGTGACGGTCTGGCCGATGCCGAACGGGTTGCCGATCGCCAGCACGATGTCCCCGACCCGCAAGGGCTCCGCCTTGGCGAAAGTGATCGCCGGCAGCTTCTGCAGCTCGATCTTGAGGACGGCCAGGTCGGTTTCGGGGTCGGTGCCGACCACGCGTGCCTTGACCTTGCGCGAGTCGGCGAGCGCCACCTCGATTTCGTCCACCGATTCGATCACGTGATGGTTGGTGAGGACGTAGCCCTGCTCGCTCACGATCACGCCCGAGCCCAGGCCCTCGCGGCGCTGCGGCCCCGATTCCACCTGCTCGCCGAAGAAATACCGGAACAGGGGGTCGTCCGTGAACGGGTGGCGCGGGCGTTTCACCTCCTGGCTGGTGAAGATGTTGACCACCGCGGGCATGGCCTTGCGCGCCGCGTCGCTGAAGGACGCGGTCACGCGCGCCGGCGCCTCCGCCGGCGGCTCCTTCACGGTCACCACGTTGCCGCGGGTGTTCCAGGCGAGCAGGTCGGGGCGCAGCGTCGAGACGACGAACAGCACCGCGATGCAGATCGTCGCGGTCTGGGCGAAGACGAGCCAGAATTTGCGCATGAAGGCCGCGATCATAGCAAATCGGCGACCTGCGGCCCGGCTCGCGCCGCTACTGTAACGGGCTGATCTCACGGTATTTTCTCAAGTTTTGCTTAAGTTTCTCGGGGCCTTTGTGTAGAATGTCACTCTTTGCGCGGCGGGAAGAATCGTATGGCAGACAAAGAGTTGGATCAGGGCAAGCGGCAGTTTCTGATCGCCGCCACCGGCGTCGCGGGCAGCGTGGCTGGCGTCGCGACGGCCGTGCCATTCGTTGCCAGCATGCTGCCCTCCGAGCGCGCCAAGGCCGCGGGGGCGCCGGTCGAAGCCGATATCGGCAACCTCGCCCCCGGGGAATTGACGCGCGTCGAGTGGCGCGGCAAGCCGGTGTGGATCGTCCGCCGCACGAAGGAAATGCTGGAAACGATCAAGCAGGGCGACGGGAAGGTCGCCGATCCCAGGAGCGAGCGCAAGAAGGAGCTGACGCCGGACTACGCGCGCAACGAGTTCCGCTCGATCAAGCCCGAGTACCTGGTGGTGGTCGGCATCTGCACGCACCTCGGATGCTCGCCGGTGGACAAGTTCAAGGCCCAGCCCGAGGCGTTCGAGGCCGACTGGAAGGGCGGCTTCTACTGCCCGTGCCACGGCTCGTTGTTCGACCTTGCGGGCCGCGTCTACAAGAACAAGCCGGCGCCCGACAACCTCGAAGTCCCGCCGCACCAGTATCTCTCCGATACCAGGATCGTGATCGGCGAAGACCAGAAGGGGGCGTAACGCATGGCAGCCGCGCAAAAACAGCCGGTCGTGTTCACCGGCGCCGGCCCGTTGAACGGCGCGGTGAGCGGCGTACTCACCTGGGTCGACCAGCGCTTCCCGCTGATGTCGCTGTGGCGCGACCACCTCGCCGAGTACTACGCGCCGAAGAATTTCAATTTCTGGTACTACTTCGGCTCGCTCGCCATGCTGGTGCTGGTGATGCAGATCGCGACCGGCATCTTCCTCACGATGCACTACAAGCCGGACGCGGCGCAGGCCTTCGCCTCGGTCGAGTACATCATGCGCGACGTGCCGGGCGGCTGGCTGATCCGCTACATGCATTCGACCGGCGCCTCCGCGTTCTTCATCGTCGTCTATCTCCACATGTTCCGCGGGCTCCTGTACGGCTCCTACCGCAAGCCGCGGGAGCTGATCTGGATCTTCGGCATGCTGATCTACCTGTCCCTGATGGCGGAGGCCTTCTTCGGCTACCTGCTGCCGTGGGGGCAGATGTCGTACTGGGGCGCGCAGGTGATCGTGAACCTGTTCGACGCGCTGCCGGTCATCGGGCCCGATCTTTCGACGTGGATCCGCGGTGATTTCGTGGTCTCGGACGCGACGCTGAACCGCTTCTTTTCGTTCCACGTGATCGCGATCCCGCTGGTGCTGTTGGGGCTGGTGGCCGCGCACATCATGGCGCTGCACGAGGTGGGATCGAACAATCCCGACGGCGTGGAGATCAAGAACGTGAAGGACCCGAAGACCGGCCGCCCGGTGGACGGCATCCCGTTCCACCCCTACTACACGGTCAAGGACACGCTGGGCGTCGTGGTGTTCCTGATCGTGTTCTGCGTGTTCATGTTTTTCATGCCCGAGGGCGGCGGCTACCTGCTGGAGTACAACAATTTCATCCCGGCCGACCCGCTGAAGACCCCGCCGCACATCGCGCCGGTGTGGTACTTCACGCCCTACTATTCGATCCTGCGCGCGGTCACCGAAGACTTCATGTGGGTGCTGGCGGCGGGGATCATCGGCTATGCCGTGCTGTTGACGATGACGGTGCGGAACGACCTGCTCAAGCTCGCGCTCTTCGTGGCCACCGCGATAGCGGTGGTCCTTCTCTTCAGGATCGACCCCAAGGTATGGGGCGTAGTGCTGATGGGCACGGCGTCGATGATCTTCTTCCTCCTGCCCTGGCTCGATCAGAGTCCGGTCAAGTCGATCCGCTACAAAGGGGCTCTCAGCAAGGCCGCGCTGACGGTTTTCGTGATCGTGTTCCTCATCCTCGGCTATCTCGGGACCCTGACCGTGACCGAGGGCCGCACCCTGCTGGCGCAGTTCTGCACCTTGATCTATTTCGCGTTCTTCCTGCTGATGCCCTGGTACTCCCGGATGGACAAGACCCGGCCCGAGCCCGAACGGGTGACGGGATGAGGCACGCCGGCATGATGCTGGCCCGGATGCTGATCGGGATGATGCTCGCGGCGCCGATCGCGGCGGCCGCGTCGGAGAGCGTCAAGCTTGACCGCATGCCGGCCGACGTGAATCCGAACGATCCGACATCGCTGCAGCGCGGCGCCCAGGTTTACGTCAACTACTGTCTCGGCTGCCACAGCGCGAACTACATGCGCTACAACCGCCTGACGGACCTGGGGCTTACCGAGCAGCAGATACGGGACAACCTGGTCTTCACCGGGGCCAAGGTCGGCGAGCTCATGAAGATCGCGATGGAGCCGAAGGACTCCAGGGATTGGTTCGGCGCGCCGCCGCCGGACCTCACCGTGATCGCGCGTTCCCGTTCCTCGGGCGACGGCAGCGGGGCGGACTGGCTTTATACCTACTTGCGGAGCTTTTACCGCGACCCCTCGCGTCCCACCGGCTGGAACAACGCGGTGTTTCCAAACGTCGGCATGCCGCACATGCTGTGGCGGCTGCAGGGCCAGCAGGTCCTCAAGACCGAGGTCGTCGCGATACCCCGCGGTGCCAAGGGGGAGGTGGAGAAGCACGAGGTCCAGAAGCTGGTCCTGGACCAGCCCGGCTCGATGAAGCCCGCCGAATACGACCGCCTGGTGGCCGACCTGGTGAACTTCCTCGCCTACATGGGCGAGCCCGCGCGGCACTTCCGCACGCAGCTCGGCATCTGGGCGCTGTTCATCCTCGGCGTGCTGTTCGTCTTCGCCTACCTGCTCAAGAAAGAATTCTGGAAAGACGTGCATTAGCCCGGTGACCGGTGAACGGTGACCGGTGAACGGTCAAACGTCGCCCCCATTCATCACCCGTCACCCGTCACGATTCACGAATCACCGCATTTATGATGACCCTATATTCCGGCACGACCTGCCCGTTCAGCCAGCGCTGCCGCATCGTGCTCTACGAGAAGGGCATGGATTTCCAGATCGTGGATGTGGACCTCTACAACAAGCCCGAGGACCTGGCGGTGATGAACCCCTACAACCAGGTGCCGGTGCTGGTCGAGCGCGACCTCATCCTCTACCAGTCGAACATCATCAACGAGTATATCGACGACCGCTTTCCGCACCCGCAACTGATGCCGGCGGACCCGGTGATGCGCGCCCGCGCGCGCCTGTTCCTGTACCGCTTCGAGAACGAGATGTTCGTCCACATCGAGGCGATCGAGAAGGGCACGCAGAAGCAGGCGGACAAGGGCCGCGCCATCATCCGCGACAACCTGACCCAGATCGCGCCGGTATTCGCCAAGCAGAAGCACATGCTGGGCGAGGAGTTCACCATGCTCGACGTGGCGATCGCGCCGCTGCTGTGGCGGCTCGACCACTACGGCATCTCGCTGCCCAAGGCGTGCGCGCCGCTCATGAAGTACGCCGAGCGCCTGTTCAGCCGGCCCGCGTTCATCGACGCGCTCACCGCCTCCGAGAAGGTCATGAGGAAGTGATGGCGGAAAAGCCCACCAAGCCGTACCTGATCCGCGCCATCCACGAATGGTGCTCGGACAGCGGGTTTACGCCCTACGTCTCCGTGCAGGTCAATGCCGACACCCGGGTGCCGACGGAGCATGTCAAGAACGGCGAGATCGTGCTCAACGTCGGCTCCGACGCCGCGCACCGCCTCACGATCGGCAACGAGCGGATCCAGTTCGCCGCGCGCTTCAACGGCGTTTCGCGCGAATGCTCGATCCCGATCGAGGCCGTGACCGGCATCTTTGCGAAGGAAAACGGCCAGGGCATGTTCTTTCCGCGCGACGCGGCGACCGATGGCACCAGCGCCGCCCCCGCTCCGGAAAGCACTCCGCCGGCGACTTCTCCCAACGGCGGCAAGCCCAAGCTGCAGGTCATCAAGTAGCGCGGCGGCGGATCTCCTTGATCACCGCGCTGTTGTCGAGCGCGCCCTCGCCGGCGGCGACGCAGCCCTTCATCAACCCGGCATAGGTTTCGCCCAGCGGCAATTGCTGTTTCAGGCGCCGCGCCAGCTCGAGCATGAGGGAAAAGTCCTTGAGCGTCTGGGTGGCGTAGCCCTGCGGCGAAAAATCGCCCTTGAGCATCTTGGCGCCCTTGATGTCCATGATCTGCGAGTAAGCGGCGGATTCGCGCGCGACCTTGAGAAACGCTTCCGGGGCGAGCCCCATGCGCTCGGCGAACACCAGGCCTTCGGCGAGCGCGGCGCGATTGATGCCGAGGATGAGGTTGATCGCAAGCTTGGCGCGCCCGCCGTTGCCGGCGGCGCCGAGGTGGTGCCAGCGCGGGCAGATCGCGTCGATCACGTCGCGTGCCGCCTCGGCCGCCGCCGGTTCGCCGCCGATGAGGCCCAGGCTCTCGCCGCGCGCCGTCTGCTCGCTGGTGCCGGAAACCGGCGCCTCGACATAGCGCAGCCGCGCGGCGGGCAGGCGCGCAACGAGTGCCGCGATGCGGTCGGGATCGCAAGTGCTCACGCAGATTGCCGTCAGCGGCGGCGAATCCGCCGGTCGCGTCGCGAGAAGCCCGAGCGGGCCCTCGATCGTATCCTCGACCTGATCGGTGTTGAACACGGCGATCACCACCGGGTTACTGGCGCGAGCGATTTCCGCCACCGAGCGCGCGGCGCGGCCGCCGAGTGCCACGAACGCGTCGAGCTTGCCGGCATCGGTGTCGTACCCCAGCACCTCGAAGCCGGCCGCGAGCAGGCGCCTGGCGCAGGCCGTGCCCATCAATCCGGTGCCGATCACTCCAACCGGCCGTTGGCGTTCCGCCATGGCATCCTCCATTGTTATTGCTGGAGCGGATTCTATCCTTCATCCCTTGTATGTTACCCACGGCCGAACTGGTTTATGGTTAGTCCTCGCAAGGCCGCCGCAGCAGCCCGATCATCCCTTGAGCCTCTGAGCTCGTG
>Ga0209343_10006714_pt1 | contig 13723 bp, 12 predicted proteins | sample RifCSPlowO2_02_FD_184026 | JGI IMG/M metagenome (GOLD analysis project Ga0209343, IMG submission 184026) | Groundwater microbial communities from Rifle, Colorado - Rifle CSP2_plank lowO2_0.2 (SPAdes) (version 2) | ecosystem: Environmental > Aquatic > Deep subsurface > Groundwater | place... | reverse complement strand
CGGCGAGCAACGCCGCCACCGCGGGACGGCGCAGCAGCGGCCAGACCGGCTCCCCGGCGCCTTGGCGCGCGTCGCTTGGCGAATCGTCGAGCCCGATCGCGATGAGGAGCGACGCAGCAAGCGTCAGCAGCACCAGCAAGAGCAATGTGTCGATCGGCTGCGCGTCGAGCACCGCCCCCACGGAAAGCACCGCGCCTATGAAGCCGACCGAACCCCAGACGCGCAGCACGCCGTAGCGGCCAAGGTCGTCGCGAAGGTACGAAAACACCAGCGTCTCGAACAGTGGATTCGCGGCACTGTTGCAAAAGGCAAGCAGCGCGAGCGTCAGGAACAGGCCCCAGAACCGCTGGGTCACGAAAACGCCGCAATAGGAGGCGACCGAGGCCAGCAGCGCAATTCGAAGCAGGAAGGCACGGCGGCCGCTGCGGTCGGCGACCCGGGCCCACAGATAGGGCGCGAAGATGCGCATGAACTGCATCAGCGACAGCAGTACGCCGATTTCCAGCGCCGTCTGGCCGATCGATTGCAGATACAGGCTGAAATACGGCCCGAACGCGCCGACAAAGCCGAAATACGCGAAGTAGAACGCGGCGAGCCTGGCGTAGGGAACGGCGTGCATCAAACGGCCCGAACGAACGAATGTGCCGATGCTAACATTCGCGCTTCACTGACGCCCTACCACCTGAAAGAGCCATCGCCTTGCCCGCACCGCACGTTCCGCGCGGCATCTACTTCGCGCTGTTCACGGTCTCCGGATTCGCCGGCCTCATCTACGAGTCCATCTGGAGCCATTACCTGAAGCTGTTTCTCGGCCACGCCGCCTACGCTCAGACGCTGGTGCTCGCCCTGTTCATGGGCGGAATGGCGATCGGCGCCGGGGTTGCCAGCCGCTATTCGGGGCGCTGGAAGAACCTGCTGGTCGGCTATGCCCTGACCGAAGGCGTGATCGGCCTGACTGCGCTCGCCTTTCACGATGTCTTCGTTGCCGCGACAGGGGCTGCCTACACTTCGGTCCTGCCGGCACTCGGCAGCGTAACCGCCGCTGCCCTGTTCAAATGGTCCCTGGCCGGCGCGCTCATCCTCCCGCAATCGATTCTGCTCGGCATGACATTCCCTCTCATGAGCGCCGGGCTCATCCGTCGCTACCCGCTCGGCCCGGGGGGTTCGATCGCCATGCTTTATTTCACCAACAGCTTCGGTGCCGCCATCGGCGTGCTGGCGAGCGGGTTTTTCATGATCGGGGCGCTCGGGCTCCCGGGCACCATGCGGGCCGCAGGCTGGATCAATCTCGTGCTGGCGGCGCTCGTGTGGATGCTCGCGCGGGGCCGGGAAAATGGGGGTCAGATCAAGATTACTGCGGGAGCAAATGCGGGTCAGGGAAATGGCGGTCGAAGTAATCTTGACCTGACCCCCATTTCCGAAGCGCCCTACGGACTATTCCTGCTCATCGCCGCACTCACCGGCGCAGCCTCCTTCATCTACGAGATCGGCTGGATCCGGATGCTGTCGCTCGTGCTCGGCAGTTCCACGCACTCGTTCGAATTGATGCTTTCAGCGTTCATCCTGGGCCTCGCATGCGGGGGCTACTGGGTGCGCAAGCGCATCGACCGCGTCGCGGACACGGCGCGTTTGCTCGGGATCGTCCAAGTGGCCATGGGTCTTGCCGCGCTCGCGACGCTTCCGCTGTATGGCCAGATGTTTCCACTCATGCAGGCAGTGATCAAAGCGCTGGCCAAGACCGACTCGGGCTATGCGCTGTTCCTGGCGTCCAGCCACGGCATCGCCCTTGCCATCATGTTCCCGGCCACCTTCTGCGCCGGAATGACCTTGCCCCTGCTCACCTATGCGCTGTTCGCCTCCGGCCACGGCGAGAAATCGATCGGCGCGGTATACAGCGCCAACACCCTGGGCTCGATTGTCGGCGTGTTCGCCGCCGCGCACATCGGGCTGCCGCTGCTCGGCCTGAAAGGGCTGATGGTCGCCGGGGCCGCGCTCGACGTTGCGCTCGGCCTCGTGCTGCTGTGGCGCGTGGCCGGTACGCAAAGTATCCAGGGCCGAAGTCTCCCGCGGCTCCGTCTCGCGGCCTCAGGGATTGCGCTCGCTTCATTCGCCGCGGTGCTCGCGCTGGTGCAACTGGACAACTACAAGATGGCCTCGGGCGTGTTCCGCCGCGGCGAGCTCTATTCCGAGCAGGACGCAAAACTCATCTATCACCGGGACGGCAAGACCACGACAGTGAGCATGATGGACTTCTCCGAGGGGCGGAGCCTGCGCACCAACGGCAAGTCCGACGGGGCCATCAACATGAAGGCCGGCGCACGCATTTCCGACGAGATCACGATGGTGCTCACCGGCGCGCTGCCCCTTGCCTTCAAACCCGATGCACGGCACGCGGCCGTGATCGGCGTGGGTACGGGCCTGACCACCCACACGCTGGTGGCAAGTCCGGCGATGGAGTCCGTGGACACCATCGAGATCGAGCCCGCGATGGCCGAGGCCTCGCGCCTGTTCGCGCCGATCAACTCCAATACATTCGCCGACCCGCGCAGCCGCATTGTCTTCGACGACGCCAAGACCTATTTCTCGACGCACAATCGCCTCTATGACATCATCGTCTCGGAGCCTTCCAACCCCTGGGTGAGTGGGGTCTCCAGTCTGTTCACCAGCGAGTTCTACCGCCATGTACGCCGCTACCTGAAACCCGACGGCGTGCTGGTGCAATGGTTCCAGCTGTACGAAATCGATGTTTCGCTGGTCGCCTCGGTGATGCAGGCGCTGGGCGAGAACTTCCCCGACTATGCGATCTACGCCTCGACCAACAGCGACCTGCTGATCGTCGCCGGCGAGCAGCGGACCCTCGCCCGGCGGCTCGCCGACATCACCGCCATGCCTGGGATCTCGCAGGAGCTCTCGCGCGTGCACATCCGGACCCTGGGGGACGTCGAGATACGGCGAATCGGCGGCAAGAAGACGCTCGCGCCGTTTTTCGCGAGCTACGGGGCGCCGGCGAATTCCGACTACCAGCCCTACCTCGACCTGCACGCGGCCCGCTACCGCTTCATGCAGCAGTCCGCCGGCGATATTACCGCCATCGGCACGCCCAATGTGCCGACCGTGGCGATGCTCGAAGGGCGGGACGAACCGGCGGCACAGTCCGCCTCGCTGGACGGCGAGGATTACTTTGACCGCCTGGAAAACACCCGCCGCGCCCGATACGCGCGCGACTTCTTCCTGGCGAGCATGCCGCCGCAGCCGCAGGCCATTCCGAGGCAGTTGCAAAAGGACCTCGAGATCATGCGCGGACATCTGGTCGACTGCCGCGATCCCGAGCGCTTCGACATCTGGTTTCACTCGCTGTATCAGCTGGCGCGCACCATCAATCCCTATCTCTCCGCCGCCGAGGGAGGCGCGCTTTGGGATCGGCTTTCGAATCGGATAGGCGCGGCGTCCTGCGGCGCGGCGCCTGGGCCTGCGCAGAAAGCCTGGATTGCACTGTTCCGCGCCGTCGCCGCACGTGATCCTGCAAGGATGGCAGAACTCGCCGAGCAGTTGCTCGGACAGGCAAGCGACCTTCCGGGCAGCAACCGCCAGTACCTGCTCACGGCGGGAATGACCGGCTATCTCGCTCTGGGGAAGCGCGACAAGGCTGCCCAATTGTGGAACCGATATCCCCGCGACGTCGATGGAACGACCGATCTCGACCTGCGATTGCTGTACGCTCTCGCATTCGGGAAGTAACCCGGCAGGAGAATGCACGTTGCTCGTTCGCTTTCACAGCAAGGCCTCGGCAGGCGTGACCATGTTCGGTGATATCGCAGCCGAACTGCTGCGCCTCATGGGAATGAGCGGCATGGTGCCCGGTGCCCTGCTGGCGCAGGACGTGCCCGACGCGCTGCGCAGGCTCAGGCTGGCAGTCGAATCCTCCGAGGGCGACCGCATCCCGCAGCCACCCCGGTCGAAAAGCGAAAGGAAGAAAAACGAGGAAGACGACGAGGTCGCGAAGGTCAACCTTCGTACCCGGGCCTATCCCCTGCTTCGGTTGCTCGAAACGGCAGCCGCCGAAGAATGCGCCGTAGTCTGGGAGGATTCCAGCCAGGCGACCGGATAGGGGATCGATCGGGGCACCCCCGGCAACCTAAGGTCATCGCGCCTGACCGGTGATCCTCGGCGTCGGTGTGCTCACGCCGGCGCACTGCGCCCCGTGGCGCAACGCATGATCGATCAGGACGCAGGCCAGCATCGCCTCGGCAATCGGCGTCGCCCGGATCCCGACGCATGGATCGTGGCGGCCCGTGGTCTGCACCGTCACGGGCTCCCCCCGGGTATTGATCGAACGGCGGGGGATGCGGATCGATGACGTGGGCTTGAGAGCGATGTTCACGACGACGTCCTGGCCGGTCGAGATGCCACCGAGGACGCCGCCTGAATTGTTGCTCAGGAATCCTTCGGGGGTCAGTTCGTCGCCGTGCTGACTTCCGCGCTGCTCCACGCTCGCGAATCCGGCGCCGATCTCCACGCCCTTCACCGCGTTGATCCCCATCATGGCGCCGGCGATGTCCGAATCGAGCCGCCCGTAGACGGGCTCGCCCCATCCGACCGGCACCCCGGAGGCGATCACCGTCACCCGTGCTCCGCAGGAGTCACCCGCGCTGCGCAGCTCGTCCAGGTAAGTCTCGAGCGCGGGCACGATGCTCAGGTCGGGTGCGAAGAACGGGTTCTGGCTCACGGCGTTCCAGGACTTCATCTCGATGCGGTGCGGACCGATCTGCGACAGATAGCCGCGGACTTCGACGCCGTGCTTTTCGCGCAGCCACTTCTTGGCGATAGCGCCAGCCGCGACGCGGATCATGGTTTCGCGCGCCGAGGCACGCCCGCCCCCGCGATAGTCGCGGATGCCGTACTTCTGCCAGTAGGTATAGTCGCCATGGCCCGGACGGAAACTCTGGGCGATTGTCGAGTAGTCCTTGCTGCGCGCATCCTCGTTGCGGATCAGAAAACCGATCGACGTGCCGGTCGTCCTGCCTTCGAATACACCCGAAAGAATCTCGATACGGTCGGACTCATGGCGCTGAGTGACGTGGCGCGACGTTCCGGGTTTTCTGCGGTCGAGTTCCTTCTGAATGTCGGCTTCCGACAGTTCGAATCCCGGGGGACAGCCGTCGACGACGCCGCCATAGGCCGGGCCGTGGCTCTCGCCGAAAGAAGTGACGCAGTACAGGTGGCCGAAGGTGTTTCCAGACATGGCGGAACCCTAGCGAAAAACCCCAGCGAACTACTGGTTGAGTTTAGCATAGGCGCCCGGCTGCCCCGCCGGCGTGACCCGACGCGATGCGCGACACCGGCACCCGGGTCATTTTCGCCGAGGCGGCTGCGGTACCCCGATCGATCCTGAGGACGAGGAGCGTCCACCGGTGGCGCCACGGCGGCAGATCACCCGCAGCGGGTGAGGCGGTCTAGACCGCCGAGTCGCTGATGTAGCCCTTCAGCATCCGGTTCTCGAACGCCTGCTCCTCGAGCACCGCCTTCGCCACGTCGTGGAATGAAAGCACCCCGATCACCGCCCCGCCCTCCACTACCGGCATGTAACGCGTGTGCTTGTCCAGCATCACGCGGCGTAGCGCATCGACTTCGGCGTCCGGACCGATCACGTCGGGCTTGGCCATCACCTCCTTCACCCGGAGGCCGCCCGTCGACCCGCCATTGGTGTGAACCGCCTTCAGAACCTCGCGGAACGTCACCATGCCGGCGAGCTTGCCGTGCTCCATCACCACGAGCGACCCGATGTCCTTATCCACCATGACGCCCAACGCGTCAGACAGAAGACTGTCGGGCGCGATCGTATGGAGCACGTTTCCGCCCTTGATGCGCAGTATCTCCTTGGTCTTCATGCCGCTCTCCTCAGCCGGTGATGGCTACGGAAAATCTTACACCGTCATTGCGGGCGTGAATACCGCCACGCTGCCGGCCCCGCGACGGCGTGCTACCCTGACGCCCAAGAGGTTGTTTCAGAATGACCGAAGCAGCCTCGAACTCGAGGCAGCATGCGGTGATATGTCCCCTCATTGTCCAACGGGCTCTAAGCCCCAGATTGCGCAGGTCAATCGGCAGATGCGGCACGACAAGATTGACACACAAGCCCTAACAGCGCCCCATGCTGGTGCCTGATTCACCGACCCTGGGATTCATCGGTGCCGGACGCATAGGCACCGCGCTCGCCTGGGGTCTTGCCCGCAAGGGTTATGCGGTAGCCGCGGTGGCCAGTCGAAGCCGTGACTCGGCCGAAAGACTCGCCGCCGGCATTGCCGGCTGCCGCACCATGCCGGACCCGCAATCCCTCGTGGACGGCGTCGACCTGGTCCTGCTGACGGTTCCCGACGACGCAATTGCCGCAACCTGTGCGGGGCTGCGCTGGCGCGCCGGACAAGCGGTGGTCCACTGCAGCGGTGCGACCGAGCTCCTGGCACTCGCTCCGGCTGCATCGAGCGGTGCGCACACCGGTGGGTTCCATCCGCTGCAGATGTTCACCGAGCCGGAGACGGCCCTGCGGGGACTGCCCGGCTGCACCATTGCGGTTGAGGCGGAGCAGCCGCTCCTCGAAACGCTCTCCGGAATGGCCGAGGCGCTTGGTTGCCACATGCTGCGCCTGCCGCCTGGCAGACGCGCGCTCTATCACGCCGGGGCGGGTTACGTCGCCGGCTTCGTCAATGCGCTGGTTCAGGACGCGCTCGCTGTATGGTCCCCGCTCGGCTTGTCGCAGGCCGATGCGATCCGCGCCCTGCTGCCTCTGTTGCGTGGAACCGCCGATTCCATCGAGCGTTCCGGCCCGGCGCTCGGCATGGCCGGACCCGTGTCACGCGGAGACGTCGGCACGGTGGAAAAGCACCTGCGGGCGCTCGGGGCGCTCGATGCCGGGTTGCTGGACCTCTACCGCCGGCTCGCCCTTCGCACTGTCGCGCTGGGCGTCCGACGCGGCTCGCTGACGCCGGAGAAGGCCGCAGAATTGCGGGGGCTGCTGCAATCACCGTACGCGCGCCGCGCGCTGCAGGACGACGACGGCTAAGTCTTTTCGCGCGCAAAACTCACGTCGGTCGTTGTAGCTCTCAATCGACTGCACAGGAACACCGCTATGGTCTTGTAGAATTTTACTGCCATCGCGGGATTCTGAATTAAGATCTTCCGGAGTTGCTCATAATCAATTTTCAAAATTTCGGAACGCTCCACGACCTCAACTCCCGCAGATCGTCTCTCTCCGTCGAGAAAAGCCATTTCGCCAAAGTGCGAACCCGATCCCACCTTTGCCACTTCGATCATTTTCCCTTTTGATCCTTTTTGTTGGATCTTCACCGACCCCTTCTTTATTATGTAAAGTGCGTTGGCCTTGTCTCCTTGATTGAAGACCTCATCGGCGATCCCAAAAGTTTCTGAGACTGTCGCGGGCTCGATCTTTTTCAATTCATCTGGGGTCATGTCGCGAAAAAGGTAGCAATTCGAGAGAAGTTCTTTTTCCATGGTGCAGCTCCTGGATGACTGTCTTTGTATTATAAATGCACGGCCTGCGCGAGGTCTATGCCGCCAATAATGCCCCAAAAACTGCTCGGATTTCAATAGCTAGCGCATCCGGCCCGGTCACAAAGCCATATCCGGACACCTGCTAGCTTCCGGCGTGCCGCGCCTGGCGCACGCGCGACCGGTGTTCCGCAGCCGCCCCCTGCGCCTTCGCCGCGCGTACGTTCGTCCCGGTCTTCATGAACGAGAGCCGGCCCTTCGCGCCGCTGGCCTCATAGTCGGCGAGCACGGCCTGGATCGCAGCCTCCCGGGCGAGCCCGCGCTCTTCGACGAGATACCGGAGCACCGCGTCGAACAGCCGCTCGAGTGAAATCTCGTGAGTCTTCTTCGTGGTCTCGAACAGCCAGTCGGAAAAGCGCATGAACTGCTCAAATGGAGACACTGCGGCCGAGTTCCCCGGAAGCTTGCCAAGAAGCAGGGGCAGCGTGCGCCGGAAGCGCCCCGCGTTGCCCACCATGTCCCAGTAACGCGCAAAGCGCGCGATCCGCTGCATGTCTGCAAAGCCGATGCGGTCCGTGGCAAGCACGTTGTAAGGCGGATCCGGGTTGTAGCGCATCCGGAACGCGTCGGCATGGCGCGCGATCGGCGTGCCGCGCAGGCGCTTCAGTATGCCGACCTGGATCTCGTGCGGGCGCATGGCGTAGAGCCGGTCAAAGCCGCCCCCGAAGCTTGCGAGGTCCTCCCCGGGCAGCCCCGCGATCAGGTCGGCGTGGATGAGCGCAAGCGAATGCTCGCGCAGCCAGGCGAAGTTCTCTTCGGCCTTCGCGTTGCCCTGCCTTCGCGAGATCAGCGCCTGGACCTCCGGGTTGAAGGTCTGGATGCCGATCTCGAAGTGCAGGCACCCCGCCGGAAAGCGCGCAATCGCCTCCCTCAGCTTGTCAGGAAGCTGATCCGGTATGACTTCGAAATGCACGAACAGCCGCTCGTCCATGCGCTCGAGGAAAAACTCGAGAATGCGCAGGCTCGTCCTGACGTTAAGGTTGAAGGTCCGATCGACGAACCGGAAGTGCCGCGCACCTCGGTCGAGGAGCGACTGGATCCCACCGAGGAACCGGTCCAGGTCGAAGGGCCACGCGGTCTTGTCGAGCGAGGACAGGCAAAACTCGCACTTGAACGGGCAGCCCCTTGAGGCCTCGACGTAGAGGAACCGTTTGGCAACGTCCTCGTCCGTGTACAGGGAGTACGGAAGAGCCAGGCCGTCCAGGGGCGCCTGTTCCCCCGCCACCACCCTTTGGAGGTACATTGCGCCCGACAGCACCCGAGCGCAGAGCTTCGCAAAGCTCACGTCGCCGGGGCCGGTAATCACGTAATCCGCAAGCCCGCAGATTCGCTGCTCGCCCACCTCGTAGCTCACCTCGGGACCACCCACGACCACGACCACTTCGGGCGCGACCTGCTTGATCATCCCGATGACACGCGTGGTATCTTCGACATTCCAGATGTAGACGCCGAAGCCGACGATTCGCGGTGCGTCTTTCAGCAGCGCCTCGACAATGTCGGCCGGCCGCGCCCCGAGCACGAATTCGGCGATGCGCGCCGCCGATTGCAGCTCGCCCAGATTGGCGAGCAGATAGCGCAACCCAAGCGACGCGTGCACGTAACGAGCGTTCAGGGTGGCAAGGATAATGGAGGGCATAGCGTTAGTTTAGCCGCATCCTCCCGCTCCACGCCTCATCCGCCGCGCGGCCGCCGCGTATAATCCCGGTCCGTTTACGGAAGGAGCACGGCAATGGAGCTCGGAATTGCAGGCAAGACCGGTCTTGTAACCGGCGCCTCCACCGGCATCGGCCGCAGCATCGCACTCACGCTCGCCGCCGAAGGCGTCCGGCTTGCGATCGTCGCACGTCGCCGGACCCTGCTTGACGAAGTCGCCCGGGAAATCGGCGACAAGGGCGGCGCGAAGCCCGTCGTCATCGAGTGGGATCTCATCCGCGAGGACGCCCCCGCCGGAATCTCCCAGGCGGCGCTCGATGCTCTGGGCTCGGTGGACATCCTGGTCAACAACGCCGGGGGCAGCCGAAAGTTCGACCTCAACACGAGCGAAGAGCAGTGGAACGAAGCGCTCACCCTGAACTTCACCCGCCAGCGGCAGCTGACGCACAAGCTCCTCGATCAGATGATCGCGCGCAAGTGGGGACGGATCATCAGCATCACCGGTAAGTCCGAACCCGAAGGGATCAACGGCGCGTTCTGCGCCAAGGCCGCGATGCACTCCTGGGCGAAGGGGCTCTCGCGCGAAGTCGGGAAATACGGCATCACCGTCAACTCGATACCTCCCGGGCGCATCATGAGCGAGCAGATCCTGCGCAATTACACGCCCGAGTACCGGCAGTGGCAGTCGGAGCACGAGATTCCGGTGGGCGAATACGGCCAGCCGGAGGACATGGCGAATCTGGTCTGCTTCCTCGCTTCGCCGCGCGCACGCTACATCACCGGCGCCGTCATCCCGGTGGACGGCGGGTTGCGCCGGTACCAGTACTAGTATCGTCGGAACCAGCATCAAAAGAACATAGCCCATTGCTGCGCTAGAATGACACTTCGAGACCGCCGTCCGAGAAGGAGAACCCCTTGGCTACCCGCAAGCAACAAAAACCCGCCGGCATCACGCTTCGCCGCACGGCTGCGCAGGATCTGGATTCGGTGGTCGCACTGGACGCGGCGAACGTCGGCCGCGCCCGGCAGTTCTATTTTGAGTGTCGCCTTAAGGCGGCCCTTGACCAGACCGCGCTGCATGTCCAGTTCTCGGCCGAGCAGGACGGCAAGTTCGTCGGTTTCATCATGGCGCGGCAGCTGCTGGGCGAGTTCGGACGCGCGGAACCGGCATTGCGGCTGGAGGCGATGGGCGTGGCGCAGGGTGAGCAGGGCCAGGGAATCGGCACCGCCCTGCTGGCCAGGCTCGAGAGCGAGGCGAAGCGCATAGGCGTGCCGGCGATCCGGACCACGGCATCCTGGCGCAACCACGTGATGACACAGTTCTTCGATCGCACGGGCTTCGAACTCTCGAAAATCCTGGTCCTCGACTGTGCGATGCAGAGAAACCGGGTCACGGCGCACGAGGGCGACAAGATCCTGGCGCCCGCACACCTCACCGGCTTTTCGGCGAGCGAAGTCGATTACAGCGCGGCGGCTGCAAACGATTTCGAGGCGCTCGCGCGCGACAAGTTCGATGTGCGCACGCTCAAGGCCGACGATCTGAATGACATCGTGCGCATCGATCAGGGGGTCACCGGCCGCAGGCGCGAAGCCTACATCCGGGAACTGGTCGAGGAGGCGATGACGGATTCCGCCGTGCGCGTTTCGCTGCTAGCGCGCGTGGACGGCATTGCGGCCGGTTTCGTGATGGCCCGCACCGACTTCGGCGACTTCGGACGCGCGGAACCGGTGGCGGTTCTGGACACCATCGGAGTGGACCCGGATTACGCGCACCGCGGCGTGGGCCATGCGCTGCTGTCGCAGTTGTTCGCAAACCTCGAAGGGCTGCGCGTGGAGCGCGTGGAAACGGAAGTTGCGCGCGAGAACTTCGGGCTGCTCGGGTTCTTCTACGACATCGGCTTCGAGCCCGCCCAGCGGCTATCGTTCGTCAAGCGGGTGGCCTGAGCGGCGCGGGCCAAGGAGGGATAGGGTAATCAATCTTTGAAGGCCCGTAGGACATAGTCCGACAGTACCTTGGGTGGGTCACTTACTTCTTCGCTGCGCCCGGACGTCTATGCTGTAGTCGTGATTCCTGGACCAGAGGAGAAACACTATGCTGCAAAAAATCTTCGCGACACTGATGTTGTTGGGCATGTTGGGCACGATCGCAGGTTGTAACACGATGAAAGGCCTTGGACAGGATATTGAGCGAGGCGGCGAAAAGATTCAGGAAAAGGCCGCACGTTAAGTATTGGCGAGCGTGCATACCAAGTCGCTGATTTACCTCTTACCGAAACGAGAGGAGATGGCCCTGATCAAGAGACTTCTGCTTGCCGCCGCGATCGCAGCATCGTTGGGCAGCATCGCCACGCCTGCAGTGGCAGCTGTCGATATCGTCGTGGAGATCGCACCGCCGCCGGTTCGTGTGGAGCGCGTGCCGCCGCCGCGCTACGGTTATGTGTGGGTTCCGGGGCACTGGAACTGGAACGGCCGGCGCTATGTGTGGGCAAGAGGCGTTTGGGTCGCCGAACGCCCCGGTTACCGGTATGCCCATCCGCGGTGGGAAGAGCGCGATGGCCGTTGGTACATGTCGCGTGGCCGCTGGATGCGCGGCGATCGCGACCGTGACGGCGTTCCGGACCGCAGGGACCGCGACGGCGACGGCGTTCCCAATCGAGACGACCGCCGCCCGGACGATCCGCGCCGCTACTAACCGGGATTTCTCGCAGCGGGCTTGACGCGCGAGCTTAAGAGCGACGACGCGTCACCATAGCGCCTGCGACGAAGCAACGCCACACGAAGGAACGCCTCGCGGCGGGATCCGTCAGGCGCTGGGGGCGCCTGCCTTGCGCCTGCCCGGAAACGCGAGCGCTTCGATTTCGGCATACACATACACTTGGGATGATTGCCTCTGCCAAAGAACAGACGCATCAATTGTCGTATCCTGTGCTGACAGTCGCCTGCTCCGCGTAACGGGGCTTCCCAACCGCCCGAGGTGCAAATAGTGATGCAACTGAGCCAAGGCCGGACCCTGTTGTCTCTTACCGTTTTCCTCGCATGCGTCACCGGCGCGATGGCGCAGACCGATTACCCGGTCCGGCCGTTGAAGATTATTTCTCCGACGGCCCCGGGCGGCCCGAATGACACAATATCCAGAATCATCGGCCAGAAGCTGGGCGATGCGTGGGGCCGGTCCGTATTGATCGAAAACAGGCCCGGGGCCAACGGCCTGATCGGTTCGGACGCGGCGGCGAAATCCCCCGCCGACGGCTACACCCTCCTTATGGCCAATGACGCCAGCCTGACGATGCTGCCGCACGCGCATCGCAGCCTCCCCTACAACCCGGAGGTCGATTTCCGGCCGGTGACGATGGTGATTCAGTCGGTCATGGCGCTGATCGTTCATTCGTCCGTTCCCGCAGGTTCGCTCGCGGAACTCGTATCGCTCGCAAAATCGAAACCGGGGGAAGTCAGTTACGGCACGGGACTGTTTACGCCCCACATAATGGTCGAGCGCCTCAGCGCCCAAGCCGGCATCAAGCTGCTCCATGTGCCCTACAAAGGCGCCGGTCCGTCGGCTGCGGCGCTGCTCGCCGGGCAGGTGAACATGACCTTGGATGCTCTTACTTCCTACGTCCCGCATATTGGAAAGGGACGGTTCAGAGTTCTGGCGGTGACCGGCACCCGAAGGGAAGCGATTCTTCCCGAAGTGCCGACGCTGGGAGAACTGGGCTACGAGGGCCACGACGCGGGGGTGTGGCTGTGCCTCGTCGTACCGGCGCGCACGCCTGCCGTAATCATCGGCAAGCTGAACGGGGAAATCACGCGGATTCTGCGGCTCCCGGAAGTTCAGGAGCGCTTGAAGGCGCTGGGCAGCGAAAGCATACCCAGCACGCCCGACTACGCCCTGGTGTTCATCCGTAACGAAAGTGAAAAATGGGGAAAGGTGATTCGGGACACGGGAGCGCGCGTGGACTAGGACGGCGCAGTTGGGTCCGGTCTTTCAGCCAAATCACGATTCGCATGCAGGACTATTGAGCCGGGGGGGCGGGTGAATTCGATCAACTACGGTGATCGGGCACGGATCGGGATGCTGCTCGCCTCGGGTAACCAGGCGGCAGAGCCGCAATTCCATGCGATCCTCCCCCAGGGCGTATCGGCGCACGTCAGCCGCATCAAGCTTACCGGCAGTTCGGAAAAAGAACTTCTGGCCGTGGCCGACCGGGCCGACGAGGCGGCTGCGCTGGTTGCCGATTCCGGCGCCAGTCTCGTGCTGTTTCACTGCACCGCCGTATCGACCTTCAGCGCCGAACTAGAAGAATCGATCAAGGCGAGAATCGCCCGCGCCAGCGGCAAGCCGGTGGCGGCGACCTCGGAGGCGATTGTCGCGGCGCTGCGCGCCGTTTCCGCCGTGCGCATCGTCATGGTGTCTTATATGGACGCCTCCCGGAGTGCAAGTGTTCTGACTTTGGTTTTGGCGGAGCCAGGGTGTTGCGGTCTTATATCCGGCCTACGGTGCAGGGCT
>Ga0209343_10006710_pt1 | contig 13730 bp, 14 predicted proteins | sample RifCSPlowO2_02_FD_184026 | JGI IMG/M metagenome (GOLD analysis project Ga0209343, IMG submission 184026) | Groundwater microbial communities from Rifle, Colorado - Rifle CSP2_plank lowO2_0.2 (SPAdes) (version 2) | ecosystem: Environmental > Aquatic > Deep subsurface > Groundwater | place... | reverse complement strand
CGTATGCATCATCAGGCCGGTGGCAACATAGCCTGTCGTGCCGCCGAGCGCGATGGGAAAACCGAGCGCGGCCGAGGTGCCGATGGCCTGTTTGAAGGGGATGTTGTGCCACAGCATGAAGGGTACGCTCAACGATCCGCCGCCGATGGAAACGAGGCTGCTGATTGCGCCGATGCCGCCGCCTATCAGCGTCAAACCGGTGCGTCCGGGCAGTTGCCGGGTGGCTTTGGGTTCTAACCCAAGCAGCATTTGTGCGGCGGAAAAGTACATGAACAGCGCGAAAAAAATGGCCAGATAAAACTGCGGGACGCTGCTGGCGAACAGCGCCCCGAGCAAGGTGCCGGACAGCAGGCCGGGCGTCATGCCGCGCACGATAGACATATTGACCGCGCCGTGAGCGTAGTGCGTATAGGCGCTGGAGGCTGCGGTGTAGAGAATGGCGGCCATCGACGTGCCCAGCGCGAGATGCAGGTTTTGCGCTTCGCCCAGATGTTGCGCTTCAAACAGGAAACTCAGCACCGGAACCAGCACCAGCCCGCCGCCGATGCCGAACAGCCCGGCGAAGAAACCGACGAAGGCTCCGAGCAGGAGATAAGCCAGATACCACTCCATCAGAAAACCTCGATCAATCTGCGGCGTGGTTCGATAGCGGCTTTCAATCGCGCACCAGATTCTTCAGGATGAAGTTCCACTCCGCCGGGTCGAGCGGGGTAATCGACAGGCGGTTGCCGCGTTGCAAGGTGCGCATCCGCGCCAGTTGCGGGTGTTGCCGCAATTCCCTGATGGTGATGAGCGGTATTTTGCGTAGCAGTTGCACATCCACATTGAACCAGCGCGGTTGCTCCGGCGTGGCCTTGGGGTCGAAGTATTTGCTGTTGCGGTCGAATTGCGTGGCATCGGGATAAACGCTGCTGCTGACCCTGGCGATACCGGCGATGCCCGGCTCCTTGCAGTTGGAGTGGTAGAACAGCGCGCCGTCGCCGACCCGCATCTGGTCGCGCATGAAGTTGCGCGCCTGGTAATTGCGCACCCCGTACCATGCGACGGTCTGACCGGGGAAATTGGCGAGGTCGTCGATGCTGCAATCGCCGGGTTCGGATTTCATCAGCCAGTAGCGCATGGTTCATGTCCGCAAATGAAAAGTGCGGCCCGATGCCATCTGGGCCGCACTGAAATAAAGTCCCCCACCTGTGCCGTTGACCCGGTATCTTGAACCTGCGGTCCAAGAGGGTCGCTTCCCTGCCGCATCAGGCTCATCCGGATTGGATGTTCACAACAGCGGCTCGGTGGGTCGCGACCTGAATTAACTTATTGGCTCAAAGAATCGCGGGCCTGACGAACACCGCAGGGGATAAACTAAAACAGCGAGTCCTGTTCGGCTAATGCCTTGTCGATCGCTGCCTGCATGGAATCCATTCTACGCTTAAAATCGGCGAGGTCAAACCCGCGCCCGATCTTCGTGGAAAGCAATTCGTGGGTGATATTGAGAGCGGCCATCAGGGCGATGCGCTCCACGCTGGCGATCTTTCCGGCATCGCGGATTTCGCGCATTCTCTTGTCCAGATAGGCGACTGCATCGAGCAATTCGCCGCGTTCTTCCTCGGGGCAGGCGACACGCAGCTCCCGGTCGAGGAGCTTGATTTCCAATGTTTTTGTGGCTGTTTTGGTGGCATCGCTCATGTTTGATCTTCCGGGAGGGAAATCAGCAATTTTTCCAAACGCGCCTTTGCGCTTTCCACCTTGTCGCTGCATTGCCGGTTGCTGCTGAGCGCGTGCGCCAGATCCTGACGCAGTTGACGGTTCTCTGCACGCAACTTGCCGCTGACTTGTATCAGTTGCGCAAGTTTGTTTTCCAGAGCGTTCAATTCGCTTTCCATGGAATGACTATAATTTAAAAAGTGCTGATAAGTCAAATGGTAAGCATGAGTTTTGAAAGCGATTTGTAATTTTGGCGCTTTTTGGTGCGCATGATTTTTGGCAAGCACGAGATGCCTGTGTTAAAGTGCATGCTGCTTTGAGGTTCCCGTCTGCTTGCAGACGGGTTAAACGGGAAACAGGTGAGGAATTCAATCCGATGCCTGTGCTGCCCCCGCAACGGTAAGCGAGTGCGGATTTGCCAGTAGGCCACTGTGAGCGATCATGGGAAGGCGGCAAATCAAGACTTGCGAGCCCGGAGACCGGCCTAGGAGCAAAGGAACAGGAGATGCTGCGGGTGGCCGCATCGGAAATGAACAGCGCAACCGTTCAACTTCTGCTTTTCTACCCGCCGCTTTTCCTGAATTTGATCTTCCAACGGGGACGCTTGGAAATTTTCAGGGACACTTCAAATGAAATATAAACTGTCGGCCACACTGCTCAGTGTGGCGTGTACTCATGCTTATGCGGTTGTTAACGAAACCTTACCGGATATAGTCGTCACCGCCACGCGCACCGCACAAACTGCCGACGCAACCCTTGCTTCTGTTTCTGTCATCACCCGTCAAGATATTGAGCGCATGCAAGCGCAATCCCTGCCGGATGTATTGCGTGGTGTGAGCGGTTTGACCCTCAGCAACAGCGGTGGCGCGGGCAAGACGACTTCGGTGTATTTACGCGGCACCAACGCCGACCATGTATTAGTGTTGGTGGATGGCATCAAGATTGGCTCTGCCACGAACGGCGCGGCTTCGTTTCAGGATATTCCCGTATCGCAAATCGAGCGCATCGAAATCGTGCGCGGGCCGCGCGCCAGCCTGTATGGGTCGGAAGCGATCGGCGGCGTGATCCAGATATTCACCCGCAAGGGCGGCGGTGCGTTGACCCCATCGTTCAGCACGACAGCGGGGAGTTATGGTACGTTCAACAGCACGCTTGGCCTGAGCGGCGGCGAGCAGGGCTGGTTCAATTTCAAACTCAACCAACAAAACATCAAGGGCTTTAATGCAAAGCGTAATGCCACTGGAGCTGACCTGGATAAAGACGGTTATCACAATTCGTCGATTGGTTTGAACGGCGGCTATCGCTTCGATAACGGGGTGGTAGCCGATGCGCAAGTGCTGCGTGCTAATAATAAAAACATGTTTGACGGAAACCCGAATCAGTCCGAAGGCGTGCAGCAGGTGCTGGGAGGTTCGCTGAAATTTGCGCCGTTGCAAGCCTGGAACATGGTCTTGCGCGCTGGGAGTGGCCAGGATAATTCGGATAATTTCCTGAATGGCGTATTCAAATCACGCTTCAACACGCAACGCGACAGCCTGTCTTGGCAGAACGATTTTGCTTTGAATGCCGAACAGTTGTTCACGGCAGGACTGGATTATCAAAATGACCGTGTTGATAGCACCACTGCCTATACACGACCCACACGCGACAACCGTGCGCTGTTCGGGCAATACCAAGGTAACTTCGGCGCACACAGCCTGCAGGCCAGTTTACGGCGCGATGACAACCAGCAGTTTGGCGGACATACCACGACTGGATTGAGTTATGGCTATGCATTGAGCGACATGATGCGCCTGACGGCTTCTTATGGCACGGCATTCAAGGCTCCGACTTTTAACAGTTTGTATTACCCGGGATTCGGTAACCCTGCATTGCGCCCCGAGTTGTCGCGCAGCATCGAAGCGGGCGTGGCTGGGCAAGGCGCCTTCGGAAAGTGGTCGGTGAATGCCTACCAAACAAAAGTTGAAAATTTTGTGGTCTATGATGCAACTTTCACCCCAGTAAACATTGAGTTGGCACGTATCAATGGCCTGGAAGGCCAGTTGCAAACGCAGTTGGCGGATTGGGACATTAACGGTACGCTGACCCTGCAAGATCCACGTAACCAGGTGGCCACAAATCATCAAGGCAAACTGCTGAATCGCCGTGCGACCGAAGCGATGCGTATCGAAGTGGCGCATGACTTTGGCGCATATTATTTGGCTAGTTCTCTGTATGCGGAAGGCCGCCGTTTCGATGATATTGGCAACACCAAGCGATTGGGCGGTTACTGCCTGATCGATGTGCGCGCCGAATATCGCATCGCACCAGCTTGGGTGGTGCAGGGGCGCATCGAGAACTTGCTGGACAAGCGATATGAGACCGCGCAGTTCTACAACCAGCCGGTGCGCGGGTTATACTTCACGCTGAGTTATCAACCCAAAAGTTAATTTCAAAAAGTTAATGAAGCAATCGTAACTGAATTTTAAGTGTCAATTTTTATAACCAACCATAAGGAGTGCAACATGAAACTGTTATCACAACGCCCGATGCTGATCGGTTTATCTCTGGTGGCCTTGATGGCGGCTACGCGCATGCATCATTTCGGCAGCGCGCTGCATCTGCCGGATGCTTCGCTGGCGGTGTTCTTGCTGGCCGGTTTGTTTATCGCCAGCCCACTGTTATTTGCCGGACTCTTGCTTGAGGCAGGCGCGCTGGATTACATCGCGATCACCCACTTGGGCGTGAGCGATTGGTGTGTGACATCTGCCTACTGGTTTTTGATTCCGACCTATGCGGTATTGTGGTATGCGGGGCGCTACTACGCGCGTATCCATCAACATAACTTGCGTAGCCTCGGCGTGTTTTCCGGTATTTCCGTTGCCGCATTGAGTGTGGCGTTCTTCATCTCCAACGGCGCGTTTTACTGGTTCTCCGGTCGTTATACCAACACGAATGTTGCCGAATATCTCGCACGTGCCACCGAGTATTATGCCCCCTACCTGACCGGCGGGCTTCTGTATCTGGCGTGTGCGGCTGCGTTGTATGCGGTGTCGGCCATCCGCGTGCCGGCTGCCGCAAAATCAGGGCAATGACCGGCAAAAGCACTGCAAACGAGCGGCATCGCACTCGCACGCAACGGCACAAGGAAATCGTAGACGCGAAGGTTGCGCGCGCTACCGAAAGCCGTGGCGTGGTGCTCGTGAATACGGGCAATGGCAAAGGCAAAAGCAGCGCGGCGTTCGGCATGGTCGCGCGCGCGCTCGGGCATAACATGCGCGTCGGCGTGGTGCAGTTCATTAAAGGCAGTTTTTCAACTGGTGAAGAGGCCTTCTTTCGCCGCTTTCCCGAAGTTGAATACCACGTGATGGGCGACGGCTTCACCTGGGAAACGCAAGACAAGCAGCGCGACATCGCCTCTGCGCAGGCAGCATGGAAAGTGGCGTGCGACATGCTCGGCAATCCCGACATCGGGCTGGTGGTGTTGGACGAGATCAACATCGCGCTAAAGCTGCATTACCTGGAAACCGGGCAAGTGATCGAGGCGTTGCGCAACCGTCCGCCGATGCAGCATGTGGTGCTGACAGGCCGAGCCGCGCCCGAAGCGCTGATCGAATACGCCGACACCGTCACCGAAATGCACCCCATCAAGCACGCGTTTGATGTCGGCATACAGGCGCAAAAAGGCATCGAACTATAATGACTGCGCGCCATTGCCCTGCCCTTCTGATTAGCGCGCCGGCATCCGGGCAAGGCAAAACCACTGTTACCGCCGCACTCGCGGCGTATCACCGCAGCATGGGGCGTGTGGTGCGTGTGTTCAAAACCGGCCCTGATTTTATTGATCCAACTATACTCGAGCATGCCTCTGGGTATCCGGTTTACCAACTCGATTTGTGGATGTGCGGCGAAGAACACTGTCGGGCATTACTTTATGAGGCAGCCGAGAAAGCCGATCTGATTCTTGTCGAAGGCGTGATGGGGCTGTTTGATGGCACCCCTTCCAGCGCCGATCTCGCCAAGCAATTCGACATTCCTGTCCTGCCGGTAATTGATGCCAGCGCGATGGCGCAGACCTTTGCCGCACTGGCTTATGGCCTGTCGCAGCTGGATGCCGCATTGCCATTTTTCGGTGTAGTCGCGAACCGGGTCGGCAGCGCGCGCCATGCGGCGATGCTCACTGAACGATTGCCTGCTACGCTCAAATTTTGTGGCGCGTTGCCGCGCGCGGCAGAGATTTCTTTACCCGAGCGCCATCTGGGCCTGTTGCAAGCCGCGGAGTTGCCCGACATCAAACAGCGCATCATGCATGCTGCGCGGTTATGGGCCGAACACGCAGATACAGGTTTGCCTCCCGCTGTGGCATTTACTCCCGCAGTCCAACCAGGCGTGAAGCGTGAGCTGGATGGTGTAAAAATCGCTGTGGCGCGCGATGCGGCCTTTTCATTTTTGTATCGAGCCAACCTAGATACATTGAGTGCTCTGGGTGCGCAGCTGTGTTTTTTTTCGCCGCTCGACGACAGCGCATTGCCATATGCGGATAGCCTGTATCTGCCCGGTGGCTATCCGGAATTGTATTTATCCAAGCTGGCAGGGAACACCGCCATGCTTGCCGCCATTCGCGCCCACCATGCCGCACACAAACCGATACTCGCTGAATGCGGCGGCATGTTGTATGCCGCGCAATCGCTTGCCGATACGCATAAACAGCAAGCCAGCCTGCTTGGTTTGCTGGACAGCACAGCGGTCATGCAGCCGCGCTTGAGCGCACTCGCACTGCAAAGTGTCGAACTGCCTCAGGGTATGTTGCGAGGGCATACTTTTCATCATTCGCAAATGGAAACCAAGCTTGCACCCAGCGCGCGTGGCGTATGCCCAAATGGTGGCGCGACCAGAGAAGCGGTGTATCAGCAGCAACGTCTGACCGCCTCGTATATCCATTTTTATTTCCCGTCCAATCCAGCTGCGGTCGCGCGATTGTTTTTGCCATGAACTTGCCGCTGATGATATTGGCGGCGGTGTTGCTCGACCGTTTGCTGGGCGAGCCGCGCCGCTTTCATCCGCTGGCGGGTTTCGGCCAGTTGGCAAGATGGGCCGAAAAAATATTTTATGGGGCAGCGGATGCGGTTCCTGCCCTACGCTATGTGCGCGGCATCGCCGCAGTCGCCGCATTGTTGATCCCGTTCGTGTTGCTTGCGGCGATAGTGCAGCGAAGCGAAATTTTCGGGGCGCAGTTCTCCGTTGTGGTGCTGTATTTCGCCATCGCGCCGCGCAGCCTGCGCGAACATGCCGTGCGTGTGGCTGACGCTTTTTCTGCCGGTGATTTGCAGGAAGCGCGGCGTCAGGTGAGCATGCTGGTCAGCCGCGATGCCAGGCAACTGGATGAGGAAGGCGTGGCGCGAGCCACGGTGGAATCGGTGCTGGAAAATGGCAACGACGCGATCTTTGCCGCGCTGTTCTGGTTCGTTGTGGCAGGCGCGCCGGGCGTGGTGCTGTATCGCCTGAGCAACACGCTGGATGCGATGTGGGGTTATCGCAACGACCGCTACAATTATTTTGGCTGGGCAGCGGCGCGCCTGGATGATGTGCTGAATTTCATCCCGGCACGGCTGACCGCATTGAGTTATGCGCTGGTCGGGCACACGCGCAGCGCGCTGTATTGTTGGCGGCAACAGGCTGTCACGTGGGAAAGCCCCAATGCCGGGCCGGTGATGGCCGCCGGAGCGGGCGCGTTGCGCGTAAAATTGGGTGGCCCGGCGATCTATCACGGCGAGCTGGAGCAGCGTCCGCTGCTTGGCTGCGGCATGGCTGCCGGCGCGGCCGATATTGTGCGCGCCGTGCGGCTGGTGCAATACACTCTTTATGTCTGGCTGGCTGCCATCGCGTTGGGTGCGCTGCTGGCTGCAGGATGGCAATATGCTTGAACATGGTGGGCGTTTACGCCGCGCCGTGAGGCAACACGGCATCGCAGAAGCGGACTGGCTTGATTTGTCCACCGGTATCAACCCAAACTGTTGGCCGGTGCCGGTCATGCAGCAAGATACCTGGCAGCGCCTGCCGCAAGATGACGACGATCTGCATGCTGCCGCGCAAGCCTATTACGGCATATCGCAGTTGTTGGCGGTGGCCGGCTCACAGGCAGCAACCCAAGCTCTGCCGATGCTGTATCCACCCGCGCAGGTGGTGCTCGCCGCACCCGGTTATGCGGAACATGCGCATGCGTGGCAACGCCACGGCCATCAGGTTGTCTCTGTGCCAGAGGCTGAGATTCTGCAAGTGGGTGCTGCCGCCAAGGTGGTGGTTATTGTCAATCCGAACAACCCCACCGGAAAACTTTTTAGTCGCGATGAATTGTTGCGCTTGCACGAGCAACTGGCTGCATGCGGCGGCTGGCTGGTGGTGGACGAGGCATTCATGGATACCACACCCGAGCATAGTCTCACATCCGCCTGCCAACGCCCCGGCCTGATCGTGTTGCGTTCGCTGGGGAAATTTTTCGGGCTCGCGGGAGCGCGGGTCGGCTTCGTGTTGGCAGAAAAAAATATTTTGCAGCCGCTTGCCGAGCTGCTCGGGCCATGGCCGATTGCAACACCGTCGCGTCATGTGGCGACGCTGGCCTTGCGCGACATGGCCTGGCAAGACGCAACGCGCAAGGCGCTGCAGATGGCAGCACAACGGCTGGTGGATTTGCTGAGCGCACATGGTTTGTCGCCAGACGGCGGTACCAGCCTGTTTCAGTGGGTGTGTTGCGCGGATGCCGCGAATGTACACGAACAACTCGCGCAACAAGGCATACTGACGCGCCTGTTTGATACGCCGCCCAGCGTGCGTTTTGGTTTGCCTCGCGATGAGGCGCAATGGGCGCGCTTGGCGGATTCATTGGGAAAGCTTAAGCGATGAACTTGAAAAAACTTGTTGTCCACGAAAAACACGAAAGTCACGAAACAAAACAATTTTTTACGCAGGTTTTGCAATTTATTTCGTGCATTTTCGTGGGCAAAGAATGTTTTTAAGATGAATGCCAGAACCGTCATGGTGCAAGGCACCACTTCCGATGCGGGCAAGAGTACGCTGGTTGCGGCCTTGTGTCGCTGGCTGCTGCGGCAGGGTGTGCGCGTTGTGCCGTTCAAGCCGCAGAACATGGCGCTGAACAGCGCGGTGACCGGTGACGGCGGCGAGATCGGCCGCGCGCAGGCGGTGCAGGCGCAGGCCGCGCGTCTCGCGCCGCACACCGATATGAACCCGGTACTGCTCAAACCGAACAGCGACACCGGCGCGCAGGTCATCATCCACGGGCACGCCATCGGCAACATGGAAGCGCTGGAATACCACCAATACAAAAACACGGCACGCGCGGCAGTGCTGGAATCGCATCGGCGCCTGTGCCAACAATATACGGTGGTCGTCGTGGAAGGCGCGGGCAGCCCCGCCGAAATCAACCTGCGCGAGGGCGATATCGCCAACATGGGCTTCGCCGAAGCGGTGGATTGCCCGGTGATCCTGATCGCAGACATCGACAAAGGCGGTGTGTTCGCCCATCTGGTCGGCACGCTGGCTTTGCTGTCCGAGAGCGAGCAGGCACGCGTGGCAGGCTTCGTCATCAACCGCTTTCGCGGCGATCTGGCGTTGCTGCAACCCGGCCTCGACTGGCTGGAACAATATACCGGCAAGCCGGTGCTCGGTGTGCTGCCTTATTTGCACGGGCTGCATCTGGAAGCAGAGGATGCCGTGCCGCTCACCTCCCCCGCAGGCGGGAGAGGGCGTGGCAAGCTGCGCGTGATCGTTCCGGTGCTGCCGCACATCAGCAACCATACCGACTTCGATCCGCTGCGCCTGCATCCGCAGATCGAATTCAGCTTTGTCGCGATGAGCGAGGGCATTCCCGCTGCGGATATGATCATTCTGCCGGGTAGCAAATCGGTACGCAACGACCTGGCCAGCTTGCGCAAGGCGGGCTGGGAAGCCGCGATACAGCGGCATCTGCGCTACGGTGGCAAGCTGGTCGGCATTTGTGGAGGCTTGCAGATGCTGGGGCAGGCCATCCACGATCCGCTTGGAGTAGAGGGCGAAGCGGGCAGCAGTGCGGGCTTGTGTCTGCTGGAGTTGATCACCACACTGTCAGCGGAAAAACAACTGCGCAATGTGCGCGGTACGCTGATGCTTGAAAACGCACCGGTCTCCGGCTACGAGATCCATGCCGGAATTTCGGCGGGCGCCGCGCTGCAACATCCGGCAGCGCAACTTGAGCATGGCGCGGACGGCGCGATTAGCGGCGATAGACAAATCCTCGCTACCTATCTGCATGGCCTGTTCGAATCGCAGCAGGCAACCGATGCGCTGCTGCGCTGGGCCGGGCTGAACAAGGCGGCAACGCCGGATTATCGCGCGCGCCGCGAGGCGGATATCGAGCGGCTCGCCGATGCGGTGGAGCTGCATCTGGATACCGTGCAGTTGCGGAAATTGTTTGCTTTGGAGGAAATGCTATGCGCGAACTGATATTGGGCGGTGTCCGTTCCGGAAAAAGCCGCTTTGCGGAACAGCATGCGCAAGCTTCCGGTTTGCAGGTGGTATATATCGCCACCGCGCAGGCACGCGATGCGGAGATGCGGCTGCGCGTGGCGGAGCATCAGGCGCGCAGGCCGGATAACTGGCTGTCCGTTGAAGCCGGGCAGAACCTGGCCGAAGTCCTGCAACGGGAGGCATCAGCGCAGCGTTGCATGCTCGTGGATTGCGTGACGCTGTGGCTGACGCAGTTGCTGTGCGATGCCAGCGAACAGGATTTTCGCCGCGAGTGTGCAGCATTGATTGAAGTGCTGCCGCAGCTGTCTGGGCAGATCATCTTGGTCGGCAATGAGACCAATATGGGTGTCGTGCCGATGGGTGAATTATCTCGCCGTTACTGCGACGAGGCGGGGCGGCTGCACCAGCAATTAGCCGCATTATGCGAGCGTGTGACGTTGATGGTGGCGGGCTTGCCGCTGGTGGTGAAATAAAATGTAGCGTGCGCCATGCGCACGATTTACGAGAGGCACATTATCTATTTTTGAGGGGTAAGCATGGATACAAATTGGCTGGCGCAACCTTGTGCCGTATTGAACGAGTCATCGCGCACAGCGGCTCTGGCGCGACAGGGGCAACTCACCAAGCCGCCCGGTTCACTGGGCAAGTTGGAGGCCATCGCGGTGCAATTGTCCGCGATGCAGGGCACGGACAGGCCGCAGATGGAACGCGCTCATATCAGCATTTTTGCCGCAGATCATGGCGTGGCTGCAGAGGGCGTATCGGCCTTTCCGCAAGCGGTCACGGCGGAGATGGTGAAGAATTTTGCGCGCGGCGGTGCTGCGATCAGCGTGCTGGCGAAACAGGTCAATGCCACGCTGGAAGTCATCAATCTCGGCACGGTATTTCCCGTTGAATCATTTGCGAATGTGCGCGATGAGCAAATCGCTGCCGGCACGGCCAATTTTGCGCAAGGCCCTGCGATGACCGAAGCGCAACTGGCTGTTGCCTTGCACGCCGGGCGTGCAGCGGCGTTGCGCGCGAAGCAGGCTGGCGCGCAATTATTCATCGGCGGCGAAATGGGTATCGCCAATACCACGTCGGCCAGCGCCATCGCCTGCGCGTTGTTGCAGGAATCGCCGCAGTTGCTGGCTGGCCCCGGTACGGGGTTGGACAGCAAAGGCGTAGCGCACAAGGCGGCGGTGATCCAGCGCGCGCTGGAATTGCATCGGGCCAATTTGGTACAGCCTCTGGATGTGTTGCGCCACGTGGGTGGTTTCGAGATCGCGGCGCTGGCGGGCGCATATCTCACCGCCGCGCAAAATGGTTTACCGGTGCTGGCGGATGGTTTTATCAGTTCGGTCGCGGCACTGTCAGCCGTACGCATCCAACCCGGTGTGCGCGACTGGCTTTTGTTTGCGCATGTTTCCGCCGAACCGGGGCATCAGCGGGTGCTTGACGCACTCGGCGCGCAGCCGCTGCTGCAACTCGGGATGCGGCTGGGCGAGGGCAGCGGCGCGGCGACGGCGGTGCCGCTGCTGAAATTGGCTTGTGCATTGCACAACAACATGGCGACCTTTGCCGAAGCGGGCGTGTCGGATAAACTGTAATGCATAGTAAAAAATTTATGCCGAGCTGCACTCATATCGATTTGCTGCGCCATGGCGAAACGCGGGCGGGCAGCGTTTATCTGGGGCGCAGCGACGCACCCTTGAGCGAACACGGCTACCGGCAGATGGCGGAGGTTTTGCCGGACGCGCCGCGTTACCATGCGGTACTGAGTTCGCCATTGGCGCGTTGCGTGGTCTTCGCACAGGATTACGCGCAGCGGCATGGCATGCCGCTGCACCGTGACGCGCGCTTTCGGGAGATGGATTTCGGCGAATGGGACGGGCGTAGCGCGTCGGAAATTGCCGCTGCCGACCCAGATGCGCTGGAAAATTTCTGGCGCGACCCGGTTGCCTGTCCGCCGCCGCAGTCGGAGCCGCTGTTGTCATTCCAGGCGCGTGTGCTGGCGGCTTGGCGGGAGCTGCCCGCGTGCTATCCCGGCCAGCGTGTGTTGCTGGTTACGCACGGTGGGGTGATGCGCATCATCCTGTGCCACCTGCAACAACGCCCGTTGAGCGAACTACTCAACCTGGCGGTGCCGCATGCCGCGCTGCACCGGGTCTCTGTGGAACATGAGCCGCAGCAAATTATATTGGCCACCGCATGAAGCCCTTTTATCCCCTGCTGCTCGCGATTCAGTTCCTCACGCAGATACCGGTCAGGCTCAAACAGTCGTATGGCGAACGCGAAATCGGCGCGTCGCTGCTGTATTACCCGCTGGTGGGTTTGTTGTTGGGCGCATTGCTGGCCGGGTTGCACACCATATTGCATGGCGTACCGGTGCTGTTGCATGCCGCATTGCTGCTGGCCGCATGGGTGGCAATGACCGGCGCGCTGCACCTGGATGGTCTGGCGGATAGCGCGGATGCATGGCTGGGCGGCATCGGCAATCGCGAGCGCACCCTGGCGATCATGAAAGACCCGTATGCAGGCCCCGTTGCGGTGGTCGCCGTGGTGCTGCTGCTGCTGCTGAAATTCTCCGCACTGGCCGCGCTGATGCAATGCGATAACGTATGGGCATTGCTATGGCCGCTGCTGTTGGCTCGCAGCGCGGTGCCGTTACTGTTTCTTACCACTCCCTACGTGCGCCCCGGCGGGCTTGGAGATGCGCTTGCCAAATATGTGTCGCGCCATGCCATGATCTTGGTATTGCTGGCTACGCTGATGGGTATACTGGCCGTGCTGGGGATGCGCGGAATCTGGTTGGTGCTGGGGTGTCTTGCCGTATTTTGGCTATTGCGGCGCATGATGATGGCGCGCCTCGGTGGCACCACAGGCGATACGGCGGGCGCGCTGATCGAGTTGCTGGAAACAGCAGTGCTTATTTTTTGGGTATTGATGGATATTCAAACTTGTTCATGAGTAATCATGCGGGAGGAGTTGATAGTTAAATTTATCCAGTGAATTTGTATAACACTAAATTCTTGAAAGCATGAATTGGAGGGGAAACTTGCATCTTTTCTTTTGATGAAGGTGGCATGTTGTCAGGTATTGTGCGCACATGAAAAAAAGTGTGAAGAGCACTTTTGAATCATGATTAAAAGCGAAACGCCAACGCAATTGTCAGCAAAAAGGCAGGATCGATTGATGTAGAGAAAAATTACTTCGGTAGTTTTTTGTTGAATATCGAATCGGTGTTGCAATATGCTGGGTTGATCAGGCTGATGCAGTTGTAGACTTTAGGTTGTGCTTGAATTTAAGCGCAGGCTGGGGGTGTAGAGGTAGGTGTTGTTTTTATTAACTTTCATTATCGTAAGGAGATTGAAATGGCAGTAGCAAAAAAATCCAAACCAGCAGCAAAGAAGCCGGCCGCTAAAAAGGCCGCCGCCAAGAAGCCAGCAGCTAAAAAAGTAGCCGCCAAGAAGCCAGCAGCTAAAAAAGTAGCCGCCAAGAAGCCAGCAGCTAAAAAGGCAGCCGCCAAGAAGCCAGCAGCTAAAAAGGCAGCC
>Ga0209343_10006709_pt1 | contig 13733 bp, 13 predicted proteins | sample RifCSPlowO2_02_FD_184026 | JGI IMG/M metagenome (GOLD analysis project Ga0209343, IMG submission 184026) | Groundwater microbial communities from Rifle, Colorado - Rifle CSP2_plank lowO2_0.2 (SPAdes) (version 2) | ecosystem: Environmental > Aquatic > Deep subsurface > Groundwater | place... | reverse complement strand
CATAGGTATCGTGCTTCAATCCGAAGGAGTAACTTGATAAGTTACGCGCGATTTTGCGCTCAAGCCCTTGATTCGGCAACGTTTTTGACGGGGAAGTGCTGTGAGATCCTGCAAAAGTGGCGAAAATAGCCACATCCCGAAACCTTGTGGGAGCGCGCGCCACCGTGCGGCCTGTGTGCCCCCAGTCCTTTACCGATTCAGTTATGGCTTTACTCCCGATTCTTTGTTACCCCGACCCCAAGCTCCACCAGGTGGCCAAGCGCGTGGCGGTGGTGGACGCGCGCATCCGAACTTTGGCGGACGATATGTTGGAGACCATGTACGACGCCAAGGGCATTGGTCTGGCGTCCACCCAAATCGATGTGCATGAGCGCCTGATCGTGATCGATGTGTCCGAAGAGCGTGACCAGCCCCTGGTGCTGATCAACCCGGAACTGGTCTGGACCAGCGCCAGCACCCACCTGAACGAAGAAGGTTGCCTGTCGGTGCCCGGCATCTACGACGGTGTGGAGCGTTTTGACGCGGTGCGGATTGAGGCCTGGGACGCAACGGGGCAGTCACGCACGATTGAAGCCGAGGGCCTGTTGGCCGTGTGTATTCAGCACGAGATGGACCACCTGATGGGCAAGGTCTTTGTCGAATACCTGTCGCCCCTCAAACGTAACCGCATCAAGACCAAGATGCTCAAAGCCCAGCGCGAGGACGCACGTTGAGCGGCGCGCAGGCGCGGCCCTTGCGGGTCATCTTTGGCGGTACGCCCGAATTTGCCCGCATTGCGTTGGAACGCCTGCACGCTGCGGGCCACACTATCGCCCTGGTGTTGACCCAGCCCGACCGCCCGGCCGGGCGCGGCATGAAACTGCAGGCCTCGGCCGTCAAACAGTTCGCGCTGGAGCAGGGCATCCCGGTAGCCCAGCCGCGCAGCCTGCGCCTGGATGGCAAGTATCCGCAGGATGCGGCGGCGGCCCGCCAAGCCATTGCCGATGCCAACGCCGATGTGATGGTGGTGGCGGCCTATGGCCTGATCCTGCCGCAGTGGGTGCTGGATGATATGGCGCTCACGCCACGCAAGCTGGGGTGCTTGAATATCCACGGCTCGCTGCTGCCACGCTGGCGCGGGGCGGCACCCATCCACCGCGCCATTGAAGCCGGTGACAGCCACACCGGCGTCACCATCATGCAGATGGACGCGGGGCTGGACACCGGCGACATGCTGCTGGTGCGTAGCCTGACCATTGGGGCGGGCGATACCACGGCGGTGCTGCACGACCGCGTGGCCGAGTTGGGGGCTGAGATGGTGGTGCAGGCGCTGGAGTTGGCGTCTGCAGGGAAATTGCAGCCCGAAAAGCAGCCCTCCGAGGGCGTGACCTACGCCCACAAAATCGAAAAACACGAAGCGGCCATCGACTGGCGCCTGCCCGCGCAGGCCATTGTGCGGCGTGTGCGGGCGTTCAACCCCTTTCCCGTGGCCAACACCACCTTGTCGGGTGAAATCATCAAGGTATGGGCTGCCCATGCTACTGAGGCAGCAACACCCATCCAGCCGCTTGAATTAGGATCAATTGTGGCTGTGGCCCCCGCAGGTATTGCGGTAGCAGCTATGAATTCGATAGTGGTTCTGACCGAGTTGCAGCGCCCCGGCGGCAAACGGTTGCCGGTGGCCGACTTCCTGCGTGGCTTTGATGTGCAAGTGGGCATGCGATTCGAACTGCCGGCTCCCGTGGTCTGATGTTTTTTCTGCCCGCCCACCACCGCCATGCCGAGTTTCGCCGGGGGGTTGTTGACATGCTGGGCGTGGCCCCCGGGATTGCGGCCTGGGGCCTGATGACTGGTGTGGCCATGGTCAAGTCGGGCATGAGCACGGTGGAGGCCTTGCTCATGGGGCTGATCGTGTTTGCCGGCAGTTCCCAGTTGGCGGCCATTCCCTTGCTGTTGGCGGGGGCGCCCATGTGGGTGATTTTGGCGACGGCCTTTTGTGTCAACCTGCGCTTCGTGGTGTTCAGCGCCCATCTGCGCCCCTATGTGATGCATTTGCCCCGCTGGCAGCGCTTGGTGACGGGGTATTTGACCGCCGACCTCACCTATGTATTGTTTGTGAAGCGTTTCAGCACGCCCGCGCACGACGCTGCGGGTCGTCTGGCGCAGATGGCCTATCTGGCCGGCAATGGCAGCATCAACTGGTTCAGCTGGACCTTTTGCAGCGCGCTGGGGGTGGTGCTGGCCAACGCCATTCCCACCTCCTGGGGGCTGGGTTTTGCCGGCATTCTCGCCTTGGTGGGCATGCTGTGCTCGCTGGCCAGCAGCCGTTTGCGCTGGATGTCGGCTGCGGTGGCGGCGGTCGTGGGTGTGGCTGCGTATGCCCTGCCTTTGAAGCTCAACATCCTGTTGGCCATCGCATCGGCTGTGGGCTTGTGCCTGCTGCTGGAAAAGCCTGCGGTGGCCCTGCGCCAGCCCCCCGAGAAAGAGGCCTAACCATGGATGCGTTCTTCACCGGCGAGACCGACGCCTGGACCCTGCTCACCATCGTTGGCATGGCCGGCGTGACGGTGCTGGCGCGCTCCTTTTTCTTTCTCTCGGAAAAGGACTGGGCCCTGCCCCACTGGGCACAGCGGGGCCTGCAATATGCCCCCATTGCGGCGCTGTCGGCGGTCATCGCGCCAGAAATTGTCATGACGCAAGGCGCTGTGATCCATTCTTTGCACGACGCCCGGTTGTATGCCGTGTTGGCGGGCGGCATCTATTTTTTCCTGCGCCGGGGTGCCGGGCAGGCCGTGCTGGGAACCATTGTGGCGGGCATGGCGGTGTACCTGCCCTTGCACATCGGTCTGGGCTGGTAGGTTTGTGGTGGGTACGTAAGGCCGATGCTTCCCGCACTTTTACAATCCCAACCGTTCTACCCATCCGGTGTGTATTCCCACTTCTTTTTTCTTAACTTGAAGGCTCTCCCATGAACGTCATTCGATTCGCCGACCTGTGCGCCCAAGGCCAAGTGGCTGGCAAACGTGTTTTTATCCGTGCCGACCTGAACGTGCCGCAAGACGATGCCGGGCGCATCACCGAAGACACCCGCATCCGCGCCAGCATTCCCGCCATCCAGATGGCGCTGGCGGCCGGCGCGGCCGTCATGGTGACCTCCCACCTGGGCCGCCCCACCGAAGGCGCTTTTACGCCGGAAGACTCACTGGCACCCGTGGCGGTGCGCATGGGTGAGCTGCTGGGCCGCGAGGTGCCTGTGGTGGCCAACTGGGTGGAGGGCGTGGAGGTGCAGCCCGGCCAACTGGTGTTGCTGGAAAACTGCCGCGTCAACAAGGGGGAGAAGAAGAACGACGAAACCCTGTCGCGCAAGATGGCCGCGCTGTGCGACATTTTTGTGCACGACGCCTTTGGCACCGCCCACCGGGCCGAGGCCAGCACCTACGGCATCGCCCAATACGCGCCCATCGCCTGCGCAGGCCCCTTGCTGGCGGCCGAGATGGACGCCATCTCCAAGGCTTTCCTGGCACCCAAGCGCCCCCTGGTCGCCATCGTGGCGGGCTCCAAGGTCTCGACCAAGCTCACCATTTTGAAGAGCCTGGCCAATAACGTGGACCAGCTCATTGTGGGTGGCGGCATTGCCAACACCTTCATGCTGGCAGCGGGCCTGAAAATCGGTAAAAGCTTGGCCGAACCCGACTTGCTGGGTGAAGCTATTGCGGTGATTGAAGCCATGAAGGCCCGGGGAGCGGCCGTGCCCATCCCCACCGACGTGGTCACCGCCAAAGCCTTTGCAGCCGACGCTCCCGCCACCATCAAGGCGGCCACCGAGGTGGAAGACGATGACCTGATCCTGGACATCGGCCCCCAGACCGCGCAGGCGCTGGCCGCTCAACTGAAGTTGGCGGGCAGCATTGTCTGGAACGGACCCGTAGGCGTGTTCGAGTTTGCCGCGTTCGAGAACGGCACCAAGACCATTGCCCAGGCCATTGCCGAGTCCAGCGCGTTTTCCATCGCCGGCGGCGGTGACACGCTGGCGGCCATCGCCAAATACGGTATCGAAAAACAGGTGGGCTATATCTCTACCGGGGGCGGTGCGTTCCTCGAAGTGCTGGAAGGCAAGACCTTGCCCGCTTTTGAGGTGTTGGCACGCCGTGCTGTCCGATAATTGCTCCTGTTTTAATAGCTGCTTACGCAATCAACACAAGGGCTAGAGGCCCAAATAGACTTGGAACACAAGGCCCCAGACCGGGGGCTTTGCTCCGGGCGCGTGAAGATGCTGGCGTTCGCAGGCGGGCCACCTTGGCGGGTGGGGGCGCCTTGAATGTGGCAAGAAATTAGAGCCTTTTCGCGCACGCGCAAAAGAATCGGGCTACCATGCAACAAAAAATGCATGTCAAAACAAGCGTAACTGGCGATGTCACTCGCTCAGTCGATGTCTTGAAATGCGGGGATGCCAAGCGGCATGGCACCCCGGGTTTGTAGCCATGAAACGATTTTTTAGGGAGGCGGGAATGGCAAAAACGATCTTGGTGATTGATGATTCCACCAGCTTGCGCCAAGTGGTCAAAATCGCATTGACCGGCGCGGGGTACAACGTGATTGAAGCCGGCGATGGCCAGGCCGCGTTGGCCCTGCTCGACGGGCGGCAGGTTCACATGGCGGTCTGCGATGTCAACATGCCCATCATGAATGGCATTGAATTTGTCAAGGCGACCAAAAAGCTGCCTTCCTACAAATTCATGCCCATCCTCATGCTCACCACCGAAAGCCAGGAGGCCAGGAAAGAAGAGGGCCGGGCCGCAGGGGCCAAAGCCTGGATGGTGAAACCTTTTTCGCCCTCGCAACTGGTCTCCGCCGTCGGCAAACTCTGCGTGTAGGTGCTGCCGGGGGGCGTTTCGCCCCTCCCCGTTCGTTTTGGTTGATGGAAACCGCATGGAGAATTTCATGGATAACCGGTTTGAGCTCCCGTCAGAGTTGAATATCTACAGTGCGCTGGCGTCGCGCGATGCCTTGCTGGCGTGGGTGGCGCAGCAGGCGCCCTCCACGGGGGGGCTGGAAATCTCGGCACGCGAGGTGGCCGAGGTGGACGGTGCCGGTTTGCAACTGCTGGTGGCGCTCAGCCAAGGCGGCCGGGCTTGGCGCCTGGTCGAGGCCAGCGCGGTGTTTGCCGAGGCTTGCCGCACCCTGGGCCTGGGCCACTGGCTTGACCCGCAGCACCTGGCCAGCGGCGAAACTGAGGAGGCATGAGACATGGGCCACAACACCGATGCCGACCACGATTTCATTGCGGCGGCCATGCCCGCCTTCATCAGCGAGGCGGCGGAGCAGATCGAGGCCATCGAAACCCTGTTGCTGGAGTTGGAAGAGCAACCGGACAGCCGTGAACTGCTCGACTCCCTGTTTCGCTGTGCCCACACCGTCAAAGGCTCGGCGGGCATTTTCGGGTTGCACCGGGTGGTGGAGTTCACCCACCATGTCGAGACCTTGCTCGACAAAATGCGCGAAGGCGTGGTTGCGCTCAGCCCGGAAATCAGCACGCTGCTGCTGCAGTGCAACGACCAGATCAAGTTTCTGGTGGACACCGCTGGTAACGAATATGCCGACACGCCGCAAGAGAAAGACAGCCGTGCCGACCTGGTCGTCCAGCTCCAGGTCTTGGCGCAAGGGCCGCTGGTCGCTGCCGACGTGAACAGCGCACCGGCTGTCGCCCCCGAGGCCACGGCCGGTGCGCTGCGCATCTGGAGCATTTCCGCGCATTTTGGTCCAGAGACCTTCCGCAACGGCATGGACCCGCTGTCCATCGCCCGCTACCTGGGCGGCATGGGCCGCGTGGTGGCCGTGCGCTGCGGCACCCAGGCGCTGCCCCCGCTGGCCATGCTGGACCCCGAGAGCTGTTACCTGGGTTTCTCCATGGAACTGGAGACCACTGCCCAGCGCGAGGACATTGAGGGCGCATTCAGCTTTGTACTGGAGGACTGCGAGTTCCGCGTGGCGGCGCCGGAAACGCCTGGGCAGAAGTTGGCCCGGGCCATCGAGGACATGCCGGAAACCCCGCGTCTGGGCGAGTTGCTGGTCTCGGTGGGAGCGGTGTCGCAGGACACGCTCGAACTGCTGCTGTCCACCCAGCGACAGACCCCCGGCATGCCTTGGGTGGAGAAACCCAAAATTGGTGACCTGCTGGCGGCGCAAGCTGGCGTGCCGCCCGAGGTGGTGGCGGCGGCTTTGGGGAAACAGCAAAAAATCCGTGACAACGCGCCGACCGAGGACCGCTACATCCGGGTCCAGGCGGACCGCCTGGATGCCGTCATCAATCTGCTGGGCGAGCTGGTCATTGCCGGCGCCGGCGCCACGCTGCGGGCCCGGGAGGCCCGCAACACCGGCCTGATCGAGGCCAATCTGCACATGAACAGCCTGATCGAGGAAATCCGCAACGGCACGCTGGGCCTGCGCATGGTGCCGGTCGGCGAGACCTTCAGCCGCTTCAGGCGGGTGGTGCGGGACACCGCCTCCAGCCTGGGCAAGGAGGTGAATTTCGAGATCGAGGGGGGCGACGCGGAACTGGACAAATCCATGGTCGAAAAAATTGCCGACCCGCTCATGCACCTGGTGCGCAATGCACTGGACCATGGCCTGGAGACGCCCCAGGAGCGCCTGGCCGCGGGCAAGGCGCCGGCCGGCCGGCTGGTCTTGAGTGCGCGCCATGAAACCGGTGCCATTTTGATTCGCATCGAAGACGATGGCCGTGGCATCAACCGCGAGCGGGTGTTGCAGCGGGCCTGGAACCGGGGCCTGGTGGAGCCAGGCACCGTGCCCAGCGACAACGACATCCACATGCTGATTTTCGAGCCTGGCTTCTCCACGGCGGAGCAGGTCACCAACCTGTCCGGGCGCGGTGTCGGCATGGACGTGGTGCGCCGCAACATCGAAGCCCTGCGTGGTTCCATCCGGCTGGTGAGCCATCCGGGGCGGGGCCTGCAGGTGGACATCCGCCTGCCGCTCACGCTGGCCATCATCGACGGCTTTCTGGTCGGCGTGGGCAAGTCCAAATTCGTGCTGCCGCTGGAGTCGGTGGTGGAGGTGATCAAAGCCGGGGAGCGCGACGTTCCGGCGGACGCTTCGGGGCGCCACTGCCTGGAGTTGCGGGGGGCGGTGCTGCCGGTGGTGCGCCTGCGCACCCTGTACAGCCTGGAGTCCGCGCACACCGAACGGGTGAGTGTGGTGGTGGTCAATGCCCCGCGCGGCCAGTACGGTATCGAGGTGGAGGCGCTGCTGGGCCAGCAGCAAACCGTGATCAAACCCCTGGGGCGCCTGTTCAAAACCTTGCGCGGCGTCTCGGGGTCCAGCATCCTGGGCAATGGCGAAGTGGCGCTGATTCTCGATGTGAACTCGCTGGGCGAGCTGGTCACCGCCGACCCGGGTGCTGCAGGGCCGCATGCCAAGGCCGTAGGCGCTGCGTTTTCTTCCTGATCTTCATTACAAAACCCGCCGTGAAGGCTTAACCATAGGGATGTCGCTCATGTCTTTCTTGCACCGGCTCAATCTGGCCCAAAAATTCACCATCCTGGGTCTCATCGCCCTGCTCATGGTGGCCATTCCCACAGGCCTGTATTTCAAAAAGATCACGGCGGAAGTGCGTTTCGCGGAACGCGAGGAAATGGCCACAGCGGCGGTGGTCACCATCACCAAGGTGGTGCAACTGGTGCAAACCCACCGCGGCATGTCGGCCGGGGCCCTGGGCGGCAATGAAACCCTGGCCGAACGCCGTCCCGCCATGCGCGACCAGGTGGTCAAGGCCATGGCGGACCTGGACGGTGAACTCAAGAAGGCGGGCGCATCGGCCAAAACCCAGGCGCTGTGGAGCGAGCTGCGCGAGCGCTGGGCCACGCTGGAGCAAGGGGTAGGCAGCAAACAGCTCAAGTCGGCCGACAGCACCAAGCTCCATACCCAGCTCATTGCCAGCGTTCTGGTTTTCAATGAAGAAGTGCTGAGCGAGTTCGGCCTGTCGCTGGACCCGGAGGTGGACGCCTACTTCCTGATCCAGGCCTCGCTGGTGAACATGCCGTGGCTGGGGGAGAACCTGGGCATCATGCGGGCGCAAGGCACCGGCTTTCTGGCGCAGGGGGCGATCAGCCCCGAAGGGCGTGCCACTCTGGCGGCCCTGAACAAGCGGGTGCAGGAGGTGCAGGGCGACATGTTTCGCAACCTGGCCCGGGCCACCGACGCCAATGCCAGCATGAAAACCGCCTTGGAGGCCCGTGCGGACGCCAGCCGCGCCCTGGTGGGGCAAACCCTGGCGCTGGCTGACCAAGCCCTGATCAATGCCACGGTGATCAAGCACCCGGCCAACGCCTACTTTGATGAATTCACCCGCTCCATTGACAGCCTGTACGGCTTCAACGCGCTGGCTACCCAGTCTTTGCGCCTGACACTGGACCAAAGGGTGGACCAATTGCGCAGTTCCCTGTACGCCATGGCCGCCCTGCTGCTGCTGGGGCTCATCGCCGCCGTGGCCTTGGCGGTGGCCTTTGTGCGCAGCATCACCGGCCCGGTGGCCGAGGCGGTGGCCGTGGCCGGTGCGGTGGCCAAGGGCCAATTGAACCTGGACATCCCGGTGCGCGGTACCAATGAAACCGGGCAGCTGATGGCCTCCCTGGCCCAGATGCAAGGCACCTTGCAGCAATTTGAAGCGGCGCAGCAAGACATGGCCCGCCAGCATGAGTTGGGCATGCTCGACCACAGCATGCCGCTCGACACGCTGCAGGGCTCCTACCGCTCCATGGGCCAGTCCATCAACGACCTGGTGCGCTCGCATATCGCCGTCACCATGAAGACGGTGGACGTGGCTGCGGCCTATGCCGCCGGCCAGCTCGACCTGGCCATGGACCGCCTGCCCGGGCAAAAAGCCCGCATCAGCGACGCCATGGACCGGGTGCAAGCCTCCTTGCAAGAGGCGGCCCAGGCGGCTCGCACCAATCTGCGCATTAAAAATGCCCTGGACAAATGCAGCACCAACGTGATGATTGCCAACGCGGGCAACGAAATCATCTACATGAACGAGACCGTCACCACCATGATGCAGGGCAACGAGGCCGAGTTGCGCAAGGTGCTGCCCCAGTTCGACGCCCGCAAGCTGCTGGGCCAGAACATCGATGTGTTCCACAAGAACCCCGCCCACCAGCGCGGCCTGCTGTCCGGATTGACAGGTACCTACCGCACCCAGATCCAGGTGGGCACCTTGCATTTCGGCTTGAACGCCAGCCCCATCGTGGACGCGCAGGGCACCCGCGTTGGCACCGTGGTGGAGTGGTCGGACCGCACCGCCGAAGTGGGGGTGGAGAAAGAAGTGGCCGCCGTCGTGGAGGCCGCTGCCCGCGGCGACTTCGCCCAGCGGCTGAATCTGCAGGGCAAAGCCGGCTTCTTCTTGAACCTCTCCACCGGCATGAACCAGTTGATGGACGTGAGCGAGCAGGGCCTGAACGACGTCTCGGACGTGTTGGCCGCGTTTGCCGAAGGCGATCTGACCCACCGCATCCAGCGTGACTACGCGGGCCTGTTCGGCAAGGTCAAGGACAACGTCAACTCCACCGCCGAGAACCTGACCCGGGTGATGGGCGAAGTGCATGCGGCGGCCGACGCCCTGACCGGCGCCGCCAACCAGGTCAGCGCCACCGCCCAGTCCCTGTCGCAGGCGGCCAGTGAACAAGCCGCCAGCGTGGAGGAAACCACCTCGCAAATCGAGGTGATGTCGGCCTCGATCGGCCAAAACAGCGACAACGCCAAGGTGACCGACGGCATGGCGACCAAGGCCAGCAAGGAAGCCACCGATGGCGGCAGCGCGGTGAGCCAGACCGTGGCGGCGATGAAGCAGATTGCGGCCAAGATCGGCATTGTTGACGACATCGCCTACCAGACCAATTTGCTGGCCTTGAACGCGGCCATCGAGGCCGCCCGGGCCGGTGAACATGGCAAGGGCTTTGCGGTGGTGGCGGCCGAGGTGCGCAAGCTGGCCGAGCGCAGCCAGGAAGCAGCCAAGGAAATTGGCGACCTGGCCGGCAACAGCGTGTCCACCGCGGAGCGTGCCGGACGCTTGCTCGATGAAATTGTGCCCAGCATCCAAAAGACCAGCGAACTGGTGCAGGAGATTGCCGCCGCCAGTGCCGAGCAAAGCGAGTCGGTGGTGCAAATTGGCGGGGCCATGGGCCAGTTGAGCAAGGCCACGCAGCAAAACGCATCGGCCTCCGAAGAGTTGGCCGCCACCAGCGAGGAGCTGTCGGGCCAGGCCGAGCAGTTGCAGCAGTCCATCGCCTTTTTCAATATTGGCGAAAACGCTCCCCGGATGCGCAGCCGTCCCGCCGAGCTGGGAAATATGGAGCGCCGGGGCGGCGTGGGGGCAGCCCCCCGGCTGGCGTCCCACCTGGTCAGCACCCCTGTGCGGGGCGCCAAACCCAACTTCAAGCCGTACTGAGTCGCTGCCATGACGAGCCACCCCCTGCAGGCCGAGCCGCCCCGCGCTGCGGTGCATGCGGCCCTGCAATACCTGACCTTTGTGCTGGGCGGTGAGGTCTTTGCCATGGGCATCGCCACGGTGCGTGAAATCATCCAGCATGCGCCGCTGACCGTGGTGCCGCTCATGCCCCCCTGTGTACGCGGCGTCGTCAATCTGCGCGGGGCGGTGGTTCCGGTGATTGACCTGCAGTCCCGCCTGGGGCGTGCCGTCACCCACGCGGGAAAGAAAACCTGCATCGTGATTTGCGATGCCGACAGCGCGGGGGACAAGCTGCGCCTGGGCCTGATGGTGGATGCGGTGAGCGAGGTGATCGACATCGCGCCGTCCGACATCGGGCCGCCACCGCAGTTTGGCACCACGGTGGCGCGCGACTTCATCCAGGGCATGGGCCGGGTGGATGGCGCATTCATCGTGATCCTGGACCCCGCCCGCGCCCTGGACATCGATGCCTTGGTGTCGCTTGCCGGGCCCGCGCCCCGGCTGTGATCGCCGGGCACGGGCACCACACGATGGCCAGCAGGGAGCGCGTCCATGCAGTTCAGTGACCCGGAATTCCGCACCATAGCGGCCCTCTTGTACGAGGCTGTCGGGTTGGCCTACAACGATTCCAAAAAAGCGCTGGTCCATGCGCGCCTGTATCCGCGTATCCTGAAACTGGGGCTGCACGGGTTTGCCGATTACATCGCCCTGCTGGAGGACGAGGCCCAGGCCGCCGAGTTCCAGATGGCGGTGGATTTGCTCACCACCAACGAAACCTATTTTTTCAGAGAACCCAAGCACTACGAATTGCTTGAACAAGAGTTGGCGGCTTACCGCAGCCAGACAGCGGTCTCCATCTGGAGTGCGGCATCCTCGTTTGGCGACGAGGCCTACAGCACGGCCATGCTGATGTCTGATCTTCAGGCCATGGGCAAGATTGGCCCGGATTGGTCCATTTTGGCCACCGACATCAGCCACCGCGTGCTGCTCAGTGCCAAAGAGGCGGTGTACCCGGAAGACCGGCTGCGTGCAGTGTCCCCCGAGCGGTTGCGTCGCTATTGTCTGCGTGGGGAAGGGCCCTCCCAGGGGCAGGTTTTGCTGCAGGACAAGCTGCGCAGCCGGGTGCAATTTGGGCGGCTCAACCTGTGCAAACCGTTTGACGGTTTGGGGCCTTTTGACGTCATTTTTTTACGCAACGTGCTGATTTATTTTGACCCGCCGACCAAAAGTGCCGTGGTGGACCGGGTGCTTGCCACCCTGAAACCGGGCGGCTTGTTTTTCTTGGGAACGGCCGAGGGCCGTGTGCCATGCCAAACGCCGATCACCACGGTTATTCCCGGCGCTTTTCGCAAACGGGCATAAGGCCCGACCAGCCTGATGTTTTGTTGCACACCGATCCATGGCCACCCTCCTTCCCCCAATCCCCTTCAATCCATCCGCGTTTCACCCTGCGGCGGTGGAACTCATGCCGGGTGACGTGGCTTTGGGGCTGGCCGGTGACCAACTGAAGACCTTGTTGGGGTCGTGTGTCAGTGTGATCTTGACGGACCCCAGGCGCACGGTGGCGGCCATGTGCCATATCGTGCATGTGGGGCGCCCCAATGCGTCGAACGCCTGCAACACGGCGTATGGCGAAGTGGCCATGGACGAGATGTTTGTCCGGCTGTTGGCGGTGGGACTGCCGCCCACGCGTTGCCAGGCCTATGTTTTTGGCGGTGGCAATATGTTCCCGCAGATGTACAACGCCACCCATGTGGGAGCCAACAACGTGGAGTGGGTGTTGGATTTTTTGCATGACCATGGCATTGCGGTGGCGGGCCACTGTTTGGGGGGCAATGGATACCGCAAGGTGTCTTGGACCGTGGGTTTGGGTGAGCCTCTGGCAGAAACTGTATTTTTCGGAATTGGGTGCACGTGATGGTCGTTAAAGTGTTTGTGGTGGATGACTCTGCCGTGGTACGCCAGGCGCTGGCGCACATGCTCATGGGCCATCCCGAGGTGGAATTGATTGGCAGCGCGCCCAACCCCTTGCTGGCCATGGACATGATCCGCAAGCATCCGCCCGATGTGTTGCTGTTGGACATTGAAATGCCGGGCATGGACGGCTTGACGTTTTTGCGGCAAATCATGGCGGGCACCCCTATCCCCACGGTGATTTGCTCCACGCTGTCGACCGAAGGCAGCAAGGTCGCGCTGGAGGCCCTGTCCGCAGGCGCCGTGGCGGTGCTGGCCAAGCCCAAGCTGGGTTTGAAGCAGCATCTGGAAGACTCCCGCCGCGAGATGATTCAGACGCTTAAAACCGCGGCCCGGTCCAGGCCCCGCGCCCGCACAGCCAGTGCCGACGCGTTTGCCGCCCGTCCCATGGCGGCGCGCGCACCGGTACTGGGCTCGGTCCACGCTTTGGCCATGAACAAGCCGGTGGTCATAGGCAGCTCCACCGGCGGCACCCAGGCGCTGGAGTGGGTGTTGACCCACCTGCCCGCCGATGCGCCCGGTATCGCCATCACCCAGCACATGCCGGAAAAATTTACCGCTATGTACGCCGCGCGGCTCAACGGAATCTGCGCCATGAACGTGCGGGAGGCCAAGGACGGTGACCGCCTGGAGCGCGGGGTGGCGCTCATTGCGCCTGGCGGGCTGCACATGCAACTGCGCAAGGCGGCCGGGCAGTACTTCGTGCATGTCCTGAATGGTCCGCCCGTCAATCGCCACAAGCCCTCGGTCGATGTGCTGTTCAAGTCGGCGGCCGAGTGTGGCGGGCGCGATGTGCTGGGCATCCTCCTGACCGGCATGGGGGACGACGGTGCGCGCGGCATGAAGGTGCTGCACGATGGCGGCGCCCGCACCATTGCCCAAAACGAAGAAACCTGCGTGGTTTTTGGCATGCCCAAAGAAGCCATCAAGCTGCAGGCGGTGGACGATGTTTTGCCGCTGGAGGGGATGGCCAGGGCCATTTTGCAGTTTGATTCGCGCGCCTGATTTGCTATAAAAACAGTAGCTGCTTGCGCAGTATCTATAAGGGATAGAGGCCTATTTTGCTGCGGACTGCAGCCAATCTGTGCAGGCGGCAAACGGCATGGGACGGGCGATTTGGTAGCCCTGCACAATGCTGCCGCCGCAGGTGCGCAAAAACGCCAACTGCTCGGCGGTTTCCACACCTTCGGCCACCACCGCCATGCCCAGATTGACGCCGATCAGGATGGAAATGCGCAAAACCGCTTCCGCCTTGCGCTCGGTGTTGGCGCGCTGCACGAAGCTGCCGTCGATTTTG